>Ga0209347_1003196_pt1 | contig 19672 bp, 20 predicted proteins | sample AutmiccommuBRH23_FD_187382 | JGI IMG/M metagenome (GOLD analysis project Ga0209347, IMG submission 187382) | Deep subsurface microbial communities from Mt. Terri, Switzerland - Autotrophic microbial communities BRH/23 (SPAdes) (version 2) | ecosystem: Environmental > Aquatic > Deep subsurface >...
CAATTCTTTCGTATTTCCAGTTGTACCAGTAAGCGTAACTTATACCCAAGCGTTTCATAAACACTGATATATCGCCATAGTCTTCTCTTAGCAATAAATGAACGTGATTGGTCATCAAGCAATACCCAAGTACGCTTACTCCACTTTCTAGCGATACCTTTTTTGTGGTTTCCAGGTATCTCTGAAAATCGTCTTCTTCGTAGAAAATATCCTGCTGGCCAATTCCCCGTACTATAACATGGTAGATTCCTGTTTCACTCTTCTTTCTTGGCTTCCTGGGCATCCTTCACACCGCCCCTTCTCCCCTTTTCTCAGATTCTACCATGGATACTAGCTTGACACAAGAGAACCGTCCCCGTGTGCCCCCCCGTGTGCCCCCGTGTGCCCCCTTTCGGCAATATCAAAAAAATAGCGTGGATTGAAATATATCTGGATTAGATGATATATTATAATTAAACATTTGTTTCTCCCTACAAGGGAGTCCGTCAAAAGGAGTGAGGGAATTGAGTCTTATCCATAAACCTCATGATAAATTCTTTAAAGAGACCCTCAGTGATCTTCAGACGGCTCAGGATTTTTTGCAAAACTATCTGCCTCGGGAACTCCTGGAATTTATGGATTTAGAGAGCATTTCTCTGCAAAAGGACAGCTTTATTGAAAAAGAGTTGGAAGAAACCTTTTCCGATCTGCTATTCCAAACTAAAATCAATCATAAAGACGGCTATCTTTACCTTCTTTTTGAGCATAAAAGTTACCCCTCTCCCAAGATAGCTCTCCAATTGTTGAAATACATGCTGAACATCTGGGAACAAAAAACGGCAGATCAGCCCACGGCCAAACTGCCGGTAATCATCCCCATGGTGGTCTATCACGGCAAAGCACGCTGGAACAGTCCGGTGAAACTTTCAGGCCTAATTGAAGACTATGATCAGCTGCCTCTTGCCGTCACCGACTGCCTTCCGGATTTTTCCTATTTGCTGTATAATATCTCCCGCTATAGTAATGCGGACATCAAAGGCAGCGTTAAGCTTCAGATATTTTTAAAGTTGTTAAGAGACATCTTTGAACAGGACTATACGGTATTTCTGAAGACTTTAGAAGAATCCATCATGGCTTTTAATCAGCTGGAAAACCAAGGCAATGGGCTGGAATACTTTGAGACTTTTATCCGCTACATCATGAATGCCAGGAATGATTTGGAATTTCAGACGGTCTACGAATTGGCCAAAGAGAGTTCTTTGGAAAGGAGTGAAGTCATTATGACTATTGCGGAAAAGCTAATCACAGAAGGCATGGAAAAGGGTATAGAAAAAGGCATGGAAAAGGGTATAGAAAAAGGCATAGAACAGGGAGTGGAGAAGGGTAAGCTGGAAGTGGCGGAAAATTTACTGAGGCTAGGTATGGGAATTGACGTGATTATTAAAGCTACGGGACTGAGGGAAGAGGAAATCAGGAAAATAATGAATTGACCATAGAATAGAATTGCCCTGGGTTGCCCTCAGCAGCCCCGGGCAATTCTATTAGAAAATAGGTGAGGGCTTTTTTTGAAGAGTCTGGACGAAGAGATCTGATCCCTCCTTGCCAAGCGCAAAGAGCAGTCCAATGAAAATCCCGGTTTTCCCGATCTGGACCTGATTTCTCAGTGGAGCCAAGCCTTTGGTCTTGAGACAGTGGCCGTGGCGATTGAAGAGCAACCTGGAAAAACTTGACTTCACAAGAGTATTACTTACTCTTTAAGTAATACTCTTTGTAAAGGGGTAATTGATTATGGCAAAGCAACTTCTCTCTGGAAAGTTAACCAGCAAAGGACAAATGACTATTCCGGTAGAGTTGAGAAACCTATTAAAACTTAATGAAGGAGATCGACTAGCTTTTATCTTAAATGAAAAAGAAGGAATTATTGAAGTCCAGCCTAAAACCAAGAAGTCAATCCGAGGGGTAATGGGAGCGTTAAAGCCTGCAATAAACCTTAATGCGGATGAAGCCATTGATTTGGCCAGGGCGGAACGTGCAAAAGAGCTTAAAAAGAAATCGATGGAGTTAAAAGATGAATAAGGTAATGATAGTTGATACAAATATTCTTATTCGCTTATTCACTCAGGATGATGATGCCCAAATTGAGCAATTAGTCCGGCTTATAGAACAAGGAAATGTAGCATTTCATGTTCAGTCAATTGTTCTTATTGGAGCTTACTGGGTCTTACGCAAAGTTTATAGTTTTAATAAAGAAGCAATATTGCAGGTTTTCGAAGATTTTATTGAGTCAGATGGAGTGGAACTTGGTGAAGACGGTTTAGTGCAAAGAGTCCTGGCTCGTTTTCGAGAGGTAAAGGTTGATTTGGTTGATGTTTACTTAGCTGAGAATCAAGAAATCTGGAGATTTCGGTCTTAACTTGGAATGCTAAGGATTTTAGAAAGCTGGGATGTGAATTTTACAGACCGCAAGATTTAATATAAGTTTTTTTCGCAAGGAATTGGCCTTATAATACTAATAAAACGAACCATTCTCTCCAAGTGCGTGGCTCTAATTGAGTAAAAAATGCATTCGCAGCTAAAATAAAAAGCTGCCTTTTCTAATATTTAGGTCGAAGGTATATCAAGAAAAGGAGAATGAGGATATACGCATTATCTTAGTGCGAATGTGTAGCGAACATAAAATTCCTGGGGGATTCGCACCGCGAAGTGTGCGAGAATTTGCTGAAATATGTAGAGATTATTGGGGAAAGAGCCGGGTTTTTGGTGAACAACGGAATAAAATAGGATAAAACTATCTGAAATAAGATGGTTTTTATTAGTTTTTGCTTCGCTTCCCACCAGGGAATCGTGGATTTAAATTAAGTGCTGCAGCAATAATGCTCCGATTACTTGGTCGCTTCCCACCAGGGAATCGTGGATTTAAATACGCAAAACTCCGCGAAGACATGGAGAAATTGGGTCGCATACACAGGGAAGATTCGAACGGAGGACTTGTCTTTACCAGTTCACATGCCATAAATATGCAGAAATTGCTTTTGTGGAATATCATGGTAAAGAAGATGGCTGTAGGTTAATTCTTATTTGAGTGCAGCTTGTCATTTTAATAGCATATCCTGACACCTGAATATCCAATGCCTGCTCAACAATACGCCCCATAGGTTTGGTATTTGTATTTTTTGGTATTTTGGGCTTAGAGGTTTTTTTCGTGGCATATTTGTTATTCCAGTTGTAATACGTTGTGCTACTTATATTATATTTTCTGCAGGTTTCGGCGATGGTGGCACCATCTTGGATTTCTGCGAGTATGCTTGTAAATTTTTGAACAGAATATTTCATTATAAACATCTCCTTTTCGAATAATCCTTGTAATTAATATTAGAAATAACAATGGAATATGACACATATTAGGGATAGTGATGAAATATAAAAATACATTGGTTTTTTAACAATTAAAACTTATATGAACTAATTATCAATTGACATATTATTCCTATTTGCTATACTTAAAAAGTCAGGCTCTGTGAGTCTGTGGATTGAAAAATATATGTTTTTTTGTGTAAAAAGAATGTCTTCCCATAAAAATTGGTTAAGACGTTCTTTTTATTTATCAAAGTAAAAGAAATGACAAATTACAACACAAAATATGGTAAAAGGAGAGTTGTAATAAAAGACAAGTATAAGCAAGGGGGAATGCATACGAACTCCAAGCGTTTTATTGCTCATATCCGCGCAGCTGATAAACATGAACAATATGTGGATGAGCACAATGATCATGTAGCAGACCTGGCTGCCGCTGTGGCTCAGGACTACGGCTTAGCTAATATCGCCAAACTGGCGGGGCGGCATCATGACGACGGCAAAAACACGCCTGAGTTTGCCGCATATATCCGGGCGGCGGCTGAGGGGAAAAAAGTCGTCCGGGGTTCGGTTATTCATTCCACTCACGGCGCTATGCTGGTCAACGAACTGGCTTCCTCAAAGCTGAGTTCCCGCTTAACAGCGGAAATGGTCCGGATGGCGATTATGAGCCATCATGGACTGAGAGACTGCCTTTCTCTGGACGGGGATGCCGTGTTTGCGGAAGCGGCGGAAAAAGTCGCCGACTCCTATGAAAGCGTAAAAAAGGTGGTCTACCGGCACTATGGTGAGAATTCTATCAATCAAGAATTTATAGAGGCCTGTTGTGACACCCGGTCCATCGTGGCAAGCATTCAGGCATTGCAGAGAAAAAGTAAATCATTAGGTTCGCTGCAATTTTATTTGGCTATGTTCGCCCGCTTGCTCACCTCCCTTGTCATAGATGCCGACCGGACAGATACCGCCTGTTTTGAAGAAAAGAGAGCGTTGCCCCGGCCCAAAGCGCCCGACGAGCGCTGGGCTATGTGGGAAACGTATCTGGCTCACTATGAAAAAGAACTGGAAGAGCTCCCGAAGGGGAAAAAACCATCCAGCCTGGACCCTTACCGAGGGGAAATATCCAGGGCCTGCGCTGAATTTGACGGCGGCGAGGCGGGGATCTTCCGGTTGGTGGTGCCTTGTGGGGCTGGTAAAACCCTGGCTGCTCTCCGCTATGCCTTACATACTGCCCGGCATTACAGGAAAGAGCGCATTTTTTATATCGCTCCCTTCAACTCCATTCTGGAGCAAAACGCAGCGGAAATTTCCAGGTTTATCGGAGATCCTGCCGCTGTGCTGGAACATCATTCCAACATTATGTTTAATGATGATGAGAGTAAAGATAAAAAGGAAGAGGAGAAAAGGTATCAACTGCTGACCGAAAACTGGGCCCAGTCCCCGGTGGTGGCCACCACCGCCGTTCAGTTCCTGAACACGTTGTTCGGGGGTAAGACCTCTAACCTGCGCCGGATGCAGGCTCTGGGGAATTCGGTGATTATCCTGGATGAAATTCAGGCCCTGCCCATAAAGGTTTTAAAGCTTTTTAACGGGGCTATGAATTTTCTGGCTTCTTTCTGCAAAACTTCCGTGGTCCTCTGCTCCGCCACCCAGCCCCTTCTGGATAAGGTGGACAATTACCGGATCTTACCCCCGAAAAGCATCATTGCAGATGAAGAAAAATACAGCGAGGCTTTCCGGCGGGTGCAAATTGTGGACTGTATGACGGAGCGGGGGTATTCACGGGAAGAAGCGGCCGATTTCATTGCCGGTCAACTGGATGAGGCGCGATCCGTGCTGGCCATTGTCAACACCAAACGAGGCGCTCGTGAAATTTTTAAGCAGATACGGAACAGGCTGGGTGATGAAACGCCCTACCGGATTTTTCATCTGTCCACCAATATGTGTCCTGCTCATCGCAGCAGAGTCCTGCGTCAATTGCGCGCAGGACTTGAGGACAAGGAGTCCGGTGAAAAGATTATCTGCATCAGTACATCGTTAATCGAGGCGGGAGTGGATGTTTCCTTTGAACGGGTCGTCCGTTCGCTGTCCGGCCTGGATAATATTGTCCAGGCGGCGGGACGCTGCAACCGCAACTATGAAACCGCCTGCGGAATCGTCTCAATCATCAACCTCCGGGATGAACAGACAGGCAGGCTGGGTTATCTCAAAGAAGCCCGGCAGGCCACCCAGGAACTGCTGTACAGCATAAAAACCTCCCCCGGGCGTTATCCTGGAGGGGCTTTGTCCAAGGCCGCCATGAAGGAGTATTATGCAAGATACTTTTACTCTTTATTTGCTGAAATGGCCTATCCTCTGAAGTTCGATCCGGAGCACAACCTGCTCCATTTGCTGACGAACAATCCTTCCGGCCAAAGAGGATTTGCGGAAAAATATCCTCAGGAGCGGCTTCCCGAGTTAAAGCAGGCCTTCAGAGAAGCGGGTGAAGCGTTTTCCGTGATCGAGGATGACGGAAAAGTGGATGTATTCATTGACTATGACCATGAGGCCGGGAACAGGCTGCAAAAGCTGAAGGCGGCAACGACCCTCCAGGAAAAACGTTCAGCTCTGCGGCAGCTTCAGCCTTACACGGTGCAGTTAAGGGAGAATGACTGGATCCAAAGGCAGCGATTAGCTCTGACACCGGAGGACGCGGGCATTCTGGTGCTCCCCCCGGGTTACTATGACGGGGAGTATGGAGTGGATGAAACCCTGGACATTAAGATGGAAACACTGATTATTTAAGTCAAGGAGGTGATGGTTATGGAAGTCAAGCGAAATACCGTGGAGTTCCTGGTCAAGGGGGACAGGGCCTTGTTTGCCGACCCGGTCACCCGGGTGGGAGGAGAAAAAACCAGTTACTATGTGCCTACTTACGAAGCTTTGAAAGGGATACTGGCCTCTGTCTACTGGAAGCCAACCCTGGTTTGGATCATTGACTCGGTCCGGGTAATGAACATGATTCAAACGGCATCGGAGGGTGTCCGCACCAGGAATTACGACGGCGGAAACGATTTGTCCGTCTATACCTATCTGAAAGACGTTTGCTATCAGGTCCGGGCTCATTTCATCTGGAACGAAAACCGCCCCGAGCTGGCTGCCGACCGTAATGAGCATAAACACCACAATGTTGCCCGGCGAATGATTGAGCGGGGCGGACGGCGGGATATTTTTCTGGGAACCAGGGAATGCCAGGGGACGGTGGAAGCCTGTATATTCGGTGAGGGAGCGGGCATCTATGATCAGGTGGAGGAGCTTCATCTGGGCTATATGTTTCACGGCTTTACCTATGCGGATGAAGCGCTGCGGAAGGCGGAAAAAGGGCATATGAGCGTACGCTTCCATCATGTGGTCATGAAAAGGGGTGTGATCGAATTTCCCGGCCCGGAAGAGATTCCGGACCAGGACAGACGCATCCTCCATAAAATGCCGGTCAAGCCTTTCGGAGAAGCAATCGGCAATTTTTCAGGTCTGGCTGAATTTGCTGGGGAGGAGGTAACGGAATGAACTGGGTATCATCCCTTTGCGCCTTGTATGATGCCAACGCGGAATGGGCCGGTAAAGTGAAGATGTGGAAGAAAAGGCCCCTGGTGCTGTTCCCCGTAGGGTACGACACGATGGAGGCGCAAATTGAAATTCATATTGATCAGGAGGGAAACTACATCGGCGCGCGCATCCTGGAAAGGGAGGAAGGGGAAACCCTGGTCCCTTACCCGGAAAGCAGAACCAGCGGCATCAAAGCTTTGCCTCTTTTTGACTCCCTGGCGTATGTTGCCGGTGATCTGTCGGAGGCGGTAACCTTTTATTTTTCCGATGCCAAAAATGAAAAAGAAAGACAGAGCAAGACGGCAAGGCTGAAAGGGTCCTTTCCTCTTTACCTTGCAGGTCTTAAGGCCTGGTGCGAATCACCCTTTTCCCATCCCAAGGTGAGGGCTATCTATCGCTATGTTGCCAGGCGGACCGTTGCGGGAGATTTAATCGGGAGCCAGGTGTTAGCGGCTGATGAAAATGGTATCGTTTCCGATAAAGTGAAAATCCAAAAAGGCCCTCTGGACAAGGCCTTTGTCCGTTTTCGCGTATTTATGAATGATGAGCTTCTGCCGGAGGATATCCTGGATGATCCGAACAACGTCTATGACAGTGCCGTATGGCTGGACAGAACGGTACAGGGCAGCTTTATGGACTATTATTTATCCACCTTTCAGGCCACGGACCTTTGCTATATGACCGGGGAACATACGCCCCGCGCCAAAACCCATCCTCTGAAAATCCGGGGGAAATGGGATACCAAGGCCAAATTGATTTCCGCCAATGACGACACGAACTTTACGTACCGGGGCAGGTTCAATACGAAAGACAAAGAAACGGGCTATAATGAGGCATTGTCCATAGGATATGTCACCTCCCAGAAAGCCCATAATGCTTTGAAATGGATTATCCGTAGGCAAGGGTTCAGCCGGGATGGGGTCTGCATCGTAGCCTGGGAAAATGCCTTGCGGGATTTGCCCGATTTCTACGCCAGTGCGGCTGATATTTTGTCCAGGGTAACAGAAAATGCAGGAGATGAGGTTGAATCTGAATTAGAGGAAGAGACCCTGCCTGAGGAGGATGAAGGGGATGTCCCGGAAACAAATTATGCCAGTGCGGCAAGATTTAATGCAGCGCTGGATGGCTATGCCTCGAAGCTGAGCGGTATTTCCAAGATGGTCGTTCTGGCCCTTGACAGTGCCACGCCGGGGAGATTGGCTATGACTTATTACAAAGAACTGGAGTCCTCCCGTTATCTTAAAAATCTCCGCTTGTGGCATGAGAGTTGTGTCTGGAAACATGAATATATTCAGGACAAGAAACTGAAGGTTTATGAAGGGATGGCTTCCCTCAGGGAGATTGCCTTGGCCGTCTACGGTACGGAGCAGGGGGAGGACAATAATCCCCAGCTTAAGCTGGCCAAGAACAGCGATAATAAGGCCCCCATGCTGGTAGCCGTTTTTGAACGCTTGCGCCCGTGCATTATTGACGGTGGGGCGATCCCCCGGGATATGGTGCGGGCGGCCGTCCTGAAGGCCTCCAATCCTTTGGCTTATAAAGCGAAGTTTCATTACAACAAGGTCCTGCATATCGCTTGTTCTATGGTAAAGCGTCTTTATTGGGAGAAGCAGCAGCGCAATGAAAGAGAAGGAGTGATTTTAGGGATGGAGCTTGATAAAACGAACCGGGACAGGAGCTATCTTTACGGGCGCATGCTGGCTGTAGCGGAACGGGTGGAGAGAGCTACCTATGAGAAAGGGGAAACGCGGATTACTAATGCGGAGCGGTATATGCAGCCATTTTCCCGCAGCCCGTTCCGGACCTGGAATATTATCAGGAAAAATCTGCAGCCCTATCTGGAAAAGCTGAAGCCTGCAGCCAGAGAGTATTACAAAAATCTGCTGTGTGAGATCACGGAGTTATTTGAATATAAGGACCGCATATCCAACGAAATCCTGGACGGAAAATACCTGATTGGCTATGACTGCCAAAGAACGGAATTGAGGCGCTGGCCGAAGGAACAGACTTTTTCCCGGGAAGGGGCAAATTTTTCGCCAGAGGGAACAAACGACGATGATAAAAACGATGAAGAAGGAGAGGAACGTAGATGAGCATTCTGCAAAATAAGATTGACTTTGCGGCGATCGTTTCAGTCACACGGGCCAATATTAACGGGGACCCCCTCAACGGAAACCGTCCCCGGGAAGATTATGACGGGCATGGGATTTTCTCGGATGTGGCCGTCAAGCGCAAGCTCCGTAACCGGCTTCAGGATCTGGGCGAGTGCATCTTCGTCCAGTCCGATGACCGTTCGGACGACGGATACAAAAGTTTGAAGGACCGGGCGGATGGTTATGAGGAGTTTAAAGCGGAAATGGGCAAAGGGAAGAAAGCAGACCGGGATAAGTGCATGCAAATCGCTTGCCACAAATGGTTTGATGTGCGGGCTTTCGGCCAGGTCTTTGCTTTTAAAGGGGATGAGGTATCCGTCGGGGTGCGCGGCCCGGTGTCGGTGCAGCAGGCGGTCAGTGTTTCACCTATTGATATTGTGGATATGCAAATCACCAAGAGCGTGAACAGTGAAGCCGGAAAGAGCGGCAAATCATCGGACACCATGGGAATGAAGCATTTCGTTAATTTCGGGTTGTATGTGATCCGGGGCAGCATCAATTGCCAATTGGCGGAGAAAACCGGTTTCACTCATGAGGATGCCGAAAGGTTTAAAGAGGCATTGCGCACCTTGTTTGAGAATGATGCCTCTTCGGCGCGGCCCGAGGGCTCCTGTGAAGTCTGCAGGGTTTACTGGTGGGAGCATGGGGATAAAACACCGAAAGAAACATCGGCAATGATCCAGCGGGCTTTGCATATCACGCCTAAAAAAGATGTTCCCCAATCCTTTGACGATTATGAGATTGAGCTGGAGCCAACGAATTGCGTTCCTGAAATCATCGATTTGGTTTAATGATTCGTTGGATCAAAAGAAGCAAAGTTTGGCAGAGAAATATTGTTGGGGTGTCCGTGGGGCATTGAGGTAGAGAGAGATTAGTGAGGTTTTAACGATGGAATACCAAGAGGAAGATTTTCTGCTCTTATCGGGCATCCAGCACTATGTGTTTTGCAAACGCCAGTGGGCCTTGATCCACATCGAACAGCAGTGGCAGGAGAATCTGCGTACCGTGGAGGGGGCAATCCTGCATGAGAAAACCCATGACAGCACCATCAAGGAAAAGCGGGGAGCTTTGATCATTTCCCGGGGGATGGGAGTCTTCTCCCGCACCCTGGGGATCACCGGAGCCTGTGATGTGGTGGAGTTCCACAAGTCCCGGGACGGCGTCACGCTCTACGGCAGGGAGGGAACGTATTTGCCGGTGCCAGTGGAGTACAAACGGGGCAAACCGAAACAGGATAACGCGGATGTACTCCAGTTATGCGCACAGGCCATGTGCTTGGAAGAGATGCTTTTATGTACCATACGGTCAGGGTTTTTATACTATGGAGAACCCAAACGCAGAACAAAAGTCGCCTTGGACGTGGAGAACCGGGAGGAAGTCATAAGGATTTGCCGGGAGATGCATGAGCTCTATGACAAGAGATACACTCCTAAAGTCAGAACCACTAAGGCCTGCAAGGCTTGTTCCCTTAAGGAGCTTTGCCTGCCTAAGTTATGCAAGAATCCATCGGCCCTGGACTATATGAGGAAAACTATTTCAGAGATCGAGGTTGATCCATGAGAAAACTATTGAATACCCTCTATGTGACTTCCCCCAATACTTATCTATCCCTTGATGGAGAAAATATTGTGATTTTGAAGGATGATGTGGAGGCCTTGAGAGTTCCTCTGCATAATCTGGAGGGCATTATTGCTTTTGGCTATACAGGGGCCAGCCCGGCTTTGATGGGGGCCTGTGCTAAACGCAATATTGCCTTGAGCTTTATGAAATCCAGCGGGAAATTCCTGGGCAGGGTAGTGGGGGAAGTCAGAGGGAATGTCACCTTAAGAAAAGCCCAGTACAGACTTTCCGACGATGGAGCGAAAAGCCACAGAATTGCCAAGAGCTTCATTTGGGGGAAAATATATAATTCCCGCTGGGTGGTGGAGCGGGCCACCCGGGATCATGGGGCCAGACTGGATGTAGAGAAACTAAAAGGAGTCTGCCAAACCCTGGCCAATGCTCTGAAACTGGTTGAGAGCAGCAAGGATTTGGAGCAGCTGCGGGGCGTGGAGGGGGAAGCGGCAGCCCAATATTTCAGAGTACTGGATGATTTGATTCTCCAGCAGAAGGAGGACTTTTATTTTAAGGCCCGGAATAAACGGCCTCCTTTGGACAATGTCAACGCCCTGCTCTCTTTTGTCTATACCCTTTTGGCCCATGACGCCGCGGCAGCCTTGGAAACCGTTGGCTTGGACCCTTATGTGGGATTTTTGCACCGGGATAGACCGGGAAGAATCTCACTGGCTCTGGATTTAATGGAAGAGCTGCGGGCTATTTATGCGGATCGTTTTGTCCTTTCTCTAATCAACAGGCGGGAAGCCGGTCCCAATGGATTTACCAGGATGGAAAATGGAGCGGTCATAATGGATGACGATACAAGAAGAATTATTCTCAAGGCGTGGCAAAGCAGGAAACAGGAGGAGATAAAGCATCCCTTTCTGCAGGAAAAAATGGAGTGGGGACTTGTGCCCTATGCTCAGGCCATGTTGTTGGCTCGGTTTATCCGGGGGGATCTGGACGGATATCCGGCCTTTATGTGGAAGTAGGTGAATATATTATTTTAGTGTTGATTACCTATGATGTAAATACGCAAACGGCAGCGGGGAGAAAGCGCTTGCGTCAGGTAGCCAAGCAATGTGTGAACTATGGGCAGAGAGTTCAGAATTCGGTTTTTGAATGTGTGCTGGATGCGGCGAAATTCCGTGAAGTCCAACATAAGCTGGAGAAGATTATTGATGTGGAGAAGGATAGCTTGAGGTTTTATTTGTTGGGGAATAATTACAAGAATAAGGTTGAGCACATCGGTGCCAAGGCTTCTTTTGATGTTGAGGATACGCTGATTATTTAGTGCGAACCTATAGTACACATAAAATCCCCGGGAGGTTCGCACCGCGAGATGTAAGGAAATTTGTTGAAATATATAGAAATGTGAGGACAGGGCTGTTGGTTTTAGTGTAATATGGAAGAAGATGGGTGAGAATTGTTCTTTAGGAGATAGTTTTTCCTGTTTTTTGCTGTCGCTCCCTACATGGGAGCGTGGATTGAAATAGCTAATAATGCGATGCTTATTTACTTACAACGGCGTCGCTCCCTACATGGGAGCGTGGATTGAAATTCCCAATTAGTTCTTTTGCTGCTAGGTATCCGTGTCGCTCCCTACATGGGAGCGTGGATTGAAATCGAAGGATTCAATAACGGTCATATTTGAAAAGCGGTCGCTCCCTACATGGGAGCGTGGATTGAAATTTCAAAGCATCTTAATAAACATGATTACCTCACGTCGCTCCCTACATGGGAGCGTGGATTGAAATTTTCCGATAATGAAAAAAAGCGCAAAATAGACTCTGTCGCTCCCTACATGGGAGCGTGGATTGAAATAGTCAAGACGGAATAGAAGACCCAGCAGAAGTTGTCGCTCCCTACATGGGAGCGTGGATTGAAATTTGGTGTGATGATATTGTTGTAAAGTCGAATGTTGGTCGCTCCCTACATGGGAGCGTGGATTGAAATCTTCAACAATTCGCCTATAGTACAGGTTTTACTGGGTCGCTCCCTACATGGGAGCGTGGATTGAAATTTCGTGAAACAGTAAGAGTATATCTATCTTTAGTCGCTCCCTACATGGGAGCGTGGATTGAAATAGTAGATCTGCGATATTTACAGTAAGGCTAGTAGGTCGCTCCCTACATGGGAGCGTGGATTGAAATCCTCTAAATCTATATCAAACTCAATCTTTCCACCGTCGCTCCCTACATGGGAGCGTGGATTGAAATTGCTATAGCATAGATGTTACCGTCATTATCGCAAGTCGCTCCCTACATGGGAGCGTGGATTGAAATTACCGCTTTATCGTATTCATCCTTATCGCGCCATTGTCGCTCCCTACATGGGAGCGTGGATTGAAATCCATTTTTGTACTCGATTATTTCACCAGGTTCGGTCGCTCCCTACATGGGAGCGTGGATTGAAATCAGTCAGTGTGCTAGTGAATGGTCCATTTACCCCGTGTCGCTCCCTACATGGGAGCGTGGATTGAAATCGGTTTAATGCTTTTATCTCTCCGTTTCCTGGTGTCGCTCCCTACATGGAGCGTGGAACATTACTTATTGTTAAGAAAATTGTGTTGAGTTTAGGATTACGATTTTAATAATGGCTTCATTGATTCCAGGAATAATAGCGTTGATTCTAATTGGGAAGCCTAATCGCTCCAGTATGATAATATGGATACTATTCGTGATATTTCCTGTTATGGGTCTTTTGAGTAAAGCATCCCAAAGGTTAAAGTGAAATTTTGATATAGATTTAGAGTTTACAAGGCGCTAGTGAAGATTAGGTTAGAGAGATCATTGCTTATTTGAAAAAGCTTGATAACCAACCAATGGGGGATGAATTGGATATATCTGCAAATAATAAGGGCGCTTTTAAATCGAGCCTGCTGCCAGGGCTCAAACGGGTTAACGCGGTATCTTTTTGTATCTTCAGGAAAGTAAGGTTACAGTAAGGCTTGGACGCCTTCGGTATAAAATATCGGCTGTTCGGCTGCTTCTATGAGGTTAAGCAACAAGGCTTTCTTTACCAATGAAGCAGCAGGCGCTGGGTGATTTACATAGCCCAGCAAAAATCCCCCTCTCCCATACCTTGCAATTCACCTTCTTTAAGAACATTTTTAACAAAAGGTACGTGCATTGTTGACAACTGATTAAAGTATTCCCCTTCATAAATATTGAGCGAAATATTTATGTCATAACCCACATCGTCAAGTAAAAGAAAATCATAAAGTTTATCTCTGTCTACTTTATCGCGATTGCGGACAAGAATCATAATATCAATATCGGATTCAGGCAAAGAATCACCTCGGGCTTTAGAGCCGTACAGAATCACAGAAATTAAGTTATCCCTGCAAACATCGCATATATGTTGAATTGTTCTGTCTAAGGCAGTTTGTTCTGTTTTAGTTAGGGATGCCATAGAATCACTCCCGACTCAGAGTTGAATTTATCTGAATTATAGCATGCAATATCACTTTGCTCAATTCTTTGCGCCCCCTACTCCCCACCCACTTCCTCCAAGCAGGAAGTGAGATAAATCAGGAGAACACTATCGAAGATGGCGAATATTTTCTGCTTTAACGATGCTCTTCACTAGTCTAAAATTGTTGACCCTTTAAAGGAAATAGGTGTAAGCTGTCGAAATCTATATTTTAACAGAGAAGGAAATCAAATGGAGGAAAGTCGTTCGATGGCACAGCAAAAAACTGAGTTTTCGGAACATATGTCTTTCGAGTTTCTGGAGTTACTGCGCAAGAAAAATCCGGCGTGGCGTTTGTTAACCTCATCTCAAGCTCCTTTTGTGGCGTCTTTTCTCTATAGAGAATTTATTGCGGAAAACAAGCGGCAGATTGCCGAGCAAGAATTGATCAGCCGCTTGGAGGGCTTTATTGAGCTGCTCAATCAGGGGCGCGATGACTCTCTCTTTCCGCGTTCAGGACGGGAATATCTGGATGACTGGGCCAATGATGAACATGGTTGGCTGCGGAAATTCTATCCCCCGGGACAGGACGAGCCTTATTTTGATGTAACCTCCCTGGCCCAGAAAGCCATTGAGTGGCTTCTGAGTTTAAGGCAACAAGTTTTTATCGGTACAGAATCACGCCTGATCACTGTATTTGAACTTCTGCACCAGATTGTGGAGCGTTCTGAAAGCGATCCAAAGTTGCGCTTGGCCGAGCTCCAACGACGTAAAGCCGAAATTGAACAGGAGATCATCCGGGTGCAGAAGGGACAGGTGGAGCTGCTGGATGAAACGCAAATCAAGGAGCGTTTTTGGCAGGCGATGACAACTGCCCGAGAGATTCTGGCCGACTTCCGGGCAGTAGAACAGAATTTTCGGGAACTGGACCGGGGGATGCGGGAACGGATTGCCACCTGGGAACGGGGAAAAGGAGAATTATTGGAATCAATCTTTGCAAAACAGGACGGGATTGCCCAATCGGAGCAAGGAAAGAGTTTCGCTGCATTCTGGAAATTTTTAATGTCCTCATCTTAGGGGGGAATCATCCCTGACATGTCCCTATGTGGGGCTTGCTAAAGGGTGCTAAAATTCAGGAAAAGTTATTTGCACCAAGTCCGCTTGTAAGAACCCTAACTCCAAAGACATCCTGATTCGGAATAATGTTATCTACGGTAAAACTAAACCCAGATTGCCAAATGGATTAAGGGAAACCAGATTGACCGCAAAGAGCATTTCACTGGCGAATCCATCTCCAGCTGGATTGATACTATATGCTTCAACGCCAACAAGTGAGGCAATTTACCGGTATTGAACAATCGAATGGTTAGCTGGGTTGTACGAGGTGCAGCCCTGGTTTCAATTGGTCCTGTATCGAAAACGGCCATCAGAATACCTCCCAATCTATCGTATATATTAGTGTATTTTTATGGAAATTGTTGGCGCAGAATGGTGCGGGTTTTTGCCTAAGCTTTTGATGGTTTTACCTTGGTTTATGAGTTATTGAAAGATCTTACAGAGAATGGATTGACTTAAATTCGGAATCGATTCCGAATTTGAAATACCATGACCGGGTTTTTATCCATAAGAGCGGCCCTTGGGCCGCAAAACCGACTGCCATGGGCAGGCCGTGCATTTTTCCCCTCTGGCGGGCTTTAATACTGTGGTGGATCATACAAATCGGTTGTTGTTGAATTCGTGATTTTTATATCTCTTTTGCCGACTAATTCACCGTCGGTGGTGAGAAACATATTTTTGGCAATAATCAGTTCCATAGCGGCTTCAGCTTCCGCGGCGGTCAGGTCTGCCCTTGGTGCCGGCAGGGTAAGCGTAAATGTGCTGCCCAGCGTTGTGGCAAAGGTTAGCCGAAGGGTTTTCTGCTGCGTATTTGCCATCCCCAATCCCCCCTCTCCTTTATGATCGATTGAACAAAGATCTATTCCACAGCCAGGTCAAAGCGGTTATTCCGGGTTACGGATACCAACGGGTATTCCAGCAAATTGAATAATGTGGTTGCAACTTCATAAAGATCCTCATCGGACACGTCCATTTTCAACCCGGAAAAGCTTTTTTGCCGGATAACCGGGGAACCCTCGGCGGTCGTACCGGTCTGATAACGGACAACCATCTCGGTTTCCACCCCTGACGAAATAATAGGCATGGATAATCCCCCCTTGTTTTGGATTTTGACAGGCCAAGCCTTGGTCTGTCTTTTTATCTTATGCACCTTGTCCGGCTGGGGTTACTCTTGTCTAAGGATATTTATGACAAAATAAAGGCAAGACTGCAAAGTGCCTAGGCTCTTTACAGTCTTGTCTTTATTTTTGTCACAAGTGAGGGCTTGAACACATAGGCTATGAGTAAGGTTGTTCAAATCTGTCTTGTCTTATGGGAGCTTTTCCTCCGGAAAAGCTTATGAATAAGCAGAGGAGCTCGAAAATCATGGCGAAGGGAATAACCGAGCGGACGCCGCAGATTATCGCGGCCGAAATTAACAGTATTAAAGATCAGACCGGCAGAATGCTGCTTTACAGCTCCGTTGAGATTGGACGGCGCTTGACAGAGGCCAAATCTATGGTCAATCATGGAGAATGGGGAAAATGGCTGGAGAATTCGGTGAGTTACTCCCAAAGCACGGCCAATAAACTCATGCGTCTCTTTGAAGAGTATGGGGCCAAGCTCACCGCTGCCCAAGACGGTTCAAATTCGGAATCGATTCCGGATTTGAGCTACACCCAGGCGATTATCCTTCTGGGAATTCCCGAAGAGGAACGGGAGTCCTTTATGGCAGAGAATGATGTGGCCGACATGTCTACCCGGGAGCTTAAGCAGGCAGTCAGGGAAAGGGACCAGGCCCTTAACGAGAAAGCGGAGCTGCAAAATACTCTGACCGCCAACCAAGGCGCAGTCACTAAAATAACCTCTGAGCGGGACGAGTTGAGAAAACAGACTTCAGGTCTCCAAGCGGCCATCCACACTAAAGAGTTAACCATCAAGTCGTTACAGGAAAAAATGGCCGCAGCCAAGGAGGGTGAGGCTTCAGCTGCGAAAATCGCCGCCCTGGAAAAGGATATCAAAACTGCCCAGATCAAGCTGTCGGCCAACAAAGTCAGCTTTCTCTACAATAATATAGCTAAAGAATTCGAAGAGTTGCTGAAGGAACTGATTAAGTTAGCCCCGGCAGACCCGGAAGCTCATGAAAAGTATAAAAGTGAGGTAAGCGGGCTTATCGGGAAAATAGCGGAGAGACTGTAAGGCCGCGGGCTCAGGTGCAGGCGGGTTAGTCGAAGGGACTGATGCAAAACGAAGAAAGCTCCTAGAGCATCAGCCCCTTATTTTCAAAAGGACATTAGTAAATTAATATTGAGCTTTCAGACCGATGGCCGGTAAGGCAGCACCGGCAGCAATCGCTTCTCGGCCTCGTTCATTCTTGGGACTTCCGCTTTTTAACAAGTTCGGAGGTATGTATTATTAATTCTTCCGGTGTGGGAATCTTACCTTCTCGCGGAATGTTGTCCCAAAACTGTCAAAAGTATAGAATGATATCTAATGACAGTGAGGCAGAACCGATTCTGATTCAAAAGGCTCTTGACGGTATGCGCGGTTTGCCCGACAAAGACCTTCTGATGTTAATCGGCCTGATAGACCGTTTCAAGGAAGGCAAAAGCGAATAAATCCGTAAGATATTTAGAGAGGCTGCACAGCATCAGATAGCCATACTTCACAGTGTCTTGCCAAAGTTATGCTCTGTACTGAAGGTGGAGGGTGGAGGTCGGAGGTCGGAGGTCGGATCGCCAATTTTGAGCGAAATCACAGTATTGTTTTAATTGAAAACGGTGAAACATTGACTTTAGCTAATGTTCCTGATGGGAAGATAATTTGGGAAAAAACCTTCACAGAACACACAATCTGCCGTGCGGCGGTTGATGCTTTGGGTAACTATTTAATGATTTTATTTGATAATATTATAATATCTGTTTACAACTTACAGAGGACCTCAACGAATCCACGGGAATATGGTGGTATGCAAAGTTCAGTAATGATGGGAAGTATATTGCGGCTGCATCATCGAAAACTGGAAATTGTGTAGCTGTGTGGGAGATAGGAGATAAGATTGTTTTATGTGGCTCTTTATCTTTTAAGCAAGAAGATGAATATGGATTTAATAAACCTGTAGAGATAAATTTTTCGCCAGACTCTTCAGTGTTTGCAGTAAGATATCTTATGGAATCGAGTTTTGTCTATAAGTTACCGAATATGAAAATGCTTGATCCTTTAGGAGATTTAGCCGGTGGGGTTACTGTTTATAATTCTCACAATGGTGAACCCTATTTGACTATTCCACCTCACTTCAGTGAAATATCCGGGTTAGCTTTTTCCTATGATAATAGTTTTCTGGCGATTTGCGACCGTGATAAGCTGGTTAGCGTTTGGGAAATCTCCGGAAAACAAAAGGTTTATGCAAAGAAAATGGAATACCAGTTGCGCGAGGTGATTTTTGAACAATCTGGCCGTTATCTTGCTGCCTTGGATTTTGAAGCCAGGCATATTGCCCTGATTGATCGTAACGTTCCTAACAATATCATGAATTTGAGTATATCGAGAATATGGGGGCATAATGTCACAGTTCAAACTATGTGTTTTAAAAGGAACAATATTTAACTCAAATTTGGCATTATTTTTTACGATTCTCTACAGCATGAGTTGTAGGGGCTTGAAAAATAATAGAGAACGTTTATTCTAAGCTTAGACATAAATTTCGGACAGAGCCATATCGTCTAGACTCCACAGAGTAAGTCTTCTATGTTATGTTTGATTCAAATTTGATTGGAGGAAGAAATTATGTTAAATCTTCTTTATCGACGCCGCAGCATTCGTAAATACAAATCAACGAAGCTAGACATTGCCACAATCCAATTGCTTCAGAAAGCGGCCTTATTAAGCCCATCCTCCCGGGGATTCCAACCTTGGCAATTTGTAGTAGTAGATGATTCAGAGATTTTGGCTCAATTAGCTCTTGCTAAAAAGGGGGCTGGGTTTTTAAGGGGTGCGGCCTTGGGTATTGTTATCTTGGCAGACCCAGCGATAAGTGATGTCTGGATAGAAGACGCTTCCATTGCTGCAACAATTCTGCATCTGACCTCAGAATCGTTAGGCTTAGGATCTTGCTGGATCCAAATTCGGGAACGCCAGTATACGGAAACTGAGACCGCTGAACAGTATGTGCGGAGGATTTTGGGTATTCCTGAGAACCTAAAGGTAGCATCAATTATTTCCATAGGCTATCCTGAAGAGGGCAAGACGCCCCATACAGAGGGAGATTTAGGGTTTGATAAGGTTCATCTGAATAAGTTTTAGATAGAACCCGAGTTTGGCGACATAAATTTCCAGGCCCTTGCAGCACAAGGGTTACAGCCCTCAACCACTATTGTGTAGTCCTAACTTTTCGAAAATATTAACCCGAAAATATACTTTATTATCAGCATTTGTGGTATAATATTTGTAGTACTAACTGAGTTGCTCTTGGAGGCCACAAATGTTTCTAAAGAAAGTTA
>Ga0209347_1003198_pt1 | contig 19664 bp, 17 predicted proteins | sample AutmiccommuBRH23_FD_187382 | JGI IMG/M metagenome (GOLD analysis project Ga0209347, IMG submission 187382) | Deep subsurface microbial communities from Mt. Terri, Switzerland - Autotrophic microbial communities BRH/23 (SPAdes) (version 2) | ecosystem: Environmental > Aquatic > Deep subsurface >...
TGGGGGTGGGCAGTGGAAATAATAGAGAGGTGCGCTCACCCTTCCTACCGGCCAAAGCTGCGGGAGTATTACCAGGAAGCCCTTTCCCGGGGCGGACACACCCCCCATGTACTGGAAAAGGCCTTGTCCTGGCATATAAGTCTCCTGCAGGAGGGGTCCATGCAGTAAAGTAGCCGCAGAATATATGTTTAGTCAGAAATACGCGCCATCTCTATCAGGGAAGTACAGAGACCTTATATAGAATAGTTCTTAGAATAAATAAAAATCCCTTTAATTATAGGGATACACTACAATCCATTAATAATAAAACCGCCGGGTGGCGGTTTTTAAATACTGGCTACTGCATGGGCTGCTGAAAGCCCTGGGACTGCTGCTGCACAACTGCCTGCTTCCCTTTTTCGACCTGCTGCTGCTCATTGGGGCTCAATATGTAAATAAGCTGCTGCAGCTCTCCCACATGCTGCCTCTCTTCATCGGCAATGTGGTATAAAACCTTTTTCACTCTCTGGTCTGCTGTGGCCATGGCATGCGCCTCGTAGCCAATAATGGCCTCCAGCTCTCCCGCCAGGTCAACACGTAGGGCCTGCACCAGCTCCTCTGCCGACAGCTGCCTGGGAACATTGGCCACAAAAGGGTTGCCCAACATTACCATCCCATTCACCTCACAAAATAATTCATGTTAGAGCTATTTTGCGTGTAAGTCCCGGCTATTATACTGCAGCCTGATGAATTAACGGCGCTCACTGTCCGGAAGAGGATAATTAAACGCAAAGATTGAAGTAGTTACTAATAATATCTCTATTTATGCAGATAATCCCATAAAGTTGAGAGGGGTAGTCATCCATGAAAAAGAAAGTATACACAGCCGTTCTGCTGCTGTCAGCCTTAATTATAGCTGCGGCCGGCTGCGCCAAATACCAGCAGGCGCCAGCAGCAAAGACAGTCGCCGGTGCGGTCAGGGTTCAGGCCCCCCTGGCGCCGCCCAGTATTCCTCTGGTCTCCCTGCTGGGAGACCGGGATGTGCAGGTCATCTGGTATAGCAAGGCTGAAGAGGCCATGTCCCGCATTATTGACGATAGTGTTGATGTTTCGATAATACCGGTTAACTCAATGGCTGTTCTTTACAACAGGGGTGTAAATATACAGCTGGCGGCTGTAAGCACGTGGGGCATACTCTACCTGGTCTCCGGCGACCCGCAGGTTAAGGGCTGGGCTGATTTAAAAGGTAAAACCGTTGCCGTTGGGGCCATGGGGTACAGCCCCGACCTTGTTTTCAGGGGACTTCTGAAAAAAAATGGCCTGACCGGCAAAGACGTAAAAATAATATACGGGACCTCCCCGGAGATTGCGCAAATGCTCATTGCCAAAAAGATTTCTCTGGCAGTTTTGCCGGAGCCCCTGGTTACTTCTGTTCTATCCCGCAGCAAGGAGTCGGGCATAGTTATGAACCTTGAGCAGGAGTGGGTGAAGGCCTTCCCTGAAGCCCGGGGACTGCCCCAGGCCGGCCTGGCTGTCAGCGGCCGCTTCATGGCTGAAAATCCATCTGCCTGGAGTGAGTTCTATGACAAATACAATCAAAGCCTTTTATCTTATGTAAACAATCATGAAAAAATAGGCGCTGCCGAAGAAAAAGCACTGTCCCTTCCTGCGGAAGTTATCAGGGAGTCCCTGGGCCGAAGCAACTTAAAGCTCCAGAACGCCCAGGAGGCCAGAGAATCTGTGGGCAGATACTTAGACCAGCTGCTTTCCGTCGATCCGGATGCGGTGGGCGGTAAAGTCCCGGCCGGGGGAAGCTCCTTCTACCTTAAATAAATAGAATTCGGGTAAGTTATTATGCCTTCAAAGCTGTCCAAAACAATTATATCTTTTATACTGTTCGCACTGGTCTGGAAAGCTGCTTCACTAAGCACAAACAGCCTGGTGCTGCCTTCTCCCGAGCAGGTATTGGCAAGTCTGGCAGAGATTCTGCTGCTGGCCGACAACTGGAGTGTAATAGCCGGCACCGCCGGCAGAGCGCTGGCCGGAATGCTGGCCGCAGTGCTGTCCGGAGTGTTTATGGCCATTATGCTATCCCCGCTGACGCCATACATACGCCCGGTAATTACGCTGCTGCAAAATATACCGCTGGTATCCTGGACACTGCTGGCCATAGTCTGGTTCGGCTTCACAGACGCCAGCGTTTCCTTTGTGGTTTTCACAGCCACTGTTCCTGTTATTTACCTCAATACTGTTGCCGGCCTCACCAGCATTAACCCCCAACTGTCCGAGATGTCCGAAAACTTCCGGCTACCCCCGGTCTTAAAATGGTACGGCATAGATCTGGCCTCGGTGGGAAGCCATATCTCCGCCGGTATTTCAGTGTCCATAGCTATTATGTGGAAGTCGGTAGTAATGGCCGAACTTTTTGCCTCAATAAAGGGTGTGGGCTTCGCTATGGAAACAAGCAGGACCTACCTGCAGACCGACCGGCTGATGGCCTGGACGCTGCTGCTGGTTATACTGGGCCTGACCAGCGACCTGGCCTGGCGGCTTCTGATCAAAAGCGGCCTCTTTATTAGAATTTATCGTTCCGGACTGGCCTGGCTTCCCGTAAGGCCTTTGGTTAGCGGGCAGGGCAACTCTGCCGCCAGCAGCCTGGCCATTGAGAACGTGTCCAAAGGCTACTGGCAGGACGGGTGCTTCAAAGGGGTTCTGAGCAGCCTTTCACTGGACCTGAGGCCCGGAGAAACAATATCGCTTTCAGGGCCGTCCGGAACGGGCAAGACCACCCTGCTGCGCGTATTAGCCGGGCTGGAAAAACCGGACAGCGGCCGGGTCAGCGGTAATGAAAGGATTCCCTGCCTCATGTTTCAGGAACCCCGGCTCCTTCCGTGGCTAACCGCCGAGGAGAATATAGTTCTGGTGCTGCTCCGGCAGATGCCTTACCCGGACGCCCTGGCCAAGTCCCGTGAAATGCTGGGGGTTTTGGGGATGCCCGGTGACTGCTATCCGGCGCAGCTCAGCGGGGGCATGCAAAAAGCAGTTTCACTGGCCAGAACGCTGGCTGCCCGGGGTGATGTTATACTGTTTGATGAGCCCTTTTCCTCCTCCGACACCGGTCAAAAAAGGAGGATGATGCAGCTGATTAAAAAAGCGACCAGGCCGGAAGATACTGTATTGATAGTATCTCACCATAACGAGGAGCTGATTTTCCAGGCCTCAAGAAAACTGAGGCTGGAGGGCAGCCCGGCCTCCCTATGTCAGACAGCCGGGTAATACAGACCTAGGCAACTGCTATTTCACCCCATATCTCTCAGCAAGCTCATGAATCATCTGGTGGTAACGTTCATGAACCCCCTCCGCCCTGTGCTCAGCCCTGAGTACTCCCGTCCCGATCATTTATACATCACCTCGCAATTCTTATATACTGATTCTAACGTACAGCTGTTAAGGTCCAGCATTAACCAGATCACTTTTAAGGAGTGATATTGCTCACACAACAGGAAAACCATAAGTGTAACCGGGACCGGGCTTTCTTCATACTCTAATAAAAGCAAATTCTTGTGCGTACAGCCGGGCCGGCTGTATGTAAAGGGGGGACAGACGGTGCAGCCGAAAAGCCCGGGTAATTCCCGCGGGACCGATGTTTCCCACTGGCAGGGAGATATTGACTGGAATCTTGTAAAAAGCGACGGGATCTCCTTTGCGTTTATCAAGGCCACCGAAGGGGTGGACTACCAGGACCCTAAATTTTCCCGGAATATGAAGGAGGCTAAAGAGGCTGGGATTCTGGTGGGGGCCTACCATTTCTGCACCCCGTCCACTGTAGAGGACGCCTTGAGCGAGGCCGGTCACTTTATTAAAGTGGTCAATAATAACAGGGGCTATGACCTGCTTGACCTGCCGCCGGTCATAGACATTGAAAAAAACCAGGGTCTGGGCAAAAAAGAAATTTCCCAAATAGTCAGGGCCTGGGTGCAAAAAGTAAAGATGGAAGCCGGTGTTCAGCCAGTCATATATTCATACTCATACTTTATCCGGGAGTACCTGGACGAAGGCCTGGGCAGTGTGCCGCTCTGGCTGGCCCACTACGACAGCGAGCCGCCCTCCAGCTGCTCAGGATGGAAGCAGTGGCTGTTCCTGCAGTACACCGACAGGGGCCAGGTTAGGGGAATCAGCGGAAATGTTGACCTTAATGTATTTAGCGGGGATACCGAAGGACTGGTTTTACTTAACCGTAAAAAGGCCACTTAAAAAGCAAAAGGATATCATCTATAGCAGCATAAACCGCATACGGCGGTTTTTTCTCTTTCTGGTACAACAATTGCAAATAAATCAAGAACCCGGCACCGGAAAAAGGAAGGACCGCCTCCTCAGAACGCTTTTAATTTAAGGCTGCTGACGGTTTTAAGTCAGCAGCCTTTTTTAAGGAGAAATAACCTTTTGAAATTGGCGTTTGCAGTATAGGGGAAATACAATAATTTTAAAAAACATGTAACATATTCCAACTTTTTAAATAAGATAAATTAACCATATGTAACTTTATATACCATTTTATGCTTTTCTGGAATTTAAGTATGGCTAAATTATCCACCGGGCATGAAGAAAAAAACCGGACCTTGCGCCGGTCCTATTCTTCTTAAAAAAATAAATCTAAGGAGGAATCGAACAAATGAGTTCTTGTGCTAGCTCCTGTGCAACTGTCAGTGGTGGTACCACACAGATGTGCACCAATGATCCGGCAAAAATTCACCCGGTAAACAGAAAAAAGCGTGTAATAGCAAAAATACCAGTAGTTCTCGCGGAAATAGATGTGCAGATTGATGTCTTTTCCAAAATTACACTGCCCGAAGAAGCCTTAGACATAAAGCAAATCACCAAGAAACTCAAACTCACTCAATGCCAGCTGCTGCAAACATTTAATAAAAAGGAAAAAGATTGGGATGATGACTGGGATAAAGATCATGACTGCGATAAAGATCATGACCGGGATAAAGATCATGACTGCGATAAAGATCATGACTGGGATAAAGATCATGACTGGGATAAAGATCATAAAAAGGATTGGAAAAAGAAAAAGTCTCCGGTCAAATTCAAGCTGTTCCTGGAGGGCTTTGTCCGTAAGAACATAGAATTTTCCACACTCAAATGTAAAAATAAATTCAGTGTGTGCGGGGATATTCGTCACTGCACTGTTGATGTTCCCTTCAGCTGTGTTACAACCATCGAAAAGTTCAGCAGCCCCCCGCTCCCTATCGTGTTAAACAAAAAAGAAGAATTTGAGTTCTTTAAATCGACTCCACTGCCGTCCAACAAATTTCCCGGAAAGGACCAGCTGCTGTCGGGAGATTTTTCAGAATTTAACCAGTTCAGTTCTGAATTTTTCAATGAGCTTCCCTTCTGCGAGTTAGTTTCCAGTAGAATCAGCGAGATGGACGAATTCATGAACCAGCGTCATATACCGGATGCTCCTTTTGAGGAGCGCACCTTTAGAGAGTTCTCGGAAAAAATGATCGTCGAGGTTACCCTGAAGATACTGCAAAACCAGCAGGTGCACATTCCTTCTTTTCACAAGTGGGATCATGACAGGGATTATACAGAATAGAAAGAACCGGATCATATTTATATAGCAAGCCAGGAGTAAATCCTGGCTTGCTCTTTTTTCTTATACTTATACCGGCCTTGTCCTGATGTTGGCAATAACAGAGTTAACCTCTACAGTGGCTTTACCCTGAGTCTGCTGATTGGTTCTCCCGGGATCATAATGCGGCCAGCCATACCCCCTTTTGCCGGGAGTTACTTCATTATACTGCCTGGGCGCCTGGGAGGAAGGATTGTATTTTATCTCCTCAGGGATATGTTTAAGAAGGAGGTTTATTTCCAAATGGTCAGAATCAATCCTTCCCAGCTCTATTCTTTTTTCAGCCATAAGTACTCTTCCATTCACAGGCCCCGCCCCTTAAAAATAAAATCTTTGAAACATTCTATGAGGGATTTTACAGCATTGTGCCTACTGCCCATAACAGCCGGACACCGCATGGCCAGCCAATATAAAAAGGGTTGTGAAGCAGAATTTACAAAAAGAAATTTAGCCTGCCGGCGCTGTTTTACGTAACGACTTTAATCCGGTGTGAATATTTATAGCCAGAGGGGATAGTGATTGTTTTGTTTGGGGGTGGAATTACCATGGCCTGGGTACCGGGTTATATAAGGTTCGATATAAGCCCTGAACGGCAGCGTCTTTTCAAGGGCGATATAGTATTAACAAGGAATGACGATCTGGTTATATATGGAGTAATAAAGGAATCGAAAGGAAACAAGCCTGTGCCGGGAGCACTGGTCAATATAATGGCGCGGTCTGCCGGCGGAAAGGAGCTGCCGCTCAGTCATTCATACAGCGGCAGTGACGGCCATTACCTGCTGACTGTCAATAAGCGCAGCATTCCCAGGGGATCTGCAATTTTTATAAGGGCAAAAAGCTAAAATGCTCTTTGTCTTTAGGTTTTTGAAACACTACTACTATACCAGTATAATTAAGGAGCTTTTTTATGGAAAAGCAATTAAAGGGTGGTACTGAAAATATACCAGTCCAGCGGAAGGAAGAGCCGGATACCGGGGCAGATGGGGAAACCGGCGTTCAGAAATGGTACGCAGTCCGCAGCTCAAGGGTAATGATAACCTTCCCCGCTGAAGAAGACAGCTGCCCGGACGAAGATGAAACCATCCCGGAAGAGAAAAAAACCGGCCCGGACATACCTGACGGACAAGACCCAGCCCCGCAGCCCCAACCATATTCAGAACAGGGGGAAACAGCCGCCCCACAGGATGGATTATTGTTTTACGGTGCCGTCAGAGAAGAAAACAATAAGCCTGTGAAAGGGGTGGCGGTTATGGTGTTTGCCTGCTGCAAGGACCATACTGAGAGATTTTTGGGGCATACAATTTCCGGCAGTGAGGGCACTTACCTGATCAACATACCGGATTTATCTGATTACAAGGACATTACCGGGTTTATAGTAAGAGCGGGCGGAACCACCCTGGAGCCCCAAAAGGCTCACGGCAGCCCGGCCGAATATGAGAGGGAAAAACAACCGGATTCTCCCAATAAAGATTTTCACAGCTTCCTCAGATTTATATTTAACAACCCTAATAAATCATTACATGAATTGGCGAAAGGTTTTTAACTTATACTGAAATGATTATGCTCCTTGTATTTTCATGCTCTGATGGTGCCGCCGGCTGCATGGGCAACTACCCTGAACTTTATATCAAAGGTTGTTCCACCGGGGCCTGTTTCAAAACAAATCTCCGCATTATGCCTGTTGGCAATTCCATAGCAGACCGCCAGCCCAAGGCCTGTTCCGTTATCCTTGGTGGTGAAAAAAGGTGTGCCTACCTTTTCAATCAGGCCAGGCTCAATACCTTCGCCCTGGTCCTTAATAGATAAAACCACGTATTCCCCAGCACAATACGTCCGGATAGTCAGCTTTTTACCCGGAGGCATGGCCTCCAGCCCATTGCGGACAAGGTTATGGATGAGCTGACGAATATCCTTTCCGTTTACCATCAGGTCAGGTATATTACCAAGGTCCAGTTCAATTTCAATTTTAGAATTTATGGCGCTGGCTTCAAACAGCGGCAATAGCGCCCTAATTATAGCGTTCAGGCTTTGTTGCTTTAATTCCACCGGCTTATTTCTGGAAAGGGAAAGGAACTCGCTGATAATGGAGTTGGCCCTGTCCAGCTCATCAATCATTATACTAAAATAGGTTTTATATTTTACACACTCCTCTTTTGAGTTAAGCATTTGAAGAAAGCCCCGCACGGCAGTCATCGGGTTCCTTATTTCATGTCCTATACTGGCGGCCATTTCACCAACCAGGTTGAGCCTGTCCAGGCGGGCCATTTCTTTTTCTGTTTTAATCTTTTCGGTAATATCCTGGGTATACACTATGGCTCCCTGAATCTCACCGGACCTATCGTCTATAAGCGGGCAGCAGTAATAATTCAGCATGGATTTGACGTTACCTTCCGAGTCCCTGATAGGCATGACAGCCTGGGCCGCCTTCCCGGTCTTTAAAGCCCGCTGACTGGGGCAGCCCTGGCAGACTTGATTCAGTCCGTGATATACACTGTAGCACTTGCTGCCGACAAGGGGACGGGAGTGGGAGTAATACTGCTCCACCTTCTTATTCACGCGGACAATATTGAATTCAGTGTCAATCACCGTAAGCCTGTCCTGAAAGCTCTCAAAAATATTGGCCAGGTAATGCTCACTTTTCCGAAGGGCCTCTTCCATTTCTTTTCGGTCGGTGATGTCATGGGCTGCAACAGAAGCCCTTACAGGCACACCCTCTTCATAAACATACTTGGCACTTGTAAGAACCCAAAACTCCCTCCCGTCTTTTCCCTTACTTTTAAGCTCAGCTAACGGGGAAACCCTCTCACCGGAATATTTTTTTTTCAATCTTTCTCTAAAGTGAGTTTTACTGTCATCCGACAAAATATCAAAGGGACTTAAAGAAAGCATCTCCTCCCTGGTATATCCCGTATACTGGCACATTACATCATTTACACTGGTGAACTTCATTTTCCTGAAGTCAATTTCGAAAATTCCGGTGGGGGCATTTTCATCCAGGTGACTGTATTTTTTATTACTTTCACGGAGCATTCTCCGGGCCATGCATTTTTCATCTGCCGCCTTCAGCTCACAGTTACAGTCTTCCAACTTCCTTTCAAGGACCTTTACACTTTCTTTCAAGCTGCCAATATTACTCTTTAACTCCGCCAGTTCACTTAAAAGCTGCTCCTTTGATTTGTCCTCATCCCTCATTAAGTGCCTCCTTAATAAGCAGTAAAAATTATAAGACAATAAATAATTTGACCATTAGAATATAATTCTCCTTTGGATAAAAAGTCTTTTAATGTCGTATTGCATGAATATTCAAAAATATCCCTCCTATGTATAACCTTAAACAAATCTCTTACCTGGGCGTGAGTCATCCTGGGGCAGAATAGAGGAGTCAGGCTTATTCTGTGGAATAATGCAGTATTAACCACAGGAGGTCACTTTGATGGATGCTTCACTGTTGATTTTAATATTGGCCATTAACACAGCAATATTAGTTTTAGTCTTAGTTGTTTTACTGTCCAGGCTGGGCAGACTGCGGGAGATTGAAAGTCAATTCAATGTCCTGGGAAAAAGCCAGGAAAAAATAGAAAAATCAGTGCGGGAAGAAATCACGCGGTACCGGGAAGAGGCCGGCGGCAGCTCCAGGCAGCTCAGGGAAGAGATCAGTACTTCCCTTAAAATGCTGGGTGACTCCCTTTTATCCCGAATGTCAGAAATTGCCCAGATACAAAGCACACAGCTGGAGTCATTTTCCAGCCACCTGTCCAGGCTGACCCTGTCCAATGAGCAAAAGCTCGACCGAATGAGGGAAACAATGGAGGAAAAACTTTCCCTGCTGCAGCGGGACAACAATGAAAAGCTGGAAAAAATGAGGCTTACGGTGGACGAAAAACTGCACGCCACCCTTGAGCATAGGCTGGGGGAGTCCTTTAAGCTGGTCAGCGAAAGGCTGGAACAGGTACACAAGGGCCTGGGGGAAATGCAGTCTCTGGCTGCCGGGGTGGGAGACCTGAAAAAAGTTCTTTCCAATGTAAAAACAAGGGGTATCTGGGGTGAGATATCCCTTGCCAATCTCCTGGAGCAGGTATTTACAGTAGAGCAGTACGAAAAAAATGTAGCCACCAAGAATGGCAGCAGCGAAAGAGTGGAATTTGCCATAAAGCTGCCGGGAAGGGATCCAGACCGGCAAAACATCTGGCTGCCTATAGACGCCAAGTTCCCCCAGGAAGACTATCAAAAGCTAATCGAAGCCCAGGAACAGGCCAATGCGGCACTGGCGGACCAGGCTTCCAGGCAGCTTGAGGCCAGAATAAAAGCCGAGGCCAAAAGTATAAGGGACAAATACATTGACCCCCCCGGCACCACCGACTTCGCCATAATGTTTCTCCCCACCGAAGGACTTTTCGCCGAAGTTATCCGAAGGCCCGGGCTGTGTGACATGCTTTTAAGGGATTACCGGGTGGTGATCACCGGGCCCACTACCCTGACAGCATTATTGAGCAGCCTGCAAATAGGCTTCCGCACACTGACCATAGAAAAAAGGTCCAGTGAGGTGTGGGCGCTGCTGGGGGCTGTTAAAACAGAATTCAGTAAATTCAGCGAAGTGCTGGAGAAAACCTACAAAAAGCTGCAGGAGGCCAGCAGCACCATTGACACCGCTGCCAGAAAATCCCGGACCATTGAAAGAAAGCTTAAGGGTGTCCAGGAGCTGCCCGCTTCAGAAGCCTCCGGGCTTTTGGAAGAAGGAAAATGAAAACCGGGAATGCAAAACCATTCTACCCTGAAAATATAACTGTCTTTTTTTGAACCACAGAGGACACAGAGATCACAGAGAAATTGCACTCAGGCCTTACTCTCAGGTCCGTATTCAAGCAGAGCTTAAAACCTCTGTGTTCTCTGTGGTTTAAAAAGGACTTCAATTTCATCTTCTTTGGTGGCCGTTTTAGGCGGCCCGGGTGTTGAATTCCGGCTTCCGACAGTAGTCACAGTCAGGATAAGCTATTCAAGCAAGTCCTCCAAAACCTTCCCCTCGGCCAGGGGCATTTCCAGTCCCAGCAGCGCCGCCATGGTGGGAGCCTCATCGATCAGCCTTATTTTCTGCAGTACAGCACCTTTTTTAACCCCCGGGCCGGCCATCATAAAAAAGGTATTGTACCCCGGGCTATTAAGCAAATACCCATGGGTAGCCACCTTATCCTTTTCGGACCGGGTTATACCGGGCATCACCGTAGTGACCAATTCCCCGTCCCAGCTGTTGTCAAAAGAATAGCCCTCCCTTGCCCCCAGCATGAAATCAGCCTCCCCGCCGGTACGTAAACCGGCTATGCCCTCCCGGCTGTATACTTCACCGATACCCGAGTTTACATCTTTTTTAAGAGTCATAAGAATCTGTTCAACCTTCTGCCGGGTCTCATCATCACCGTCCTTCAGGTAGACATAGGCCGACCCTTCGCACGAATGCAGCATTGCTTTCCAGTCCAGGAGTCTGCCGGAAGAGTCGACACTGATCAGCCCCTCCCTTCTGAAAACGGCATTAAGGCTTATACTGCGGCTGAAATCAAGAAAGCCGTGATCACCCAACACCACAAAGGTGCTCTGGTCATAAATACCGGCGTCAGCGGTGGCCTGCACTATTTCTCCCAGCCTTTCATCCTGGCGCTCCAGGGCCTTTTGGGCCTCCTCCGACATTGTCCCGTACCTGTGCCTGTGATCATCCAGGTCGGTGAGGTGAATAAGCATTATATTTGGCTTCTTTGTTATTATCAGGTGCTTTGCCGAGGCGGTAACAAAGTCGTCCAGCTCCGGCTGGCTTACCCCGTTCCGGATTTTTCCAAACCTTATTTGACTGTCCAGCAGAAAAAGGGGGCTGCCATTTGAGAGAACTGCCCAAAACTGGCTCTGACCTTCATGGGCCTTTATTTCGGGCATATTGTAGGTTATATCAGCCCTGCCGGTAGCCGGCCATAACAAGGCCCCTGTTTTCAGGCCGGACTCCCTTGCGATATCATAAAGAGTAGGCACCCTTATATATTTACTGAACCAAAACCAGTCCATTTCCCCGGCCCCGGCCTGAAATACCTCATTATTGACGATGCCGTGCTTATCGGGATATACTCCGGTAATAATGGTGGTATGGGCAGGATAGGTTAATGAGGGGTAGACCCCTTCAACCTCCCTGGCGTGAGCTCCCCGGTCCAGCAGTTTTCTGAAATTGGGCAGGGCGCTTATCTGGTCATAATCCCGTGAATTAAGAGCGTCCACTGAGATGACAACTAAATGACCGGTCTTTTCTTTTCCGGAAAAGACCGGCTGAACAAACCACCGGTCGAAGTTAATCCATATAAGCCCTGCAAACAAGGCCAGGGCCAAAACAGCTGCCACCTTTTGATAATTCTTTATACTTTTCACAGGGGCCCCCCTTACTTAATGGTACTGTGCCGGCCCGGCATCACCGGTACATATTTTCAGTTGATGAGGTAATATATGAAAATAACTGTCAGAAAAGCTCTTCCAGCAGACAGCCAGGCCCTGACCCGTATATCTTTCGCAGCCAAAGGATACTGGAACTACCCCGAAGAGTACTTTAAAATCTGGAAGGATGAACTCACCATAAGCGGTGAGTACACCGAAAAAAACATAGTTTACACCGCTGAGGCCTGTAATGTACTGGCAGGCTTTTATTCTATAGCACACAACAACGAAGGATACCTTTTGGACCACCTTTTCATCCTTCCCCAGTTTATAGGAAGAGGATTGGGTACTGCTCTGATCCGGCACGCCAAAGCTGTGTGCCGGGATATCGGCTGCGGTAGACTCAAAATTTTTGCTGACCCCCACTCCCGGGGGTTTTATCTAAAAATAGGTGCCGTATACATTGGGGAGTATCCTTCAAGTATACCCGGCAGAAATATACCTTTATTTACATTATATGTATAAGATATATTCCTATTAACCGATCAATACCTGAACCTGACAAAAAAAGTTGTTCCCCGGGGTCCGGTATCAACATTTATGTAAGCATTATGCCGGCTGGCTATACTGTAACAGGTAGCCAGTCCCAGGCCGGTACCGTTTTCCTTGGTGGTAAAGAAGGGCACTCCGATATGCTCTATAATTCCATCACTGATCCCTATACCCTGGTCTTGAACGGCCAGAACCACCTCGCCCCCTTCCAGGAAGGTCTTTATGGTAAGCTTTCCCTCACTGTCCATAGCTTCCACCCCATTTCGGGCAAGGTTAAGTATAAGCTGCCGGATCTCTTTCTCATCAAGGGGGATTTCCGGAACCTCTCCCAATTCAAGGGCTATTTCCTTTTTGGAGTTGATGGCGTCAGCCGTTAAGAGTGGGGACAGGGCTTCCACTACCCGGTTAATGTTTTGCATGCGCATCTCCGGTGTCTTGTTTCTGGCCAGGGAAAGAAATTCGGTAATTATTGTATTGGCCCTGTCCAGTTCTTCAATCATCAGGTCAAAATAATCCCTGTAACTGTCGCACTCGCTTTTACCGGAAAGTATCTGCAGAAACCCCCGGATTGAGGTCATCGGGTTTCTTATCTCATGACCAATGCCTGCAGCCATCTGGCCTACAAGATTTAGGCGGTCAAGCCTGGCCATCTCTTTTTCCATTTCTTTGCGCCCGGAAACATCCCTGAAAAAAACGGACAGCCCATCAGTCGACGGGCAGGCCAACACTTCATATATCCTGCCCGTATATAAAGTCGCCATCTCAAAGTTCACCGCTATCCCCCCTTCCATGGCCCGGTGGCACTCTGTATACAACTCTGTCCCAACAGTTTGCGGGAATACCTCCCAAATATTCCTGCCGGTAAGCTCCTCCCTGTTTCTTTGCCAGGCCTGTTCCGCCTCTCTGTTTATATAAATAAACCTCCACCCGTGATCAAGGGCAATAAAAGCTTCGGCCATGCTTTCCAGTATATTTGCAAACCTTCTCCGGGATTTGTTCAATTCCAGCTCCATTTTTTTTCGCTCCGAAATATCCCTGGCTATTATTGAAGCACCTGTTATGTTACCAAGGGGATTTTTGACAGGGGATATGGAAACCGAAACATGGATATCCCTGCCGTGCTTTCTCACATGAACGGTTTCGTAGTGCTCCGCGAGCTGTCCCTTTTTTATCTTATCAAGTATAGTATTTACTTCCTCACTGTTTTCGGGTAATAATATTAAAGCCACCGGCCGCCCCCATACCTCCCCGGCTTTATACCCGTACAGCTTTTCGGCGCCCCTGTTCCATGCAAGGACAGCGCCATCCAGGGTGATTCCTATTACAGCGTCATCGGTAGACTCTACAATGGAGGCCAGCCTCAAAACATTTTCTTCAGTCTGCCTACGCCAGCTAAGGTCACGGACAATCCCGGTCAGGTACACTTCCCCGTTTGATTCCCAGCATGAGACCGAAACCTCCACCGGCACCTCCAGCCCGTCTTTCCTCAGTCCCACTTTTTCAAAAAGCTTCTCTGATAGACTTGATTTCTCTTTACCTTTTAACCTGCCAACCCCTTCCAGGAACAGCCGGAGAAAATCTTCCGGCATTATCAGTGTCAGTAATCTACCCACCGCCTCTTCGACGGAGTAACCGAAGACATTTGTGGCGGCATCATTCCAGAACAATATGGTTCCGGCGCTGTCCGTGGTTATAATGGCATCGGTGGCCGACTGCACCACCGATCTAAAATGTTCCTCACTGTGCCGCAGTGATTCTAAGAGTCTGCTGTTATACAGGGCTATGGAGATATCTCTGCTGAGGGCCGACACCATTTTTATATCATTCTCGGAAAATCCCCCGGGCTTGTTCCCAAAGGCTATCAAACCCCAGATTTCCCCTTCAATCACCAGGGGAGCGTGAAGGACATTGTCAAGGGACACATGGCCTTCCGGCAGCAGGTTTACCCAGCGGCTGCCTGGAAAATTGTTTTCCCAGACAATGTCTCCCGAACGGTAAGCCTCTTCCCACATGCCTATTTCAGGCATAGGCAGAGAGGATTCCACCGTGCATGAGCGGTCTCCCGCCTCGATGTAAATGGCCTCATACTTACCATCCCTGTTTTTAATGCAAATATACCCGGCCGTAGCTCCCAGCAAATCCCTGCAGGACTGATATATAGCCCTGGCCGCATTCTTAAAACTCTTATACTCCAATACTGCCTGGGAGCTTTTCAGCAGGGCTGATATTTCCTCATTTCGCTTCCTGGTTTCCATCAGTGTATTCCTTAAGGCTATTTCAACCTTGACGGACCTGGTCACATCCAGGAGAGAGAATATAAGCTTGTCCACCTCTCCTGAGCTGTCCAGTACCGGTGCCAGCATCCAGTCCCAGTAAGTTATTCCCCTTTCGGGGTTATCCTGGTACACAAAGGGCCTGGCAATAATCTGACAGGGCTCCTTCGTTTTAATCACCTGCTCAAATATTTCCCTGGCGTCCGAGGGATAAAAATCAAAATGGTTGTGGCCGGCAAAATCGGCAACTTCCCGGTCATCGGCCCTGGCGTAGGCCTCATTAACCCTTATAAAATTGAAATGGCGGTCCATTACTGCCATAGGGAAAAGAGTGTTTTCAAAAATAGCCTCCATCATCATATACTGCCCCTCCTGCTCTGATTCCGGTTTTTTACGGTAAAGTACTTCCCTTACCGTGGCCACCACATAATCCACTGCCCCGTCCTTTGTGCTTACCGGTTCCAATAAATATTCATAAGCCCTCTTCCCTGATACAGTGGATAAAACGGTTTTACCGGCTAATACCTGCCCGGTCACGAAAACCCTTTCCATATCCGCCTGAAAAGGTTCCGTCAGGGCGTGGGGGAAGCCCAACTCCCGGCAAGTTCTCCCCTCTATTTCATCACTTTCAATACCCAGCGCCTCGGCGCCGGCCGGGCTGGCGTATACAAATCTGCCTCCCCTGTCATACATATAGATAGAATCCCGGCATCCTGAAATAACGGTTTCCAGGATAGATGCCTTTTGTTTGTAAAAATTTTTTTCGTTCCTGAAAAACCTCAATAGTCTTCTGGCCTCACCCAGCTGAACCTCCAATTGGGCCGCTTTTTCCCTTAGCTGTTCCAGCATTTTGGTCACCATATCCCCTTATTTCCTCCGTAATCGGCTCTTCATGTTCAACTTAAATATCTAACAAACTAAGCCCAGAAACTTAATGTTTACTGGGCAGTATAGTAATAACATTTTATATATTTACTACAAATAAAACCATTTTCCTTTTAAAAAGAAGGTCTATCTTTAAAAAGACCACCGTTGTTAATTGTTGTAAATAATCGAACAATTGGCTTAAGCATTGAATAATATAGGGTTAAAGGAGGAATGGTGAAAATGACCGGTAATAATGCCACGGCTGAAATAACTGAGGAAAAAATAAGTAACCAGTGTACCGATGTTACCTACCCGAAGGTAAAAAACCTGCCGGACAAGGCTGTTGAAAGCAGTATCAACAGCCTGATAAAGAAAACTGTTTTTGGATTGATACCCCCGGAGGGCTGTGAAATCTATCAGGAAATCTACGGGGTCTACAAGGTGGGGGTCAACCGGAAGGGCATTCTCAGCATCAGTTTTAATGTCTATACCTTCAGAAAGCGTGCAGCCAACGGTCTGGATGTGCAGAAATCTATAACTGTGAACCTGGAGACAGGCAAGGTGTACCAGCTCCATGAACTGTTTAAAAACACCAGTGATTATAGAATAGCAATCTCCCGGATGATGCAAAAACAGATCGAGGAAAGGGAACTGCCTTTATTGAAGCAATTTACCGGCATAACGGACTATGAGGATTATTATTTGACAGAAAACAACCTGGTGATTTATTTCCAGGAGATCACCTATTTCCCCCACTTCGCCGGAATACAGGAGTTTCCCATCCCTTACAGCCGGATCAGAAACCTGGTTAAAAGCGACAGTCCTATATGGCTGCTGCAGGACCCCTGATAGAGGAATATGATCATCTCCAGACCGTTAAAAATTCATTATACTGCCGAGGTTTTAGTTCCCATCCTGAGCAGCCCGAAGGAATACCGGGCTGCCTTTTCCTAATCGAACTTGATCATGATTCGGCCTTAAAATCCCTATTGACAAATGGCTTTTGACCCAATATCATTATGGTAAGAGATTTATTTCACATGTAGTGGCAAAAATAATCATTCGCACATATAGTCGGAAGGCCTGATAATGTAAGGATGTAGCCATATTACACAGCTGTTCTGGGCACTACATAGTAGCGCAAACGCCAATGCCCGAAACATGTAAAACACCAATAATGGAAGAGGTTTTTAGTCCTGTGGGGATTGTGCTATTATTTACATGTGGAGTATGTTTCATGTTTTACACTCATATATGTGAATGCCTGCACATACAAAATCTATACCTGGAGGTGGTTTAAAAAAAACACAACAATAACGGTATTTAAAAGCCACTTTTACAGTCAGTCGGTCTTATAGAAAGAAAAAAGATAAAGAGGTACGGGGGTGCTAAAATGGGATTTTTTAGAAGATTTGCTGCCGGCGGTTTGGCCACCGGGCAGTTTTTAACCGAGTTATCAAGAAACCAGGCCAAGTGGGAACTTGAATTGAGCAGGGTGATACTGGGCAAGCGGCTAAAATTTCTTCTCATAGCTATGGCGCCTGTTATTCTGGGCGTGGGCATGGAACTTGCCATTGCCGGCGAGTCCAGCCTGGGCGGACATAAGGGGTATATGCCAAGCTTTGCCACCACCCAAATGTTTATAGGATCCATTTTTGTGGGCTTGATGGCCGGACTGATCACCGGGGTTATCGGTGCAGGCGGAGGCTATGTTTTAACACCGGCCCTTATGAGTATAGGCGTAAAAGGAATTATGGCTGTGGGCACCGACCAGTTCCACCTGTTTGCCAAGGCCATAATGGGTACTGTAATCCATAGAAAGATGGGCAACGTTAATTTCTGGATCGCCATATGGTTTGTGCTGGGGTCTGTTTCCGGGGCCACCCTGGGAGGTATGCTTAACCGGGCCATCTATCAGAAGAGCCCTGCCCTCAGTGACGCCTTTATCAGCCTTATCTACGTGGTCATACTGGGAATACTGGGAGCATACGCACTTTATGACTGGGTCAGCACCAACAAAGTAAAAAACAATGGCCAGGAAACTTCCAACGAGGCCACCACAAAGTTTGCCAAATGGCTTCAGGCTGTTCCCCTTAAGCCCAGGGTAACTTTTGACCAGAACATTGTTCCCGGGGGCCGCAGCATGTCGGTTTACCCCCTGATTATAGTTGGCTTTATAGTGGGTTTCATAGCCGCCATAATGGGTGTGGGCGGTGGTTTCCTGACCTTCCCCATATTCGTGTACGCGCTGGGGGTTTCCACCTTTACCACTGTGGGAACTGACATACTGCAGATTATATTCACCACGGCCTATTCCTCTATCGCTCAGTATGCTGTATACGGCTATGTATTCTACAGCATTGCCATGGGGATGCTGCTGGGATCTCTCATAGGAGTGCAGATGGGCGCACTGGCCACCAAGGTACTGAAAGGCACTACCATAAGGGCCATCTACGCACTTACCATCATAGCCGGCTTTACCAACAGGGTCTGCTCCCTGCCGCCCAAGCTGGGCGAGGCCGGCTACCTGTCCATCAGCAAGCAAACCGTGACTATACTTAACAGTGTGGGCAACATAGTCTTCTTTGCCCTGGCTACATTATTCTCCATCTGGATAATGGTGTCGTTCTTTAAGGGCGTTGGTAAATTCAGGGCTGAAGCCAAGGCGGCCAACGCTGAATCCGCCGCTGCAATCCAATAAAGACAGGGGAGGTATATATAAATGATAGTGAATAAAAAACAGTTTTATACCGGCCTGGCTATGATGCTTATCTTCGCAGTGGCCTTGGCTGTTATGATGAGCCCGGTGATGAACGGAAAAACCGTTGTCCAGACCGCCGATGATTTGTTCAACTCTCTGACCAAGGGCTCAACCTACTATATACCGAAATTACAGAGCAGCGCCGCTGAACTGGAGGGAACAACCTTTGAAACAGCAGTAAGCGTCAGCTCAAAAGAAGAGGCCGACAACCTTGCCAGGGTCTTTGGGGCAGCCAGCGCAAAAGTAGAGGCTGTAAGTGAAACACAGGTAAGAATAAGCGGCGATCTGGGCAAAGCCGCCGGTGCAGCCCTGGCTGACGCCGATGCCCTGTTTAAGAATAACCAGTCCCAAGTGACAGATAAGTACGGGATCAATGGCAAAGAGGTGCTGCATTACTGGTGGACCGGGTTCAACGCCCTGGAAAGCAAGTATAAGCTGGAAGGCAATGCTTCCGAAATGACTTTCGTGGGAACACTGAAAGGAAAGGCCCTGGAAGTGGCCTACAACTTCGACGGCATTGAAGCGGTCAAGGTGGCCGACAAGGCGGGAATTACCATCTTTATGCTGGCGTTCTATATAATTTACACAGTCTGGTATGGATTCGCCATCATGTACATGCTGGAAGGCCTGGGAATAGTAGCGTCAGCCCACGGGGAAAAGGCGGAGGCATAATCCGGGATATACCACTTAATCCACCCAGGATAGCCATTGACAAGAGTTATACTTATCAGTATAATAATATCAAAAAATAACCTTCTCGGTGCCGAATCGAACAACGATAGGCTGGTTAACTTAAATGTTGACCAGCTTTTTATATCATCCGCTTACTTATCATTATAATTAAATCTTCGAGAGCCGAATCGAACAACGATAGGCTGGTTAACTTAAATGTTGACCAGCCTTTTTTATATCATCCGCTAAATCTTGGAACGAAAAGAGGGATAATTATGTCAAGCATCTCTCAAACCGCTGACAGTTGCAGAGGACTTGCATTAAATGAAGCTCTTAAGAAATTGAAAAAAATTTTATTCGGCTTTTTCAGCACGGATTCTTGTGTTAGGACGGCCAGAATATTTCACGGCCAGTATTGTTACGACCTGGTTCCAGGCACAGCCATAAGCAATTTTAACAATATGGGCAAGGTAACGTCGGTGGTGGCCGGGGACTATTATATATGCATCTTCGAAAA
>Ga0209347_1003199_pt1 | contig 19659 bp, 14 predicted proteins | sample AutmiccommuBRH23_FD_187382 | JGI IMG/M metagenome (GOLD analysis project Ga0209347, IMG submission 187382) | Deep subsurface microbial communities from Mt. Terri, Switzerland - Autotrophic microbial communities BRH/23 (SPAdes) (version 2) | ecosystem: Environmental > Aquatic > Deep subsurface >...
CTCGCCGAGCTGCCCGCCGGCGGCCGTTCCTGCTGCCGCCGCCGGCCGCGCCGCCGCTGCCGCGCGGATCTGCTCCTGCGCGACCTCGGCCCGCACCAGCACGGCGGTGTCCGCCAGCAGCTCCGGCGGCGTCCTGGCGAACGCCAGCCCGGCATAGGCGCCGGTCGCCTCCTCGAAGCGATCCGCATAGCCGAAATTCGGCGTCAGCTTGCCGGCTGCGTCGCGTATGGCGGTCTCCAGCACCACGCGGTCGCGCAGCTTCGGCAGGTAGACGTAGGACGCGAACCACTCGACCACCTCGGCGACGCGCAGGTGCGGCCGGTCCTCCGGCCACAGCGGCTTCAGGTGCAGCCACAGGGTGTCGGGGCCGAGCTTCTCCTTGGCGACGTTGTCGCCCTTCGGGCCGATCTTGTCGTAGACCGCCACCGGAACCGCCGCGCGGTCCTTCGACGCCAGGGTCAGCTGGTCGAGGTCGAAGGCCCGCCCCGCCTCGGTTCCCTCGGTCTTGACCGGGTACAGGATGTGGCTCCAGGCGAAGCGCACCGCCTTGACCGCGCCCTCGCGCGCGGCCTTCGCCTTGTCGGCCGCATCGCGCATCTGCGACGGCGGCAGCTGCTCCTGCAGGCGCCGATCGGCGGCGATGTCGGCCCAGGCCATCGCCCGCCGCGTCGCCTCGCGCGCCGTCGACAGCAGCGCCTCGTCTGGGGCGACGAAATACAGCGTGTTGCGGAACCGCCGCTGCCCCGCCCGGCAGCGGGTCAGCGCCTCGGCCGCCGCGTCGGTAGCCGGCGACTTCGCCGCCGCCCGCCCGGCATGCGGGGTGGCCGGCCCGAGGATCACCAGCGACAGCGCCTCGGCCTCGTCCACCGCGATCGGATCGTCGGGGGCGGCGAACACCCGGTGGAAGCCGCCCTTGCTGCGCGCATCCTCGGTCAGCACCTCGACGATGCGGGCATCGACCTCGTGCCCGGCAAAGCCCTGGGCGCGGTCGTCGGCCATGCGGTTCAGGGTCGGCTCGGTGGAGAACCAGTAGCGCCCGGCCTCCTCGTAGAGGTAGGTCGCGCGCTCGCTCAGCTCGCGCAGCGCCTCGCCGAAGATCGCCAGCTGGTCGCCCGGCTCGGCGCAGGCGAGCCGCAGGCCGGGTCCCGTCAGACCGGCGTTCGGCCGGCCGGCCAGCGGCGCCGAGCACAGGAACACCGCCCTGGCCGCCCGGGTCGCCGCGCGCAGCTGGCTGAGCCGCCGGGTCGGGTTGACCTCCATGCGCTGCGGCAGCGAGCCGTCGCCGTCGACCTCCTTGTCGACCACCGCGCCGAACAGCGGGTCGAGCGGGTACAGCACGCTCGCGCGCACCCGCTCATGCGCCACCGGCACCCGCGCCGGCGTGATCAGCGGATCGCGCGCCTGCGCCTGCCACAGCACGCCGATGACGTTGGCCATGAAGCGCAGCACGCCGCGGGTGCGCTGGAACTTCTCCAGGCTGGCCCAGTCCTTGGACAACCGGTCGAACAGCTCCGGGTGGATCGGATAGGACAGCCGCAGCAGCTCGGCGTAGCGCGCCTCCCTGGCCTCCGGCGGGAACTCCGCCGGGTTCTTGCGGTACAGCTCGTGGAACGCCTTCACGGTCTCGTCGCGCGCCCGCTCGCCGTCGGCGTCGAGGGTCTGGAACAGCCGCCGCCGGATGATCTCGTAGGTCTCGTCGCCGGCCGCCGGCAGCCACGGCGAGTGCACGCGGCCGAACACGCTCTGCAGCCGCCGCAGGGCGGCGATGCCCTTCGGCCCGCCGGCCTCCAGGTCGCTCTCCGGCAGCGAGCCGACAATCAGCACGCCGGGCGCCATCTTGGCGGCCTCGGTCAGCGACTGGATGAACGACAGGAACGCCTCGAAGCGGTCGTCGGTGAGCTGCCGGGCATAGGCGACCAGCTCGTCCAGCAGGATCAGCGCCGGCCCGGACAGCCGGAACAGCTCGACCAGCAGGTCCGACCCCGGGTTGGTCCGCGCCTGCTCGGCGTCGCGCATCAGCGCGAGGCCCGCGTCGCCGGCGATCCGCCAGGCGATGTAGCCCCACAGCGTGTGGACCTTCGGCCCGTCCTTCAGGATCAGCGGCACGTCGGTGCCCTTGGACGATCCGACGAAGGCCACCACCTGCGGCCGCTTCCAGCCCGACACCCCGGCCTTTGCCGCCAGCTCGGCGACGCCGCGCAGCGGCGCCAGGTCGTCGGACTTCGCCAGGTGGTAGGCAGCCAGCATGGTGTGGGTCTTGCCGCCGCCGAACGCCGTCTGCAGCCCGATCACCGGGTCGCCACCGGCGCCGCTGAGGCGCTGCAGCGCGGTGGTCAGGACCCGCTGCAGCCCGACGGTGAGGAAGGTGATCTCGAAGAAGCCCTTGGGCGTGGCATAGTCGCTGGTGGCGTCGACATTGCCGCTGTCGACCGCGAACAGGTCGGCGGCGAACTCCGCCTCCTTGAAGCGGTTGGCGAGCACGTCCGGATGCGGCAGCGCCACCTCGATCCACGGCCGCAGCGCCTTGGCGGGAGTGTCCTCGGCAGGCCGGTCCAGGGTCAGGCTGAGCGTCCGGCGCGTCGCCGGCGCCAGCTCGGGTGCCGGGATTGTCGGCGCCAGGGTTGTCGGCGCCAGGGTCGGCGGCGCCACGGGTGGCGGCGCCGGCGCTTCGGGCGCTGCCGGAGCCGGAGCCGGCGCGCCGGGCACCAGGCCCGAGGCGCGCTGCGCGTCGTACAGCTTGCGCGCCTCGGCGACCTCCGCCGGGTCGGCCTTCACCGCCCGCAGCAGGCTGTGGATGGCGTCGAGGTAGCGCAGCGCCTCGTCGTCCTGCAGCGGGATCGAAAGATGCGAGGTGGCGTTGCGCGCCTCCAGCGCCATCGAGGCGAAGTTGCGCACCCGGTGCTTGTCCTGGCGCTGGAACCCCTCGTCGAAGATGTCGCGCCAGTTGTCGAGCATGGTCTTCAGCAGGCCGTACTCGTCAAGGGCCGCGTTCGGCGAGCCGCCGGCCGCCCGGCTGGCGTAGTGCAGCCAGGTCGCCCCGTGGCGGGCCTTCATCAGCCTCTCGACGAAGGGTGTCAGCCCGCGCCTGAGGTGGTACAGCCCGCCCTGGACGCGCTGCAGGGTCTCCTTCTCGGCCGACATCCGGTTCCCCCCTCTAGAGCAGCGTGCCCTGCGCCGGGCCGACGACCAGCGCCGCCTCCGGCCGCGGATCGATGCCGGAAGCGAGATCCTCCAGCTTCGGCCACACTTCCGCCAGTTCGTTGTACACCAGCGCCTCGGCCGACCAGCCCTTCTGCGTGGCGATCTCGAACAGCCGATAAGCGAGCTTGCGGGCGTCGGCGGACTTCGGCCCCATCTGCGCGACGAGCCGCCCGGCGGCCTGGGTGCCGCCGTCCTCGGCGTTGAGCGTGCGGGCGACATGCTGGACGCACTCCCAGACCGTAAGATGCTTGTCGCCGGCAGGCGTCCAGTCGGCGGGCAAGCTCTGGCGCGGCGTCAGAGCTGTCCTGCCCCGGCGGTCCTCGAACACGCCCGACTGAAAGAGGGCCCGATCGGAAGTATTCTTGGCGGTGGTGAGCGTGATCAACTCGCCGGAGGGACGCGACTCGAACGCGTAGGATCCGTACCAGGCCAACGCCACCTGGGTTTCGGGATCGAATGCGGCGTCGAGCTCGTTCTCGATCTCCTCCCAAACGCGGTTGATCAGTGCTAGCGCCGTCTTCACGGTCATCGGGCTATCATCGTCCTCCAGGACCTTGGCATGGCGGGAGAATACCCCCATGCCTGGGCCAATCACCGATTGCTGCATGTCGACGGGACCGACGCCCGCCTTGCGAATCGCCTCGATCGCGCCGGGCATTTCGCGTTTGAGCGCACCGAGAAAGTCTGCGCGGGCGAGAATGGACGCATCAGCCGAGCGCTTCCGGCAAACTAGAACAACCGAGGATGCAAGGGCATTCGCTTTCAGAACTCTCAGTCCGTGCGGCTGCTCCGTTCGAATCGGCCAGGTTCCATCAATCAACAATCCAGAGTTGATAATTGCTTGAAGGAACGAAGCCCAACCGGCGGACGTGATTGCTCCATCTGCAATCTCGGATTGCTTGAAAGCGTAGTATATGGCGATAGGATCATTGTCGGAAGCTGCATCTCTAATAGCGATGAATGCATTCGCCATTCCCCGCATAAAGAAAGATTCGGCCTCCAGTTTACTTCCGTGACGATACGGTGTTGCGACTAACTCCTCAAACTTGGGCGTTAACAAACGACGAAAAAGGTCCGGCCAAACGGTATGCAATGCTCTTTTCAGCCATATATAGAAAAAATCAGAGAGATCCGAGTATCCGATGTTGTCATAGTATGGTGGATCGCTGGAAATAACAGCCGGCCGCACTGGCAATTCACCCTTTGCCGCATCAAGATTCGAAATTTTCCCGAAGGACCCGGCCGCCCCTAAGAATTCAATCGCTTCAGATTCCCAAGCAATCGCATTGTCAAAACTACCAGATCCACTGAGCAACGTATTCATTTCCGCAAAATCCCACGTCATTGGAACGACTTGCCGTGAGAACGCTGCCATAGTGGATTCGCGATCAACATACCAGGTAGTCTGCGTACAGCTTCGTGTACTTAATTTACTAAGCGCAAAGGCAAGGTACGTTGCCACTGCGTCTGCATAAGCAGCCGCGCCCAGGCCATTGTCAAAAAGCCTGCGGTCGTCACTTAAACCTGCAAGCCCTGCGTCAGATCGAATCCTTTCTCGCACCTCGATAATTTTGTCTGATAAACTCGAAAGAGCAACAATTTGACGAGGCGTAAATAGAGAAGCGAAAGTTCCTAACCCATACTGAACAGTCCAAAAGTTTCTAGGGTCATTTGGAAGATTTCCTTCGGGCGTCCAATCAGGAATAACGCCTTCTGCCGACTCTTCATGGACTCGATTCGGCGACAGATACACACGATTGCCGCCACTTTTAGCAACAATAGCCATCAGCCGTACACGCATCCGCCCCGCCAATCCCTCCGCTTTTACCCAATCTCCGTCGATTAGGCAGCCAGTCAGTACGCAGGAGAAGTTGGAACCTCGCCCTACTTTCGTTCCTTTTTTGGCCTCATCTTCTTCAACCTTCTCTAACTCCCCTTTTTTAACCTCGAACCTCCAACCGTCGGTGGCTGACGGGTCAATTGTTGGTTGGACCCAGGCCTTTCTACCTGCCTTGGTACAGAGCATGAAGGACGACACCAGCGGTACCATCGCCCCTTTGGCCGCCGGATCCGGCGACCGGACGGTGCGCGCCCAAAGCCATGCGATTGCCACTCCCTCAGTGCCGTCGGGTAACGTCACCTTCGGATAGAGATGCCCGATCTGCTTCTCCGCCTCATCGCGCATCCACTTCCCGTAGTATCGCACGTCGGCCGCCAGCCCCAGCGCGCCCTTGCCGTTCCAGCTTCCGCCGCGCTTCAGCTCGGCCTGCGCCTCGGGGTTCACCGGCGGCAGGCCGGCGAATTTCGGCGGGATCTCCACCAGCGCCTTGCCGATCAGCACCGCCACCGGGTTCAGGTCGGAGCCGTAGGCGCGCAGGCCCAGCCGCTGTGCCTCCAGCGGGATCGAGCCGCCGCCCGAGAACGGGTCGTAGACCGGCGGCGCCTTGGTCTGCAGGTAGTCGAGGATCGCCTTGCCGTCGCTCGGCGGCGGCGGCTCCTCGCCGAGGCCCCACGCGACCGAGCGGGCGATCTCCCAGCGCGCCGAATTGATGATCGTCTCGTTGTTCGAGGCCTCCCACGGCACCATCGCCTCAATCACCTTGTGCAGGCGGCGGCGCTCGGCGTCCTGCGCCGCTTCGGTCGGGAAGCGATCGGGCCATGCGGAGGGATCGTCGACGAGCTGCGCGAACAGCACCGCCCGGCAGGCCGCCAGCGGCCGCCGCGCCCACCACAGATGCAGGGTCGAGGGATGGCCGTGGCGGATCGACTTCTCGCGCGCCGAGGCGGCATTGATCGCCTCCAGCGGGATCGAGACCTCGATGAGCTTCTTGCGGACAGGCGTGGTCACGGCATCCCCCAGGCTCGGGCCTCACGCGGCAGCGGCATCGGCACCCTGCCCGAGGGCCACCCCCGCCGCAGCCGCCGGTGGTCAACCGGCGACCGCTTCACGACACTTTCTGCCGTCATAGTCGGCGCCCGGCACAGCGTCCATCGCATCCGAAGGGGCGGCGCCGGCCCTCGAAGCGTCCCATCGCGGCCGATGTCATTCATTCAAATCGAGCCCCCGCACCAAATTCAAATGATACATAAGGGATTGAAATTCTTGAAATCATTTGAATTTCGATAAAATTCGAAAAACTCCATCCAATTCAATTCCGGGATGCTGCAGCAGGATCGTCCGCCGGTTCCGGACCAACCCATCCCTCCCCGCCCTGAGGGTCGGCCATCCCGTCCTTGCAGGATCCAACCCATCACGGGGCCTCGACGCCGCAGTCCTGCTCCGGGTCTCCCCGCCGAAGCCGCCCCTGGTCGATCAGCTGCGTCTCGATCGCCAGCGGCGACACGTCGAAATGCTCAGCAACCACGAGCTTACGCTCCTCGTCGTCAGGGTCGCCGGCCAGCATCGCGTCCACCGCCTCGAAAGGTGACAACAGCTCGGCGGCAAAGGCGCGCTGCGCCTTTTGCCGGTAGGTGTAGGCACGGGTCGCCGGCAGCAGAGCGCCAGCCTCCCCGAGAATCCGGTCGCCGAGAAGCCGCGCCAAGTCGAACCGCCGGCCGATATGCCATCGAGAGCGGAGAACGAGCCGCGATGCGCGGCCGTCCAGGGCAAAGGACAGGTCGGCCCCGCCGCTGGCGAGATCGGTCAGCGTCTCCACGCGTGTCCCGGCCATCGCGGCGAGCTGCGCATCGCCGATCGGCGCATGGCCCAGGCGCTGCTGGTCACGCAAAGCTCGCGCCACCGCCGCGCCGAGGCGCCGTGCCGGCACCTCCGCACCGCGCGGGAGCACCCTGCCGACGTTCAACGCCACCGCGTCGGCCGGCGCTGCATCGTGCCCTCGGTCGCGGGCCAGCGCGTGGAACTCGGCCGCGGTCAAGGGCGCCCCGACTCGCCCGCCTGCCGCCGCACTGTTGGCGGCGATCTCGCCGACGGCCGGCCGGCCGAGGTGCTCGGCATCGGCGATCAGCCCTTCCACGACGCCGTCATCGACCGCGTCGGGATCGCGGCCGAGCATCGCCTCCAGGCGGCGCAGCTCGGCCAGCGCGGGGTCGGCTCGATCGGCCAGGACGTCGGACCAGATGCGGTCGAGGTTCGTCCCCGCGATCCCGGCATCGCGCAAGCGCCCGAGGGCCTGCGGCACGAAGGCATCGACCGCCTGATCCCAGTCGCCGGACGGACGCACGACCGGATGGGCGCCGAAATAGCGGAACGGCTTGGCGTCCGGCTGCGCCGATGGCCTGGAAAGCAATACCGTCCGAACGCCATCCGATTGGATCGTGAGGTTCGGCCAGTCGTAGCCGTTGCCGATCGCCGACATGCGGTGGGCGAAGGACCAGTCGGGAGCGCGCGAGCGCGGCTCCCAGCGCAGCCGCCACCAGTTCCAGGCGAGCCATTCGGCCGCGTGGTAGCCCGACACGAGCGGCCCGGCGCGCAGCGCCCGCACGTGGTGATCGAAGCCTTCTGTGAGCGAGGCCTCGGCCGTGATGACCGACAGCAGGCCGAAGGCCGCGCGCTCTTCGGGTGCGCCCTCCTCCAGGCGCTCCGGTGCCAGCGTGATCCGGAGGTCCGGGAACATCGCTGACGCCGCGCGCCTCGGCCCGGCAGGCCCTTCGAGGCCCTTCGCTGGCGCGAAGGGCACCTCAGGGCGAAAGGGAATGGACGAGCCCGGCATCGGGTCACTCAGGGTGAACGGAGGTGGATGAAGCCGGCATCGGCTCACTCGTCGCTCGGATCCCGGCCGTCGAGCAGCCGGGCGATGTTGAATACTACCGCCGTCTCGCTGAATCCCAACTCGCGATCGAAGAACCGCCGGACGTATTGCGGGCTCTGCGTATAGCCGTTGTCGACCAGCACCAGTGCCAGCCGGAAGGCGTCCGGCGCGTTCAGCGACGCCAGGATCTCGTTCTTGGTCACGATCACGTCGCGCGCCGCGGCATGGCGGCCCTTGACCTCGATGAAGCGCAGGTGCCCAGACGCCCCGTCCGTGCTCTCGATGTCCCAACCCTTCTTCTCGGCCGAGACGTCCCGCGGTGCGTGGCCGAGCGAGCGCTCATGCTGCATCACCGCCTGCATGGCCAGCCGCTCGATCACGGCGCGGGCGTCCGGATCCTCGGACAGCTCCGGCGTCTCCGGCTCCGACGGGCCCGTCAGCGACTCCAGCAGGCCGCGCGGCACCACCAGCACCGCCCCCTTCAGCACCGGCGACATGGCGGTGACCTGGCGCTCGCGCTCCAGTTCGGTCTGGCGCTTGTGCAGCCGCTCGACCATGCGCTGGGCGGTCGCCTCGGCGTTGGATGCGTTGATGCGCTGCTCCTTGCCGGCGCGCTCCTCCTCGCGCAGCCGGGCGGCGCGGGCGTCCCAGTAGTTGATCTCGCGCTTCAGCCGCGCCCGCACCTCGCGCTCGACCTTGTCGATCTCGGCGATGCGCCGGCGCCTGACCTCGGCCAGATGCTCGGGCACCAGCGTCGAGATGGCGTGGCGCAGGGCGCGCTCCTCCACCCCGTCGGCGAGCCAGGGCGCGTCGACGGTGGCGGTCAGCAGCGCCCGCTCCTCGGGCGTGGCGGGGCGGTAGTCGAGATAGGGTGCCGAGCCGCCGTCGACGGCACCGCCGCCCTCGGTCAGGTGAATGAACTGCAGGCGCTGGGACACCACGCGCGGCTCGCCGCCGCGCACCGTGCGGCCGTCGCGGATCGCGTGCTCCAGGTAGACCAGCAGCCGCGCCTCGTTGCCGCCGTCGGCCTCGTCCACGAGGACCGCCCCCTGGCCGAGCAGCGGCTGGTAGCGCTCCAGCGCGAGGTCGACGACCGCGTCCAGCAGCGGGTGGCCGGGTGCGAGCAGCTCGGCCTGCGGCTGGCCGACCACCAGGGACTTCTCGAAGGTGACGCGGGCGTAGCGGTCGAGCACCGGGTCGCCGCGGCCGATCAGCCGGTCGCGCTCCTTCAGCATGCCGGGAACGCGGGTGATCTCGAAGCGGCCCTTCTCGCGCTGCACCATCCGGCCGCCGAGCAGGGTGAAGGCCTCGCGGAAGAAGGCACCGATGAAATGCGGCTGCAGGCGCCGGGCCTGGGCGCGCTCCATCTCCTCGCGGATCGCCGAGACGGCGCGGGGGTCGAGGCCTTCCGAGGTCAGCTTGCGCTCGGCCACCAGGGTCTCGATGGCGGCGACATCGACCGCGCCCTCGACCTTGCGGAACAGCTCGGCCTTCACGTCCGGCCGGTCGCCGTAGCGGATGGCGTCGACCAGCAGGGTGCGCAGCGCCCGACCCTCGAACAGCTCGCCGAGCACGTCGTAGACCTTGCCGCCGAGGGCGCTGCGCGCCTCCTCCAGCTTTTCCAGCAGCCGCTGGTAGACCTCGCCCTCGCGGGTGTTGGAGGCGCACAGGTTCCACAGGTGGCAGACCTCGGTCTGGCCGATCCGGTGGATGCGGCCGAAGCGCTGCTCCAGCCGGTTCGGGTTCCACGGCAGGTCGTAGTTGACCATCAGGTGGGCGCCGCGCTGCAGGTTGACGCCCTCGCCGGCGGCGTCGTTGGCGATCATCACGCGCACCAGCGGGTCGCTGTTGAAGGCGGCGATGGCGGCGCGGCGCGCCTCGCGGGCGACGCCGCCGTGGATGACCACCACCGCCGCCGGGTCGCCGATGCGGGCGCCGATCTTCTGCGCGAGATACTCCAGGGTGTCCTTCGGCTCGGTGAAGATCAGGATCTTGCGGCGCAGGCCGGTGGCGGGGTCGAGGATGATCGGGTGGTCCAGGACCGATTCCAGCTCGCGCCACTTGGTGTCGCGGCCGGACAGCTTCAGCTTGAGGGCGCGGGCCTCCAGGTCCCGCAGGATGACGATCTCCGCCTCCAGCTCGGCCAGGGTCTGGGCGGCGGTGGCGGAATCGGCGAGCTGCTCCTCGACCGCCTCGAACTCCTCGCCGGGCGCGTCCTCGTAGTCGTCGGGATCGTAGGCAGGCAAGTCGGGCGCCGGCAGGTCGGGTCCCGGCAGGGTGGCCAGCCGCGGCCCGGTCGAGCGCATCAGCCGCTCCTCGCGCAGCCGCTCCTCCAGGCGCTTGCGCCGCCGCTCCAGCGAGCGGTAGATGGCGGCCGGTGACGATGCCAGCCGGCGCTGCAGGATCTGCAACGCGAAGCCGACGCTGTTGCGGCGACCGCCGTCGGCGCCGCGGTCGGCGCGGTTCATCTCCTCGCGGACATAGGTGGTGACGGCCTGGTACAGGTCGGCCTCGTCCGGCGACAGCTCGAAGCCGGCGGTGTAGGCGCGGCGCTCCGGGAACAGCTTGGAGCCGTCGAAGCGGTACAGCTCCTCCTTGGTCAGCCGCCGCATCATGTCGGAGACGTCGGCCTTGTGGACGCCCTCACGGAACCGCCCCTCGAAGCGGTCGGCGTCCAGCAGACCCATGAACAGCTGGAAGTCCGCCTCCTTGCCGTTGTGCGGCGTCGCCGACATCAGCAGCAGGTTGCGGGTGCGGGTGCCGAGCAGCTTGCCGAGCTTGTGGCGCTGCGTCTCCTTCACCTCGCCGCCGAAATACGACGCGGCCATGCGGTGCGCCTCGTCGCAGATCACGAGGTCCCATTCCGGGGCGGCGACCAGCTTGGCCTTCAGCTCGTCGGAGCGGGCGGCCATGTCGAGCCGCATGATCAGCCGGCTGCGCTCGGCGAACGGGTTGCCGGTGATCGAGGCCTCGATCTGGTCGCGGGTCAGCAGGTCGAAGCCGAGCCCGAACTTCTCGGCCATCTCCTCCTGCCACTGCTCGACGAGGCCGCCGGGGGCGACGATCAGGCAGCGCTCCAGGTCGCCGCGGATCAGCAGCTCCTTGATCAGCAGGCCGGCCATCACCGTCTTGCCGGCGCCGGGGTCGTCGGCCAGCAGGAAGCGCAGCGGCTGGCGCGGCAGCATCTCGCCGTAGACCGCGGTGATCTGGTGCGGCAGTGCTTCGATCTGCGAGGCGCTGATCGCGAGGTACGGATCGAACAGGTGTGCCAGGCGGATCCGGTAGGCCTCGGAAGCCAGCCGCAGCAGGCCGCCGTCGGCGTCGAACGCGTATTTGCGCCCCTGCTGCACCAGCTCGAAGCCGGCCTCCTCGCCGCGGTAGACGAGGCGCTCATCGACGCGGCCGTCGGCGCGGAACACGACGTTGAGCGAGTTGGCATCGTAGCGCGAGACCTGCACGACCTCGGCGACGGCGCCGGGCGCGAGGCCGCGCAGCCGCGCGCCGGGCTGGATCTGCTCGAAGGTCGGAATGTCGCTCACCTGAACCCCTTCGTGGCCGCGGCCCGGTGTCGAGTTAGGGCGGTCGGTCTGGTTGTTAACATGCAGGGGAGTTCCTGTTTAGGGCGTTGCTGTCTCGCGGCAAGTCCCGCGTTTCCGGCTCGGATGCCATCAGCCGTTTCCCCTTCATGGCGAATTAGCGGCTCAGCCCTCGCCGAACGCAGATTATGTCCTCAACGCTGTCCCCACGCTTTGCGTTGACCTGCCAGAACCCGGACCTTTAATGGGAAATGTCTGCAAACCTGACCATAGATGACCTCAGTTATTGGGGATATTATAATCTCCACACGAACAAAAGGATCCAAAATGCAGATACATCCTCTGAGGCTCTACGAACTCCGAAAGGCGCGGAAGCTCTCACAGCAGGCTCTCGCGGACCGGGCGCGCGTCACCAAGAAGACCATCGGGCGGATCGAGGCAAAGCGAAAGCTCGGCGAGCCGGGGACCGCCAACCGAAACACCGTCGACTTGCTCGCCAGAGCCCTGCAGGTGGACGCGGAGTACTTGGCCGGTGGACCAGATGCTCACAGCGAATCCTCGTTGCAGAGCGCCGGCTTCCAGCGCTTGAGTGCGGTCGTTGACGCCGACGTTGCCCTTGCCTATCGGATGGTTGAATTCAGATATGGCGTATCGGGGCAATCGCTCATCGAGATGGCCCCGTTGTTCTTCACGCTTCTCGCGGAAGGTTCCTTGGGCTGGCGACGCCAGATGCTCTCAGGACTCGAGGAGGCCACCGCGCAGCTTGAAGGAGTGGCCGGGCGTGCAAGCCATCTCTCATTCGCCTATCCGTCCCCAAGCTTTGAAGACGGTATCGCTCAAGAAGAGCATTCCATCCGGTCGAAGGACCTGTTCGGTGACAAGGTCGGCACCGGCTCCTTCGCCGATAGCTTCGATCGCTCTCGGCACAACCCATTCGCTGACTACTTGCGACACCTGGCTCAGGCGATTGACGATTCAGAGGCCGTCGAGATTGACCGGTACGGCACCGGCGAGCTTTGGAACATGAATGATCGGGCTCCGAGCTACCGGATCGGAGGAGCCGTGCTGGACAACCTGACCGGTAAGGACGTCTGGGCCGTTTGGGCGCTCGCTGCCGGGCACGTGACTCTCGCGGACATCCCTGAGGAACTGCTCGGCGAAGCGGCCCGGCAGCGGCGGATCGAATGGCTTACACGTCATGTACCGCCCGAAGAGCGAAAGCCTGCCGAGTTTGATCTCAGCGGGCTACAGGACGAGTGGGGGGTGGTCGATGACTGAGCTTCAGATCAGCGCCCATGGGCGCGTGCGGATGCGTCAACGCGGTCGGCGAGGCGACGACATCGAGTTGCTTCTGCGCTCGGCCACCCAGGTCGCACCGGATGCCTATCTCCTGACGGAGTCCGATGCCCAGCGCGAAATCTCGCGCCGCAAGCGCGAGATCGCTCGGCTCGAAAGGCTCAAGGGGTGGAAGCTGGTCATCGCCGCGGGCACGGTCGTAACCTGCTATCCTTCCCGTCGTGACGATCAGAAGAGGACGATTCGGCGGGGTCGAGCCGCATGCCAGCGGGGGGAGGATCAATCGTGACGAGACCGGTCCGCAAGCCGGACTTGGACGCCCTGCGCACGCTGATCCACCGGCGCCGCGTCGGGCCGTTCATCGACCTCGACGCGGGCGAGATCGCGACGCGCGCGCTGCTGGCGCGGAAGCGGCGGGCGAGCCGGCGGCAGGTCCGCCGCTATCGCGCCGACACCGAGGAGACGGACGATGGCTGAGCACAAGCGGCGGCGTGTCGTGGTGCCGACCGAGACAGAGGATGCCGCGATCACCGCGGCCGCCGAGAGCGACCCCGACAACCCGCCCCCCGACGATCAGCTCGCCCGGATGCGGCCGTTCGCCGCGGTGCGCCCTGGCCTGGTGCGGCGGCGCGGCCCCCGGAAGGACCCGACCGGGGTTCCGTGAATATCCGCCTGGACCGCGATGTCGTCGAGCACTTCGAGAGCGGCGGCCAGGGATGGCGGGTCCGCCTCAACGAGGCGCTCCGCAAGGTGGCGGGGTTGGCGAAGTAGGGAGCGGCGGCATAGCTGTCGGAGAACGGCGATGGATGAGCGGTATTGCCCGAACGACGGCCACGGGATGGCGCGCGACGTGTGCCCGATGACCATCGCCTGCCAAGGCCGGGAGGCCAGCTTCGACATGCCGGGGTGGTACTGCGGGGCCTGCGGCGAGGGCGTGCACTCGGGCGCGGACATGAAGGTCTCCGACCGCGCGTTGAACAGGCTCAGGGCCGAGGCGGAGGACCATCGAAGCTGATCGGCACGGCGCCGATGTCCTGCGAAACGGTCGCAACGACTGGATTCCGCGGCGCCGGCACCGCGGAGGCGGAATCCCGGTGACAGCGGGATCCAAATCCCGATGACAGTGCATTTATCTGGAGGCATGGCAGGCCCAGCCGGCCGATCCAGCGTCGAATCGCGACTGATTTAGTGCACTGTCACCAGAATTTCTGGATGGAAGGCGCGGCCGGGAGTGACCCGGTGATGCGATGCGCCGCCCGGCCGCCGGACCGCGCCGGACCGCCACTGAACGTCAAGTTCCGACAAGACAATTTCCCGATTCTCTCCGCCGCCCTGAAAATCAGAATAAATCGATCTATCGTCGATACACTGCATTGTTTGTGAATTTATTAAGGAATAATTTAAACCCGATTGCCCGATTAAGATTTTTACTATAATGTTTATTTTGAAATTACCGAGCGGAACCAAGCGATGACAACCACTTTTATTGACGATATCGAGGAGATGATCCCGGCTCTCGGGCGGTTCGCACAGTCGCTGGCGCGCAACGCCGCCGATGCCGCCGACCTGCTGCAGGACACGCTGGAGCGCGCACTCGGCCGCTCGCATCAGTTCGAGGCGGGCACCAACCTGAAGGCCTGGCTGTTCACCATCATGCGCAACCGCTTCTACACGGTGTGCCGCCACGCGGCCCTCACCCGCCAGCACGCCGAGGGGTACCGGGTCGGCACCGACCCGGCCGACCACGTCACCATCGGCGACCAGATGTCGCGGATCGAGAGCTGCGAGTTCGCGCTGGCCTTCGGCAAGCTCACCGCCGGCGAGCGGGCGCTGCTGATCATGGCGACCGTCGAGGAGATGCCCTACGAGAGCATCGCGCAGCTGCTCGAGGTCGAGACCGGGACCGTGAAGTCCCGCGTCTCCCGGGTCCGGGCCAAGCTGCGCCGGATCCAGGAGAGCAAGGGCGAGGTGGCACTGGCCTGCGCCGGGCGCCTGCCGCTGCAGGCGCGCAATCGCCCGGGCGCGGCGCACCACGCCGCCGCCTGACCGGGCGCCGCCGGCCGCTCGGCCGGGTCGGAATTCTCAGGTTTTCAAGGATGTAGGTGGTGGGCACGGTTGGGATTGAACCAACGACCCCTACGATGTCAACGTAGTGCTCTCCCGCTGAGCTACGCGCCCGCCAGCAGCACCATTCGGGAAGTCTCGGCGCCGCAAGGACGCACCTCTTAATGCCCCCCGCGGCGCAATGCAAGCCCATGTCGACGCCGGCCCGCGCGATATTCGCCGCCTCCGGGGACGCCGCCGCAAACGCCGCCGGAACCGGTGACACCGAGGGGCGATTGCTCTAAGTCAGAAGCCATGGACGAGGCACTCGACCCTGGGCGCGAGACTGCCGACGGCCTCCCCGACCCGGGGCCGTTCGCCGCCGCCCTTCCCGTTTCCGGGCTCGCCCGCCCCGCGCCGGCGGCCGGCGGTGCGGCGTCGCCGCGCCCCGCCTTCGACACCCCCGCCTTCGACACGCCCGTCACCGTGCTCCGCCCGCCGCGCCAGACGCTGCCGCTGGTGGTGTCCTCGCCGCACAGCGGCCAGCGCTACCCGGCCGACCTGCTGGCCAGCACCGGCCTCGACGAGCACACCCTGCGCTCCAGCGAGGACAGCTTCGTCGACGAGCTGTTCGCCTGCGCCCCCGAGCTCGGCGCGCCGCTGGTCCGGGCCGAGTTCCCGCGGGTCTACATCGACGCCAACCGCGAGCCGTTCGAGCTCGACCCGGCGATGTTCGAGGACGATCTCCCGGACTACGTCACCACCCAGAACGCCCGCATCGCCGCCGGCCTCGGCACCATCGCCCGGGTGGTCTCCAACGCCGCCCCGGTGTATCGCGGCAAGCTCAGCTTCGCCGACGCCCTGCACCGCATCGACGGCTGCTGGCGGCCGTTCCACGCGGCCCTCGCCGAGACCATCGAGGGCACGCTCGACCGCTTCGGCTACTGCATCCTGCTCGACGCGCATTCGATGCCGTCCAACGTGCTGACCCTCGGGGCCGACGGCCGCGCCCACCCGGTCGCCGACGTGGTGCTGGGCGACTGCCACGGCGGCTCCTGCTCCGGCCTGCTGGTGCAGCGCTGCGAGCGGCTGATGGCGCGCCAGGGCTACCGGGTGCACCGCAACACCCCCTATGCCGGCGGCTTCGTCACCCGCCACTACGGCCGCCCGGAATCCGGGGTCCACGCCCTGCAGATCGAGGTCAAGCGCGGCCTGTACATGAACGAGCGCCGCTACCAGAAGGCCGCCGGCTTCGCCCGGCTGGCCGGCGACCTGCGCCGGCTGCTGGCGGTGATCGGCGGCTTCGACCCCCGGCGCCCCTGGGGCGACGCCGACTAGCGTCTCGGGCGCCCCATCCTCCCCTTGTCGTCATCCCGGGCCGGGCCGCCGCAGGCGGAACGGACCCGGGACCCAGGGCGCGACGTGCGCCCGCTCCGCCCGCCGCGCAGCTGGTGGGTCCCGGGTCGCCGCTGCGCGCCGCCCGGGATGACGACAAGGGGGGAGTGCCATCGAAGTGCAGTGGCACGGCGCTTGCTTCACCCCCGGCACGGAGGTGAAGCATGATCGCAACCAGCCTGACCCGCATCCTCGTCCTGTCGGCCCTGACCGCCGCCGCCCTGCTGGCCGGCGCCGCCGCCGCCCTGGCCGATTCCAGCCCGACGCCCGAGGCCCACACCCTGTGCATCGAGGCGACCCGCAAGGCCGAGCGCCGGCACGGGCTGGCGCCGCACCTGCTGGGCGCCATCGCGCTGACCGAGACCGGGCGCTGGAGCCGCGACCACCGGGCAAGCTTTGCCTGGCCGTGGACGGTCATGGCCGAGGGCAAGGGGCGATACCTGCCGAGCAAGGCGGCAGCCCTCGCCGAGGTCATGCGGCTGCAGGCGCGCGGCGTGAAGAACATCGACGTCGGCTGCATGCAGGTGAACCTGTTCTACCACCCCGAGGCGTTCGACGACCTGAACCAGGCCTTCGACCCGGAGTCCAACGCCGACTACGCCGGCGCCTTCCTGCGCGACCTCAAGGACGAGGTCGGCAGCTGGAAGGAGGCGGTGGCGTCCTACCATTCGCGCGACGAGCAGCGCGGCGACTACTACCAGGGCAAGGTCTACGACCTGTGGTACGGCCAGCGGCAGAGCCTCGCCGCCGCCGCCGAGGGGGCGCTGATGCCGCGCACCGCCGAGGCGGTCGCCGCCGACGCCCACCGCGCCGAGGTCGCCCAGGCGCGCGCCCGCAAGGCCGAGCAGTTCCAGCAGATCAAGCAGGCCCGCGCCGCCAACCGCGAGTTCCTGGAGAAGCAGCGCGCCATGGTCGACGCCCGCACCGCCGCCGCCTTCGAGGCGCGCAAGGCGCAGGTGATGGCGGAATGGCACGAGCTGAAGCGCCGCCGCGAGGCGGCGCGGCAGGGCGGGTAAGCCGCTCCCCCTCGCCTGCGTCCGACCGGCCCTTCGCGGCCCCCGCTGCGCGGGGGCACCTCAGGGCGACAGAAATAGAGCTGCTTCAGAGAGATAAATCTGTCGCCCTGAGGTGCCCTGCGCAGCAGGGCCGCGAAGGGCCTGCTCGAGCCGCTCCATCCCCCTCACACGAACGGCGTCGCCACGTCGCCGAGCTGCACGAACACCGACTTGCGCTGGGTGTAGTGCTCGATGGCGGCCAGTCCGTTCTCGCGGCCGATGCCGGACTGCTTCACACCGCCGAACGGCATCTCCACCGGGGTGATGTTGTAGTCGTTGATCCACACCGTCCCGGCCTGCAGCCGCGCCGCCACCCGGTGGGCGCGGGCGAGGTCGCGGGTGAACAGGCCCGCCGCCAGCCCGTAGGGCGTGGCGTTGGCGCGGCGCACCGCCTCGTCCTCGTCGTCGAAGGCCAGCAGGGTCATCACCGGCCCGAAGATCTCCTCGCGCACGATGGCGAGGTCGTCACCCGGCGCCTCGAACACCGTCGGGGCGACGAACCAGCCGCCGGCACAGGCACCCTCGGTGACCCGCGCCCCGCCGCACAGCAGCCGCGCCCCCTCGGCCGCGCCGCGTTCGACGAACCCCAGCACCTTGTCCATGTGCGCCTTGGAGATCAGCGCGCCGACCGTGGTGGCGGGATCCAGCGGGTCGCCGATCCGCATCCGGGCGATGCGCGGCAGCATCTCCGCCACGAAGGCGTCGCGGATGCGGCGGTGCAGGAACACCCGCGTGCCGTTCGAGCAGATCTCGCCCTGGGTGTAGAAATTGCCGTTCAGCGCCGCCGATACCGCGTTGCCGATGTCGGCGTCCTCGAACACCAGCAGCGGCGACTTGCCGCCGAGCTCCATGGTGACGTGCTTCAGCGTGCCGGCCGCCGCCGCCATCGCGCGCTTGCCGGTGGCGACCGACCCGGTCAGCGACAGCTTGGCGACATCGGGATGTGCCGCCAGCGCCTCGCCGGTTTCCCGCCCGCCCTGCACCACGTTGAACACCCCCGGCGGCGCGCCGGCGTCGGCCAGCGCGCGGGCCAGCTCGATCGCCGTCACCGGTGTCATCTCCGACGGCTTGAACACCATGGTGTTGCCGCAGGCGAGCGCCGGGGCCGCCTTCCAGCAGGCGATCTGCACCGGGTAGTTCCAGGCGCCGATGCCGGCGCACACCCCCAGCGCCTCGCGCCGCGTGTAGGCGAAGGCGCCGCCGAGGTCGATGTGTTCGCCGGCGATGGCGGGCGCGAGGCCGGCGAAGAACTCCAGGCAGTCGGCACCGGAGGCGACGTCGACGACGCTGGCCTCGCTGATCGGCTTGCCGGTGTCGAGCACCTCCAGCCGGGCGATGGCGTCGTTGCGCGACCGCAGGATCTGCGCCGCCTTGTGCAGGATGCGGCCGCGCTCGGTCCCGGTCATCCGCGACCACGCCGGGAACGCCGCGCGCGCCGCCGCCACCGCGGCGTCGACGTCCTCGGGACCGGCCTCCTGCACGTCGGCCAGCTTGGCGCCGGTCGCCGGGTTCCCGGTGGCGAAGCTGCGGCCGGAGCGCGCCTGCGCCGGGCCGCCGGCGATCCACAGCGGGATCGGATCGAGCGTGGTCATGGCGCCGGTTCTACCGCCGGCGGCGGTTGCGGGAAAGCCCGGCGGTTCCCGATCGGCCAGGATGCGGGCAGTGTGTCGCCCCCTGCCCCGAACGGAAATGCCGCGTGACCCTGCCCGAACCGCCGCCCGAGTTCGACGACGACTTCCGGGCCGACCTGGAGACGCTGCTGCGCTGGCGCCGCGACGTTCGGCGGTTCCTCCGCGACCCGCTCGACCCCGGGCTCGTCGACCGTCTGCTCGACCTCGCCGACTTGGCGCCCTCGGTCGGCAACAGCCAGCCCTGGCGCTTCGTGGCGGTGGAGAGTGCCGCGGCGCGGGCGGCCGTGCGGGCCAACTTCGCGGCCGCCAACGCCGAGGCGCTGGCCGCCCAGCCGGACGATCGCCGGCACCTGTACGCCAGCCTCAAGCTCGCCGGCCTCGACCGCGCGCCGGTGCAGCTGGCGGTGTTCACCGACGCCGGCACCGCCCAGGGCCACGGCCTCGGCCGCCTGACCATGCCGCAGACCCTGGAGCATTCCACCGCGATGGCGGTGCACACGCTGTGGCTGGCGGCGCGCGCCGCCGGCATCGGCGTCGGCTGGGTGTCGATCCTCGATCCGGAGCAGTTGTGCCGCGACCTGGCGGTGCCGGCCGAGTGGCGCCTCACCGCCTATCTCTGCCTCGGCCGGCCGCAGGAGGAGCACGCCGACCCGGAGCTGGAACGGGCAGGATGGCAGCCGCGCACCGGGCGGGGGCGCGCGCTGCTGCGGCGCTGAGCGGCGCGGTAAATGCCCGTCGCTCCGTGGGTCCCGGAGCCGTCCGCTCGCGCGGACTCTCCGGGATGACGATGTTG
>Ga0209347_1003200_pt1 | contig 19656 bp, 21 predicted proteins | sample AutmiccommuBRH23_FD_187382 | JGI IMG/M metagenome (GOLD analysis project Ga0209347, IMG submission 187382) | Deep subsurface microbial communities from Mt. Terri, Switzerland - Autotrophic microbial communities BRH/23 (SPAdes) (version 2) | ecosystem: Environmental > Aquatic > Deep subsurface >...
CGCTTCGCGCGCCTTCGAGTGGTATGACGAGGCCCAATAGCGTATTCCCGAAACGTGTCCTGCCGCTGCTAGACTAGCATTCTTGCGGCGCGAACTCTAAAGCACAGATTTGAGGCACACTACGAGCAATTTCGGATATTTGCCCATGCGAGACCTCGTCACGAGCAACGACCCCGTGCTCCTCAACTACGTCCAGGTGCTCTTGAAGGACGCCGGGATCGATGTTGCGGTGTTCGACGGCAACATGAGCACGGTGCAAGGAACGCTCGGCGCGGTCCAGCAGCGGATCGCGGTGCCCGAGGAAGCGTGGTCCCGGGCCCGCCGTATTCTCGACGAGGCCGGGCTCGGCCAGTGGATCGTAGAGTGATGGATGGCCCGGTGGCAACCCAGGGGCCCGATCAGGCGACGGACGATGCCTTTCTCGGGGGTGCGCTGAGCCTGCTGCAGCCCCGGTTGGGCTATCGGGCCGGCCTCGACGCCGTGATGCTGGCCGCCTCCGTGCCTGCCAAAGACGCTTTGTCGCCCCTGCGCGTGCTCGATGTGGGCGCCGGCGTCGGCACTGCCGGGCTGTGCCTCGCCCGGCGCGTTGAGACTGCCCGGGTGACACTACTTGAGCGCGAGCCCGAATTGGCGGCCCTGGCACGCCGGAACGTCGAGCGCAACGGCCTCTCTGAGCGGGTTGCGGTGATCGAGGCCGATATTTCCCTACCGGCGGCCGAGCTTGCGGCACTGGGGCTGTCGCCCGGTAGCTTCGATCACGTCATCGCCAATCCCCCTTATCACCGGACCGGCGCCGGCACGCCGTCCGCCGTGGCCCTCAAGGCGGGCGCTCACGCCATGCCCGAGGCCGATCTGGCGCACTGGGCCCGCTTCATGGCGCGCATGGCGGCCGCGGGCGCCTGTGCAACCCTGGTCCACAAGGCCGAGGCCCTGGGCGACGTCCTCGCCGTGCTGGACGGCCGCTTCGGCGCCCTCAAGGTGCTGCCGCTCAATCCGCGCGAGGGCCAGCCTGCCCACCGCGTCATCGTGCAGGGCCTCAAGGGAAGCCGGGCACCGCTGACGCTGCTCGCCGGCATGGTGCTGCACGGGCCCGACAACGCCTTCACGCCCAGGGCCGATGCGATCTTGCGCGCGGGCGCGCCCCTTTCTCTGGACACGCTCTAGCCGCGAGCGGCCCCATGGCGTAAATGTCACGGCGCGGACCGGCCAGTGGGCGCTAGCCCGGAGCCGAGCGACGCAAGTCCCTGGTGCCGCCATCTTCTGAAAACTCAGCCAGCGAGGTTTGCGCGCATGTGGTTTTTTGGCCGTGGTCCCGTCGTTCCCGTGCTGCGCTTCTCCGGCACCATCGGCATGGTGACGCCGCTGCGTCCCGGGCTGTCTCTCGGGCATTGCGCCCAGGCGATCGAAAAGGCCTTCGAGATGTCGAAGCTGCCGACGGTTGCGGTCATCATCAACTCGCCGGGCGGCTCGCCGGTGCAATCGAGCCTCATCTACCAGCGCATCCGACAGCTTGCGCAGGAGAAGAGCAAGACCGTCTATGTCTTCTGCGAGGATGTCGCAGCCTCCGGCGGCTACTACCTCGCGCTTGCCGGCGACGAGATCTACTCGGACGCCTCCTCGATCGTCGGATCGATCGGCGTAATCTCCGCGAGCTTCGGCTTCGACAAGGCCATCGAGAGGCTCGGCATCGCGCGGCGTGTTCACACCTCCGGCGAGGCCAAGGATGCGCTTGATCCCTTCCAGCCCGAGCGGGCCGAGGACGTGGAGCGCCTGAAAGCGTTGCAACGCGACGTGCACGACGTCTTCATCGGTGTCGTCAAGGAGCGCCGCGCCGGCCGCCTCAAAGGCGCCGACGCCGAGCTGTTCTCCGGTGCGTTCTGGTCGGGGCCCAGGGCGATGGAACTCGGCCTCATCGACGGCATCTCGGATGTGCGCTCCAAGATGCGCGAGCTGCATGGCGAGGAGGTGCGTTTGCGGCTCGTGCCCATGGGCGGCGGCGGCCTTCTGAGCCGTTTCAGGAAGAGTTCAGGTGTCTATGGTTACAAGGATTTAACGCGTGGGCGTCTTGCCTTCGCCGAAGATCTAATATCCGCTATCGAGACCCGGGCGGTATGGTCTCGCTTCGGGTTTTGACAACGCTCGGGAGGCGAGCGCGTAACGGGAGGTATCCCAGATGCCCCAGGTCGTAGCAGCCGTGTTGATCGGAGCAGGGATCGCCGCCAGCCTGAAGTGGTTGGCGAAGGAGCTGACGCGCGCGGGCCATGACACGCGTTTGGCCGCTGAGAAGATGAAGCGCCGCGCAACGAGTGCGACGGCGGCTGTGCCCAAGGATCTGGGCTCGCTGGAATGGGACGCAGAGGCGGGCGTCTATCGTCCGTCGGCTCCGCGCTCCCATTAAGCGTTCGCAATGAGCTATTACATCGCGAAAACGTTGAGCGTCAGCTTCAACGAGGCCGTTGCGCGCACGACGTTCGCGCTCAAGGAGCAAGGCTTCGGCGTTCTGACCGACATCGACGTCGCCGCTACCATGAAGGCGAAGCTCGACGCCGACATCCGTGCTTATCGCATTTTGGGCGCGTGCAATCCCAAGCTTGCCTTCGAGGCGCTGAAGCTCGAGGACAAGGTCGGCACCATGCTTCCCTGCAACGTCGTCGTTCAGGAATTGGCGTCCGGCAAGGTCGAGGTCGCAGCCGTCGATCCCGTCGCCTCGATGGCGGCGATCGACAATCCCGAGCTCAAGGACAAGGCGGGAAAGGTTCGTGTCCTGCTCGAGCGCGTCATCGACGCGCTCTTAGCACGAACGCGATCCCCTTACTGGCTCGACGCCTCGAACACCGTCATCACCACCGTCATCGGCGGCTTGTCGGAGGCTTGCGCAATCTCCGACAGACGCTGGTCGTTCGATGCGATGACGAAGCCGCGCGACTTGAGCGTATTGGCGAGCGTTTCCGCCTCCACCTCGAGCATCTGACCGACGTCGCTCAGCTTGGCGTTCTCCAGCGCCTGGAAGATCCGCGTACGCGGGTTCTCGCCGCCGGACATGGATGCGGGCACGACGAAGGCGGCAGCGGCCATTATAGTTAACGCCAGCGGCACGAGGATCGTGCGGCGGCGGAAGTAGCCCACCAGCGGCTTCCAATTCTTGTAGATGTGCAGCGCGGCGAACGCGACCATCACCACCGCGAGCCACTCGTGCAACTCTTTGACGAGGTCCTCGCCCACGTGGAAGAACATCGCGACGCCGGAGGCGGCGACGACGAGAAACAGCGCCGCGGTCGCAGCGGTCGCGTACTTGTTGATGAATCCGCCCATTTTTTCGAATGACCCCCTTGGCTACATGGACGCCCTCTGGCGCCCCATTGCGTGATCGGGAACGCGGGCCCCCGCCCGGTTCCGTCGAGCCGGCGGGTGCGACGGATTTGCGGGGCCCGCCCGTTGAATTACCGAGCGCGTGGCCACACAGTGTCCGAAGACAGGGCCGGAAGCCCTGAATCCGGGTGAGGCGCGCTCAAAACATCGTTGTGGGTCCCGTCTCGGTTCGAGGCGTGGTGGGGAACTGGAATGAACGCACCTTTTCAACCGGCGCGCGCGGATGCCGGTAGCGCGGGCAACGATGCCCCCGCGCCGCGCTTGGACGATGACGCCGGCCTTGAGGAAATCCTCGACATGGGCGGCAAGGGCTCCGGCCGCCGCGGCTTCTCGTTCTGGCTCACGTTGATCGCCGTTCTCGCCGTCGTCGGCGGGGGCGCGGCCTATTGGTACTCGCTCAGCTCGACGCCGACCGCCCAATACGTGGCGCACGTGGTGAAGCGCGGCGATCTCGATGTCACCGTCACGGCAACGGGCTCCATCGAGCCCACCAACCAGGTCGACATCTCGTCGGAGCTTTCGGGCACCGTGCGCCGCGTGCTCGTCGACTATAACTCCGAGGTCAAGGTCGGCGACGTGCTCGCAGAGCTCGATACCGACAAGCTCAAGGCGACGCTCGATTCCTCGCGTGCCAAGGTGCTCGCCGCCAAGGCCCGGATCCGCGACGCTGAGGCCACGCAGAGCGAGACCAAGAACATCCTCGAGCGTAAGACCTCGCTGGTCGCCAAGAACTATGCTTCGATCAACGACACCGAGGCGGCGCAGGCCGCCTACGACCGCGCCGTTGCCGCCGTCGATAGCGCTCGCGCCGACCTTGCCGAGGCCGAGGCCGACGCACGCCTCAACGAGACCAATATCGAGAAGGCGCGCATCGTGTCGCCGATCAAGGGTGTGGTGCTGGCGCGCGATGTCGAGCCCGGTCAGACGGTCGCCTCCTCGCTGCAGGCGCCGGTGCTGTTCTCCATCGCCGAGGACCTCACCAAGATGGAGCTGCAGGTCGATGTCGACGAGGCCGACGTCGGTCAGGTGAAGGTCGGCCAGATGGCGACGTTCACCGTTGACGCCTTTCCCAACCGCGAGTTCCCGGCGAAGATCCAGGAGCTGCGCTTCGCCTCCGAGATCGTTCAGGGCGTCGTCACCTACAAGGCGATCCTGTCGGTGGACAACTCCGAGCTGTTGCTGCGTCCGGGCATGACGGCGACGGCGCAGATCAACGTGCAACACGTCGATGACGCACTGCTCGTCCCGAACGCCGCCTTGCGCTACTCGCCGCCCTCGACCGAAAGCGGTGATACGCGCAGCCTCTTGCGCAGGATCATGCCGGGACCGCCGCGCTTGCGGCGCAGCCAGAAGAGCGACGACAGCGCCGGCCGCCAAGTGTGGGTGCTGCGCAACAGTGAGCCCGTCGCGGTCCCCGTGAAGGTGGGCGCCAGCGACGGACGCATGACCGCCGTCTCCGACAGCGACCTCAAGGTGGGTGACCGCGTCATCACCGACCAGACGACGAGTCGCAAATGACGACGCATCCGCCTCCCGAGGGCGGCGTATCGCAGCGCCCGCTGATCGAGTTTCGCAATGTCGCCAAGGTCTACGGCAAAGGCGACGTTGCCGTGCGCGCGCTCGACGGCGTCGATCTCACCATCGGCAACGGCGAGTTCGTCGCCATCATGGGGCCGTCGGGCTCGGGCAAATCGACCGCCATGAACATCATCGGCTGCCTCGATACCCCGTCCTCCGGCGAGTACCGATTCCAGGGCATGGACGTCGGCAAGCTGGGGCGCAACCAGCGCGCCATCCTGCGCCGGCACTTCCTGGGCTTCGTGTTCCAGGGCTTCAACCTGTTGCCGCGCACGTCGGCAATCGAGAACGTCGAGCTTCCCCTGATCTACCGCGGGCTTCCCCATCGCGAGCGCCGCCGCCTGGCCCAGTTCGCGCTGACCCGCGTGGGGCTTGCAGCGCGCGCCAATCATACCTCCGCCGAGATGTCGGGTGGTCAGCAGCAGCGCGTCGCGATTGCCCGCGCCATCGTCACCAACCCGCGCGTGCTGCTCGCCGACGAGCCGACCGGAAACCTCGACACCAAGACCAGCGGTGAGATCATGGACCTGATCGCCAGCCTCAACCGCGATCAAGGCATCACGGTCGTCATGGTCACTCACGAATCCGACATCGCCGCCTACGCGCGCCGCGTCATTCGCTTCGTCGACGGGCGCATCGACAGCGACACGCTGAACCAAGAGGCCGCCTGATGTTCTTCGAGACCGTCCGGCTCGCCATTCAGGCCATCAGCCGCAACAAGCTGCGCTCGTTCCTCACCGTGCTCGGCATCGTCATCGGCGTCGGCGCGGTGATCGCCATGGTTACCATCGGCAACGGCACCACCGCCCAGGTCACCGAGGAGCTTTCCAAGCTCGGCTCCAACCTGCTCTCCGTCAATCCGGGCCAGTTCGGACCGCGCCGCGCCAGCGCGGAGGCAAAGCCCTTCAACAGCCGCGACGTGGCGGCCATGAAGGAGCAGCTCACCAGCGTCAAGGCCGTGAGCCCGATGGCCCAGCAATCGGTCACGCTCGTCTACGGCAGCGAAAGTCGCAACACCGCCGTGACCGGCACCGACAACGACTACTTCATCACCCAGGACTGGGCGTTGAAGTCGGGCCGCCAGTTCCTAGATTCGGAGCTGCGCGGCGGGCGCGCGGTCTGCATCGTCGGCGAGACGGTGCGTACAAAGCTGTTTGGTTCGTTGGATCCGGACGGGCGGCGCCTGCGCGTCGGCAACGTCTCCTGCGAGGTGATCGGTGTCCTAGTGGCCAAGGGGCAGTCGAACTTCGGCAGCGATCGCGACGACACCGTCATCATGCCGCTCAGGACCTTCCAGCGTCGTATTGCCGGCAATACCGACATCGCCCGCATCTTCGTGTCGGCCAAGGACGGCGTGGACACGGAGAAGGTTCAGTCCGACATCGAATGGCTCCTGCGCGAGCGCCGCAACATCACCCGCGGCAAGGAGGACGACTTCTCTGTCCTCGACATGAAGCAGATCGCTCAGACGATGGCCGGCACCACCTCGCTGCTGACCGGCCTATTGGGCTCGGTCGCGGCGGTGTCGTTGCTCGTCGGCGGCATCGGCATCATGAACATCATGCTCGTCTCCGTCACCGAGCGCACGCGCGAGATCGGAATCCGGCTCGCGATCGGCGCCCTGGAGCGCCAGGTGCTGATGCAGTTTCTGATCGAGGCGGTGGTGCTGTCGCTGTTCGGCGGTTTTTCCGGCGTCGTGCTCGGGCTCACGCTGGCCAAGCTTGCAACCGCCGCTCTCGGCGTGCCTTTCATATTCAATGGCGGGATCGTCATCGTCGCCTTCGCCTTCTCCGCGCTCGTCGGCATCGTCTTCGGCTACTTCCCGGCCCGCCGCGCCGCGCATCTCGATCCGATCGAAGCGCTGCGCCACGAGTAGGTGCACGCGTCCTTTCACGCCTGCATGCGCGAATGCCCCGGGGCCTCGGTCGGGCCCTGGGTAGCTGTTTTCTCGTCGGTGCGCTCAGAACGTGAACGCGGCGATGCCCACGGTGATGCCGGCGCTGCCCAGTCCGATACCGACGCTGTCGCCGCGCTTGAGGCGACCGCTTTCCAACGCAAGGCTCATGGCGAGCGGGATCGAGGCGGCTGCGGTATTGCCGTACTCGGCATAGGTTCCGAAGTAGGCCTTCACGGGAAGGTTCGCGGCCCGACAGAAGAACCGCGCAAGCCCGACGCTCACGGCGTGGGAGAGCATGATGTCGAACTCCTTCCGTCGCAGATAAGAGTCGTTGTTGAAGGTCTCGACCAGATAGCACAGCGTCTTTCTCAGCAGCACGGTTGATCGCGCCATGAACTTGTTGGGAATGAGGTCCTGGCTCTCCAGCTCTGGGAGGAAGGTCGCAAAATTATCCAGCGGCATCATGCACAGGTCCATGTCGTCGGCGAACGTGCGGAACACGAAGTAGAAGTCATCCTCTGCGGTCGCCGAGACCAGCGTCGCCGTTGCCGTGTTGCCGAGCGTGCTTGCGGCGCCATAGCGCTCTAGGATCTTGGCGTCGGCGATATCGAAGTGGATGAAGTCGGACATGCCCGCCTCCACCGAGACGATCAGCGCATTGGCATAGGCACCGGAAGCCAGCAGGCCGTAGGCGACGTGCATCGCGCGCAGCCAGCTCGCACAGGCATCCACCACGTCGAACGAGGTGGCGTTCGTCGCCTGCAGCTTCTTCTGCACGCCCACCGCCATCGACGGCTCCAGCCAGCCCCTGGAGACGCTGGCGTAGATCAGCAGGTCCACGTCGGCAGCGCTCTTTCCCGCCCGCTCGAGCGCCTTGCGCGAGGCCGTGACGGCAAGATCGATGGGAGATTCATCCGGGGCGGCAAGATAGCGGCCCTGGCTTCCCGACATCTTGAGATAGCCGGCAAGGTTGCGCTCGATGGCCGACCAGGCGGACGGCGTGTGCTTGCCGTTGCTGGCCGTGCGGAACAGCTGGATGACGTCGTCGTTGGCGAGCTTTTCGCTCGGCAGCGCATGGGCAAGAGCGTCAATTTTCATCGCGGTAATCTCTGACTCAACAACAACACTCAACTGAAATGCCGGCGCATGCTGACGCGAAGCGGCATGCCGTTCTTTGGCAACAGCGACAGACGTGCAACGGGAACGGGCTCAAATCCGGGAGGGGCCTCGAAGTGGACTGCGCGCACGAATGTCGCGAGCAGTGCCGTGGCCTCGGTCATCGCGTAGGCGGCGCCCACGCAGACGCGCGGGCCGCCTCCGAACGGCATGAACTGGTAGCGTGAATGCGTCGCCGCGTGCTCGGGAGCGAACCGGCCGGGATCGAAACGATCCGGGTCGTCCCACAGCTTGCGGTGACGGTGGATGGCGTAGATCGGAATGTTGATGAACGTTCCAGCCTTCAACCGATGCCCGCCCAGCTCGATCGCCTCGGCGCTAACGCGCGAGGTTTCCGGGAATGAGGGAAAGAGCCGCATCGCTTCCTTCAAGACCTGACTGACGGTCTGCAGCTTGCCGATATGCGCGCCGCTGATCGGTTCGCCGCCCGCGACCGCCTCGATCTCGGCCAGCATGCGCGCCTCCCAGTCCGGCGACTTGGCGATGAGATAGAGCGTCCAGGCGAGCGTGCGCGCGGTGGTGTCGTGACCGGCAATCATGAATGTGAGGACGTTGTCGACGATCTGCGTCTCCGACATGGCCTCGCCGGTCTCGGGATGCACGGTGGAGAGCAGCCGACCCAGGAGATCGTCGCCCCGATCTTGCTGTTGAAGCCGGGAGCGGACGAGTTCGCGCACGGCCCCGCGCATGCGCCGGCGGTGCTCGCACATCTCGCTCCCGCCCGGTTGCGGGACCCAGCCTGGCAGCCTCAGCAGCGCGTAGAGAAACGTCCACGTGACGCCGGCAAAGTAGCGCGTGTAGCCCTCGGCGATGGCCCGCATTGCGCCCGAGCGGCTCCCTGCCAGTATCGATCCGGCAAGCACGTCGAAGGCGACGCGAACCATGTCCTCGTCGATTTGATGGATGGTGCCGTCCGGTGCCGCCTTCCAGCGCGCGACTTGCGCTTCGGCGTAAGCCACCATGGTGGGAACGTGGGATAGCACTTGCGTTTGCCGGAGCGCGGGAGCGGCGAGCTGGCGCTGCCAGCGCCATTCGTCGCCTTCGGCCAGCAACAGCCCGGTGCCGGCAAGCGGCCCAAGCGCGCGCCGCTGCAGTTCGGGCTTGGGAAACAGCTCGCGCTTGTCGAGCAGGATGACCTTGATGAGGTCGGGATCGCTGACATAGACGACGTACTGCGCGGGCGGCCGGCGCACGAACACCACAGGCTCGTGATAGGCGGCTTCGGGGATGCACCCGATGGAATCGCTCAGGAGCCGAACGAGAAGACGCGGTCCATGCGGGAGTTTGGCCGGTGCCTCGATGCGAGGCGGATAAAAGCGGGAGGTAGCGGGACGCGCGTCCCGGTCGCTAAACATCGTGCCCCTTCAAGCCGTTAAGTATCGCTCGCCAGTCCCGAGGCAGAATAGCCTCAGCGCTAAGATAATCAGTGCTAGAACCATAAGGCGCCGATGCTCGAATAGCCAGCAAAGCGCGACCGTTTGGATACCGAGCATTCCTTTCTGCGGGCCGGCCTCGCCGCCTCCCGTCCGGCGTGACAGGCGCCCGCGAATGCGTATAGTGCGCCGCCTGATCTCACGTGCCCCGAAAAGAGCGCCACGATAGGCCTCCCCCATGTCGACCAAAGCAGCCGATAAGCCCGCCCGCTCCGGGCACGAGCCCATCCTGCGGCCCGAAAAGGCCTTTCAGGATCTGATCCTGACGTTGCAGACGTTCTGGGGTCAGCAGGGCTGCGTGATCCTGCAACCTTACGACATGGAGGTGGGCGCGGGCACCTTCCACCCGGCAACGGCGCTGCGCTCGCTCGGCCCCAAGCCGTGGAACGCTACCTACGTGCAGCCCTCGCGCCGACCCAAGGACGGCCGCTACGGAGAGAACCCCAACCGCCTGCAGCACTACTACCAGCTTCAGGTGATCATGAAGCCGGCGCCCGACGACATCCAGGATCTCTACCTGGAAAGCCTGCGTCGCATCGGCCTGTCGCCCGACACCCACGACATCCGCTTCGTCGAGGACGACTGGGAGAGCCCCACGCTCGGCGCTTGGGGGCTCGGCTGGGAGGTCTGGTGCGACGGCATGGAGGTGTCGCAGTTCACCTATTTCCAGCAGGTCGGCGGTTTCGATTGCGAGGTCGTCTCCGCGGAGCTGACCTACGGTCTGGAGCGGCTTGCCATGTACGTCCAGGGCGTCGATCGAGTCTACGACCTGTCCTTCAACGGCCGCACCGATGAGCGAAAGCTCGCTTACGGCGACGTGTTCCTGCAGGCCGAGCAGGAGTATTCGAGATACAACTTCGAATACGCCGACACGAGCCTGCTGCAGCAGCACTTCAAGGACGCCGAGGTCGAGTGCAAGGCGCTGCTCACCCAGGGCGACAAGGACGAGCGCCACGAGATGGCGCTACCCGCCTATGACCATGCCATCAAGGCCTCGCACATCTTCAATCTGTTGGATGCGCGCGGCGTGATCTCCGTCACCGAGCGCCAGAGCTACATCCTTCGCGTGCGCGAGCTGGCGAAGGCCTGCTGCGCGGCATGGCTCAAGACGGCAGGGGGAGGTGCACAATGACACCGGAAGCCATCGGAGCTTTGATTGTCGCCGTTCCGGCGATCCTCATCGCCGCGCTTTTGTTCTGGCGCCGCATGCGGCCTGTCTTCTGGTTCGCGCTGGCGCTCATTGTGGTGGGCGTCGGCTACCTGATGGCGACGGGCGCCACCGCCGACATCGCCCACGCCGTATTGGGATAGCTTAAAGCGCCATGGCCGAGCTGCTGATCGAGCTCTTTTCCGAGGAAATTCCTGCGCGGCTGCAAAATCGCGCAGCCGACGACCTGCGCCGTCTCGTCGTCGACGGCATGAAAGCGCGCGGATTGGAGATCGGCGAGGCGCAGGCCTTTGCCACGCCGCGCCGGCTCGCCCTCGTCGTCGAGGATGTACCGAAGAAGTCGCCTGCCGTTTGCGACGAGCGCAAAGGTCCGCGCGTCGGTGCGCCGGAGAAGGCGATCGAAGGCTTCCTGAAGGCGGCGGGTTTGAAGTCGGTCGACGAGGCCGAAGTCGTCACGGACGAGAAGAAGGGCGACTATTACGTCGCGCGCATCGAGAAACCCGGCCGCCCCGCGCCCGAGATTATTGCGGAAGTGCTGCGCGAGACCATCGTCGGCTTCCCGTGGGCGAGGTCCATGCGCTTCAACCGACCGCTCGACAACGGCACCGAGCTGCGCTGGATCCGCCCGCTGCATTCCATCATCTGCCTGCTCGACGGCAAGGTCGTCCCCTTCGAGATCGCCGGCATCAAGGCGGGCAGCACCACGCAGGGCCATCGCTTCCTGGCCAACGAGTCGTTCAAGGTGACGGGGCTCACCGACTACCAGAAGGGCCTCAAGGCTCACAAGGTGGTCCTCGACGCAAAGACGCGCGCGGAGACCATCAACGAGGAAGCGCACGCGCTCGCCAAGGAGGCCAAGCTCTCACTGGTCGAGGACGAGGCGCTGACCGCTGAGAATGCCGGCCTCACCGAATGGCCGATCGTCATGATGGGCGAGTTCGACAAAGACTTCCTCAAGGTTCCGCCCGAGTGCCTCATCACCTCTATGAAGACGCACCAGAAGTGCTTCTCGCTGCGCGAGCCGCGCTCGAAAAAGCTCGCCAACAAGTTCATCCTGGTTTCCAACCTCAAGGCGAAGGACGGCGGCAAGAAGATCGTCGCCGGCAACGAGAAGGTGATCGCGGCGCGCTTGTCCGACGCCCGCTTCTTCTGGGAGCACGACCTGCAGCGCCCGCTTGACGAGATGGCGAGCGCGCTCGACGGCATCACCTTCCATGAAAAGCTCGGCACCCAGAAAGAGCGTGTGGAGCGCATCGCCGAGCTCGCCTTCCAGATTGCAGGCGCCGTCGATGCGGTGCCCGAGGATGCGCGTCGCGCCGCGCAATTGTGCAAGGCCGATCTCGTCTCCGGTATGGTCGGTGAGTTCCCCGAGCTGCAAGGCCTGATGGGCCGCTACTATGCGGAAGCCGCTGGAACCAAGCCGGAGATCGCGCGCGCCATCGAGTTGCACTACAAGCCCAAGGGCCCGACCGACACGGTGCCTCTGGAAAGCGAGGGCGATTCAGTCGCCCTTGCCGTGGCGCTCGCCGACAAGCTCGACACGCTCGTCGGTTTCTGGGCCATCGATGAAAAGCCTACAGGCTCCGGCGATCCCTACCAGCTCCGCCGCGCCGCCCTCGGCGTCATTCGCATCGTTCTGGAGAACGACCTGCGCCTGCCACTGAGAAAATTCATCGCGGACAGTCTGGGGCTGCAGCGCAATGCGGTGGACGAGCCGCAGGAGCTTGCATCTGACCTCCTCAACTTTTTCGCCGACCGGCTGAAGGTGCACCTGCGCGACAAGGGTGCACGCTACGACCTCATCGATGCGGTGTTCTCGCTCGATGACCAGGACGACCTCGCCCTCATCGTCAAGCGCGTCGATGCGCTCGGCGAGTTCCTTCAGACCGATGACGGCGCCAATTTGCTGGCCGGCGTCAAGCGCGCCCAGAACATCCTCACCATCGAGGAGAAGAAGGACAAGGTCAGTTACGCCGGCACCTACGACGTCGCGCTCCTGAAGGACAAGGAGGAGCTCGCGCTCGCCGCCGCCATCGAGAGCGTCAAGCAGGACACGGTCGCTGCCATCAACGTGGAGAATTTTGCCGGTGCCATGCGTGCGCTCGCGGAATTGCGCGCGCCCGTCGATGCCTTCTTCGAGAAGGTGACGGTCAACGCCGACGATCCCGCCCTGCGCCGCAACCGCCTGCACATGCTCTCCGAGATCCGCGCCGCGACCTTGAACGTCGCTGACTTCACCAAGATCGCTGGCTAGACTGATCGGATCGCAACGCGTGGCGTGTCTTCCGCGCAAGACCACCAGGACACGCATGGGCACTCCCGGCAACCGCCTCTTCGTCTACGGCACGCTGATGAGCAGGGCGCACGGCGCGCTCGGCATGGCGCAGCGCGCGCAGCTAGCGCGCGAATCGCGCCTCTTGGGGCCCGCGATCCTGCCCGGCGCCGAGCTCTACGACCTCGGCCGCTATCCGGGACTTGTGCTCACGACCAATGAGACGCAGATCGTTCACGGCGAGTTGGTCGAGCTCCATAAGCCGCAGCGCAGCTTCGTCTGGCTCGACGAGTACGAAGGCTTCGCGCCGGGGCAGAACCACGAGAACGACTACGACCGCGTCGAGCGCCAGGTCAGCCTCGCCGACGGCGAAATCTTGACGGCGTGGGTCTACATCTTTCTCAATGACATCCTGCACCGCCGCCCGATTCCGAGCGGGCGCTGGTAGTCCGAATTTTCCTTGGTTCTAGAGAGCTGGCCAACGGACCCCGAATGGCCCTCTGCCCTTCGAGCACGGTCCCCGCTTAAGACCGGGCGGCCAGCTCCCATGTTTCGGTGATACACCCGCAACGCCGGTCGCACATCACCCAAATTGCGAAAGTACCTTTGGTGTGCATAACCGCAAGATTGTGCTTGCGACGCGCACGCGTTTCACTCCGCAAACGCTAAGCGCCTGCTGTATCCGCGTTTTCGCTATTGGCCTGCTCGTAGGCCTCGCTCGCTTCCAGCCAAGCGTCCTCAGCTTCTGCAAGCTTCTTGACCAGTTGCCCGCGCTCGATGCCTGCACGCTGCGCGCGCTCGGCCTCGCGCACATATATCTCCGGGTCGGCGAGCAGCGCGTCGAGCTTGGCGATCTCGCCGGTTATGCTCTCCACTTTCTTTTCCGCGGCCTGCATCGCCTTCTTCAATGGCGCGAGCGTCGCGCGCCGGTCGGCGGCGGCACGGCGCTGCTCTGCGCGCCCGCTCTTTTGCGCCTCGCCCTTCTGCCGACCGTTGCCGCGCGTGTCGGCGCCGCGCTGCGCCAGAAGCTCCGCGCGATAGGTGTCGATGTCGTTCTCGTACGACGTGACCGTGCCGTCGCGCACCACCCAGAGCCGGTCGGCGCACGCCTCGATCAGATGGCGGTCGTGGCTGATCAGGATGACCGCCCCTTCATACTCGTTGAGCCCGCGCATCAAGGCTTCGCGGCTGTCGACGTCGAGATGGTTGGTCGGCTCGTCCAGGATCAACAGGTGCGGGCCGTAGAACGCCGCGATCGCGAGCAGCAGCCGCGCCTTCTCGCCGCCCGACAGGTTGGCGGACTTGGTGTCGGCCTTGTCCGCGGAAAAGCCATACGTGCCGAGCCGCGTGCGCCGCTGAGCTTCGGTCGCGTCCGGCATCAGCTTCACCATGACGTCGTAGGGGGACTCCTGCGGGTTGAGCTCGTCGAGCTGATGCTGGGCGAAGTAGCCCACATCCACCCGCTTGGCGCCGAACACCTGGCCCGCGTTTGCGGTGAGCTTGCCCGCGATCAGCTTGGCGAAGGTGGACTTGCCGTTGCCGTTCTGGCCCAAGAGCGCGATGCGGTCGTCCTGATCGATACGCAGGTTGAGGCGGGTGAGGACCGGCTTGTCCGGCGCATATCCGACCACGGCCTCCTCCAGCCGCAACAACGGGCTCGCCAGCGCCTTGGTCGGCTGGGGGAAGTGGAACGGCGTCACGCTCTGATCCACCTGCGCCGCGATCGGCTTCATCTTGGCCAGCGCCTTGACGCGGCTTTGCGCCTGGGCGGCCTTGGTCGCCTTAGCCTTGAAGCGGGTGATGAATGCCTCGATGTGGCGGCGCTCCTCGTCCTGCTTCTTCTTTAGCTTCAGCTGCAGCGCCTGCTTGGCGCGCCGCGTCTCCTCGAAGTCATCATAGCCGCCGGCATAGAGGGTCAGCTTGCCCTGATCGAGGTGCAGGATGGCGCCGACGGCGCGGTTCAGAAGATCGCGGTCGTGACTGACGATCAGCACCGTGTGCGGGTAGCTCTTCAGATAGCTCTCCAGCCACAGCGTACCTTCGAGATCGAGATAATTGGTCGGCTCGTCGAGCAGCAGCACCTCGGGCTCAAGGAACAGGATGGCGGCGAGCGCCACGCGCATGCGCCAGCCGCCCGACAGGGCGCTGCAGGGACGGTGCTGCGTTGCCTCGTCGAAGCCGAGGCCGGCCAGGATCTGTGCGGCCCGCGCCGGTGCCGAATGTGCGTCGATATCATTGAGCCGCTCATGGATCGCGGCGATGCGGTGGGCGTCGGTAACGTTCTCGGCCTCGTTGAGCAGGCTCGCGCGCTCCGCATCGGCGGAAAGCACCCAGTCGATGAGACTGTCCTCTCCGCCCGGCGCCTCCTGCGCCACATGGCCGATGCGGTCGGAGCGGGCCACCGTGATGGTGCCGCTCTCGGCAGCCAGATCGCCGGCGATGATTTTCAGAAGGGTCGACTTGCCGGTGCCGTTGCGCCCGACGAGGCCGACCTTGTGACCGGTCGGGATTCCCGCCGTGGCGGCGTCGAGGAGCAGCTTGCCCTCGATCCGGTAAGTCAGATCGTTGATATGCAGCATGACTAGTGTCCCGATTCCGAAGTTCGCCGATGTTCGACGCTGGGATCGGGAGCGAACTTCGCAATCATGAGGGACACTATTGGCATCGAGTTTCCGTGCGATTCAGGTCGAGAAATTCGCTCTCCACCCTTCGGCCCGCGTGGGCGAATTTCTCGGTCATCGCACGGGAGGGATTAGCTGCTTGTGCGGCGCCTGTCACCTGGCGGCTCAGAAGCCGATGCCAAAGCGCCTCAGGGCGGCGATCATCACGAAGTAGCAGGCGACCGTTATGGCGCAGGAGCTGGCAAGGCTCGGAATGAACGGCCAGCCGGCTCGCAGCATCAACGGCAGGGCGATGAACAGCGCCAGCGACGGCAGCACCAGCCAGAAGATGCCGCCGGCCAGCGCCGCCACTTTCTCCGTGTCGCCGGTGTCGGCGTAAAGCCACGCCATGGCGATGACCGACGTCAGCGGGATGGAGGCGAGGACCGCGCCGAGAAAGGTGCTGCGCTTGGCAAGCTCCGCGATCCCCACCACGAGGATGGCCGTCACGATGATCTTGACCGCGACCTGGAGCACCGGCCTTACCTGTTAGCCCGAGACGACTGGTTTCAATGTCTCCACCAGCAAACGCTCTTGCGCCGCCTGGTCCTGCACCGCCAGGTGCGCCACGAACCAATCCTGCACCATCTGGCAGACCCGGGCCGGCGGCTCGCGTGCGAGCGCGGAGGGGTTGGAGAAGGTCTTGAGGTCGTCTTCCTTCCAGCCGAGCTTGCTCAGCTCCTGGACGAGAACCTCATAGTCCTGCTTGACCGCGCGCTCGTGCGTTGTTGGCGACTTGCGGCCTTCGGCGATGGCCTCGAAGATGGCCGCCACCTGCGCCTGAACCGCCGCGCCCTGCTCGGGCGACTGCAGGAGCTCGAGCACCACCGGCGACGTCTCGCCCTGCGAGATGAAGCCGTAGCAGGCCGTGACCGAGCGTGCGCTCAGGCTCTTGAGGTTGTCGAGAAACGCATTGGCGACGACCTTGAGCTTGTCGGTGCTAGCCGCGAGCGCATCCTGGGCGTGCTGACGCCTGAGCTGCACCAGCGCCTGCGCGAGCTGCTTGTTGATCTCTTCCTGCGGCTTGTTCTCGGCGGTGAGCGTTGCCACCTCGTGCAGGTGCTCGTTGTACCACTCCGGGAACTCGCGCTTGACCACGTTCCACATGGGCATCTGCTGGAACTTGGCATCGAGTGCCTGGACGTTGCCGGAGCCTGCGGGAGCGCCGGCGGCCTGCTGCGCACCCGACGTCGGCTCCGAAGGCGCGCTGACGGTGGGTACATCGCCATCACCGCCGGAGCCGTTAAGGTCGGGCAGGGAGATGCCGCCGCTCTGCCAGACGTACCAGCCGGCACCGCCGCCGATCAGCACGAGCAGCGCCAGGATGCCGACCACGCGGCGTCCCTTGGAGGAGCCTTCGCCGCTGGTTCCCTGTGCAAGTCGAATGCGGTTGGGCTCGAAGGAGTGCTCTTGCGGGCCGCTCTGCATGCCGGGGCCGCCCATACCGGGACCAGAACCAGAGGGACCGGCTCCCGGTCCGCCAGGGCCTGGACCCGGGCCGGGCTTGGGAGCAGTGCCCTGGGGCGCGGGGCCTTGGGCGGGGCGAGGCTGCTGGGTGGTCGCGCGCGGCGGTCCGGTGCGGGGCGGGGGCGGCGGAGCGGCATCGGGCGAGGGGAAAGGAAACACGGCCGGAGCAGGGCGCCAGTCGGCAAAACCCGGGCGCCAGATCAGGTCGGTAGGCTTAAGATGCCCCTGCGCAACGAACGTGCGCATTTCCACGTCCGACAGCGGGCCGTGCTGTTTGCCGTTACGGGCGATATACCATTGGGTGTCCGACTGCTGGCCAGTCATTAAGCTCTCGCGTCATAATTTCCGGGGACCGCCAGAACCTTGCGCGGCCAAACGCTCTCGCCATGCTGTTCTGCTCGCATGGCGTCAATGTGGTTCCGGAAACCCTACCTCGTCAATCGCATAGACCCGGCGGGACCTTATCGTCCACCACCGCGTCATTTTCGCCGCCTTGTGGGTTGCGACAACCGCAGCTATAACCCGCCGCAAATCATACAAGAATCCCTCAATTTGAGAGACCACCGAGATGAGCATCGAGCATACGCTTTGTATTATCAAGCCGGACGCCACTGAGCGAAACATCACTGGCGAGATCAACTCCGTCATCGAGAGCGCAGGCCTGCGTATCGTCGCCCAGAAGCGGGTGAAGTGGACGCTGACCCAGGCTCGCAAGTTCTACAAAGAGCACAAGGGACGCCCGTTCTTCGACGAGCTGTGTGAGTACATGTCGTCGGCGCCGATCGTCGTCCAGGTTCTCGAGGGTGACGACGCCATCGCCAAGTACCGCAAGGTGATGGGCGCGACCGATCCGGCCGAGGCCAAGCGTGGAACGATTCGCAAGCGCTTCGCCCTGAGCAAGGGCCAGAATTCGGTCCACGGCTCCGACAGCGCCGCTTCCGCCGAGCGCGAGATCGCTTTGAACTTTGCTCGGAACGAGATTGTAGGCTAAGGCCAGTAGCGCCGCCTGTGTTCTCGTTCCGGAAGTGTCATGGCCAGCGTGAGGTTCTATGTAGCCACAAGTCTCGACGGCTTCATCGCCGATGAGGAAGGCAGCATAGAATGGATGGCGCCCTATGACGCGCGTCTCTACGGATACGACAAGTTCTACGCTGATGTCGGCGCCCTCATCATGGGGCGCCGTACTTTTGAGCTGATCCACGCGACGGCCGACGTCTGGCCCTACCGCGGCAAGCTCGTCTACGTGCTCTCATCTCAGAAGCTCGGCAACGTGCCCGAAGGAGTCGTGCCCGCCACGCGCGGTATGCGCGCGGCGGTGACGGCTGCGAGCGAGGGGACCCGCAAGGACATCTGGGTCGTCGGCGGCGCCGTCACCATGCAGTCGGCGTTCGACGACGGCGTCGTCGATCTTATCGAAATCTTCCTGGTGCCCATTCTGCTCGGGCGCGGTCTCACGCTCCTCAATGATCTGCGTCAGCGCCAACGCCTCCTGTTCGATGGTATCGAGGCCTTCCCGGACGGCGTCGTGAAGCTCAGGTACTTCGTACCCAAGGCTTGATGGCGCCGGAGGCTCCGACCGTCTGACTATTTCGGCTTTCTGGCCTTCAGGTGTTCTGACATTGATGTTGGCTCGGTCCGGCCATGCCGGCCGGTATGTTTTGGGGGGAGGCGTCATGAAGAAGCGTCCGATCAAAGCGCGCCGCTGGCGTCTTGGGACATGCGCGCTGCTACTGCCGTACTTGCTGACATCGGCCGCGCTGTCACAAGACGAAAGCGCCAAACCGCCCGAGAAGCCTGCCGTCGACTACTGGCAGCCCGATTGGATGGTGCGCGAGCTTTGGGGACCGGGGCACATGCCGCGGGCCATGATGGTGCGCCTGCTGCGGCACACAACGTTCATGCAGTACGGCGTCGGCGCGCCCTACGCAGGCAAGGCGTCGACCGTTCCCAAGACCGCCGAGATGATCGCCGCGGGCGGCAAGATCTACGCGGCCAATTGCGCGTCCTGTCATGGCGCAAACGGTCTGGGAAATGGCGAGGCGGCGTTCGCCCTGTCGCCATCGCCGGCCTTGCTCGCCTACATGATCCAGCGGCCGATCTCGGTCGACGAGTATCTGCTGTGGACCATCTCCGAGGGCGGCAAGCAGTTCGAGACCAAGATGCCGGCCTTCAAGGACAAGCTGTCGGAGGACGACATCTGGCGCGTCGTGGCCTACATGCGCGCCGGCTTTCCCGATGCGGAAACCGCTGCGCCGAAGCCCTGATCGACTACTCGGACTTGCGCAGCGACATGATGTAGACCGCCACGTCGCCGATCTCCTCGCGTGTGAGGTTGATCGTCGGCATCGGCGGATGCGGGATGACGATGCGTCCAGCGATCACCTCCGCCGATTGGTCGGGAAGGTTGGCGATCTCGGCGAAGGTGGGGACGTCGGCCGGGGTCGAGGCTTTGGCCGTCTCTGCATCGACGATGTGGCAGCCCGAGCAGAGCTTGGAGGCGATCTCGTGTCCGGTCTTGATGTCGGGGTGGATCTGCGCGTGCACCACACCAAATATTCCCATTCCGGCAATTATCACCCCAGCGAGCAGTGCCAAGCCTCCGCGGTGCGCAGCGCATTCCTTCCCGCTCATGTCTC
>Ga0209347_1003201_pt1 | contig 19646 bp, 20 predicted proteins | sample AutmiccommuBRH23_FD_187382 | JGI IMG/M metagenome (GOLD analysis project Ga0209347, IMG submission 187382) | Deep subsurface microbial communities from Mt. Terri, Switzerland - Autotrophic microbial communities BRH/23 (SPAdes) (version 2) | ecosystem: Environmental > Aquatic > Deep subsurface >...
AGCCCTTTTTGAACAAACTTTTCAAACTTTTTTTGCGTCTCCCGAGCAAAAAAAAGAATGGCAGGTCCAAAAGAGACAGGAAGACAGTGAAGTACAGCAGCAATTAACCCAAGCAGAGTCAGATTTAACCTTTCAAGGCGAAAGCCTAAATTTAACACAAAAAGAGAAACTATCCTATGTTAACTTGGATAATCTTGCCCAGGAAAGATTACAGGATTTTTTAAAGAAAAGCTCCGAAGGTACCCATATGGAGAAGGACTTTAAACCCATGATTGAAAACTTAGTTCGAGGCCAGCTTGCTTATTGGCAAAATAAAGGCGAAATCCCCCAACCTTTTGAAGTACCGGCGACAGGAGACCAGGAAGTAGATTATCTATTAAACCAAGTACAAAAGGGGCTCAAGGAGGAGCAATCCCGGCTTCTAAGAAAGGACATCCAAAATATAAGTGAAGCGGATTCACCTGAGGCTGAGCGGCTGCTCCATCATCTATCCAGGAAATTAGCCACCCGCATTTCGCGACGTTATCAGCAGAGCAGTAAACGCTCTGTGATTGATTTGCGTAGAAGCATCCGTAAAAACATTGGTTTGGGTGGAGCTATGGTTAAGCTTCACTATAAATCCAAGAAGGTAACAAAACCTCAACTCGTTCTTCTCTGTGATGTCTCAGGGTCGATGAGTAAGTACACAAAATTTATTCTACAATTTTCCTTAGGGTTGTCTATGGCGATTAGCAGCATGGAAACATTTCTTTTTGCCGAGCGCCTAGAGAAAACCACTCCATGGTTTCAAAAAGGTGTTTCTTTTGAAGAAATTATGACTATGTTAGGCGAGGGAAGACAGGTATGGGGGCAAGGAACAGACCTTAATCAAAGTTTGCAAAAACTAGAAGACGAGCATCGCTTTCTTTTAAAGAAAAATACAATAGTGATTATTGTCAGTGATACTAAAAGTTTAGCTACTGCTAAAGCAGCGGAAAAACTGCAATCTGTCCAAAAAAGGGTAAAACAGATTCTCTGGTTGAATACCTTACCTCAAAGAACCTGGGATAAGCATCCTTCTGTGGCAGCTTTTCAACCTTTTTGCAGAATGTTCGAATGCAACACGATTATGGATTTAGAACGCATTATTGGCAGGCAGTTATTAGAAGATTAAATTATTTCTTCTAATGAATAGAGTTTAATAATTAATTCCTTAATTATGTAGCATAAGGCAGCCGCATCTTCAATATGTATTTGGTCTGCTATACTACGGTCAAATAGAATCTGGCATGAAGAGGGCATTCCCTCTTCTCCCTCCCAAAACTGAATTTGTACAGGAACTCTTGGAACAAATTCGGCTCTAGCTGCTAGATCAGCTTTAGATTGTATAAAAGCAAACCCTAATTTATTTAAAACATTTCCAACTGTATTCCTATCACAGTTGGAAAAAAACTTACCTAGCCCTTCTAAGATGTGAGTCTTAATATTAGGGTAAAATACATTACCATGGGGCAGATCTCTATAGGAAACTAATTCATTTTTCATTGGCTCATCTTTGGAACTAGATAAATAATTTAGTAAAATTAATTGCCAAGGAAGGGACAAAATATTTTCATCTGAATCCTTTAAACTAACTTTTCCTTCAGGATATGAAATCTCAATTTCATGACCAAAACTATCAACCATAAAACAGTTATTAGCCCAATCATATTTTAGTAATGTTAATTTTGAAATCTTATCTGGTGACAATTGTTGTAACTTCTTCCGGCTTTGCACAAAAGCCACGGAATAAGACCCTTCATTTATTTTTTTTGACATCTAAATCCCTCCCTCAACCAGCTTTCCGACAGCTTCTTTGGCTAATGTACCTACACTTGCCAAGCTAAGCCGGCCTTCTCTAAAAATATACACAGGACTTGTATCCTCCTGTAAGGTTATTAACTCCGGTAATACCCGATAAAAACCTATTTCACCTAAAGCCCAGGCAGCATATCCTCTTAAATCAGAGTCCACCGCAGAAAGAAAAGGGGTAATTTCCTCAATAAACGGTAATACCAATGAATGTTTTATCTTCCCTATACGGCCAACTGCCCAAAGAGTCCCTCGATGGCACATTGGATTATCTAAGGCATTAGTAATCAGCATTGGAGTATAATGTCCAAATAAAAAGGGCTGGTTGGCTATAATACTGCCTATCCCCTCCGGTGAACTCCAAGGTACATTTCCACTCTCATCATTCATAGCCCATAAAAAACGGCGGATCAAATTTCTATATATTTCTGGCTCCCTTGGAGCCAATTCTCTCGTAAGTCTGCCAATTGCCTCGATACCATACCACCTTAAAGGCATATTTATATCCTCAAATAGATGCATTTGAATATATTTTAAAGTTTGATTATGTTTTTTTCGTCCTAACTTAAGCAATTGTTCATATTTTTGTTCGGCGACTAATTCTCGCACCAACTGCTTATTATCCATTAAAATATACCTCCAGAGTAGTCTCATCTGGAATTATCTTACCCTCAATAAATATTTTTAAAACCAGAAGGATTTTGGTAGTTATTTAGCAAATTATTATCTGTTAAATATCTATTTAATTCAATAATATTTATTGGGAGGATTATAGAATGGGGTTTTTTTCATCACTTTTTGGAAAAAAGGAACCAAAAAAAGCTCGTATTATTGATGACCTACAAATTGAAATTGCCCATCGATCACCTTTGGAAAATAAAACAAATCAATTTATGGAACTATCCACCTTTTTTGAAGCATCAAAGTACTTCAATCAGGCAAAAAGAGTACATTTCTTGGGTTGGGAAGATCCACTCGAGCATCCCCAGTTTTTCGAAATGTTTAAAATTGCTAGAGAAAACTCTTCTCAGCTTGAAATAACAACACTAGGCACTAAGCTTAACCCCTCAAATATAAAAGAGCTTACCAATTTATCTCCGGATAAGATTACTATCAACTTTAACTATCCTATTGTTACTCTTAATAATGTCAGCGAAAATATTATGGGTTTAGTAAAACAGCGTAAAAACGATACGAAAATAATTCTTGATTTTGTTATGACTCAAGATAGCATCAGTGATTTACCGTCTTTTGTTGAACAAGCCGGCGATCTGGGAATTGATGAGATTAATGCTAGTAATATAAATTTCATTATTTCCCCGGAAACCAACAGTAAAAAGGCTTTTGAGGGGATAATTTCGGATGAAAACCGGGGTGACTTAATTAAACAAGGAAAAGCCAAAGGTAAGGAGGAATATGAAGCTTTTATCAATCAGGCAAAAAAAATTGCCGACCGTAAAAATGTATATTTCAACCCTAAACCTCTAATCGGTAATGAAGCAATAACCTGTGATTATAACCCCCTAAAAAACGTTTTTGTTACATGGGATGGACTAATAACACCCTGCCCATACTTAGCCCTAAAAAATGTCCGGGCATTTTTTAACGAGAAAGAATTTGAGCAGCCTTCTTTCATTATCGGAAATATTAATGAAACTAATTTTCTTGATTTGTGGAGTGATAAAAGATATTTAGATTTTCGTGGTGTATATGATAGACGGATAAAATTATTCAATACTTATATGGATGAAACCTTTGATAATGAGCCTACTTCCCAGCTCATCCATATTAATTATCAAAAACTTGATCAACAACTGGCTGAAGAAAAAGTACCTGTGGTATGTGCTAATTGCTATAAAGTTTACGGCATCTAAACCGCCACCGGGCGGTTCCGTTTATACGTGGCACGCTAAAAACCCAAGGTGATTTACCTTGGGTTTTATATTTACATATTAAATTCTGGCTAGTGATATTTAAGGCGGTTTTTTGAGGTTTCGTGCCCGGTTCTCAGTGACCAGGGCCCAGTAAAAACATTTGGGATAGACATTCTGTCAATTTTGATTTTATTCTAGCGAAGCGGAATCTAGCGAACGAAGTGAGAGAAATCTTAATCTTAACCTTAACCTCAACCTAGGAGGCAAATATTTAATACTAGTATTAAATATTTGCCTCCTTCACTTGGATATTATTTAACATTTCCTTACTTAGGGTTATCTGACTAGAACCAATCTGAACCAGCCAATCCACTGCCTGCTGCAGAACAATAACAGACATTCCTTTAGCAATACCTAGCTTTTCACTCATAATAGTAGTCTTGCCATTTTCTTTTAATTCTACTATTTCCCCTATTTGCCCTATCTTAAGCTTCGCTAAACTAAACACGTGTGACATTGCTATCCCCTCTTCTTCTAGCAGAGTTATTAAAATTATACCCTTTATTCACAAATCCAAAACACTTCACTTAAATTATAGCATAATTTTATGTAAGTAAATATATTCAATAATGCAAAAAGTGTGCAAAGTAAAATTAATTTTATACCGCCTTTAGTAAATTTTAGTATTATAGTTATCTAGTTACAAAAACTTAGTGAGTTGTGAAGGTTTTTTCTTTCCCAATGTCGTATAACTAATATAATATAAGCCTTAATCAAAGTTATATGCAGACTTGACAATAGGTCTAGCCAAGTATAACCTTTTAATCTTAAAGGAGCGTTGTGTTTATGAATCTTGAATATTTGAAGACATTTTATATCACAGTAAAGTCAAATAGTATCTCAAAGGCAGCCAGATTGTTACATATGTCACAACCTGGGGTAAGTATTCAGCTACAGGCTTTAGAGAAAGAATTAAACGTAAAGCTCCTCCTAAGAAGTAATAAAGGTGTAGAATTAACGGACGCGGGACAAATTGTTTATGATTATGCAGTTTCTATCTTATCGATCCAGGAAAATGTGGAAAGACAGCTTGATGCTTTTAAAAGGCAAAAGACGGAATTGATTGTGAGTTCTTGTACAACTGTCGGGTGCTATGCCCTACCTTGTACGTTGTACTTATTCAAAGAAAATTTCCCTCAGGTTAATGTATTACTCAACATCACTAATTCTAACAATGTTGTCAGTAATATTTTAAACGGAATTTCTAAAATAGGTCTCATTGAAGGAAAAACATCCTGCCCAGAATTATTACAAACTAAAATAACTAGCGATAATTTAAAGTTGGTTGCTTCTCCCGATGTATTTCATATTAACCGAGTCACAGGTGGCGAATTTTTGAAGCTCCCTTTGATTCTTCGGGAAGAGGGCTCTGGTACCCGGGATGTAATCGTATCAACATTAGAAAGACATGATATTAATATCCAACAAGCCAATATAGTTATGGAATTAAGCTCATCGGAAGCAATTAAATCCGCAGTAATTGGCGGTAAGGGCATTTCTATTTTATCTCAACTAGCAATAAAAAAGGAATTAGCTACCGGTGTCTTAAAAGAAATTCAACTAGCTGATCTTTCTTTTGCTGCAGACTACTATATCATCCAAGACAGCAATATTTGTCCTAAAAGTGTGGAAAAGAGCTTTACTGAATTCATTCTATCATCAAAAAGGGGCTTTTGTTAAAAACTTAGGCCTTTTATAGCTACTTGATTATAATAAGTACTTTATTAGAAGCTTACTTCCTACCCAGGCCCCAATGAATGCTGATATTCCCCAAACCCAACCACTCACAGACAACGAAGGTATAGCACTAAAAAAAGCCCCAATATTGCATCCCAATGCAATTCTCGTTCCATAACCCATGATTATTCCGCCAAGTAAAGCTGCAAAAATTTGTTTAGGGGATTTTATCTTTTTCACCTTAAATTGAGAAGCTATTAAAACAGCTAATAATGCCCCAAAAATAACGCCAAAATTCATAAGAGAAAGACTATTTGATAAAAAGGACTGGGACAAACCTTCACTTTTAGAAGCATTATTTGCAAAATAGTGCCAGTTCTCAGGTGCACCTCCCAAAAACTTAAATATCCAGGCTGCCCAATAGGTAATACCCGTAGTAATCTGCCAAGGCGTGTGCAAGGCTGCAAATAAAAGAGTATTAAGAACGGCGAGAAGAATGGCTCCCGTGAGGTAAGACCATGGACCAATTATAATTTTACTTTTCAATTACCCACCTCCTAACGTTCCTTTCTTATGTATATTTCCCATTCTCCATTACTGACCTCAATAATTTCGCAAGGCAGTTTCTGTTTTCCTACCCATTCAGCAATGTTTTTGATAGCACAGGAATGATCTGTTTCAACAATTAGTACATCACCTTGGTTTAGTACCTTTAGGCTCTGCATCGTTTTTAATAAAGGAATGGGACAGGCCTCATATAAGCAATCCAATCGAACCTCTGCCATTATTCAAACCCCACTATAATAAAATATTATTTTGATCGTCATATTTCTTAGCAATGTAGTACAATACTGCAATTAAAACCAGTTGAAATATAACAGCACCTGTCCAACCAAAATATTGAGCTAAATGTAGTGTAGGAGAGTTGCTAATAAAAACTCGCTCCCACCAGGGGTAGTCCCAAGCACCCCATAAGGTTCCAATCAAAAAGCCTATCAATACTATGACTTGCATAAAAAAGCCTTCACCAATTCGCATCAAAGTACCTGTGGCACAACCTCCTGCTATGACCATTCCTATTCCAAAAATAAAACCCCCAGCTATTGTATGTACACCTACGGGAGAAATACGTCCCGGTATGGTTAGAGCCCCTCCTTGGACAGCATTATATTGAATTAGAGTGAAAAAAACAGTCATTATTGCCATAGCTACCAGTACAGCTCTGAATAAGGATGTACTGCCCGCTATAATAGGGTCCCTAAAAGCTGCAGCAAAGCAGAACCGGCTTTTCTGTAAAACAAAGCCAAATAAAATACCAAATAGCCAATAATAACCGAGGTATGGAGAAGTAATTCCGAAAAGAAATATTAAAATAAGTGCCAGAAAAGAGAAAAACCAAAAATATGCTCTTTGGTCTTTTTTTGTTTTAACCTTTTTCATTTTTCTTCTCCTTCTCCTTACTAATAGTAATATACATGTGAATATTATTGCTATTCGCTAAAAAACCATTTTTTCCTGCTTAGCAAATCTTACCTGCAGTGAACAAGAAGGCCAGCTGATGCTGGCCCTATTTTTCTATCTTTTCTATTTGGTCTTCAACATCCCTGGTAGCAGCTAAAACAAACAATTGGTGAAGTTTACCTTTCTCCATAGCCTTTTTAACAATTACATTATTTATTATCTGCCCTGGGAGAATAATAGGATTTCCCCCATCATCATATAGAGGGCTATTTACCGTTTTGTCCTTAATTTCATCCATTAACTGCTCACTAAATTCATCTTGTTTTTTATGTTGAATACTAGCTAACTTATCCTGCCACTTTTCTTTAACCTGATTAATTTTTTCTAGCTGCTTATGAGTGGCAGCCTGGGCATCTGACCACAACTCCTTAGCTTCACCTCCTACCCTATCAGCCTGTTGCTTAATTACTTCTGTCCACTCTTCAGTAATTTTTTTAACCTTCTGCAATGTTTGCTGCCAACCTCTTTCAGCAGCACTCTTCCCAGCCTCAATATTTTGTTCTATACTTTCTTGGGTATCTTTAATCTCTTCTTTGAATTCCCGTAAAGTATCTTCAGTCTCTACGTTTAGCCGAACTACTTCTGGTCCTAAATCATCCTCAGAATCTATATAATCCATTTCAACCTGTTCGAGGTTTGAAGCATCAACTTCTTTAGCCACAATAATGACATCCTTACCTATGCGGGAAACACTCTCACCCCGTAAAAGCCCTTTTCCCTTTAAAGTATCTCGAACTAATCCTTCTGTTAAGATGTATTCTGTAATTGCACCATTACTTTTATCAAAAGCAAAACTATCCACTTTTCCGAGCATTGTGCCATTAATTGTTATTACAGGCATTTCTAATATTTCCTTTTCTTCCATACCCTTCGCAGTATTTTCCGTATCAAAGTCTTCTTTTAGGGTTATACCATGATCTCCGAAGGCCTGAATCCCTGAGAAAGGTACAAAAATTTTCCCACTCAAGATACCTTTTAGCTTTATAAATACCCCGATCACCTTCTTTTCTCCTGGGTCAATGCCTATTGATTGTACTTTGCCAAGATATGAACCATCCTTTAATGCTACTACTTCTTTTCCTAAAAGTCCCTGAGCATTTATTAAATTGTTTCCCATAAACTTATCCCCTCCTTTATTGTATCTATATTTTTATTACCCCATTTCTATACATAGTAAACATTAAAAGACCCAGCCAAGCTGGGTCTTTTAGGTTTATTAGTCAATGAACAATAGTCTATTGTCTATTTTAAACTTTAAATTGAATTTTACATTTTAAATTCTACATTCTACATTCTTATGTTCCTTGGTCTATCGTCTATAAAAATTATATTTCTTCCTTTTCCTTTTGTTTTTGTATTCTTCTATATAATACCGATGAGATAATTATGCTAAGTTCATAGAGTATCACCATAGGCAGAGCTAAAAATAATTGAGCAACTATATCAGGTCCTGGTGAAAGAACTGCGGCCAATACAAACATTAAAAATATTACATAGCGCCGATTCTTTCTTAAATATTTGGGAGTGACTATACCCATTCTGGTTAGAAAAAAGGTTATTAAAGGAATTTCAAAGACTAGCCCAAAAGGAAGTAAAAAGGAAATAACAAAAGAAACATATTTACTAACTGAAATCATTGGAGTTAATCCGCCGCTAAAGTTTATAAGTAAAATCCTTAAGCCCAATTCCAATACAAATATATAGCCAAATACAATTCCTGCACTAAAAAGAATAACCCCAAAAAATAGCAACGGAAAGAACAGCCTTTTCTCATGGCTATACATGGCAGGCAATACAAATCTCAATATCTGCCAGATTATTATCGGACTAGCAAAAATCACTCCGGCAAAAAAAGCTACCTTTAGTTGAGTAAAAAAACCTTCTGTTACAGCTAAAAAAACTAATTCATGACCCAATCTGTGCACAGGACCAACAACTATTTCCATAATCCAATCCAGCATCAGACCATAGCTTATAGCCGTTCCGACAATAATCGCAATAAATGATCTAATCAGTACTTTCCTGAGGTCTTCTAGATGAGTCGTTAGAGGAGCTGCTTTTTCGTTCATCTTATCCACCTTAATTGTATATATTCTGAATATCATTATATCACAAATTTTACACCAAATTATTAAATAATAAAATATCATATAATTAATAATTCATTGGATTAATTTGTAGAAACTACGTAAATATTACTAATAGATGCAGGAATTTAAGGATATTTTGGAGTATTAAAACAATATTTTATTAAATAAATATAGTTCGGAGGTTTTTGATTTGGAGAAAATTGCCTTAATTACAGACAGTTCCTGTGATTTGCCAAAAGAACTAATTGATAAATATCACATCCATGTTATCCCTTTAAGGATAATTTTTCAAAATGGTGATTATCGTGACCGTGTTGACATCACATCGGAAGAGTTCTATGAACGGCTAAAAACAGAAATACCTTCTACATCTATGCCCTCTGTTGGTGAAACTTGGGAACTATTTGAAAAACTTAAAAGTGAAGGCTATACCCATGTTTTGGCCATTCTTTTATCCAGCGGTTTAAGTGGTACCCATGGCATGGTAGAAAGTTTAAAGGAGAAGGTTGAGGACCTCGGTATAAATTTGAAAATTATTGATTCAAAAGCCTTGTCTTTAGGCCTTGGTTTTTTGACAATGCATGCGGGGAAATTATTAAAAAACAATACTCCTTTTCATGATACTATAACTAAGGTTGAAGAATTGATCAAAGAAACAAAGGTTTTCTTTGTTTTGAAAACACTAGAATATTTAAGAAAAGGCGGCCGAATAGGCTTAGTTGAAGGTACCATTGGTGATATTCTTGATATTAAACCTATCATTTCTATTAATGATGATGGCATTTATTATTCAGTAACTAAAGTGCGGGGTCGGGCCCGTTCTTTAAATAAAATTATCGAGATTGTGAAAGAATCAATAGGCAGTCAAAAAGTTCTCCTGGGCGTTTTGCATGGGAATGCACCGGAAGATGCCCAATATGTAATGGAAAAATTAAAGGAATCAAACTTGCAAATTGAGCAAAGCTTTATTGAACAAACAACTGCCTCAATGGCCGTACATACCGGGCCCGGATTAATTGGTATAACTTTCTGCCCGGCGTTGTAATGCTTTAGCATTACAAGGTTAAGGTTTCGCTTCGCTAGGTTGAGGTTAAGTAGCAATGCTAACGCATTACTAAGGTTTAGGTTTCGCTCACTACGTTTCGCTAGGTTAAGGTTGAGAAAGACCTTAAAAACCTGCTTAACCTCAACCTTAGCCTTAGCCTTAACCTTGATCTTAACCTCAGCCTTAACCTTGAACGATAAAAAAAGAGCCGCTATGGCTCTTTTTTATCGTTCACCCAGAACATATCCGGCGATGTTTACAGAATGGTCCCCTATTCTTTCTAAATTACTTAATATATCCAAATAAACTGCTCCTGCACTACCATTACAGGTACCCTCATTCAATCTTGTTATATGGGCCTTACGCAGGTCTATTTCCATCTGGTCAACTATATCATCATTTGCTACTACTCTTATAGCCAAGTCCCTGTTTGACGTTTTTAACGCCTCTAAAGACATGATAAATATTTCCTTAACCTGATTTATCATCTGTTTTAAATCTTCTAGCGCAGTATCTGAAAAGCGAACATTATTTTCGGTAGCATAATCAGCTAATTCCAGTAAATTATCAGCATGGTCTCCTACCCGCTCAATATCACCAACAGCCTGCAAAATAATATAACTGCGTTCTGCTAATTCACTAGTTAGTTTTTTACCGGCTGATGCTTTTACTACATATCCTGTAATATCCTTTTCTAGCTGATCAACTAAATCCTCTAACTGCTGCGACTTCTTTTTATCATCTGTGTGGTGCTCAAAAAAGTATTTAACAGCATACTCAAAAGATTCACTTGCAACTCTCCCCATTCGCAAAAGCTCCCTGCTTGCATTTGCTAAGGCTAACGGTGCATTTCCTAATAAACGAGGTTCTAGATACTGAGGTTTTCTATCAATTTCCTGCTCGGTGCTGGGTATAATCTTACTTACTAAAACTGCTAAAATTGCAACAAACGGCAATTGGATGACAGTATTAGTTATGTTAAACACCCCATGGGTCTGAGCAATCTGCATTTTAATATTTAAGGTATTCCAGGAACCCTCAAAGCCCGGAAGCAAAATATAAATATAATCAGTAAAGGCAATTACAATTTTGGTAAAGATGCCCGACAGAAACAATGGTAAAAAGATAATGGTACCTATCATATTGAAGAGAAAATGGGCAAGGGCAGCTCTTCTCGCGGTAACAGTAGCCCCGATGCCTGCCAAGAGGGCTGTAATAGTTGTCCCAATATTATCACCAAATAAAATAGGGATAGCCTGTCTATAGGTAACAATGCCTTGATGGGCTAATTCCTGCAGAACACCAATGGTAGCACTACTGCTTTGAACAATTCCAGTGAAAATAACTCCAATTAACACACCCAAAAGTGAATTGTTTTCAACATTGCTCATTAGCCCTATAAAGAAAGGAGCATCTCTTAGTGGCTTCATGCCGTCCCCCATCACATCCATACCATAAAACAATAAACCAAAGCCTAAGAAAACTTGTCCTAGGTAATTAATCCTTTTATTTTTAAAGAAAAACAAGAGGAATACCCCGACCGCAATAATCGGTAATGCATAGTTGCTCAATTTAAAACCAATAAGGTAAGCAGTTACTGTTGTACCAATATTAGCTCCCATAATGATACCTATAGCTTGCCGTAATGGCAAAAGTCCGGCATTTACAAGCCCTACAGCCAATACAGTAGTACCACTACTGCTCTGAATTAAGGCAGTTACAATAGTTCCTGTTAATACGCCTCTTAAAGGGGTCTTCGTACCCTTTTCTAGGATTACTCTTAGCTTGTCCCCCGCTACTGCCTGTAGACCTTCAGACATAGATTTAATACCAAATAGGAATAAACCTAATCCGCCTAAAAAAGTAAAGAGCATTTCAGTAAAAGACATTTTTTACCTCCAGACTACCTGTTATCTTCGGATTTATTTAAAATAATAATATAATCGCACAATCTTAATAATAACATATTCATTATGTGTAATTAAATAAAAAAAATTTACAATATAAAAAAAATAGTCTTCACACAGTTTTTAATGTTACATAGCACAAGAAAACAGGCTAAGCAACTTCTATAGATTCATGTTTAATTAGCTTTAAGATTAACCCTTTAACTAATTCGTCAAAGAAAATATTTGGCGCAAGTCCATATCTAAGCATACTCTTATAGAGAACCAGTTGAACCAACTGATTATGTTTTAGCCCCGCTTTATTAGCCATAAAATTTAGCGATCCGGTAAAGCTCAAGGCAGGTGTACCATTAACATCTATGACATAAATATTTCCCAATTCATCTTCCTTCAAGTCAATGCGCAGAACATCATTAGCTAGAACGGCTTCGAATGAATCAACACCTAATTCCAAAAGGTTGTTAAATCGTTTATCACTTTCTGTAATAAACTCAAATTTATCCCTTAGTGTATGTTCAGTTATTTTTGTCCCCGCATCCCTTACTCCTAAGTTCTTTGGAAAACCAATAACAGGAAGAACATATTTTTCTTTATTGCCAAGTATACCAATAGTATATTCTTGACCAGCCAAATATTTTTCGATTATTAAGGTAGTATGTCCTAATTGCTTTTGGACAGTTTTTACCTGTTCCATTAAATCTTTAAAATTATACACAACTGATTTGGAGGAAATACCTATACTATTACCGCCTCCGGCAGGTTTAATTATAACAGGATAACCAATCTCTGAAACTTGTGCCTCAATACATTTAATGTTATTAATAAAATGGGTTTCAAATACTAAATATTGAGGAATGGGAATCCCCCTTTCTCTAAGTCTAGCATAAGTGAGGTCTTTATTCCTGCATACTTCCATGCTTTCAAAACTAGAATGGGTACAGGGAATATTATACTTTGCCAGATACCTGCGAACTAGTGCTGCACCATGACCGTTATAGAGAGTATGGGGATTAGCCTTAAAGCCTTCAGCAATAACAAAGGCTAAATCTATAGAATGATTAGCTAAAATAAATTCCTCCAACTGTAAGGGTGAATGGAGATCTAGGGATAAAATATGATTATTGCTTTCCTTTAAAGCTTCTCTTATAGCATCAACATCTTTCACTAAGGCACATTCACCAAAACAAGCCTTCCGTTCCTCTGCTACCACCTGATTATAAATAAACAAAATTTTTTTCGGCATAACTTTACCCCCTATTTCTCTAAATATGACGTCTAGATGCGTTATTTTATTGTTTACTCCTATTATATTTACCTAGCTACCTATAGTTTCATTATACTCGTATTTTAAACAATTTGGAAGTATCTAGCTTAATGTAATTTCCTTTTGTTTACAATTACTTCAGCTATTTGATCAGGACTTATTAAAAATCCGAACTCACCTCTCGTAACAGTAATGTCAACCTTTTCCCGGTAATTGCTACCAGTTCCCAGCTCATACCACTCAATTTCAGCGGAATAAATATTGTCCGCTCCTTCTCGAGTCAAGGAATGAATTTTCAATCCAGATATTTTTTCCATATAGTTTAAAAGATATGTAATATTTTTGTTTAACACATAGGTTAAAATAACCAACTGCGGGTCATTTTGATTAAGGGCAGTTAACGCTATCTCCACCATTTCTTTATCTGTCTTTCCTTCTAAATAATCCTCAATAAGTCCCGCTGCCTTCCAAACCATCAATTGATGGGCTACATCTATGTTTTTCGAATGGGTTTGAGAGTTTAAAAAATGCAGGCAAAAGTGACCAGGAAAATTATTGCCTTGGATAGCCCCCTGTCCATGGGGCATTCCATTCATTGAAGCAGCTATTTTATGACCATCAATTTCCAAAACTACTGCTCTTCTTTTCCAGCTCCACCGCCCCTGATAGATTGCTTTAAAGACCTCTGTATCTTCTCTAGTTAGAGGCTGCACATCTGCGTGAAGACTTCCAGCCCTTCTTTGAACTCTGAAGGATAGTCCAGTTTCCAGATCAACGATTTTAGCCTTGGCCATCCGAGGAAATAGTTTATTTACCTCATCCCAATTTTTTATCTGCCCAAAGGGACTATCCTTGTGAATTTTCTCAAGATACTTATTAAGAACACTAGTGGAATCCGGTGTTAGTTCAACACTTTTATTATTTTGGATATTTGTTAATTTAGATGGTTGGGCAAAAAAATAATACAAACTTTCTTTCTCACTTATTGCTTTTAATAAGTACCAAGGTGTGGGAAATGTACTATCACTTCTATAATTTAATTCTGCCCTGTCCCTTAATTCCTCAAAAATAATTTGCCCATCTTTTTCTTGTAACTCTAATCGTCCCGGGTATTTTAAAGCGGTAATTTCCATTGCTATCAACCTATTATTGCCAAAAATAGATGTCCATATTACAAAAAACAAGCCTATTAGAATTAACATAATTAATAAAACTCTCTTCATAAAAGAACCCCCCCTCAATACCAAATACGAAGGAAGGTAATCAAATAGAACAACATTTTTAAACAAAAAAATCAGGCCATAATGGAGGCCACTGAAAAATTCTAACAATAAGACAAATACTCAAAATTGTCATTCTGAGCGATAGCGAAGGATCTAGTATTTAAGCGATTTTCAAGATTCTTCATTCCACTTCGTTTCATTCAGAATGACACGAAATGGGACTTTTTCAGTGCCCTGGCTATAAAGCCCAATTTTCATTTTGCATTTTTCCAATGTCTTTGATTTCTCTTTTCAACAACAGCCTGAAACATCTATCTCTCGTGCTTTATTCTGCTCCATACCCTGATAAGCTTCAGAATTAAATTGGACTAAGCCTTCGCAGTCATTTGTTAAAAATTGAGTACAGTTCTTGCATTTTTTATCCACCATTAAAATGAGCACCCCTTTTATCCTAGATTGCTAGAACCTGCATCAGCCAATCAAAAGCTGGACCTATAATGCACGTCTCGCCTTATCCCTTTTAGTATAACTGGGAGTATCATTTTTTATTCCAAATAAATAAGCTTTTGCTGTTTTTGAAAAAATCTTATTAGGATAAAGCCACCCAAGAACCCGCCAATATGGGCCCACCACGCTACAGAATTACCTACAGCAGTTAAGCTAAACACTCCATTGAATACCTGTAATACAAACCAAAAAACAATAAATAGTGATGCTCTTACCTCCATAAGGGTAAAGAAGAAGAAAATAGGAATCAGGGCTAACACCTTTGCCCTTGGAAAACTAATATAATAAGCACCTAATACTCCGGCCACCGCCCCGCTAGCTCCAATAATAGGTACTGCTGAGCCAGGGCTAGCCATTATTTGAGCTATATTAGCAACCACCCCAACCGTTAAGTAGAAGAATATATATCTAAAATGACCTACTTTATCCTCTACATTATCACCGAAAACCCAGAGGAAGAGCATATTGCTGATTATATGCAGCCAGCCTCCATGTAAAAAAATAGAGGTAATCATGGGAATAACGGCTTCTACATACCCTCCCATTTCAACAGTATATAAAAACCAGCTAGGAATTAAGCCAAAGCGGTAAAATAATTCAGATAATTCCATATCAGTAAGTGATGATTCACCAAAAAAAATTAAGATATTTAAAATAATTATTGTAGTATTTACAATAGGAAAACTACGGGATTTTACTGTATCACGCAAAGGAATCATAAGCCGCCTCCAAGCTTTTTATCCCATTTTATTTTCATCCATCCTTTATTGTTCCTCTTACCCGATTTCTAATACTTTGGAAACATAAGGGAGGAATTCAGGTTGAGGTTGAAGAATTTTGTAGAGGCGGGTTTCCATGGAGGCCACTGAAAAAGTCCAGATTCGTGTCATTCTGAATGAAACGAAGTGAAACGAAGAATCTTTAAAGCCGCTTAAATAGTCAGATTCTTCGCTACGCTCAGAATGACACGCTGCACTTATAGCAGTACAACAATCGTTGCACACTCTGTGAATTTAGTGCAATAGCAGGAGATTAAGTTCTAAAATGAAAAGTAGATAGTAAATTGAATTCTAGTACTTGTTATATTATGTCCAAATATGATTAAATTTGCTATAAAATGTTAAGCTTTTAAAATATTTATTGTTTAATTTATAGAAACATTATACCCGTCTATGATACTAGCCTAACACAGAGGGATACATATTTGGATAAAATAGGACTAAAGTACTATTTTATTCAAACTATTCAAAAATATACTAGACAAAATTCATCTAGTATGTTATTTTAATCTTAGAAAAGGCAAACCTAGTGAAAACTAGGGACGCAAAACTACGGGCCTAAAGCACAAGCTATGGTAGCCGGGTTGCCGAAAGAATATCATATTTAAAAGTGACATAACCTATCTTTCGGTTTACTCGAAAGGTAGGTTTTATTTTATCTGATGGAGTTGATTAAAATGAACTTTACCGAAAATCGGATAGATAAGCTAACGCAAGTCATTCCTAAGGAATATTTAGATTTGATAAAGAAATTTTCTGATGAAGAAAAGTATGGGACAGTAAGTTTAGTTTTTCAAAAAGGTAAATTAGTCGGCTGCGATATCATTGAAAAAAGAAGAAGTATTAGCTGACCGAGAAAAGGAGGCTAAATTTAAAATTAAATTGCTTAAAGCCGTCATTAAATAAACTCTAACCAATAAAAAACAAATGTTTCTTGAGGCGAAAAGTATGATTATTTTCCATTTTTTCCTAACTTGTTTATTAATTATAGCATGGATATTAGATAACGAAAAATTTAACAAGAAAAGTAAAACTACTTATTTAGTTATATTTATTTCTCTTTTACTTTTAGCATATTTTTTCTTTTTATTTTATTTTCACTCTTAATAAGTAGTTAATTCATAAAAATGAAAGATATTGGCTGACCGAAAAACGGAGGCTAAAATGTTACGAATTTAGTAGCATTTTAACCTCCGTTTTTTTAAAACCCCAAAAATCGAGGTGGCTTTAATGTAAATCATAGAAAGCAACATTTTTTTGACTTTAAAGAATATATGACTTAATTACAGATTTCCGTAAAAAAATTAATAAAAAATAAGCTTAAATAATTAAATATTTTTAAGATTCATTGGCCTTTATAATTTGTAAAATTTAAAGGGGGAGGTGATTCCAGTGGAAAAAAATGAGCCCCCAAAGCAATAACTTAAGGGACTAAATTAATACACTTAATATTTGTTTATGTTTTAGGATTTAGAATTATTACAATTTTCGAATATAAGGAGAGAAAATTATGAAGAAAATTTTGGTTGTTTGTTTATTTACTACGTTATTAATGTTAAGTTGTTTAAGTAATGCGGTATTAGCTGCGCCACGTGCTGATCTTTCTGTTTTTCCGCCTTATGCCCTTGCAACTCCCCAGAATGATTATTGGGTAACCCATGATCTAACTTTTGTGGGAGATAGCGGCTCCTGGTATCTAATTGAAGAGTTTCATGATTATGCACCAGTAAGTACTTTCTATAATGTAGACGGAGATTTTTGGTTTTGGGAAAATCAAAGATATTTCGGAGACTTTGAAGAAGGAGTTATTGATGTACATTACAAAGTATATTTACAGGATGGTTATAATAGTTTTTCTAAAGCCAGTGATTTACTAAATACAGTACATGTAGAAGTCGAGAAAATTAACTAATAAAAAATTATTTTCAAATTGACCCCTAATGAGGGGTCAATTTATTTATAATAAATTTATTAAAACAAACAAATAATAATATAAAAAACTAAAAAGAGAGGTTAAGTTTAATGAAAATTTTAGTATTATTTTTAATGCTTTTTATATGGCCAAACTCTTTGACAATATATAACGATTTAGATATTAATACTATATTCGAACCAGAAAATACTAAGATATATTCATTCGAAGAAATTCCAATAGAGATTAAATTACCAAATACAGTATCCATATTAAAAGATGAAATAAATGATAAAAGCGAAGTTTTATTTAGTCTTTTATTTTTAGATAAAAATAAATATTGGGGATATATCCAAGTATGGAATATTAATGATTTGCATAAATTTCTTAGCAAAAGCAAAGAAACCAGTCAGTATAATTTTTTTCAATACAAAAAACAATTCATTAAAATAGATAAATTCGAAGGTTTTTATATACAATGGGAAGCGGAGGTCAATGGGACAAAAATAATATGGGGAGATGAGTATTTTATGATGAATCCTAACGGAGAAGTTTTAAGAGTTTCATTATTTACCGATAAAGATTTCCTTGCTGAGCAATTACAGGTCATAAATAAGTTATTTTTTTCTAACATTAAATTTGGTAGAATGTATAAGGGGGACAGGTGATTTGTCCCACTTAATTAACCTTGTATAAAATATATAAGTCAGGGAAATGACGATAGATGTTTCGAATATGAACGATTAAGAGAAACTGATAGCTGAAGTTAAGCTACTTGCCTAGATGTTACCAGCTAAAAGCAGGAATGTCCCCATTGTAGTACGTCGGGGCTTAAAATTAACGTAGCTAGACGCTGATTTTCAACAGTCACATTGGTTGGGGACATTTCTCAGCCCAACAAGAACCCAAGATGAGATGTGTCCCCTTTCCTTATGTGTCCCCTTTCCTTAGAGATGTGTCCCCTTTCCTTAGAGATGTGTCCCCTTTCCTTAAAATATAATTTTCTGGCGGCGTACATAGATGTTAAGCAATAACCCCAGTCCAATCATGTTTGTCAGCATGGAACTGCCACCATAACTTACAAATCGCAGCGGAATTCCGGTCACAGGCATAACTCCCAAGAGAAAAGCTCGGGGTGAGGCTTTTATAATTCAGTAACTAACCTTAAGTAATTCCAGATTGATGGGAGTTTTAATCGATAATTAAGAATTGATAAATTGTGTGGGGCAAAAAAGAGGCAGGAAGATTATTATTTACTGCAGGCTATCTATGAACTTATAACCTACTTTTTTAATTGTTATTATATATTCTATTTCTCCACCGTTTTGGTTTTTTTTCGAAGATTACTTACATGAACCATAACAGTTTTAGTATCTCCTATACTTTCAGTTTTCCAAACGGACTCATATATCTCGGAATAGCTTAAGGCTTTATTAGAATTTCTAACCATAAAGAGAAGAATATCAAATTCTATAGGAGATAATATTATTTCTTTATTATTTTTAAAAACAGTATGATTTTCTATATCTATATTTAATTCCTTTACAATAATGTTGTCATTATTTATAGGTATGGGGACAGTCCCTCCTTTTTTTGACCTTAAGATTTTATATAGATATATCTAATCTTGAAAATAGTGTGGAAAAACAAGGAAAAAAGCATTTTAATGAAGAAATAAAAGGTAGACCACGCTATATTATTGAAAACACAGTATCTAATAATGTACTACCCATATGGATGGTGAAAAAGATAATGAGAAACCAAGCTGTCAGATTTATACTGGTAGGTATTTTTAATACTATTTCGGGAATATTTACAATGTTTTGTTTCTATAATTTTCTTCGTTGGGGTTATTGGGGATCTAGTGCCTCTTCGTATACCCTCGGTAGTATTATTTCATTCTTTTTAAATAAAAGCTTTACATTTAAAAATCACGACAGCTATCTTTATACAGGTA
>Ga0209347_1003202_pt1 | contig 19645 bp, 18 predicted proteins | sample AutmiccommuBRH23_FD_187382 | JGI IMG/M metagenome (GOLD analysis project Ga0209347, IMG submission 187382) | Deep subsurface microbial communities from Mt. Terri, Switzerland - Autotrophic microbial communities BRH/23 (SPAdes) (version 2) | ecosystem: Environmental > Aquatic > Deep subsurface >...
ATCCGGGGGAGCGGATGCCTCCATGTCGCTGCCGATCGTCGGGCGGAAGATGCAGACGGTCGGGAACGCGCCGGCGTCCACGATCCGGCGGATGCCCCGTTTGGTCGCCTCGATCGGCTCGGGGCCCGCGATGATCTCGCCCGAAACGCGTCCGCGCCCGAGCTTCCGCGCCGTGTACTCCATCGCGTCGAAAAAGGCCTGCTGCCCGAGCGTGGCCGCCTTCCCGGGGCAAAGCTCCGCGAAGACTTTCGGGTCTTCGAACTCGTAGCAGAATGAGAAGTGATCCGTTCCAGCGGCGATCAGCTCGTCGTACTCGTGGTAGAGGTGCTTCCGCACCGGAACCGCCTGGACGCCGATGAAGCCGCCGACCTGCTGCCGGACCGCCTTCACGTACGGCTCACACTGACGCAGCCCGTGCATCGACTCCCGCTCGTCGAGATCCTCGTAGTGGTATCCGGTATTGAAATGGGTGAAAACCGACCCCGACTCCTGCTGCGCGGCGCGCGCGACTTCGACCACGTCGTCGACGCGCTTCTTCAGCTCTTCGTTCGTGCCGACGTTCTTGCCCGTCGTGCAGAATTTGCAGGCGGCGTTGAACTTGAGAGCCCAGTACATGCAGCGGTTCGAGACGTAGATCCCCAGGTAGTTTCCCTGCAGCACACCGATGCGGCTCATCTCGGTACCGCTCGAGGTCTGTCTTCCGTACCACGCCGGCTCCGGCGGAAGCTCCATCGGGTACTCGTCGCCCTTCCGCTCGTCCACGATCCGGCACCCCTCATCGTCGCGGATGAGAAGGAACGGCGACTTCGCCGCGAACGACTCGACCACCGGCACGTTGATCCAGATCTTTTTCCGCGGTGAGGGAATGATGATCTCGAGACCGGAACCGAGCCCGGCGCGAGTGCGGGAAATTCGTCGCCCCTCTTCTCCCTGGTGGAAGCTCTCGTCGATCCGCATTCCGCGGCAGAAAAGCTCGATTTCCAGCTCGATCGGTTTCAGTGCCAAAGGTCCTCCAGGACGCGCCCCGGGGCGCCTCTAAGGATTTACGCCTCGCGCACACGTTGCCCTATGATTTCCGTCACATCGAAGAGTGACCCGCGGGCAGAGTGGCGGAGGCTTCAGCCTCCGACGCGTTTCCGGAGCCAAGCGAACGCGACCCGGTGGCCGGACCTCTCCAGAGTCCGGAGGAGACTGTCGCACTCTCGCTGGGAACCTCCACCCCCGTCCGGACTCTGGAGAGTCCGGCCACTGTGGCAACATAGCCCCCGCCATGGAACCGCACGATCACTCCCCCGACGCGATCGCCGCCCGGCTCGACGAGGGCCCACGCTCGAGCTACCTCCGCGACTTCGTCTACGGCGGGATCGACGGCGCGGTGACCACCTTCGCCATCGTCTCCGGCGTCGTCGGGGCCAAGCTCTCCCCCAACGTCGTCATCATTCTCGGGATCGCAAACCTGCTCGCGGACGGCTTCTCGATGGCAGCGTCGAACTTCTCCGGAACGCGGGCCGAGCATCACGAGCTCGACCTGGTCCGCAAGATGGAAGAGCGACAGATCCGGGTCCATCCCGAAGGAGAACGTGAGGAGATCCGGCAGATCTACGCACGAAAGGGCTTCGATGGAGAAGATCTCGAGAGGGTTGTCGAGACGATCACGTCGGACCCCGAGCTCTGGGTCCGAACGATGATCCAGGAGGAGTACGGGATGGCCGCCGAGCTCCGGTCGCCCTGGCGAGCGGCGATCTCCACGATGGCTGCCTTCGTCGTCTGCGGTGCCGTTCCTCTCGTGCCGTTCCTCGTCGGCATCGAGTCGGCGGCGAGGTGGTCTCTGGCCGCGACGGCGATCGTGTTCTTCGCGATCGGTTCGGCCAAGGCGCGATGGTCGGTCATTCCCTGGTGGCGGTCGGGTCTGGAGACGCTCGCAATCGGCTCAATCGCCGCGGGGATCGCCTGGGGGATCGGCGCCCTTCTGGGCAACCTCGGCTGAGCCACCCCCGCCCTGGCGGTCCGAAGTGGCCCGGCGCTGGCAACCCGCGTCCGCAGCGCGGATCACTCCGCGTCAGAAATCTGAGGAGGCTTTATGGCGAAGGACCCGGTCTGCGGCATGGAAGTGGACGAGACTCAACCGGCGGGAGAGATGGACTGGAAGGGCAACACTTACTTTTTCTGCGCCCCGGCCTGCAAGCAACAGTTCGAGAACGATCCCGAGAAATACATCAGCGGTGACGCTCCATCGGAGAACTTACCGAGGCAGTAACCGAGTGGCGGAGGATTCATCCTCCGCCGCTTCGTCGGGAACCTCGAAGGGCGCATTCCTTCCGATTGCCGGCTTGGTCCCGAACGCGCCGGGAGCAGAGGATAGGATCCTCTGCCACTAGCCGATCCGTTTCTCGAAGCGGGAGACGGCGAAGGCGAAGATCGCGCCGCCGATCGCCGTGAGCGCGGCGAACTGCGGCCAGAGCGCCTCGAATCCCGCTCCCTTCAGAAAGATGCTGCGGACGATCACCAGGTAATGCCGCAACGGATTGGCGAGGGTGATCCATTGAAAGACTTCCGGCATGCTCCGCACCGGGAACATGAAACCGGCCAGCAGGATCGCAGGGAGGAAGACGAGAAACGTTCCCATGAAGGCCTCCTGCTGCGTGGTCGACATGGTCGAGATCAGCAGGCCGATTCCGAGCGCCGAGAGGATGAACAGAACGCTCGCCGCGACGAGCAGAAGGAACGATCCCCGGAACGGGATGTCGAACCAGAGGATGCCGACGCCGGTGACCAGCGCGAGATCAAACAGGCCGATGAGCGCGAAGGGGATGCTCTTCCCGGCGATCAGCTCCCACGGCCGGAGCGGACTCACCATCAACTGTTCGAGCGTTCCCATCTCCCGCTCCCGCACGATGGCGAGCGCGGTGAGCAGAAGGCAGATCAGGAAGATGATCATCCCCGTCACGCCGGGCACGTTGTAGTTGCGGCTGGAGAGATCGGGATTGAACCAGGCTCGGTCGCGCAGCTCGAAAGCGAGGCGGACGCTCCCTCCGCTCTCGCGCAACCCCCACATCATCGTGATCCTCTCGGCATGACCGAGGGCGATCGTCGCGACGTTGGAGTTCGAGCCGTCGACGATCAGCTGGATCGATGCATCGCGGGCCGCGAAGTCCCGGGCAAAGCCGGGCGGGATCGCGATCGCGGCGATCGCATCTCCCCCGTCGAGCGCAGACACCAGGTCCGACAGATCCTCGGAGGCGCCCGCGAGCTGAAAGTACCCGGACGCCGTGAGGGAGTCGACGAGGCTGCGGGAGAGCGCGGTCCGGTCGTGATCGACGACGAAGAGCCGCGTGTTCCGCACGTCCGTCGACACGGCGTAGCCGAACATCAGCAGCTGGATGACCGGGGCGACGAGCAACACTCCGCGCATCCGCGGCTCCCGGAAGATCTGCCGGAGCTCCTTCCGCACGAGCTCCAGGATGCGGCGCAGCGACCCCCCTCTCAATCGATCTCCTTTCTGAACTTCGCGACCGCGAGCCCCAGTCCGACGATCGCGAAGACGACCATCAGCATCGCCTGAGTGCGCAGCACGTCCGCGCCGACTCCCTTGAGAAAGATCCCGCGCGTAACGACGAGGAAGTAGCGCGCTGGAATCAGGTAGGTGATCGCGCGCAGCAGCGGCGGCATCGCGTCGATGGAGAACATGAATCCGGATAGGAGCAACGCCGGAAGGTACGTGACCACCATCGCCGCCTGCGTCGCCATCATCTGGGACTTTGCGACCGCGGAAATGAAGATGCCGAACCCGAGGGCCCCGATCAGAAAGAGCAGCGACAGGACGAAGAGCAGGAGAACGCTGCCGCGGAACGGCACCTGGAACAGGGCGATGCCGAGAATCACGGTGATGGCGATGTCGATCAGCCCGATCGCGATGTAGGGAATCAGCTTGCCCACCACGACCTCCACTCGCGACACGGGCGTCGACGCGAGCTGCTCCATCGTTCCCCGCTCCCACTCGCGGGCGATCGTGAGAGAGGTCAGAAGTGCGGCGATGATCGACATGATCACCGCGACGAGGCCCGGAACGATCATGTTCCGGCTCAGAAGCTCCTCGTTGTACCAGACGCGCGAGGCCACCTCGACCGGGAACCGCGACGGCCGAACGCTGGCGGTCAGCCGCGAGGAGAACTGGACCGTGATCGCCTCCGCGTACGCGATGACGATCGTGGCGGTGTTCGCGTCGCTCCCGTCCACCACCGCCTGGACCTGCGGCGGCGACTGCGTCCCCAGCCGCTCGGCGAAGTCGCTGGGAATCACCAGGACGATCTGCGCATCGTTGCGGTCGAGGAGATGCTCGATCTCGGCGGGGCTTTCGAGCTGATGCTCCAGGTCGAAATACCCCGAGGCACGGAACGCGTCGATGAGCTCGCGGCTCTCGGGAGACCGGTCGTGATCGAGAACGGCGAGCGCGATGTGCCGGATGTCCCAGGAGATCGCGTACCCGAAGATGATCAGGAGAAGGACGGGAACCGCGAACGCCAGCAGCAGGCTGCGCGTGTCGCGGCGGATCTGGATCGTCTCCTTCCACGCGATCGCTTTGAGGCGCATCAGCGAGAACCGCCGCTCAGTCATGCGCCACCCCTCCGCTCGCCTCGATGAGCGACACGAACACGTCCTCGAGCGACGGATCGATCGGGCGGATCGAGCCGACATCGATCCCGGCCTTGCGAAGGGCTGCGCGAATCGAGCGCTCTCCCTCTCCCGCCGAACCGACGACGGCGTGAATCGCCCGGCCGAACAGCGAGGCCCTGACCACTCCCTCCGCCTCCTCGATCACCTCCAGCGCCGCGATCGAGCTCGACGACTCCACTTCCAGAAGCGGCGCATCCAGCATGGTTCGAATCTCCTCGGGAGAGTCGAGCGCGATCAGCCGCCCGCGGTTCATCAACGCCAGCCGGTCGCAGTACTCCGCCTCTTCCATGTAATGCGTGGTGACGAGGATCGTGGTGCCACCCGCCGCGAGCTCCGCGATCAGGTCCCAGAAGCTGCGGCGCGAGAGTGGATCGACGCCGGAGGTCGGCTCGTCGAGAAAAAGGATGGGCGGCTCGTGCAGGACGGCGCAGCCGAGCGCGAGGCGCTGCTTCCAGCCGAGAGAGAGATCTCGGACCAGTTGCTTCCTGCGGTCCTCGAGGCGGGCCATTTCGAGCACCCAGTCGCGCCTCGCTTCACGCCTCTTCCCTGTGACGCCGTACAACCCTCCGAAGAACGCGATGTTCTCCTCCACCGTGAGATCGGGATAGAGAGAGAAGAGCTGCGACATGTAGCCGATGCGCGCGCGAACTTCTTCCGGCGCTTGAGCGACGTCGTATCCGGCCACGGTCGCCCCGCCGGACGACGGCGCCAGAAGCCCCGTCAGGATCTTGATCGTGGTCGTCTTCCCCGCTCCGTTCGGCCCGAGAAATCCGAAGACCTCACCTGGCCGGACGGCGAAGCTCACGTCCTCGACGGCGGTGAAGTCGCCGAACTTTTTGCCGAGCGACTCGACCTTCAGAGCGTCGGGGGCCGTCACGCCGCTGCCTCCGCCTTCTGAATCCGCTGGATGAAGACATCCTCCATGCCCGGTTCGATCCGCTCCGGCTCAGCGGGCTCGAAGCCGGCTTCGCGCAGCGCTTCAACCGTCGCGCGGGCCTCCCGGTCGTACGAGCGAAGCGAGACGTGGAGCCGCTCGCCGAACACGAGGGCGCGATCGACGAAGGGAAGCGCGCTGACCAGATCGCGCGCCTCCCGCGCTCTCGTCACCCGGATCGCGGCGAGCTCGCCCGGGTAGGACGCGCGCAGCTCCGAGGGGGTGGCGATTGCGAGCGATCGCCCGCGGTGGATCATCGCCAGCCGGTCGAAGCGCTCCGCCTCGTCGAGATAGGACGTGCTGACCACCGCCGTCACTCCGGCCGCGACCATTTCGTGGATGATCACCCACAGCTCGCGCCTCGAGATCGGGTCGACCCCGAACGTCGGCTCGTCGAGCAGCAGCACCTGCGGCTGGTGGATCAAGGCGCACGAAAGCCCGAGCTTCTGTTTCATCCCTCCCGAGAGCTTCCCGGCGAGACGGTCCTTGAAGGGGCCGAGACCGGAGAACTCGAAGAGACGCTCGAGGCGGGCGGGGCGTTCCGAGCGCGGCACGTGAAACAGGTCGGCGTAGAACGTGATGTTCTCGCTGACCGTGAGATCGGAGTAGAGCCCGAAGCGCTGCGGCATGTAGGCGATGTGCCGCTTGATCTCTTCCGGATTCTTCCGAACCGAGGTCTCGAGAATCCGGGCGTCTCCTTCAGTCGGCCGGAGAACTCCCGCGAGCATCCGGAGCGTGGTCGTCTTTCCGGCGCCGTCGGGTCCGACGATGCCGAAGAGCTCACCGCCCGCGACCTCGAAGGAGAGACCTTCGACGGCGACCTGCCCGCGGAAGCTCCGCGAGAGATTCTCCACTTCGATCGCGTGCATTGCGTTATCCCCTCGTGGCGTCGCCCGTTGGGGTCAGGGTCACGTCCGCCGGCATCCCCGGCTTGAGCTCCAGCTCCGCGTCGCCGTCGATCCGAATCTTCACCGCGTACACCAGCCGGACGCGCTCCTCCGGGGTTTGCACCGCCTTGGGCGTGAACTCAGCCTCCGGCGAGATGAAGACGACGACCCCACGGTAGGTGCGATCGGGGAACGTGTCCGAGCGGATCTCCGCGGGCGTACCGAGACTGACCGCCCCAATGCGGTTCTCCGGGACGAAGATGCGGACCCAGCGGTCGGCCGGATTCATCACGGTCAGCACGGGCTGGCCGGGTGAGACGATCTCGTTCGGCTCGCGGTGGCGCGTGGTGACGACCCCGGAGTGAGGCGCCACCAGCGCGGTCCTCTCGGTGACGGCTGCTGCAGCCGCAACCGCGCCCTCGGCCTCGGCCACTGCCGCTTCACCCGCGGCGATCCGCTCCGCCCGCGGCCCCTGCCGGACGAGAGCGAGCTGCTCTTCCGCCTGCCGCGCGCGCGCCGACGCCACGCTCTCCTGCGTCCTCGCTTTCTCGAGCGCCTCCGGGCTGATCGCTCCACCCGCTTCCAGCGTCGCGGACTTCTCCCGGTCGCGCCGCGCATCCGCGAGACGCTCCCGCGCCTCGGCCACGCCCGCACTCGCCTGCGCGATCTCCTCCGGCCGCGATCCTCTGCGCAGCTCCTCGAGGTGGGCGACCGCTGCCGCGAGGCGCGCTTCGGCCTGGTCCGCGCGCGCCGCGATCTCGGCCGAGTCGAGCCGGGCCAGGATCTGACCCTGAACCACCTGCTCCCCTTCCCGGACCGCGATGGCTTCAATCCGGCCGCCGGTCTCGAAGGCGAGAGTCGCTTCGGTCGCTTCTACCGCTCCCGAGGCGCGCAGCATTCCGTCGTCCGACTCGCCTCTGGACATCCACCAGAAGATCGCTGCTGCTGCGACGACCACCAGCACGACGAGGATGACGACCTTTTTCCGATTCATTCTGCACTCCTGAAATTTGCATCGATCCACTCGGGGTCGAGCCGTCCCGCGACGCGGGCTAATTCGGTCTGCGCAATTCCGAGACTTCGCGTCGAAGCGGCGAGGGCCGCCCGCGCGCCGGCAAGCTCCGCCTCGGCCCGGAGGTATTCGGCCTGGATTCCGACGCCGTTCTCCAGGCGGAGCCGCTCGACCCGCGCGACCTCGGCGAGGCTGCGGATCGCCGACTCGTAACTGGTGACGAGCGCGCTCGATCGGCGGACCGCGGCCATCGCGTCGTCGAGCTGGCCGAGGACGTCGAGGCGCGCGACCTCCAGGTCCGCCTCGGCCTGTCTCAGCTCCGCGTGTGCCCGAGCGACGCGGCTCTTCGCCGCTCCTCCGTCCATCGCATTGAAGCGAACCTGCACGCCGGCGTTCCACTCGAGGGTGAAATCGCCGTCCCCCGAGCCGTACTCGAGGATGTTCCCCGCGGCCGCCATCTTCGGCTTCCGCGATCCCTCGGCCGCCCGAACGCCGGCCGCACGCGCGTCGATCGCGGCCTGAAGTCGGCGGATCCGCGCGCTCGACTCCGTCGCATCCTCAGCCAGCATCCCCGCTTCTGGCGTTGCCGCGTCGATCCGCGCGGCAACGATGTCTCGCACTTCCATTCCGGTGAGGCGAGCGAGCGAGGCCCTCGCGACGGAAAGGCGCGCATCGGCGTCGATCCTGCGCGCTCTCGCGGCCTCGAGCGCCGCGTCGGCGCGATAACTCTCGACCGCGGCGGCCCGACCGACCTTGGTCAGTTGTGCGATTCGCGATCGTTCCGCTTCGATTGATTCAATCCTCTGCTGCTCGGCCTGAAGCTCCTGCTGTCCCGCGAGAACGTCGAGGTACGCCGCAACCGTCGCCAGGAGGATCCGCTCCCGGATCTCGTCGGTCGCCACACTGGCTGCGTCGCGCATCGAGCGAGCCTGATCGATTCGGCCTCGCGTCGCGCCTCCGTCCCAAAGCAGGTACGTGCCGCTGACAGAGCTCTGGATCAGAGTTCGATCGAACGGTGGAATCGTCGCCGGATCGAAGCCGTGGATCGGTATTACGACCATCGGCTCGTCATGGCGGAAGACCGACCCCGCGATCGTCACCTGAGGATCGAGCGCAGCTTCGGCCTCGTCCACTCCAGCGGCCGCCGCTTCGGCAGCGGCGATCGCGGCCTCCACGGCGGGAGCGTTGCCGAGTGCCGCGCGAACCGCGTCCGAAAGGGTCAGGACTGCTGCGTCCTGCGCGAAGGCAGCGCTTGCGGCGATGAGAGTGATCAGTGCGTACTTCATTCGGATTCTCCAGAGCGGATCCGCACCCCGTCGAGCAGGATCGCGGCAAATTCATCAGCCAGGTTCTCGGTTGTTGCGGCCCCTTCGGGCGCGGCACCGGCGAATCCGCGAAGGCGGTCGCGGAAACCGCGCGAACTGACGAGGAGCATCAGCCCCGAGACGGTGACCATGTGGGCGAGGACCGGATCGACGCGGCGGAAGGTTCCGTCACGCTCTCCATCCGCGTAGATGTCGGCGATGCCCGCGAACAGCCCGGCCATCTCCGCCACGAGCGCGTCGCTGAGATGCTTTCCTCCCGATGAGATCTCGCGGAGGACGATCGAGGGGAGCGACGGCGTCTCCATGGCAAGGCCCGCGATGGCGCGACAGACCATCCGGAGACGAGCCTCCGGACTGCCGGGCGCCGCGAGGATGCGGCTGAGCTCTCCCCTCGCGTAGGTCAGGGCGCGGCGGAACACGGCCTCGTAGAGCTCGTCCTTGTTGCCGATGCGGTAGTAGAGCATCGCCTTGTTGACGCCGGCGCGGCGGGCGATCTCGTCGACGCGGGCGCCTTCGAACCCGGACTCGGAGAAGACCTCGGCCGCGGCCTCGAGAATGGGGATCTGGGAGTCTTTAACCATTCGTTTTAACCAGCCGGTTAATAAGATGGGCGAAAGGAGGCGCGGACGCAAGGGGCAAGGATGGAAAGACAAGGGGCGAGGGGCGAGGGTTATGTCATCCCGAACGTAGTGAGGGATCAGGGGGGTTGGAATCCGGGGACGCGGCAACCTTGTCGGCGCGGGATGTGAGTTCGTGTTGCGGGTCGGACGAATTCGCCGCCCCCTCTGACGCTGCCGTTAATTCTCCTCGCCCCTCGCCCCTCGTCCCTCACCCCCCCTCACTCGACGGCGTGACAAACCTCCTTGCCCGTCGCCATTCCCGGATCGATGGATGAAGGGAAGCCGGAACCGACGTGCGTGGGGGGAGTGGAGTCAAAGGTCCCGGCGGAGGAGTCGCCCATGACGGTGCTCGCATGGTTACTCATCCTTTCGTTGCTCCTGGTCTTCAGCATGATGGTCATGGCCTCGATGACCGATGGACGGGAGAGATCGCCGGTCTGGGTTCGCGCTTCGCTCGTGGCGGCGGCGGTCCTCTTTCTCGCCACAGGGCTCCTGGTGATGAGGGAGGCGGGAGAGGGAGGAAGCGCGATCCGGGCAAACGTCCTGACCGCGCAGGCGCAAATGGTCCCGCGGCCCGCGCCGCGCGATCCATGGGCGGGCGTCGGTCCGCCGGTCGCGGCCGAAGGGAGGAAGTTTTACGTCGAGGCGGGATGCCATCGCTGCCACACGATCGGAGCCGGAACTCTCGTCGGGCCGGACCTGGCGGACGGGGTCTGCAAGTACGACGAGGCGTTTCTGGTGCGATGGATCCTCGACACGGAGTCGGTCTACACGGAGCTCGGGATGGAATCCGTCAATCCCGGCTTTCCGCGCATGCCGGCCACGGGAGTGGACCCGGATCAGGCGGTGCTGATCGCGCGCTATCTCGAAAGCTTTCCTCAGCCGGCAGGCTGAGTCACCGGCGGGTTCGCGGTGAGAAGACGCGGGCCTGGCTCTCGAGGCGGTCGCGGAGGCTTCCGCAAACGACGTGGCACAACTCGAATACCGTGGGATCGGAGATGAAGCAGTAAACAGTGTTCCCGCTCTGGCGACGCCCGACGAGACCGGCGTCCTGGAGGATCTTGAGGTGCTTGCTCACATTGGGCTGGCTGGCCTGGACGGCCTCGGTCAGCTCCGAAACGCTCTTTTCGCCGCCATCCAGCTCCTGGAGGATTCGAAGCCGAAGAGGCTCGGAGAGAACCTTGAAACGGGCCGCGACCAGCTCCATAGCCTCTGGATTGTCCGGCAGTGGTGCGCCCTTCGGAGCCATCCGCTTCATCCTAGCATCCGCACATATGAATAGATTCATCTCTCTGATCTCCACCGATACCAGGGCAAACCTCCCGCTTCTTGACTGTATTCCTATGTTGGAATAGAGTTATGGCTGCACCAGTTCTTATCCCACGAAAACGGCGGCACCCCCGTCAGCACAAAAAGGAGTTCTCAAGCATGAATGTCGAACGCTCCCTCCGTCTCATCGCCGGCATCGTCGTCCTCGCCACCCTTCTTCTCGGCTGGTTCGTCCACCCCGGCTGGTTCTTCTTCACCGGCTTCGTCGCCCTCAATCTGATCCAGTCCGCCTTCACCAATTGGTGCCCCATGATGACCATCCTCCGGAAGCTCGGCGTTCGCTCGGCTGACGCGCCGGTCATTCCCCACACCCACTGAGGTCCCCTGTGATGACTCGCCTTCCGTCGATCCTTCTCCTTGCGGTGCTCTCCGCCTCGCCACTGCTGGCTCAGGCGGACGCTCCCGGGCTGACCCTCGCCGAGACGCTCTCCATGGGCCTCGAGCAGTCCCCCGAGGTCCGCGGCGCCATGGCCCTGCGCGAGGTCGCCGAGGCGCGGCTCGGGCAGGCGCGAAGCACCTGGCTTCCTCTGATCCGCGCCAGCGAGACCTGGACCGAAAGCGACAACCCGGTCTTCGTCTTCGGAACCCTTCTGGAGCAGGGTCGCTTCAGCGCCAGCCATTTCGACCCGGCCTTCCTCAACGATCCCGACCCGATCGACAACTGGCGGCTCGCGTTGTCGGTCCAGATGCCGGTCTTCGATCAGCTTCGCCGGTGGAGCCGGATCGACCAGGCGAAGCTCGGGCTCGACGCGGAAGCGCTGCGTTTCGAGGCCACACGCGAAGCACGCGCGTTCGAGCTGCTTCGCCTCTTCGATGCGGCGGTTCTCGCCGAGGCCGAGCATGCCGCGGCTGCGCAGAGAGTTGCCGCAGCCGAGTCGGACGTGAGCGCCATCCGGGACCGCTTCGAGACGGGTCTCATCGTCGAGTCCGATCTGCTCGGCGCCGAAGTCCAGCTTGCGGAGTTCCGCACACGAATGATCGGCGCGGCCGGCGAGCGCGAAGCTTCGCGCGCGGCTCTCTTCGCGGCGGTCGGCATTCCGATCGACTCGGACGTCACGGTCAGCGGAAGCCTCGAGCTTCCCGACCGCTCGGTGCCGCCGCTCGACCAGCTCATATCCTCCGCCCAGGAGTCCCGGGCCGACGTGTCGGGCAGCAGGATCGCCGAACGAGCGGCCGCGCTCGACACGCGGATCGCTCGCGGCTCTTTTCTGCCGCGCGTCGATGCCTTCGCGACCTTCGGCGCCAGCGGTTCCTCGATCGATGAAACCAACAGCGACCGGACCTGGGGCGCGGTCGTCTCCATCGACCTGCTTCAACCCGGACGGCTCGGCCGGCTGGCCGAGGCGCGCGCGGGAGTGCTCGCGGCGCAGGCCGACGCCGACCGGATCGAGCGCGATGCGCGAACCGAGGTCGTCACCGCCTACCACCGCTACCAGGCCGCCCTTTCCCAGGTCGAAGTCGCCGAGCTCGCGGTCCAGCAGGCGGATCAGGCCCTGCGCATCGTCCGCGACCGCTACTCCGAAGGCCTGACCACGATCACCGAACAGCTCCGCGCCCACGCCGCCCGGCTCGCCGCGGAGAATCAACTTCTCGCCGCGCGCTCGCAGGCCCGCTCGGGCCGCGCCGCACTTCTGCTCTCTGCCGGTCTTCTCGACCCGGTGAATCCCCTCGGAGGAACTCGATGAAACGTCTGACCCTACTCGCCGCCGCCACTCTCATTCTCGCCGCATGCTCCGGCTCCGCGCCGGAAGCGCGCGAGGCCGGCTCGATCCAGGCCGATATGCTGACGCTCGAGCCGCAGCGGCTCACCGAGCTTCGCGAAGCTCCCGGCTCGATCCGCGCCGGCGACTCGGCCGACCTTTCGGCCCGCACGGTTGGAAACGTGAGCGCGATTCACGTCAGCGAGGGACAGTCGGTGCGGAAGGGGCAGCTCCTTCTCACCATCGACGTCCGCGAGCTGGACGCCCAGGCGCGCAGCGCCGGCGCGGCCGGTCAGGAGGTCGAAAGCGCGATCGCCGGAGCCGAGGCGGCGGCCGAGGCGGCCAACGCGCGGTATCAGCTGTCGCAGTCGACCTGGAACCGCTACTCCGTTCTTCGCGAGCGCAACTCGGTCAGCCCTCAGGAGTTCGAGCAGGTCGACGCCGACCTCCGGATGGCGAAGGCCGAGCTCGAGCGCGCGCAGCGCGGCCTCGAGCAGGTGCGCTCCCGCCGGGTGCAGGCTCGCGCCGAAGTCTCAGCCGCGCAGACCGTCGCCAGCTTCGGCCGGATCGTCGCGCCGTTCGACGGCATCGTCGCTCGCCGATATGTCGACGTCGGCTCCCAGGCCGCACCGGGAATGCCCCTCATCCGCGTCGACGGCGGCACCGGCTTCCGGCTCGACGCCGCGCTCGACGAAACCCTCGGCGGCGCGGTCTCGGTCGGAAACACCATCCCCGTCCGCATCGACGCCCTCAATCAGCTGGTCGAAGGCCGCGTGCTCGACGTCGTACCCGCCATCGATCCCTCAACCCGCACCTTTACCGTGAAGATCGCCCTCCCCGAAGTTCCCGGACTGCGCGCCGGCCTGTCCGGCCGCGCCCTGATCCCGGCGGGAGATCGCGAGGGCATTCTCGTCCCCCCGGCCGCGGTGAGACGGCAGGGGCAGATCGAGAACGTCTGGGTCGTGGATGCGAACGGAAAGGCAGCGCTTCGCCTCGTGCGCACCGTGTCGCGCCCCGATGGCTCCGTCGAAGTGCTCTCCGGCCTCCAGTCGGGTGAGCGGATCGCCGTCTCGAACGTCGGCCGCATCGCGGCGGGAATGATGCTCGAAGGAGGCCGCTCGTGAGTGAGAAGCAACCCATCGGGATGGCAGGGCGTCTCGCCGGCGCGTTCATCGACTCGAAGCTGACGCCGCTCATCGTCATCGCGTCCATCCTTCTCGGACTTCTCGCGGTCGTCGCTCTTCCCCGCGAGGAAGAACCGCAGATCGTCGTTCCGATGGTCGACGTGTTCGTCCAGATGCCGGGAGCCTCCGCCGCGGAAATCGAGGAACGCGTCACCTCACCCCTCGAGCAGCTCCTGTGGGAGATCTCGGGCGTCGAGTACGTGTACTCCACCTCCTCTCCGGGCATGTCGATGGTCATCGTCCGGTTCAAAGTCGGCTTCGATGAAGAAGAAGCTCTCGTCCAGCTCAATCAGAAACTGGCGGCGAACGTCGACCGGATCCCTCAGGACGCCTCTCCGCCGCTGATCAAGCTGCGCTCGATCGACGACGTGCCCGTTCTCGCGCTGACCTTCTCGAGCTCGCAATACGATCACTTCACCCTGCGGCGCGTCGCCGCTGAAGCAGCGAATCAGCTCAAGCGCGTCCCCGACGTGGCCGACGTGAAGATCCTCGGTGGAGAGCCGCGCCGAGTCCTGGTCTCGCTCGACGCCGCGCGAATGTCCGCGCATGGAATTGCACCGGCGATGCTCCCGCAGATGCTGGAGCAGGCCAACCGCGAGATGCGGGCGGGCAGCTTCAATTCGGGCGACCGCGAGGTACTGGTCCAGGCCGGAGGGTTCTTCGAGACTTCTCAGGAGGTCGGAGCCCTCGTCGTCGGCGTCGTCGACGGCCGGCCGGTCCATCTCCGGGACATCGCCACGATCCAGGACGGTCCGGGAGAGGCGCGCGACTACGTCTTCTCCGGCAGGGGAGCAGCGGCCGAGGAGGGCGCGGGCGGCATGGAGCCGGCCGTCACCGTCTCGATCGCCAAGCGGCAGGGAACGAACGCCGCCAGCCTCACGCACACGCTCCTCCAGCAGGTCGAGGAGCTGAAAGGCACTCTCATTCCGTCCGAGGTCGAAGTCACGGTAACTCGCGACTATGGAGAGACGGCGACCGAGAAGTCCAACGAGCTCCTCTTCCACATGCTGATCGCCATCGCCTCGGTCGCGGCGCTCATCTGGCTCGCTCTCGGGAGGCGCGAAGCAGGCATCGTCGCGATCGCGATTCCGGTGACACTCGCGCTCACCCTCGCGATCTTCTGGATGTTCGGCTACACGCTGAACCGCATCACGCTGTTCGCGCTCATCTTCTCAATCGGAATCCTCGTCGACGACGCGATCGTGGTCGTGGAGAACATCGTCCGGCATTTCCGGTTGCCCGGAAACGAGAATCGCTCCACGCGTGACATCGCGGTGGAGGCGGTCGACGAGGTCGGCAACCCGACGATCCTCGCGACGTTCGCCGTCATCGCGGCGATCCTTCCGATGGGATTCGTCACCGGCCTGATGGGGCCGTACATGCGGCCGATCCCGATCGGCGCCTCGGCGGCCATGCTCTTCTCGCTTGCCGTCGCGTTCATCGTGACGCCCTGGGCGGGTCTGCGTCTCCTTCGTCGCAAGGCGGCGAGCGAAGGGAGCGACCACGAGGTCGAAGGGAAGTCCACTGCCTTCTACCGGCGGATCATGAACAAGCTGGTCTGCGAGCAGGGCCCGCGGCGGATGTTCCTGATCGGCGTCGCGGTTCTGCTGCTGCTCTCGATGTCACTCGTCGCCATCAAGGCAGTGAGGGTGAAGATGCTGCCGTTCGACAACAAGAGCGAGCTGCAGATCATCGTCGACACTCCCGAGGGGACGACGCTGGAGAGAACGGCGGCGATCGCCCAGGAGATCGCGCTCATCGCCGCCGCCGAGCCTGAGGTGATGAACTACCAGATCTATGCCGGCACCTCCGCGCCGTTCAACTTCAACGGCCTGGTCCGCCACTACTTCATGCGCAGCGGCCCGAGCCAGGCCGACGTGCAGGTCAACCTCCTTCCGAAGCACGATCGCGACGCCCAGAGTCACGACATCGCCAAGCGCATCCGGGAGAAAATCCAGCCCATCGGGGAGCGCACCGGTGCGAGCATCAAGGTGGCGGAGGTCCCGCCGGGACCGCCGGTCCTGCAGACTCTCGTCGCCGAGATCTATGGCCCCGACTACGCGCGTCAGACCGAGATCGCGGCTCAGATCGAGCAGATCTTCCGGCAAACCGACGGCGTCGTCGACGTCGACACCTATACCGAGGCGCAGCAGGACGAGGTCACCTTCACCGTCGACCGCGAACGTGCGGCCGTCCTCGGTGTCAGCGTCGAGCAGGTCGCGGCCTCGCTTCGGATCGCCCTTTCCGGAATGGATGTCGGCCTGCTGCACGATCCGGCGGAGAAAGAGGACGTGCCGATCACGCTGAGGCTTCCGCGGGAGCAGCGCTCCTCGATCGGCGCGCTCGAGTCGATCCGGGTCGCCACGCGCACGGGAGGACTGGTGCCGCTGGCGGGTCTGGTCCGCGTGGAGCAGAGCGTCTCGGAGCGCAACATCTACCACAAGAACCTGATGCCGGTCGTCTACGTGACCGCGGACGTGGCTGGGCGGGAAGAGAGTCCCGTCTACGCGATCCTGAAGCTGAACAAGGCGATCGACGCTCTGGAGCTTCCGGAGGGTTACGCCCTGACGCGACACGTGGCGAGCCAGCCCTCGTCGGATTCGAAGTACGCGATGAAGTGGGATGGCGAATGGCACATCACGTACGAGGTCTTCCGTGACCTCGGCATCGCGTTCGCGATCGTGCTGATCCTCATCTACATCCTGGTGGTCGGCTGGTTCCAGTCGTTCAAGACGCCGCTCACGATCATGGCAGCCATCCCCTTCTCGCTCGTCGGGATTCTTCCTGCGCACGCGGCGATGGGAGCGTTCTTCACGGCGACCTCGATGATCGGCTTCATCGCCGGAGCGGGAATCGTCGTGCGGAACTCGATCATCCTCGTCGACTTCATCGAGCTGCGGCTCAAGCAGGGAATGCCGCTCGCCGAGGCCGTCATCGACGCGGGCGCCGTCCGCTTCCGCCCGATGATGCTGACCGCGGCCGCGGTCATCGTCGGCGCGGGGGTCATCCTGTTCGACCCGATCTTTCAGGGGCTCGCCATCTCGCTGATGGCAGGTGAAGTCGCTTCGCTTCTTCTCTCCCGCGTCACGGTTCCGGTGCTCTACTACCTCAGCGAGAGGAAGAAGTATCAGGCCGCATGCGAGACCGAAGCGCCGGCGCAAAGCACCGCTGCAGCGGCAACCGCGTAAGAGAGGCGGAGGATCCTATCCTCCGCCCCGGAGACCCGACAGCACTAGACCTGCCTCAAGCCGGCAGAGGAAAAGATCCTCTGCCACTCTGGCCCGACACTGGCATCGTGCCCCGTACGGCGCACCCGGTGCGCAAGTCAGGAAGGAGAGCATCATGGCAATCGATCCGGTCTGCGGAATGGACGTAGACGAGAAGAGCGCGGCGGGAAAATCCGAGCGCAACGGCAAGACGTACTTTTTCTGCGCGCCGGGCTGCAAGCAGCAGTTCGACAATGATCCCGAGCGCTACGTGGGCGGAGAGACGCCGGAAGAAAATCTCCCCCGGCAGTGAGCAAGTGGCGGAGGATCTTTTCCTCCGCCCCGGAGACCCGCAGCACCAGACCTCGCTCAAGCCGGCAGAGGAAAAGATCCTCTGCCACCCCGCCACTTACGCGCCGATGGCCAGAGTCGCCTTCTGCAGCTGTGAGACGGCGGGGAAGAGGATGTCGTCCTCCAGGTAGGTGTGCTCGAGAATGTCCTGCTCGAGGTCGGCCAGCCCATGCATCACGGCGCGCCACGTCAGGCAGCCGTTGTCCGGAATCTGATAGAGCGCGGTGACGCATCGCAGCTCGGCGAAGAGCCGGACCGCCCCTTCGTGCTCCCGGCACATCGCCCGCATCGGCACGCGCACCGCCCGCGCGGGGCCGGTCGAAGCGTCGAACAACCCCCGGTCGAGCGCTCGGATCAGAGGGAAGAGAAGCATCTCCTCCCGCTGCATGTGCGGAAGCAGCTCGTCGCGGATCTGGCAGAACAACTGACGCACGACGATGAGCTCGGGCAGAGCCTCCCCATAGAGGCCGACCAGCCGGTCGACGAGCGGCTCGAGGCGCGCCAGTTCCGCTCGGGTGAACTCGTGATGCTTGGCGAGAATGTGGTCGACCAGCTCGGCGGGCCGGATGCCGTGCCAGTCACGATCCGGCTCCGAGCCCGGGCTCGTGACCACGATGGTGTCTCTCAGGGCGACTTCGTCGATCCCTGTGGCCAGAGCGGCTTCGCGGAGACTCCGCATCGAGTGGGGTCCGATGTACTCGATCCCGAGCCGGTCGAAGATCCTCATGCTCCAGGGAAACTCGTACGCGACCTCAACCACCTTGGCCTCGACGTCGATGAACATAGGGTGCCTCCTGCGCAAAGAACCGGTGGATTCGGGTTTCCGGGGTCGATGGAGCGGCGCGGCTCCGTGCCGCGCTCTGGAAACGAAGATTAGGGGGTCGCCTGGTGCGCTCCTATGACGGATCTCATCCGCGAGCCGGCGTGCCGTCCCTATGATGCTTTCATCGGCCGCGCGGGGGCGGCTCGACGGTCACAGGCCGTTGTGACTCGACACACAACTGGGCCTTTCTTTTTTTGAAACGATGCTCTCAGCCCCGCTACGTCCGGAGGGCAAAAACCCGGGATCGCGACTGGCGGTTCCAGTGGGAGGTGTCTCCTGGGAATCATGCAGACGATAGAACCCGCCACGCTTCGCTTTGCGGAGCGAATCTCCAGAATCGATACGGAAAACGCGTTCAAGGTCGGGCCTCTGATCGCCGAGGTCGAAGCCGGGGGGCAGCCGGTGATCCGGTGCAACCTGGGAGAGCCTGATTTCGCTCTCCCGCTCCACATCCGCGACGAGATCAAGAGGCAGCTCGACCGCGATCAGACCCACTACGTCGACCCACAGGGCATTCTGCCACTGCGGGAATCCATCGCCCGCGACGTCAGCAGGCGGCGCGGGATCAGGGTCACACCGCAGCAGGTGGTCGTCTTCCCCGGGGCGAAGCCTCCGATCGGCCTCTGCCAGGAAGCTTACTGCGACCCCGGCGACGAGGTGATTTACCCGAGCCCCGGATTCCCGATCTACGAGTCGTTTACCCGCTACGTCGGCGCGGTTCCGGTCCCCATCCATCTCGACGAAGAGACCGGCTTCAACATCGATCCGGCGAAGCTCGAGAAGCTGATCACCCCGCGCACCCGGCTGATCATTCTCAACTTCCCCTCCAACCCGACCGGAGGGGTGGCCACGGAAGCCGAGTTGCGCGTCCTCGCGTCGGTGATCCTCGCCAAGGCTCCGCCGGAAGCTCGCGTCTACAGCGACGAGGTCTACGAGCGGATTCTTTTCGACGGCAACCGCCACTTCTCGATCGCGTCGGTCGAGGGAATGGCCTCCCGGACGATCATCGTCTCGGGTGTCTCGAAATCGTATTCATGGACCGGCGGCCGGATCGGCTGGGCGGTGTTCCCGTCGGTCGAAGAGGCGGCGGTCTTTCGCAACCTCAACATCAATTACTTCTCGTGCGTGCCGGCCTACAACCAGTTCGGCGCGCAGGTGGCGATCGACTCCCCGGAGAGCGACGTGTCGATCGCAACGATGAACACTGCCTTCCAGCAGCGCCGCGACATGGTGGTCGACGGGCTGAACGCCATCGACGGCATCCGCTGCCACCGGCCGAGCGGCGCCTTTTACGTCTTCCCCTGGATCGGCGGCGCCTGCGAGCGCGTTGGAGCGATCGAAGCGTGGAACAGCCTCGACCCGGAGCTGCGTCAACTGAGCAGCCCCTCGACGCTCTTCCAGCGCTTCCTCCTCTTCCGGTACGGAGTGGCCACGATGGATCGCAAGTCCTTCGGCCGGATCGGCTCGGAAGGGAAGCACTACCTGCGCATCTCGATCGCCACGAGCATCGACGACCTGCGCCTGGCGGTCGACCGCATTCGCGCGGCGGCCTCGGATTCCGCCGGTTTCGCACAGTTCGTTCGCTCGGGACGCGCGATCG
>Ga0209347_1003203_pt1 | contig 19643 bp, 45 predicted proteins | sample AutmiccommuBRH23_FD_187382 | JGI IMG/M metagenome (GOLD analysis project Ga0209347, IMG submission 187382) | Deep subsurface microbial communities from Mt. Terri, Switzerland - Autotrophic microbial communities BRH/23 (SPAdes) (version 2) | ecosystem: Environmental > Aquatic > Deep subsurface >...
AATATCAGAATCGCTTAACCGCTGCAACCCATATGACCCTACACGCCCTATTATTTGACGTCGACGGCACCCTTGCCGATACCGAACGCGACGGACACCGCCCCGCCTTCAATCAGGCTTTCAAGGATGCCGGTCTGGACTGGCATTGGGATGCCGCCCTTTACGGCAAGCTACTGGCCGTGACGGGGGGCAAGGAACGGATCAAGCACTATATCGAACACTATCGGCCGGACTATCAGAAACCTGCGCATTTTGACCAACTGGTGGCCGACCTGCACCAGGCCAAAACCCGCCACTATGCGGCGCTTGCCGCCACCGGCAGCATCCCGATGCGACCCGGCGTCAAACGGTTGCTGAATGAGGCACGGGCGGCGGGACTGCGGTTGGGGATTGCCACCACCACCACGCCGGAAAATGTCACAGTACTCCTGGAACACAGCCTTGGCTCGGGTACCCAGGACTGGTTTGAGGTGATTGCCGCCGGCGATATCGTGCCCTCAAAGAAACCGGCACCGGATATCTATCATCATGCACTGGAAAAAATGGGCCTCAATCCTGCCGAATGCCTGGCCTTCGAAGATTCGGAAAACGGCTTGCGCTCGAGTCTGGGCGCGGGGCTGAAAACGCTGGTTACGGTCAATGACTACACACTGGACCACGATTTCACGGGTGCCTCGCTTATAGTATCGGATCTGGGCGACCCCGGCGCCCCGACCCAGCGCATCGCGGGTGCCGAATTCAATCAGCCATGGGTGGATGTGGCGTATTTGAAGGCTTTGCACCAGGCCTGACAGGGCCCGAAAACAGATTAAGGGTTGTGCATCAGTGCTGCCTCAAGGGTGTTTTCCAGCAACGTTGCCACCGTCATGGGGCCCACCCCGCCGGGCACCGGCGTGATCCAGGCCGCGCGCTCCCTGGCAGACTCGAAATCGACATCGCCCACCAGTTTGCCGTCCGGCAGGCGGTTGATGCCCACATCGATGACCACAGCACCTTCGCGTATCCAGTCGCCGGGGATCATGCGCGGCCGCCCCACCCCCACCACCAACACTTCGGCGGAACGAACAAAGCTTTCCAGATCGCGGGTAGCGCTGTGGCAAACAGTGATGGTGCAGCCCGCCAGTAACAATTCCAGGCTCATGGGGCGGCCCACGATGTTCGAGGCGCCCACCATCACTGCATTCATGCCACGCAGTTCCTGACCGGTTGCGCGCAGCAGGGTCATGATGCCGCGCGGCGTCGAAGGCCGCAGGGTGGGCATTTTCACTGCCAGCCGCCCGATGTTGTAAGGGTGAAAGCCGTCCACATCCTTGTCTGGCCGAATGCGCTCGATCACCGTTTCCGCATCGATATGCGCAGGCAGCGGCAACTGAACCAGAATGCCGTCAATCGCCGCGTCGGCGTTAAGCGTGTCGATGAGTGCCAACAGCTGTTCCTGGGTGGTGGTGCTGGGCAGATCGTGCGCCACGCTGGTAACCGCAGCCCGCTCGCAGGCGCGTTTCTTGTTGCGGACGTACACGGCTGAAGCCGCATCGCTACCTACCAGGATCACCGCCAGTCCGGGCCGGCGCTTGCCTTGCACCTCGCGTTCCGCCACCTTGTCATGGATTACCGCGAGGATGGTGTCGGCCATGGCCTTACCGTCGAGAATACGTGCGCTCATCAAGGCAGCCCTGAAGCAAAAGGTTGATTTTCGCGGAAATTGCCCCTATTACTCAAGCAAAAATTGACCACACCCGCTTTGCCCATGTATAGTCTCGCTTCTCCGAAATGCGGCTGGTTTGCATTAGACAGGATTTCGGGGTGTAGCGCAGCCCGGTAGCGCGCCTGCTTTGGGAGCAGGATGTCAGGAGTTCGAATCCCCTCACCCCGACCATATACCGTGATCTCAGGAAATTGGCTTTCTCATCAAACGGCTTTCTTTCCCATCAAGTTGACGATTCAGGAATGCTTAAGGCGACTGTAGCCACCATCGCTTGACGCTGTTTTAGGTAGGTTCTGGTCATGCTTTCATCTGAATGCCCATAACCTTTGCTTATGTCTCCGACGCTATGGCCGCACTTTTCGGCGTCGGTTCCATGCTTGGCACGCAGGTCTTTTAACGAGCAGGCGGGCAGCTTGGTTTCCAGCAATGCCCTACGCCATGCTGAGTAAATACCGCTTTTGGTGTATGCCCCGCCTTGCCTCGTATGCACCACAAAGGGGGACATTCTTGACTGTGTGCGCATATACTCCTTAGCGCGCTCTAGGACTTGTTTGATTGCCGGTGATATTGTCCAGTCCACCTTTACGCCAGTGCTGTGCATGGTTTTGCTTGGCTGGAAGTGGATAACGCCATCTGATATATCGGCCCATTTCAGCGTGCGAATGTCCATGCCCCGCTGCCCTGTCAAATAGAGCAAGTCAACATAAATTTGCGGCATGGGATCAAGCTTGGCCCGGATTGCCAGAAACTCCGCGTCCGTGATATAGCGCTTATGGGCCAATGGTGGCGGGGTGCGGACGGCTTGAACCGGGTTGTCTACCCGATCCCCCTGGACGATACACCACCTAAAAAACTTGGTTAAGACAGCCTTGTAGCGCTGCGCTGTCCTGCGTTTGCCTTGATTGGTAAACTGTTGGAGGAATGCCAGGATATGCCGTGCCTGTACCTGCTCGGTCCGGAACTCAACAAAGGCCGCAGATAGCGTGACACCCATACGGGCCTGCTCTTTCTGCTCGGTGACTGAAAGCCCCTGCAATGCCTGCGTGAGCCATTGCGTGATTCGTTGCGGCATTCTGGTGTCTTTGGTTGGCTTGGACTCAAGGCGGGCCAGTGCGACATACAGCGCGGCTAACCCCTCACTGGTCTTGGTGAGCGGAACCCATGTTTGTTTACGCTTGCCATTCTCAATGCCTGTATAAATGACACGATAATATCGCCCTGATTTGATTCTGCATCCGGTGGGGGGTTTTATCATTTTTCGCCAATCGTCTGACTTACAACTATGCGTTCCGTACCAGCCATTTGCGCAACTCGTCTGCTATCTCTGTCCTGGTAGCCCACGGTCTTTTATCCGACCATGACCGACCGCGCTTGATCTTGAACCGCCCATCCAGCATCTTTACGCCACCGATTGTAAAAGTCCGATTACCGGCCTTCACCGTGATGGAAATATCTGATTTCATTGATGGAATTTTTATTCTCCTGTTTACGACGTGCGCCCTAATACTAGTTAGAGCGCTTCCTCATTTCAGCGGCCAGCACCGAAAATTGCCACGCCAGGCTGCGCAGGTGCGTTACCTCATCGGCGTCCTCGGCAAGCGCCACCTTTGCTTCACAACGCATCGCTCTGGCATCAGCAATCGCAGCGCACGCTTCGCGTTCGGCTGTTGCCGCATCTGTCCATAATTTCCAGTCCATCCGGTACTGCTCTAGGGCGTCTGGTCGTGAGGCAAACATATCCTCTGTTCCGCACGCTAACTCAAAATCCTGCCTGCATTTATCCATGTTCTCTCCTGTTGTAACAGCGCTCTAACAAGGCGCTCAACCCCGCTCCCTTTGGTCGCTGGACGGCGCTAAAGCGCCGCCGGTTAGCTGTCTGCGTTATGCGCCATCATCGCCAAGCGCAGCAGCTCGTCCCTAAACTCAATCGGCGTAGCGCTCGCCTCTATCTTGCCAACGGTCGGCTTGTTCGCCGCCTTGCCCCGCTGGTCGTGCCCACCAATCTGGTGCGTTCCTTCAGGCCTCGCCCACCGCAGTTCAAAAGGCGGGTTCGTGCCGTGGTAGTAAAGCCACGTCGCCTTGTTCGCCCGGTGGCCGTAGGCGCTCTGCCACACTTCGCAAACCCATCCCCCATCGATGGTCTGTTGCCAGCCTATCGCCGCCGGGTAGGCCAGTCCGTGCGCCATCCATGCGCGGGTTTTTGCCGGGTGTTCCAGCACACCACCGCACCGCCTCACGCTTTCCAGTGCAGCGGCAAAGCAACCGCCGTCATTCCCTGGCCGGTTGTGGTCTCCGCCCCATCGTGCAAAGTTCACCGCAGCCATCGCACCCCACAACTGGCAAGGCGGGTGCGCCACTACCGGCAACGTTCCTGTGTAGCGTCTCGCGTCTCGATGTTCAGGCCAAGCATCAACCTGCGTCATCCCCGCATAGCATCCAGTCGGTTGCACAAACAGTGCAGCGCATAACAAGGCGCTCAAGGCCGCTCCTTTCAGTCGCTGGACGCGCTTTCAGCGCGCCCCTTAGCTAATGCGTTGGGCACCTGCTCTGCGTGTCTGCGGAATATCATTTCCAGCCCCAGCAGGTAATCGGCTGGAGTGGCCCTTGCATCCCCGTTTATATCTTCCAGTAGCGCACGGTCAAAATTGCTCAAGCGCAGCCGAATAAGGTCACTGGTACGCACCTCACCGCGAAACGAAATCACTTCGTCAAGCATGTCCTCTGTGCGTTTTCTCTCAAGTAAAAAATCCATCGTCTTTCCTCTCCGGGCCTGTGCCTAACAAATCATTCCACCGGACGGGCGATAAAGCCGCCCGCCTGTGAATTCAGGCGTTGGGCACCTTGCGTATATCGCTATACGCCGCGTCAAGCAATCGGCGCAAACGGTTGCACTCGGCGGCTAGTTCTAGCTTTTGCTGCACCACCGCGCCAAATGCTTCTTTCGCGCCTTCTTCGTCCAGTCGCAGCCGGTCTATTTCTTGCCGCCATTCGCAGCTTGTCCATAGTGCGTCAAATTCTTCGTCGGTCATCGTCATCATCTCCGGGCTGTGCCCAACAATTCATTCAACGCGGACGCCCCGCAAGCGGGTCGCCCGTTAATTCAATGGCGTTCGGCACCGTCCAGCGCATGGCATCGTGTTCGCCTTGCTCTCTTGCCCGCGCAATGATCTGGTGAAGGTCGGCACGGGAAAGAATGTAAACGTCCAGCCTAAGCGTCTGCCCCTTGTGCCCCATGTAGTCGCCTTCTGTTTTAATGCAATCAGCCAGCAGCTTGCGCAAGGCCATTTCTGCCATCTTTTCGGCTTCTGCGTGAATGATGCGGTCGCGCCCAATCGCGCTAAGTTCTGCATCGCTAACAAATGCAGTTGCCTGTAGGTGTGTCACTGTTTCAGGAATTAGGCTTGCCATTTTTGTCTCCCAGTGGTTAATCGCGTTGCCGAACAAGGCGCTGAACCCCGCTCCCTGCGGTCGCTGGACTGCCGCAAGCGGCAGCCGGTTAGCTGTCTGCGTTAGGGGCTACCTCACACAACCCGGCAGGCCATGTATATGTTCCATCATGGTCAGCAACATCCAATTCCAACGCAACGGAATCACCGCCATATCCCCACAATCCATAACCAACACCCAACAAAGTCCCGGTGGCGGTATTGTCTCTATACCCTTTGGCGTTAATTGTTTTGCCAATCTGCGCTTTCCAATAGTCCATTTTCTCGCTCATGCCCGCCCCTAACAATTCAGTCGAGCAGACGGGCATTAAGCTCCGTCCACTTCGCGTTTTTCCGTAGCCCGCTGCTCACTTCAAGCGTTAGGGGTTGATTCGCGCTCGTGCTTAAAGCTGGCGGTTATCGCATCCGAAATATAGTACCAATCCTCCATCACTTCTTTTTTCGCTTTTGCATAGTCCGTGAATTCTGCCGGATCCGAATGTAAAAACTCGCCCACCGCAATTATCGCCAATTCAAGCCTTGTCATAGTTTCACCCCTAACTTTACGTTCGAGCGGAGCGCCCGAAGCGTGGTTTTTCAATTAAAAATTTATACGCGCCCGCTCAACTACACGTTGGGCACCCATTCGATAGTCACGATAAACTCGCCTTGCTGAAATCCGTGCTCGTCTTGAGGTATTAAGGCAGCGGGTGCGTTATAGTCAGAGTCAAACGCCTCAGACACGTCCCTCCCAACATCAACAATGCTTTCGCCGTTATACGTCTTTTTGAAAAGTTCCATTCTTCGCTCCTGTTCGTGCCCAACAATCCGGTCGAGCCGAGGCCCGCTAGCTTCTTCAATCCTTGCCGGGTTCCGTAAGGCCCGGCTCACTTCAAGCGTTAGAGGCTCGTCTGTTCCACTTCGCCAGTGCCTCACTTTTGCTATCACCTGTGACCTCACACCCGCAGCCCCCCGATGGTTCTGGGCAGTTCATCACCCAGCACCATTGCTCTTTTGGCACGGCGTCATATCGGTGGTATGTGCGGAATTCCCCGTTCTCGTATTCAAGCCACCCCGATCCGTTCGGGTGCAGGGTGTCCGGGTCATCAAAGTCAGCGGCCATCCCACAGAAGGGGCATGGCAGCGCCTCTAACTCTGCGGTCAATCGGGACTGGCCTTCAGTGGCTTCGTTTTCCTGTGTCGTTTCGGTCATGTCGTTTCCTTCGTCTGGTTCGTTGCGGCCAGCCCATTACCTTGGACGTTAGCGGGCTTCATGCGAACAACCGCTCCTGCGCCTGGGCGCGTGCTATGCGTGCGCAGGCTATGTCGAAATACTTGCGCTCTCGCTCGATCCCAGTAAATTGCCTGCCCAAGTTCACACAAGCAACGCCAGTGGTTCCGCTGCCCATGAATGGGTCGCAAACCGTTACAACATCATCCGGGGCTTGTGCTATCGCCCACTCCATCACTGGCACTGGCTTTTGTGTTGGGTGGTCAAAGCGTTCTTCATTTCCAGCCCGCGCAAAACCATTCCACAAGTGCCGTTTAATCCTCACCGGGCATCCGAGGTTATTCCATGCCAATTCTGCATCCGCAAAATTGTTTCCATCGTTTTGCTTGTCCCAAACCAGCGGGCCTTTGCATGGTGGCAAAGTGTAGTAATTGCCGCCGAAAATTATTTGGTATTTCCCCTTGCAAATCATCAACCCAAAAAACCAGTCGGGCGGCGGTTCACTGTCCCATTCGGTCGCGGCGTATGCACGCTTCGCCACTCTCCTATGTCCGTGCCCAACCACATTTCCGCTGGCTTTGTGTGCGGCTGCGTCTGCTCCAATCCCGTAGGGTGGGTCGGTCAAAATCAGGTCGCACCCTGGCAGCGTGGGCAATATCTCCCGGCAGTCGCCGTGCCAAAGTTCCGCGTTTCCAATCACCACTTTTTCAGCCATTTAGTTCCTCACTTCGTTCAACCAGCCCGCTAACACGGCGGTCAACAGCGACCGCGCTGAAGCGCGGCGCGTTACCTTATGCGTTATACATCGTCAAAAAATACGCGCCTGTGGTCACGCGCCCATTGCAGATCAAAACCCCAAGCATTATTTTCATCTTCTTTAAACGATGGCATTGCCTTAAACCATTGCTTATTTTGGCGCTTGCATACCCGCGCGACTATTTGCCTTATCCTTGGGCTTGAAACACCAAACTCTTTAGCAAGTTCTGTCATCTTTTCGCCGCGCAAGGCCCGTTTGGTAATTTCGTCGTTTCGTTCTCGCATTTTGCGTTCCATGTATAACAATTCGTCCAACCGGAGCGCCTTAAGCTGCTCCGGCATCGCGTGGGCCAAACCGCGCCCGGTTAACTCAAAAGTTAGGACCCTTCGGGCGGCTTCAGCTTGTGCCGACGTTTTAAGGCCTCTTCGATCAGCACAGCCCGGCTCTCTGGCTGCGTGTCCATCCACGCCAATAGCCAGCGCGGCAACTTGATCGAAACCGGAACTTTCAACAATTCAGGCGGGGAGGGCTTGCGCCCTGACCCCTCGCGTTTTCCTCCGCTCATTCTGCAAGTTCTTCCATTTCAATATTGAGGCCGCGCTTTGCGTCGCGTACTAACTGATTTTGTTTTTCCTGATAATGCTGCGCATTCGCTTCAATAAAAACCGAAGCCATAATTGCTTTACGCGCCATCATTGCGCGTCGCGTTTCGCATAGCGCCATTTCTTCTGCAAAGGCTTGGCGGCGCGCATGCGCTTCTTTTACGGCTTGCTCTATGTTTTTACCTTCAAGACCGCCATTCTTGGCGATGTCTGCGGCCAACTCTTCAAGATACGCAATAGCGTCTGGCTGCTGCATCATTTGTTCTGCTGTCAGTGTGTTCATTTTTGCTTCTCCTTTGTTCGGTAGCGGTATTGCTTGCCCGATGAAAGAAGTATACACCTATTTCAATTAAAGTAAATACCTAAATCAAATATATTTTCATCAGAGTAGTCCGGGATTCCCGGATAACTGCCAGTGCCTAACATGCACTTCAAACTGGCCTTCGGCCAGCCGGTTAGCTGTCTGCGTTGGGCACCGCTCTTTGGTGTCGCTCGTAAATTTCAATCTGCCCGGGTGTCATCTTCTCCGGGCAGTACTCAAACATCAGCGCGTCGATCATTGCAAAAATCGCCCGCTGTTCTGCCAGCATTCTTTCGTGGTCATCCGGTCGGTTGCATTGCCCAAACTCATAGGCGGCTTTCCGCATTCCAAACAGGTGTTCCCGAAACTGCTCAAACCAATCATCTTCGCCCATTGTTCTCTCCAGTCAGTGCCCAACAAATCATCCGAGCGGGACCGCGCAAAAGCGCGCGGCCCCTCAATTCAGCCGTTAGAGCGCTCTGCGTTGCGCCTTACTGCGACCATCACGTCAGCAACGAGAGACATCGCCTTCGCTCGAAAAATAGGGTCATTCCTGTATCGGTCTACCCCGGAATCCATCGCGGCCTGGGCCTCGTCGAAGCTGTAGTCGGTCCCAAGTGTCCCAAGTTTTGGCATCTCGTCAAAATAATTTAGGCGGGCAACCATAAGGTCGGCTATCTCGTCGCTCAGTCTTCGGTAATCCATGTTCTCTCCTAGTTGAAACAGCGCTCTAACCCGGCGCTCTAGCGGGACCGCGCAAAAGCGCGCGGCCCCTAAGCTATGCGTTACCCAAACCTTACAACAGGCTCCCGCTCGGCTTCTGGCGACATGCCGCCAAGCTGAAACCTTACGAATGCCTCCCGGGTAAGGATGGCTTCGTTCTTCCTGTTCGGCCATACATTCAACCCCCACAGCCTGAGTATTTCGGCCTGTTTATGGCCAGTCTTGGCCCCGGTGATCCGCTCTAGTTCGGCGGGGGTGTAAATGTCATCCATGTCAGTCCTCAGAACGGAATAGATTCGGCGTCCATATCGTCAAACCCGCTAGCCGCTGGTTTCTGGCGCTGTGTCGGCTGAACTGGCGCTGCGCTTTGCTTCTGTCCGCCGAGTTCTACATCGTCAATTTCCGCCCGCATGGTTGAGCGAGTGTTTCCGTCCTTGTCCGTCCATTCTTCAATCCGCAAGTCCCGCAGGTGGAAGGCATGTTTTGAACCTTTGATGAGCATTGGAGCGAGTGTTTCGGCCCGCTTGCCGTACATGGACGCCTTCATCCATACGGTGATGTATTCTCCGGTTGCCTTGTCCTTGCGGCCCAAGCGGAAAGCCAAAGAAGCCTCTCCGATGGGGTCACCGTTTGGTAGATACTTAACGGCCATATCAGCCCCGAGAGTTGCCATTCCAAATGCTTTCATGTTTATTCCTTAGTTAAAACTTCCAAAAGCTTGTCCAGACAGTGCGCACCCTTGCGGATTTCCTGCGCCTGCTCATCCTTACTACCCATGCGCATGATGTATTTGAGGGCGCTCAATCGATATGCACCTATCTGCTGCTCAATTGGCCATGTATCAACGACCTGCCAGGGGGTGACGCCCATTTCAAGGTAGTGGTCACCCCCTGCTTGCCGCTTGTCTGCAGGGATAGTCATGCCCATCATGCGGCTGCCTGCTCTGGCTCGACTAGCTCAGATTTACGCTTGGTGGCGACCGGCAGCAACAATTCATGTGAATGCTTCGGTGCTGCTTTCCATGCGGCTGTAAGCTCGTCCAATGTCTTAGCCTGGGTGATTGCGTCATATGCCTTGATTGCGCTGCGTGTGGGGCTTTCTAGGCGGCTCCATACGGCCTCCTTGGCCTCACCGTCATATACACCGCCAACGCCTAGAGAGTTCAGGCACAGCGCAGCCCCGGCTATATCCTGCTTTACTATCAGGCTGCGAATCTGCATGGCCTGACCTTCGGCCCATTCCGCATCCTCATCGCTGCCTTCGTCCTGAGGCAGGTCTTCTCCGGCGTAGATATACAGCCCGAGTCCATGCAGGGCAATAGATTTGACCAGGCACCGTTGCATTGCGGTATTTACCGCAAAAGCATCGGGGTTAGCAATCGCCTGATTGCGGTGATTCATGACCGGGAGTTGTGCGGTCATGGCTTTTCCAAACGCGGTCACAGTGCAAAACACCATGACGGTATCGCCCCACCGCACCGGATCCCGGTATTCCCATGTGGCTTGCGGGTCATGGCGCATTAGCTGATCTACAGCCCACGCCCATGACAGATATGACAGACCATTCTTCTTCTCGATCTTAGTATTCACGTTAACGCTTGCCAGCATTGCGAATCGGTGTGATGTATCGATTTTGGCTACACCATCAAGCGGGGGGAAATCGTCGTTTAATTTCTTCATTTGGCTACCTTTCCATATCCATCGCCATTTCAGCGGCGTCTGTCATCGTGCCAACAACGTTTTCACAGATAGCCGTGTAAATGCGGTCGAACTCGTCAGGGTGAATAGCGTCCGTCACGTCTATATCCTCGTTACCTAAAGCGAACACGCCATAAACCAGCGGCTCCAACCCATCCACTTCATAGGTGGCGACTACATCAACCAGCTTTCCGTCAAGCCATGCCATCGTGCTGTATTCGCTGGTCATTGAAAGCCCCCAGGCTCTAGCCAGTCCTGGCGCTGCACGGTTTCATAATCCGATTCCAGGCTGCGCCTCCAGGTGTTGCGGATATTGGTTTCATCCGCCGGGACATAAGCCTTGGGGTCGCGGGCAACCGGGACAAGGCAATGCGGGTGGGGATGCGAAATTACGTTATTGATAATCATGGTCGCTCCTTAAACCATTGAGCAGGACGAGCCTGCAAACACACGCTGACGGCCTGAACCCATTGCATCCGGGCAGGGCTTGGCGTCACGGTCCTGTTTGTTGTTTATGTACCGACCGTTAACCCACTTGCATTGGGTCGTTTTCGGTGCGCGCTCAACGCTGGCGTATTTCCCATCTCGGATCGCATCACCAACGCTGTCAGCGCTGCGGGTTGTTTTAACCAGCGCGGTATAGGCATGTGTGCGCTGGTGGAACTCCACGCCGTTATCGTCCACCAGGGTCTGGATCGCGGGCACCCGGTGCAACTCTCCACCTTCAACCATGCGCCGTAATCTGCCCAACCCGGAGTGTGTTTTCCAGCCAAGCGCACTTACGATCACCGGGCAAAGCTGCCCGGGGTTGGCGTTGATGTAGTCAAGAGCCTGTTGGCGCATTTCCTCGGCGGCTTGTAGCCGTTTGGTGTTGATAATCATGCTGCCACCCGCTGCGGTTGCATTGCCAGCGCACGGCGTCTTGATTCTTCTGCAATCCCTTCAAGCGAGGCTGCTGCAAATGTGTCCCCATATTCAAGCTCTGCCTGCACTGATCCGCACCCAGCCAGTACCGAGAGAGAGTTCCAGCGCCGTATATCGGGGTCGTTGACCGCTTGATCCCACGACCGTTTGACGATTGCCTGCAATTCGTTAAGTTTGTTCATGCTTATCCCCATGCTTGCGCAACGATGTAAATCGCAAGGCAGACAATCACTACCTTTGCCATCATGCGGTTCTGGCTTTTGATCTGTTCCCGCCGCATCTGCTGATGCTGGTAGGCCCGTAATTCGTTTCTGATCCCGAAGCTCATGCCGCCTCCTTGAATTTGTCATAGATGCAGGCAAGCGCGTTGACATGGCAGATTCCGCCCAGGAATTGATACGCGGCACGATCCGCCATAGATTCGTGGGTGTCGTCGTGCCATAACAGGGCTTGTGAGGCCGCGTAAACCATATGGCGAACCTCTCCCCAAGAATCTGAGGTATTGATGCTGTGAGCGTCTTGGAACGCTCTGACCAGCCATGAGAGCCGTGTTTCGTCCTTATTCATTGTTCATCCTCCCATTTGCTTAAAACGTGGCTCTGAATGTCTGCCAGCACATCAGGCGGCAGGTAGGCGGATACGTCCACGCCACCCAGCGAGACAAAGGCCAGCGATGTTCCATCTTCGTAACTGTTCCAGCCAAGGGTTAAAGGGACTTCGGCGGTGTATGTGTCGTCAATACGGCCAGCGCGGGTGCCTAACATGCGGCGCAAGTCGTTTTCCTGGTAGCGCTCATTCGACTTCATCACCCACTTGGCTTGGGCCTGTTCACGGTTGAACCTGCGTTTGGCAATGTAGGCTTCGGCTGCATTCTCGGCACGGGCGAAAGCTGCCGCCACTTTGCTGTCACCAACCATTTGCGGGCTGGTGCGGGTGTTGGGTTCATCCAGTTGCATCGTCTTTCCTCCTAGTCGTTAAACAACCTACCCGGTGCTTATCCCCTGTCGCGTTCCTGCGTGGCCTTTCGGCTCGTTGCGCGCCCGGTCAGATTCGCCGGATTCTCAACTGGGGGGCATGGCCCGTAGGCTTTTGCCGGGTCGCTGCGTTGTTTTGCTGCGATGGGGTAACTTTAGTCCACGACTAATGCAATGTCAATAGCGAATCACTAAATATCTTTCATGGGGACAAAAAAAACCCGCCGAAGCGGGTGGTTGTTTGTGCTGGTTATCTGCCGTAAGGGTTTCGGACTGGCTTCACATCATATGTGCTATCACGTTGACTGCCCCGCTGCCCGGTGTATGGGTTGGTATTGCCTTCGGTGCTGTAGTTGTCAAACTGGACGTTGTTTGGGCTGGTTCGGATATAAGGTGCGACATAAGTACCGTCGCTTTTTACATGGCCCCTCACAAGTTGATCGGCCACAGCCGGTAGTGACGTTGCAAGCATGGTTATTAAGACAAGTGTTTTCATGGTTTCCCCTGGGTGTCACGGCATTGCAGGCGCTGCCGTGGTGCGCCTATCAGTCTACTAACTTGATCTCAACACGTTTGTCGAGTTTGTGACATGTATAACTTGACTGTGACGTAATTAAAGCGATTACAGCTATCTTCATATCAGCGCTCAGCATCCTGTAATACGCCAGTAATTCAGCTTCCTCTGGATCAAGAAGGTAATGACGCATATTGTTTCCCTGCATTGGCTGTGATCGGTGGTTTCTGCCATAGCCATACGTGCAAGCTTCATGCCTTTTTGCGCCCGTCTTTTTGATCTTCTATAAACGCCAGCTTGGCCGCCTCTATTGCCCCCAAAAGAAACTTTTTCCCAGCCGGGGATGCTGTTTGATACGTCCACTCGAAATCCGCGAAGATGCTTTGATCCGCCTTTTCTGCTGCCGTGTGGTGTTCGTGATCCATCCACCCATAGTCCAGCCCGTATGCCTTTTCGATAGCCCTCGCTACAACATCCCCAATGTCAGCCTTGGTCTTTGTGCTTAATATTTGGCTGATGTAGGCGGGTTCTGTACCGACCTTGCGCGCAAAGGCTGCCTTGGTTTTTTCCCCACCAATGAGCGCGAGCATGTTGCTACGTCTTATTTGTTTTATGTCCATATTCCAAGTAAAGCCGGTATTAGCCCCGCACGAAATAGACGAATCGCTAAACTCCACTTGACATGGCTTTAGCTCTAGGCTAATGTCTTTGTTATGAGAATCCAATCTTTACTAGACCAGAAAAGCGACTTTGAGCGGATCGCCGCTGACGCCGGAACCACATCGGATTACCTGATCCAGATTGCTTACGGGTTCAGCAGGGCAAGTCCACAACTCGCCCAGCGTCTCGAAAAAGCCACGAACTGGCGCACTACTCGTCACGAGTTGCGCCCTGATGTGTACGAGGAAGCGGCGTGACAGCCTCCTGCCAAACATTCTCCTTTCCCCGGTTTGCCGGGACGCCCCCATTGTTGTCAGGCGACCCGATGGTGGCTTTTTTATTCCGCGCTCTCTCAGCGTCTGTCCATACGTGGAGCCATTTCTGTATCGGCTTCAGTTCGTCGGTCGGTTCGTTTTTCGTTTCCATGCCTAGCAGCTTACTTTTTTTTGCCCAAAGGAGTCTCACAAGTGCCCACAACAATGATGCGTAGCGTTGAGGGGACGCAACTCTCTTTTCCCGTAGAGGTGCGCCCGGAGGAGGTTTACCGGAAAAAGACGATGGGCGAGGCGCTCGGGTTATGTGCCGAACTCGGTGGCTTCCAGTTGGACAAGACGCTACAGGATGAACTGAAGGTTGATAAAGCTCAATTCTCGCGGTGGCAGTCAGGCACCGAGGGGGTTATCTGGCCGAAGTTTGAAAAGCTGATGGACACCTGCGGAAACGACGCCCCAGTTATGTGGATGCTGCATAAAAGAGGGTATGACCTGCATTCTGTCCGCCGTGTTGAATCTGATGTTGAGCGCGAAAACAGGCTGCTACGCGAGGAAAACGTAGCGCTGCGCCGTGTGCTGATGGCTCCCGCCTGATGGCCCTGCGCCCCAAAACTTGCAAGGGCTGTGGAGAGCGGTTCACTCCTGACCGACCGTTGCAGGCTGTGTGCTGTGTGCCTTGCGCATGGCGATACACCGGCCAGCAAAATGCAAAAACAGACCGCAGGCTTACCCGCGAGGCCAAGGCCCGGCTCAAGACGCGGGCGCAATGGATGAAAGAAGCCCAGGCCGCAATGAACCGTTTTATCCGCCTGCGTGACCGTCTGGAGCCGTGTATCTCATGCGGTCGCCAGCATCAAGGCCAATGGCACGCAGGCCACTACCGTTCAACTAAGGCCGCGCCCGAGCTGCGGTTTGAAGAACTCAATATCTGGAAACAGTGCCAGCCGTGCAATACGCACCTGTCCGGCAACATCGTTGAATACCGTAAAAACCTCGTCGCAAAAATCGGCGTCGAGCGTGTCGAGTGGCTTGAGGGTAAACACGAAGCCAAGCATTACACCATCGACCAGCTTAAAGAAATCAAGGCCCGCTATACGGCGATGGCTAAGGAGCTTGCATGAGCATCCGCGTCATGTCCCTTGTGTGGGACAACTTCCCGCGCGGCGGATCTGACAAGCTTGCAATGCTGGCTATGGCCGACTGGTGCAACGATGCTGGCGGAAGCCTACACCCATCAATCTCTGCTGTAGCGGCGAAAATCAACCTTACGCCAAAACAGGCACGGGTGATTGTCCATCGCCTGATTAAAGACTCGTGGCTGTCAGTTGTCGGCAACGATAACGGAGGCAATCCTGGCATGTCTCGCCAGTACCAAATCAATATTCAAATGCTGCTAACCCCTCCCGTAGAGGTGACCCCTCCCGTAGAGGTGACCCCTCCCGTAGAGGTTCGTGACCCCTCCCGTGGAGGTTCGTTTACCCCTCCCGCCCACGGGAGCCTAACCACCATTGAACCACCAAGAACCACCAATAATAAATCTGCACCCGCTACGCGGTTGCCTGCTGACTGGAAGCCAACGGCTGATGATTTGTCGTTTTGCAAAACCAAGCGTCCCGACCTGAACCCGTTCGACGTTGCTGACGGCTTCGTTGATTACTGGATTGCCCAACCAGGAGCCAAGGGGCGCAAAGCCGACTGGAACGCTACGTGGCGCAACTGGATCAGGAATCAGCGACAAGCACCGGCCCGCGCCTCGCCAACCGGCAAACAGGCAAACCGTGACAGCTACGCAGCACAAGCACAGGCAGCACACGAACGACTTCAGGGGGAACAACATGACAGCACTGAGCGCGACATCACAGCAGACAGTACCCGCGTTGCCTGATGTTTGGGCAGAACGGATATTCCAGCGGCTTGAGAATTTCTACATGGCGAAATGGGTTGACTCGTTTGGCAGCATCCCCCGTGAGCGCGTGAAGCAAGCATGGGCCAAGGAATTGGCTGGGTACGAGGCGACGGAAATCAAACGCGGGCTGGATGCGTGCAGAACGAAACCCTGGCCCCCTACGCTGCCTGAGTTTTTGGTTATGTGCCGTCCGGTTCTGGATGCCAAGACCGAATGGGCCGAAGCCTGCGAACAGATGCGTATTCGATTGGAAGGAAATGGCGCAGACGTTTGGAGCCGGTCTGGCGTGTATTGGGCTGCCGTCTCAATCGGCTGGTACGACCTTAACAGCACGGCATGGGAGCAAATCAAGACCCGCTGGACGAACGCGCTCATGAATGCCAAGGCCAACCCTATTCCGGAATATATGGCTGCGCTGCCTGCACCCGGCAAAGCAACCGTCACAAAAGCTGACGCCGTTGACCGCATGGCTGAGATTAAAACCGCCATCGCCGCAGCCCTGCCCGGAACGACCAAGGCCGGGACGCAATGGGCCTATCGGCTGATGGAGCGGGAAGCTGCTGGCGAACAGGTTGACTCGCTGGCGGTTATTTCATGGCGCGAGGCATTGGGTTATCCGGCTGACATGGACGCGAAGACAGCACTGGATGGCGTGAAAGCGAAGGAGGCGGCGTGATGCACCACAGAGCCAAGCTTACAAACGAGCAGGTTGAGGATATGCGACAGCTATATGAGTCATGGAAAAGGGCTGGATCCAACAAGGGCTATGGCTGGCTGGCGTTGATATTCGGATGCGGAGCCAGTACCGCCCGCGACATTGTGCAGTACCGCACACGATGAGCAACCGCTTAGAACCCTGCTCGCTGGCGTTTAAAGGCCGTCATCGGGTTATGCGATGGGGATCGCTGGGAACGAAGCTGACAGCCGGAAAGACGGCACAGACAAAGGAGGGTGTATGACTGAAATCGAATCCCTACGCGCAAGGGTGGCAGAGCTTGAGGCAGAGTCGCAGTCATGGTTTGTAAAGTTCCAGCACGAAAATGATGAATTGGGAGCCCAGCAAGAACTCGCCTCACTCAAGGCGGGACAGGGTGAGCCGGTGGCCGTTGTAGATGAACGCCAATTCGGAATCCGCTGGCTTACTGACTCCAGACCACCTGTTGGCAGCAGGCTATTCACCCAAGCCCCAATCATCCCGGATGTTGATTGGCTATCAAACATTATTCGAGAGGTGGACGGGAACCACAACCTTGGCTCGGGTGTTTTGGCAGAGAAGATCGTATACGCCATGCTATCCGCTGCCCTCAAGCCATGAAGCTACCCATCACCCACCAAACACTGCCACGCCTGCACCGGATGCTAGACGATGCGCCTGATGGGTACATGGCAGACATTAAACCAGCCACCCGAACGCTGGAACAGAACGCCTACTTTCACGACCTATGCGGCGAGATAGCCAAAGCTGGGGTTAAGTGGATGGGCAAGACCAGAACCGATGCCCAATGGAAGGTTTTACTTATAAGCGGCCACGGCATAGCCACTGGCAACGGTGCGGAAGTGATAGCAGGACTGGAAGGCGAGATAGTGAACATACGCGAATCGTCGGCACAGATGGGGATAGGCCGGTTAAACAGCCTGATTGATTACACGCTGGCCTTTTGTGTTGAGCATGATGTGAAACTACCTTATCGGGATGCAGCATGAACCACAGACTCCGACAAAGGCTACCACGGTGAGAGCAGACTGTATGAGCAAAAAAGTCTATTTGTGGACTATTCGCCGGGAGGCAGTATGAGCGTTTTAGGCAGGCTTACAAGGGCAGAGGTAAGCAGCGACCTCGAACACCACACTTACGACTGCCATGTGGATGTGCTGGGGGCTGCTGGGATGGCAGCAAGCCACCATTACGGGCATATGTCGGTATTCAGGATTAAGTACCTGAACGACGCCACCGAACTCGACGCAGCCAAGCGCCTGTTTATCATGTGGGCCAGACGGTCCATGATCCGCCGTCAGATCAGCCCAAGCAGCGCCAGCAGGGTCGGGGTTCAGGCGCTAACGCATTGGGTAGACGATATCTGCCCTGTTTGTCGTGGAGTGCGCTACGTTGTTCCAGATGGGACGCCAGTGCTTAGCGACAAACAATGCTCACCCTGTAATGGCACAGGCAAGCGCGTGTTAAAACTTAACTCCGAACATGCACAGGTGAAGGACATGATCGAGGTATTCAAAGACCTGTTTGAACGGGCCGACTCGGCCTGCAACACCATACAGAGAAATGTCGAAGAAAAACTGGAATAATTGCTTGACATTGGAAAATATAAGTTATAATGAGATCTACCACTGAAACCGTGTCCGGTCAATCCCGGCGCAAATATCAAAAAGGGGTGGCGCGCATGGTTGGAATCGTGCGCGCTTAGTAAACGCACCAACAGCCCATACGCTATTCGCATATAGCAAACACTATCAATCAGTATCAAATTAACAATAGCCGCCTTCGGGTGGCTTTTTTGCGTCTGGACCCAATGAACCACTGCAAAGACTGCCGGTTCTTCCAGGACGCCCATTACTCCAAGACCTATATCACCCCTATTTGCACAGTCCACGGAAGTGACGACTGCGCCTTTATGCGCCAGTACGTTTGCACGCTGGACGGCAGACTATTCGAGCCAATATCACCTAACGCTGATAAGGGCACGGTATCGCTTGCGGCAGAGATTGATTAACCCGAGAACAACTGACCGAACCCATAACGGGAGTCAACACACTATGGCAGCACGCACCAACAAAACCACTCACGCCGACAAGACGAAGCGGCTTATACAAGCCAGTCAGCTACTTAACCGCTTGTTTTCACACGCAAACGGTGAAGTTGAGATGACGGCAAGCCAGGTGAATGCTGCAAAGGTCGTGATTGGTAAGGCTATTCCAGACTTGAAGGCTGTAGAGATCACAGGTGAGGGTGGTGGGCCGATTGATATTGCGTACACCAAGATCGTGAGAGAAATTGTCAACGCTGACAATCCAGACGCCTAAAGCCTTTGAGCCTTTGCTGTACCCAGCACGATACAAAGGCTGCCACGGCGGACGCGGAAGTGCCAAATCACATTTCTTCGGTGGTTTGTGGTTAGAGGAAAACATATCTGGCCGGTATGACTTCGTATGCCTACGGGAAACCCTGAAGTCTCTGGAGTTCTCGGTTAAGAAGCTGCTGGAAAGCAAGATAGAGCAATACAACGCCGGGGCTTACTTTGAGGTACAGGACAGGCGCATTCTGTCCAAGCGTGGCGGCGTGACCATCTTCGAGGGGATGCAGAACCACACCAGCGACTCGATCAAGTCTCTGGAGGGCTTTGATAGAGCTTGGTTCGAGGAAGCGCAGAACGCCAGCGAGAAAAGCCTGCGCCTGTTGAGGCCGACGATTCGTAAGGAAAACTCTGAGCTTTGGTTTAGCTGGAACCCAGACCAGCCTACCGACCCAATTGAAGTCCTGCTTAGGGGCGAGACTAAGCCCAAGGGTGCGGTGGTTGTCGAGGCGAACTATCAGGACAACCCATTCTTCCCCCAGGTGTTGCGGGATGAGATGGAATATGACCGAGCGCGTGACCCCGATAAATACGCCCACGTCTGGATGGGTGGTTATCGTGGCAACAGCGAAGCGCGAGTATTCAAGAATTGGCGCATAGACGAGTTCGAGACCCCAGCAGGGGCCACCTTCAGGTTGGGGGCGGATTGGGGCTTCTCGGTCGATCCTAGTGTGCTGGTGCGGTGTTATCTGGAAGGCCGCACGCTGTACGTTGACCACGAAGCTTATATGGTGGGTTGTGAACCGCCCCGGGTTTTGAGGAGGCTCCTTTTCCCGAGAGAATGGAGCCATGATGAAGAAATCCAAGACGAACAAATATTCCCCTGAAGTACGTGAACGCGCGGTGCGCATGGTGCAGGAACACCG
>Ga0209347_1003204_pt1 | contig 19631 bp, 24 predicted proteins | sample AutmiccommuBRH23_FD_187382 | JGI IMG/M metagenome (GOLD analysis project Ga0209347, IMG submission 187382) | Deep subsurface microbial communities from Mt. Terri, Switzerland - Autotrophic microbial communities BRH/23 (SPAdes) (version 2) | ecosystem: Environmental > Aquatic > Deep subsurface >...
GCGGCGCGCAAGATCGACATCCGGGTGAACGCGCTGGAACGGCAGGAGGAGGCCCTGATCGACTGCGGCGTCGATCCCGCCCATGTCATCCGCGCCGCCCTGCGCCGCGCGGTAAAGAACTGGCAACTCGGGCCGGACTTCGTCCCACCCTCAGAAGAGCAGCGGACGCGGATCACCGAATGGCGGGCGCGCACGTCGCTGGCCGTCGATACCGCAGCCCTGACTGCCCTCTTGCGCGCCAATGACCCCCTCGACGTTCTGAGCAAGTGGACCCTGATCCGCGGCCAAGTCGAACCCCGGGTCTGGGCCGAAATCGATGCACTGCTGGCGGAACTGGCAGCTGAAGATGATCCCGAGATCCCTGCCGCTGAAGACGAATAGACGCGCCTTGCCACCCCGTCAGAATGTCGGATCGGTCAGGATCAGGCCGCGTCTCGTGGCGATGGCCACCGCATGCACGCCATTGCGCGCCCCAAGAACAACCCGCGCTCTCTCCAACCGTTTCTTGACCGTGGCAGGGCTGATCATCCGGACATCTGCGATCTCGTTGTGAGTCATCCCGAGCGCCAGATCACGCAGGGTCTCGAGCTCGGACTCCGAAAGCCCTGCATGCTGCCCCACGGCATCCGAGATCTGTTCGAGGATCCCGGCGAGGCTCGCCAGCTCATCGTCGCTCAGCTCACGATCCTCGCGTGCCACGCAAAGGATACTTTTGACCCCGGCCTCGGCGCCGCTTCGGATCGACGCAGCGCCGCCGAACTTCAGCCCATGGCTTTCCGCCTGTTGCATGATGTGATTGCCGGCGCCGCGCAACGCGCTGAACTCAATCCCGCTCCAGCGGGTCACGCCTTCATTGAACCGACACCAGAATGTCACCGGATCGAGCAGCGCGTAGCGGCGCGCCGTATAGACCTCCACCCACTGCGGCGGGTAGGTAGCAAGGTAAAACTCCGGCGTGAAATAGCGGATGTTGAGAGCAAGCATGTAGCCCTTTGGCCCGATGGCCATCAGACGCGCGTCCATTCCTTCCATGTCGTGGATGATGTTCTGCAGCATAGTCACTCCTGCGCGGGTACTACCGGGACGGGAGGCGGAGATGAAGACTTTTACCAGAAGTGGTAAGGCAGTGGAACAACCCGGGCGTGTGTGCAAAACCTGTCCTGCATGAGATGGCAACGGCCCGGTCGTCACCGATGTCTCTGCTCAAACAATAAGTTAGCGTCTTTGGGCGCCCTGCAGCCTCTCGCTGCGGGACTTGAAGACGCATGACACGATGACGGAGCACACCGATGTATGGAACAAGATTCCGCTCAACCAAAACGCTGCCTTGGCAACTCACCGCCGATCCGGCACAGCTTGCCGCCTTCATCGACGCCTGGGAAACGGCAAGAGCCTCCTATGGCGAGGTGCTCAGGGCCGGTGTTGACCGGTCTGATATCGAATTGGCGCACGATCTTGCTTACCGCCGTCTTCTGGAAGCGGGCTTGCAGATCCATCGCATCGGCGGCGCCGATGCCGTCCGGGTCGTTGCAGAATGCCTTGAACTGCGGATGAACCAGACCGAGGCGCACCACTTCAGGCGCCTTTGGAAAGGTCTTGTCCCCGGGAGGGGCCACTAGCGATGCAACGGAAGATGACTGCGGCGGGGTTGGCAGAGCGTGCTAAGGGCCAGGTTCCGCACGCCAAGGCAGCAGAAGGTGCCGAGTCTGCGGAAACGCTGCGGTCCGACCCACCCCCGATACCGCGGCCGAAGCTGTTCGGGACGCCTGTGCTCCGCATCCTGTCGAACACAAGGGGAGAGACGGTGGGGTACCTTTACGAATGGGATAACGGCGAGCGCCAGCCGCTCTGGCTATCCGATCCGGTCGGTTCGATCACATACGCGCCACTGCAGCTAACGACCAGGACCGAGGGCGAAGGCGAAGGCGAAGGCGAAGGCGAAGGCGAAGGCGAAGGCGAAGGCGAACAGGCATCACAAATCTGAATCGATGCAACACCATTGATTCCGAATAGGAATTGGACAGGGACGCGCACTTGGGGTCATCCTCGGAAGAGGAGGTGCCGTCATGTCAGCTGTCTATCTACGCAAGGTTGATGCCACCAGAAACATGGCACGCTTCTACCACGTCGATCTCGCACCGAACCTCTTCGGCGAGGTTTCGGTGTTGCGCAGCTGGGGGTGGATCGGCACGCAGGGGCGGACGATGATCGAGACTTGCGCGTCCGTCGATGCAGCAAGGCTGAGCGCGGGCCGCCTCGTCCGGGTCAAGTTGCGCCGGGGATATGCGGCGATGTGACAGGATAAGGCGGGTCACCGCAGACGGCACCGACATTCGCGGACATGCCGCATTGCCTCGACTCAGTCAAACCGGGCGAACCATCGCCTGACCGCCCAGCCAACCGCCCCGTGAAAGGCCAACGCGATCAGCGTCACCAGCGCAAGCGCTGCAAAGCTCAGGTCGATGCGCATCCGGCCGTTGGCATGGATCATTACCGCCCCCAGCCCCTCGGACCCGCCGACCCATTCGCCGATCACAGCGCCGATGGGCGCATAGACTGCCGCCAGCCGCAGCCCGCTGCCCAGCATCGGCAGCGCCATCGGGATGCGCAGGTGCCACATCTCGCGCCAGCCATTCGCCCCCATGGTCCGTGCCAGATCCAGATGCGCGCCCGATGTCCGCCCGAGCCCGTCAAAGAAGGCAGAGGCGACGGGGAAGAAGCAGATCAGCGCCGACACAACGATCTTGGGCGCCATGCCGTAACCCAGCCACAGCGTCAGGATCGGGGCCAGCGCAAAGATCGGGATCATCTGCGATACAAGCAGGACCGGCCGCAGCACCGCCGCCACCCGCTCGCAGGCCGCCATCGACAGCGCCAGCAGGCAGCCCGCCCCGGCGCCAAGCACAAAGCCGGCGACGATCTCGGTCAGGGTTCGCAGCGCCGCCCGGGCCAGCACCTCGTGATGTGTCAGCAGCGCCTCGGCCACCGCGCGCGGACCGGGCAGCAGGAAGGGCGGCAACCCGGTGGCCATGATCAGTCCCTGCCACAGCAAGATACCCGCAAGGCCGCCGGCCAGCGGCGCAAGAAGGGCCCGAGCGTTCATGGTCGGGCCCTCATGTCCGCACCCCGGCGATCAGGCGGGCCAGCAGCGCCGTCTGGCAGGCAAAGGCACCCGGATCGTTTGCCGCGCGCGGCGGAGTGGTGGCGGGCGAAGGCTCCTCGGCCAGACCGTCCTTGGTCAGCACGCAGATGCGGTGGGCCAGCCGCGCCGCCTCGGCCGGATCATGGGTGACCATCAGCACGCTGCGCCCGGCCAGCAGCCCCGCCGCCAGATCCTGCATCGCCAGCCGCATCGCCACGTCCAGCGCCGCAAATGGCTCGTCCAGCAAGATGACGCCGCGGTCCTCCATCAGCGTCCGGGCCAGCGCCACGCGCTGCCGCTGCCCGCCGGACAGCGCCGCGGGGTATTTCGCGGCGTGATCGGTCAGGCCGGTGCGGTCCAGGACCCCGTCCAGCCGGTCCGCATCGGCCCGCTCGCCGCGCAGCCGGGCGCCAAGCGCCGCGTTCTGCCGCACCGTCAGCCAGGGCAGCAGCCCGGCATCCTGCGCCATCAGCGCGACGGGCTGGCGGTTGCTGACGCTTCCCTCGAACATGCCTCCGATGGGCAGGCCCGCGATCAGGCGCAGCAGCGTCGATTTGCCGACCCCGGAGGGCCCCAGCAGCGCCGTCCATCCGACCGGCTTCAGCGCCAGCCGGATCGGCGGGAACAGCACCTGCCCACCGATGCGCACCTGCCCTGCCACGGTCACGGCGGTGGTCATGCCCGGCCAAGGCCCCAGAAGGCAGCCTCCAGCCGGGTGGCGGTGGCAAAGCGGGCGGACAAGGCCTGCCAGCGCGGCACGGCTTCGGCGGCTGGCCCCAGCCGGTCGGCCACGGCCCGGTCGATCAGCGCGCCGGTGTCCCGGCACAGCTGCTGATAGCCCTCGCCGCCATAGGTCTCGATCCAGTCGCGGTAGGGCGTATCCTTCGCCCCCGCCCGCAGCCTTGCGCCGATCTCGCCATAGCCAAGCACACAAGGCGCCAGCGCCGCCAACAGATCGAGGAAATCGCCGGAATAGCCCGCTTCCAGCACATAGCGGGTGTAGGCGAGGTTCTCGGGCGCTTCCTCCGTCGCCTCCAGCGCGGCGCGGTCGATGCCGGCCGCTGCGCATTGCGCGACATGCAGCGCCATTTCCGTGTGTAGCAGCGCGTGGACGGTGGCGCTGGCGGCCTGCATCTCGGCCAGCGATCCGGCCTTGACCACGGCCAGCGACCAGGCCCGCGCGAAGTGTATCAGGAACAGGTAGTCCTGCCGAAGGTAAGCCAGATAGGCCGCGCGGGGCAGCGAGCCGTCCCCCAGCCCCTCGACAAAAGCATGGCTTGTATAGGTGGCCCAGGGCCCCGGGCAGGCGCTGCGCCACAGGGCAAAGCTGCGGCCGTAATTCGGCGCCGTCATTCCGCCGCCCCCGGGTCCACCGCCAGATCCGCAACCGGCAGGATGCTGTCGATCAGCCCCGCCCCGTGCAGGAAGGCCTCGAACCGCGCATAGCGGCCATGGTCGAGCGCCGCCGGGCTATGGGCGAAGCGCGGCATCGTATCGGCCCAGGCCTGGGTGTTCAGCGCGTCCGACAGGTCGCGCGAGGTGGCGGCGAAGGTGGCAAAAGCCTCATCGGGGTGGTTCAGCATGTATTCCGTGCCCCGCTCGATGGCGGCAAGGAAGCGGCTGACAAGCGCCCGGTCCAGCGTTTTGGAATTGGCGATGAAGATCAGCTCGTCATAGCTTGGCAGGCCCGCCTCTTCGGGGAAGAAGCAGCGCCCTTCGGTGCCGGCAAGCCGCATCTGCGTCAGCTCGAAGTTGCGGAAGGCGCCGATCACGGCATCGACCTGCCCGGTCAGCACGGCCGGGGTCAGCGACCAGTTGACGTTGATCATCTCGATATCGTCCATGCCAAGGCCCACGGATTGCAGCATCGCTGCCATCACCGCCTCCTCGACACCCGAAACCGAATAGCCGATCTTGCGCCCCTTCAGGTCGGCGAGGCTTTGCACCGGCCCGTCCGCCTTGACCATCAGGCAGTTCAGCGGGGCGGCCACCAACGTGCCGACCCGGACCAGCGGCAGCCCCTCATGTACCTGCAGATGCAGCTGCGGCTGATAGCTGACGGCCAAATCGGCGCGGCCCGCGGCCACCAGCTTGGGCGGTTCGGACGGATCGGCGGGGGCGATCACCTTCACCTCCAGACCCTGATCGGCGAAAAAGTCCATCTCCTGCGCAAGGATGATCGGGGCGTGATCGGGGTTCACATACCAGTCGAGGATCAGGGTCAGTCGGTCCTGCGCATGGGCCGGCGCAGCAAGGGTCAGCGTGGCGAGCAGGGTGGCGAGGAGGTGTTTCATGGGATCTCTCCAGTGGGGATGTCGGCCAGAAGCGCGATCTCGCCCGGCCAATGGGGGCGGAGCCGGTCTGCCGCGCGCCAGGCGCGCAGGCCGGTGCGGCAGGCGAAGACGGCACGCTGGCCGGGTGCGGGGTGGGGGCCCTGGGGGCCGAACGCCTCGGGCAACAAGCGCAGGGCGTGGGGGGCGGCGGGGACCGGGGCCTCGGCCTCTGGCCGCAGGTCGACGACGAAATCGCCGGGGCGCAGGTCCTCCCGCGAGACGAAGCAGTGCGGGCGATCCTCCGGCTCTGGCGCGCCGTCAAAGCGGAAGCTGCTACTGCGGAACCCCGCCATGTCATGCCGGACAAGCTGCCCCAGCGGCGAGGGCGTCAGCCCGGTCAGCACCGCCAGCGCCATCTGCGCCTGCAGCGTGCCGAACATGCCGACCACCGGCCCCAGAACGCCGGCGGTGGCACAGGTGGCAAGGCTGTCGGGCAGATCGGGAAACACCGCCCGCAGCGAGGGCGCCCCGCCGCAAAACCCGCCGACATAGCCGGCAAGGCCAAGCACCGAGGCAGAAATCAGCGGCTTGCCGGCGGGCAGGCAGGTGTCGGACAGCGTGTAGCTGACTGCGAAGCTGTCGGCGCAGTCGAGCACCAGATCGGCGCCCGCGACCAGCGCCGGCGCAGTGGCCGGTGTCAGCCATTCGACCCTTGGCGTGACCTGCACTTCGGGGTTCAGCCCATGCACGAAGGCGGCGGCGGCAAGCGCCTTGGGCTGGCCAAGGAAGGGCCCATAGATCGGCTGGCGGTGCAGGTTCGTCACCTCCACCCGGTCGGGATCGACCAGCGTGATCCTCCCGATGCCCGCGCCCGCCAGATATTGCAGCACCGGCACCCCAAGCCCGCCCGCGCCGACGACCAGCACATGCGCCGCAGCGAGACGGGCCTGCCCCTTGGCCCCGACCTCGGGCAGGATCATCTGGCGGGAATACCGGCTCATGCCGTCACCTCCAACCATTCGCGCACCCGCGCCTCGGGATCGGGGTTGAGGGTGATGTCGGTCACCACCGAAACCACATCCGCCCCCGCCGAAAAGGCCAGCGCCGCGCGGTCCGGGGTCAGCCCGCCAATGGCAACAAGGGGGATGGCACCGATGCGGGCCTTCCAGTCGGTCAGCTTCTCGACCCCCTGCTCGTGCCACTTCATCTGCTTCAGGATCGTCGGCCAGACCGGCCCAAGCGCGATGTAGTCCGGCCGCAGCGCCAGCGCGCGGGCCAGTTCCTCCTCATCATGGGTGGAGATACCAAGCCGCAACCCCGCGCCCCGGATCGCCGCCAGATCGGCGGTGTCCAGATCCTCCTGCCCCAGATGCACCCAGTCGCAGCCCGCCTCGATGGCCAGCTTCCAGTGGTCGTTGACCACCAGCACCGCCCCCGCCGCGCGGCACAGGTCGCGGGCGCGGAGGACCTCGGCGCGCGTGTCCTGCGGGGTTCGGTCCTTCACCCGCAGTTGCACCAGCTTCACGCCAAGCGGCAGCATCCGCGCCAGCCAGTCGGCGTCCTCGAAGATCGGATAGAAGCGCTGCAGGGTCATGTCAGGAACGCCTTTCCGATGACGGGGGTGGACGGCGCGGCCATGTCGCGCGGCTCCATCGGGTCCGCCAGGAAGGCCGCGCGCCCGGCCTCCACCGCCAGCGCCATCGCCCGCGCCATGCCGGCGGGATCGCCCGCCCGGGCGACGGCGGTGTTCAGCAGCACGCCGTCGAACCCCATCTCCATCGCCTGCGCGGCGTGCGAGGGCAGGCCGATCCCGGCATCCACCACCAGCGGCACATCGGCGAAATGCGCGCGCAGGCTGCGCAGCCCGTAGGCGTTGTTGATCCCGAGGCCGGAGCCTATCGGCGCGCCCCAGGGCATCAGCACCTCGCATCCTGCATCCAGCAGCCGGCCGCAGACCCCCAGGTCCTCGGTGCAATAGGGGAAGACCTGAAAGCCGTCGCCGCTCAGGATCCGCGCCGCCTCGACCAGTCCGAAGACATCGGGGTGCAGCGTGTCGGGGTGGCCGATCACCTCCAGCTTGATCCAGGGCGTGCCAAACAGCTCGCGTGCCATATGGGCGGTGGTCACCGCCTCGCGCACCGAGTGGCAGCCGGCGGTGTTGGGCAGGAGGCGGGTGCCAAGCCCTTGGATCAGCGACCAGAAATCCTGCCCGCCGCCCTGTTCGCGTCGCAAGCTGACCGTGGCGATCCCGGCGCCCGAGGCGCGGAACGCCTCCGCCAGCACGGCGGGCGAGGGATATTGCGCAGTGCCCAGCATCAGCGCGCTGGCAACCTCGGTTCCGTAATAGACCGGCATGGCTCAGCCCCCCTGCATGGCGGCGACAACCTCGATCCGGTCGCCCTCGGTGATCAGGGTGCTGGCGCGCAGGGCGGCGGGCACGAACTCGCCATTGCGGGCGGTGGCGACCTTGGCGCCGAAGCCGGCTTCGATCAGCAGGGCCGCAAGGGTGGCGGCGGCGGTCTGCCGTGGTTCGCCGTTGAGGGTGATGGTCATGTCTGGGATTCCTCCATGAACTCGGGGATGATGCCGGTTTCCAGATGGTCCGCCGCCATGCCGGCCACGGCGGGCGACAGCAGGAAGCCGTGGCGATAGAGGCCGTTGGCATAGAGCGTGCCGCCCTGCCGCCGCAGCCGTGGCAGGTTGTCCGGGAAAGCGGGGCGGGCATCGGCGCCGGTTTCCAGCAGCTCTGCCTCGCCAAAGGCCGGGTGCAGCGCATAGGCGGCAGAGAGCAATTCCAGCACCGACCGCACCGTGACCGGGCCGCGCCGGTCGCTCTCGATCATCGTGGCGCCCAGCATGAAGACGCCATCGCCGCGCGGCACGATGTACAGCGGGATGCGCGGGTGCAGCAGCCGGACCGGGCGCGAGAGCGTGACATCGGGGCAGCGCAGCACCAGCATCTCGCCGCGCACGCCGCGCAGGTCCCCCAGCTGGTCGCGGGCGGCAAGGCCGCGGGCGTCGATCACCGTGGCGGGGGTGGGTGCGGGCGGCGCGGTGTGGAAGGGCACGCCCTTCGCCGCCAGCCGGGCGCGCAGCTCGGCCAGCGCCGCACGGGGCGACAGATGCGCCTCGGCCTCATAGAACAGGCCCGCGCTGAAGCGCCCGGCCAGATCCGGCTCCAGCGCCGCGACGCCCTCCGCATCGAGTACCCTGTGCCCTGTGCTGCGGCGGGCGAAGCGGGCAAGCTCCCCTTTGTCGCGCTCGAGGGTCAGCACCAGCGTGCCGTTGCGGCGGACCATGCCGGTATGCCGGTCCCACCAATCGGCGGCGCCAAGCCCGTGCTGCAAGACCGCCGGCGCTGCGCTTTCCGCCTCGCAATAGGGGGCCAGCATTCCGCCCGCCCACCAGGAACAGGCATGGGGGCCGGGGGTGGGCGCGGGATCGACGAGTTCGACCGCATGGCCCCGCGCGCTCAGTTCGGTTGCGAGGACAAGGCCCATGACCCCGGCGCCGAGGATGCGGAGGGTCATGCGGAAGCTCCCCAGAAGGCGTGGAAGTGATGCACCGGGCCGTGGCCCGATCCCACCGCCAGACCATCGGCCGCGGCAATGGCGCCTTGCAGGTAACTATGCGCCCGCGTCACCGCCTGCGGCACGGTCATGCCCTGTGCCAGCCCCGCCGCGATGGCCGCCGACAGGGTGCAGCCCGTGCCGTGGGTATTGCGCGTGGCGATGCGGGGGGCAGTCAGGGTCTGCGGATCGGGCCCCAGCAACAGGTCGGTGCAGACCGGGCCTGCCGCATGGCCGCCCTTCATCAGCACCCAAGCCGGGCCAAGCGCCAGCAGCGCGTGGCCCTGCGCCTCGCGCGCCCCGAGGCCCGGGGCAGGGGGCTGGCGCAGAAGGTCCGCCGCCTCTGGCAGGTTCGGGGTCAGCACCGTGGCCAGCGGCAGCAGCTCGCTGCGCAGCGCAGCAATCGCGTCGGCCGCCAGCAGTCGGTCACCGGATTTGGCCACCATCACCGGGTCCAGCACCACCGGCAGGCCGCGCCCGCGCAAGCCCTCGGCCACGGCGCGGATCACGGACGGGTCGCCCAGCATCCCGATCTTGACGGCGCGCACTGCCAGATCGTCCAGAACCGCAGCGATCTGCGCCCGCACGATGGCGGGCGACAGCGCCAGAACTGCCGTCACCGCGCGGGTGTTCTGCGCGGTGATCGCGGTCAGCACAGAGGCGCCATAGCAGCCAAGCGCCGAAAAGGTCTTGAGATCGGCCTGAATGCCGGCCCCGCCGCCGCTGTCGGACCCCGCGATGGTCAATGCGATTGCCGTCATGTCGCCCCCCTTCGACCGACGGATTGGGAGGGGGGCTTGCATGGCACAGAACTGCCATGCGTGGCTAAGCTACCCGTTCCCTCCGCCGGTATTAACCGGATCAGGTTCGATGGGTTGGCTGCTGCCTCTCAGCCCCGGTCGCCCGGGGCACCCCAACGAGTATGTTCGCAAATTCTAGGGGAGATTTGGGGGATCGGCAAGAGAACTGCGGCGCGCCCTCTGCGAGGTAGAATGTAACTTTGGCGCAGCTTCCGCCTCTACGGGCTCTGACATGGCCACGCGTCCACCCCCCAACCTCGACCGCGAGCTGGAGGATCTGTCGCCCGCGCTGCGCTGGCGCGAATGGATGCGGCGGATCGAGGCGGTGCTGTTCGCCAGCGCCGCGCCGGTGGCGCGCGAGGACCTGGCCCGCGTGGTGGGGCAGGGCGCCTCGGTCGAACTGCTGATCGCGAATCTGGCCGCCGGCCTCGAGGGCCGGCCGTATGAGGTGGCGCGGGTCGGTGCCGGCTGGCTGCTGCGCACGCGTTCGGCCTATGCTCCGGCCATCCTCGCCGCGGCGGAGGCTGGCGGGCAGGCGCTGGACCTTGGCGAGTTCGACATCGCGGTTCTGGCCGCCATCGCCTTGCATCAGCCGATCACCCGTGACGGGCTGAAGGACATCTTTGGGCGCGACATCAGCCGCGACCTGATCGGCCGGCTGGTCGAGCAGGAGCTGATCACCCCCGGCCCCCGCGCCCCGCAGCGCGGCGCTCCCTATACCTTCGTCACCAACGAAGGCTTCCTCGCCGCCTTCGGCATGGAGAGCCTGCGCGGCCTGCCGGACGGCGAGAAGCTGGCGGATGCGGGGCTGGCGAGCCTGTAAGCGTGGCTTAGGACTTCCAACAGGAGGTCAGGTGATGTTCTGCGGGCTCGATCACAAGATCCTCATGCGCTTGCAGCGCAACATCGCCCCTGAAGAACGGCGCACACAGGCATCGGGTGCAGTCAAGTCACCCCTAGGCCACCGCGCCGACCGCGAAAGGGCTGCCCGCCTTCAAGCTTTCCCGTCCGACAGCAGCATCAGCTGCAGATGGCTTCCCGCGCCCGACCCGAGATGAAGGCTGTTCACCGCAACACGGGTACGTCGCGAGGTACCCTCGGGTTCACCGGTGTTCGGGTTGAGGTCGTATTTCGGAAAGTTGGATGACGAGATATCAAGCCGGATCCGGTGCCCCTTGGCGAAGCGGTTGGCGGTGGCGAAGGGGGTGAGGGTGATGTCGAACGCGCCTTCATCGGCCCCGACCAGCTCCGGCGCGTCGAACCCCTTACGATACCGCACCCGGAAGATCCCGTCGGTGATGTTTAGCGCATAGCCGCGCGGATAGTCGGCCGAGGGTGGATAGACATCGACCAGCTTGGCGGTGAAATCGGTATCCGGCGCATCGGTCGACACACGCAAGGTCACCGTCACCGGGCCGGCGATGACCATGTCTTCCGCCAGCGGTGCCGTCTCGAAGCTCAGCACATCGGGCCGCGCCGTCAGCGGCATCCCCGGCGCGGTGCATCCAAATATGCCCTCCGCCTCGACCTGATCGAACCCGCCGCCCGCGAAGATCGGCTCGCCCGAGGTCAACGATCCGCCGATCGTCGGCACCGGGTTGCGCGGGTCATAGTCGTAGGACAGCACCCCATCCTGGCCCGCATCCTCGCCAAGGGTCATGTCGGCGCGCAGATGCAGGGTCAGTGGCACAGCCTCTGGCACGGGCCAGTCGGTCGTCTCGATCCAGCGCCCGCCGTGGTCCAGATTTCCTTCCGCCGTCTTGCGACCGGTTCCGCCGCCCATCACGAACAGATGCACCCGCCCGTCCAGCACGGGTGCCGCTTCGTCCTTCAGCCAGCGCGCAAAGAACCGCAGCCGGTAGGCCAGCCAGTCGCTGTCCACCTGCCCGTCGAAGGTGGCCTCCGGCCCGAAATCGACATCGCCAAACACCCGTTCGGACCGGTTGCCATGAGTCCACGGCCCCATGATCAGCGTCAGCGGCCGGGCCGCATCCCCCTTCAGCCCGGTGTAGTTTTCCAGCGTGGTCTGGACATAGGCGTCATACCAGCTCGACATGAAGATGATCGGCACCTTGGGGAAGGTGTCGTAATATCCGGCGGCCCACAGGCCCGTCTTCTTCCAGAACTCATCGAAGGTGCCGTGCTGCCACTGGTCCAGCAGATAGGCCTCGTAGTCCGGATCCCACTTCACGGGGGATCGGCCCTTGGTCCAGGGCGTGCGCGCCATCCAGCCGTGTAGGTCCTCGGCCTCGATGGCGCGCAGGATCGCGGGGTCGGCCACGGCAGCGGGGCTTTCCATCGCGCGGTTATAGGCCCAGGTCGCCTGCTTCATCTCCAGCGCGCCGCCCTGGCGGATGCCGCAGGTGAAGGCATTGGAAAAGCCGCCCGAATCCACCGCCATGCAGGCAAGGCCCGGCGGGTTCAGGCAGGCCAGCGCCATCTGCACATGCGCATCATAGCTGAGGCCCATGGTGCCGATGCGCGAATTGGTCCAGGGCTGCGCGTCGATCCAGACCATGGAGTCATAGCCATCCTCGGCCTCGCTCACGTATTTGGTGAAGGTGCCTTCCGAGCCATAGCGCCCCCGGCAATCCTGCCAGATGACGATATAGCCCTCGCGCACCAGCAGCCGCGCAAGCTCTGGCCGGCTGTAGGAGGTGGGGCGCGCCACGGACTTTTCGGTCCGCGGCGTGCCCGACTTGTCATAGGGCGTGCGCTCGAAGATCACCGGAAGCGGCGTCTCGAGGGGGCGGCCGCCCTCCGCCGGGCGGTAGATGTCGGTGGCAAGATGCACACCGTCGCGCATCGGGATCATCACGTTCCGATGGACGACGATGCCGTCTTCCACCGGCTCCGCGGGCGAGAGGGCGACCTGCAGGTTCATTGGGCGCTCCGCACTTCCTGGGGCAGCGTGTCTTCCGACAGGCCTGCGGTGATTTCCAGCCCGTCGCGCATCCCCCAGTGGATCACCTGCCAGTAGAGCGGCACGATTGGGGTTTCGGCGAAGACAAGGCGCGTTGCGTCTTCCAGCATGGTGATCCGCTTCGCCTCGTCGAACTCCTGGTTTGCGGCTTCGACGGCCGCGTCAAATTCGGGGTTCGAGAAGCGGACGCGGTTGAAGGCCCCGACGCCGGCCTCCTTGTCATAGCTGTGCAGCAGGGCCTGCAGGTTCGGGCCGGAGGTCGGGGTGGAGGAGCCGAGCGAGAACACGAAGGCCCCATAGTCGCCCGCCGTCGCCGCCTTGGAATAGACGTTGTAGGGGAAGACCTGCACGCCGTTCACCTTCAGCCCGCCGCGGGTCAGCATCTGGCCAAGCGCCTGCGCCAGATCGGCATCGCCGGGGAAGCGGTCGTTGGAGGAGGAGATGGTGATCCCGAAGCCTTCGGGATAGCCCGCCTCGGCCAGCAGCGCGCGGGCCTGTTCCGGGTTGGCCTGGTCGGGGGTCACGTCAGCCGCGTGGCCGCCAAGCACCTCGGGCACCAGTTGCCCTGCGGGGACGCCCGATCCGCCCAGGATGCGGTCCACGATCAGCTGCCGGTCGATCATCAGCGATACGGCCTTGCGCACCCGCGGGTCCTTGAACGGGTTCTCGGCCAGCGGCTCGCCGTTCAGGTCCGTCACCCCCGGAGCGGTGTCGCCGCGCATCGACAGGCCCAGATAGATGATCCGGCCCGACTGCGCGGAATAGACGTTGAAGTCTTCGCTGTTCTCGATCGTGGCCACGTCGGTCGGCGGCACCGCGTCGATCACGTCCACCGCGCCCGACAGCAGCGCAGCCACCCGCGCGGCATCGTTCGAGATGAAGCGCACCTCGACATCCTTGAACTCGGGCGCGTCGCCGTAGAAGCCGTCATAGGCCTGCAGGTCCAGCGCCTCGCCCGGGGTCCAGGACACGAACTTGTAGGGCCCGGTGCCGACGGCGACCTCGGCGGTCATGAAATCCTCGCTTGTCCGGCCTTCGGTGGCGGCTTTCGAGACGATGAACACCCGGCCGATATCTTCCATCAGAGTCGGCGCCGGTTCCTTGGTGGTGATGCGGATGGTCAGGTCATCGACCTTTTCCACCTCGGCGACCGCAGAAACCTGATCGGTATAGGGCGCCGGCGAGTTCGGCACCTCATCCGCCCGCTCCAGCGAGTAGATCACGTCATCGGCGGTGAAGGGGCTGCCATCGTGGAAGGTGACACCCTCACGAAGCTTGATCTCCCATGTGGTCGGGTCGATGTTCTGCCAGCTTTCGGCCAGGCCGGGGCTGACCTGCAGGTTCGCATCGAACTCTACCAGACGCCCGAAGATCATGGTCGAGGTCATCTGGTTGTTGCCGGTGCGCGAGAATTGCGGGTCGATCGAGGATTGCTCGCTCGACCGGCCGATGGTCAGGTCCTGCGCCAGCGCCGGCAATGCGGTTCCGCACAGCAGCGCCGCGAGGGCGGCGAATTTCATGGTGGTCATCGGTGGTCTCCCTGTTGTCAGTCTTGTGTGTGGTTTTGGATTTCAAGCGGCAGCCGCCCTTGTCCGCCATTCAGGTGGCAGGCGGCGCGGTGCCCGGCGGCGACGTCCAGCAGCGGCGGACGCGTGGTGGCGCAGATCTCCATCGCAAAGGGGCAGCGGGGGTGGAAATGGCAGCCCGAGGGCGGGTTGACGGGCGAGGGGATCTCGCCCTTCACCGGCGAGAAGCTGCGGGCCCGCCGGTCCAGCCGCGGGATCTCGTGCAGCAGCGCCTCGGTATAGGGGTGGCGGGGGGTGTCGAAGATTGCGTCGGTCGATGCTTCTTCCACCACCCGGCCCAGATACATGATCACCACGCGGTCCGAGATGTGGCGCACCACCGACAGGTCATGGCTGATGAACAGCAGCGTCAGGCCCAGTTCGGCGCGCAGCTGCATGAAGAGGTTGATGACCTGCGCCTGGATCGACACATCGAGCGCGGCGATGCTTTCGTCGCAGATCAGGAAATCGGGGTTCACCGCCAGCGCCCGGGCGATGCCGATGCGCTGCCGCTGCCCGCCGGAAAACTGGTGCGGGTAGCGATCCGCCATCGCCGGATCGAGGCCGACACGGGCCAGCAGATCCTCGACCAGCTTGCGCGTGCCGCCGCGGGGCATGAGGCCATGCACGCGCGGCGCCTCGCCGATGATCTCGCGCACCCGCTTGCGGGGGTTGAGCGAGGACATGGGGTCCTGGAAGATGATCTGCGTCGCCAGCCGCATGTCCCGCGCCGCCTTGCCGCGAAGCTGGGCGATGTCTTTGCCGTCATGTTCCACATGGCCCGAAGTGGGCGGCAGCATCCCGGCGATGACCCGCCCCAGCGTGGACTTGCCGCAGCCGGATTCGCCCACCAGCCCCACGACCTCGCCCTTGCCCACCTCGAGGTCCACCGCATCAAGTGCATGAACGGCCGGGGGCGGCGATGCGATGCCAAGCCGGATCGCCAGCCGGTCGGCAAAGTCGGTCTTGCGCTGGAAACGCTTGGTTACGGCGACGGCGCGGGCGGCGGGAGGTGTGATAGTCATGTGCGCACCTCGGCGGCGTCTTGCAGCGGATGGAAGCAGCGCCAGCCATGCCCGCCCGCAAGCGTCTCCTGCGGCTCTGTCCGGCAGATGTCGGTCGCATGGGCGCAGCGCGGGCGGAAGGGGCAGCCCTCGGGCCGGCCAAGCGGCGGCGGGGCGGAACCGGGGATCTGCCGCAGCGGCTGCCCGCGCACATTCGCCATCGGGGTCGAGCCGATCAGGCCAGCGGTGTAGGGGTGGCGCGGCGTGTCCAGCACCTCGTCGATGGTGCCGCGCTCCACGATCCGGCCCGCATACATCACCGCCACCCGCTGCGCGAGCGCGGCCACCACGCCAAGGTCATGGCTGATCCAGATCAGCCCGAGGCCCATCTCTGCCGCGAGCTTCTGCACCTCGGCCAGGATCTGGCTTTGGATGGTGACATCCAGTGCGGTTGTGGGTTCATCGGCGATGATCAGGTCAGGCTCGTGCAGCAGGGCGATGGCGATGGCCACGCGCTGCCGCATTCCGCCCGAAAACTCGTGTGGATAGGCGTCGATCCGTTCGGCGGGGCGCGGAATGCCGACCTTGCCAAGCGCCTCGACCGCCTTGGCGCGGGCCTCGGCGCGGCTGACATTGCGATGGGCGCGCACCGTCTCGATCATCTGCGTGCCGATGCGCAGCACCGGGTTCAGCGTCATCATCGGGTCTTGGAAGATCATGGCGATCCGGTCGCCGCGCAAGCTGCGCAGACCTGCGGGAGAGGCGGTGCGCAGATCCTCGCCGTTGAACTCGATCCGCCCATCCACCACGCGGCCGGGCGGATCCACCAGCCCGATCAGCGAAAACCCGGTGACGGATTTGCCCGACCCGCTTTCGCCGACCAGCCCCAGAATCTCGCCTCGGCGCAGCTCCAGATCGACCCCGTCGACGGATTTCACCATGCCCCTTGGCGTATCGAACCAGGTCTTCAGCCCCTGAACCTTCAGCAGCGGTGCGGTCATGTTTCCAGCCTCGGGTTCAGCACTTCGCGCAGCCGGTCCCCGACGATGTTGACCGAGAACACGATGGCGAGCAGCAGCAGCCCCGGATAGACGCTCATCCAATACAGCCCCGCCAGCAGCACCTGATAGCCATTGGCGATCAGCAACCCCAGCGAGGGTTCGGTGATCGGCAGCCCGATCCCGAGGAAGGACAGCGTCGCCTCGGCGGCGATGGCATTGGCCACCTGGATCGTGCCGATCACGATCAGCGGCGGCAGGCAGTTGGGCAGGATATGCGCCGCCAGGATGCGGGTGGAGGACAGGCCGAGGCAGCGCGCCGCCTCGACATAGTCCTTGCCGGTCTCAACCAGCGCCGCACCGCGGACGGCCCGCGCGAAATAGGCCCATTGCACGAAGACCAGCGCCAGGATCACCTTCCAAGTGCCCTGGCCAAAGACCACGAGGATCATCAGCGCCACAAGGATGGTCGGAAACCCCAGCATCAGGTCCACGAAGCGCATGATGAAGGCATCCATGCGCCCGCCCATATAGGCCGCGATCAGGCCAAGCGTCGTGCCCACGACCAGCGCCAGCAGGCCCGAGGTCAGGCCCACGGCAAGGCTGGTGCGCAGCCCGTAAAGCATGGCCGAGAACATGTCGCGGCCCTGCGTGTCGGTGCCAAGCCAGTAGGTCATCCCCGACAGGCTCTCGCTGCCCGGGGGCAGGCGGCTGTCGAAGAAGTCGATGACGCCAAGGTCATAGGGGTCTTGCGGCGCGATCACCGGGGCCAGCAGCGCAGCGACCACCAGCGTCAGGCAGACCAGCGCCGCGGCGGTGGCCTTGGGGCTGGCAAGGATGCCGCGCAGGATGCGGGCGAACATTGTCTCGCCGGTCAGAAGCGCCCCCATCATGCACGCCCCCGGATGCGCGGGTCGAGCAGCGAGTAGAGCACGTCGACGAGGAAGTTGATGACGATGAACATCGCCACGATGACCAGGATGTAGGCCACCACCACCGGCCGGTCGAGCGCGTTGATGCTGTCGATGATCAGCTTGCCGACGCCGGGCCAGGCGAAGATGGTTTCTGTCACTACGGCGAAGGCGATCAGCGATCCGAACTCCACCCCGATCACGGTGACGATCGGGATCAAGATGGTCTTGAACACATGCACGAACAGGATCCGTCGCTCGCTGAGGCCCCGGGCGCGGGCGAATTTCACGAAATCTAGCGGCATGGTTTCCTGCACGCCGGTGCGCGTCAGCCGGATCACCAGCGCGATCTGGGCCAGCGCAAGGTTCGTTGCAGGCAGGATCAGGTGCGCGACCCCATCCCATGTGGCAAAGCTTGTTCGGATGCCAAGGATGGTGCCAGTCTCGCCGCGCCCGGTGGAAGGCAGCCAACCCAGCCAGACGGAAAAGATCATCACCAGCATCATCCCCTGCCAGAAGTTGGGCAGCGAAAAGCCAAGGATCGACCCGGTCATCACGCTTTCATCGACCAGCGTGCCCGGACGGGTGCCCGCCCACAGCCCCAGCGGCAGGCCGATCACCAGCGACAGCACCAGCGCGGTGATCGTCAGCTCCAGCGTCGCCGGCAACCGCTCGAAGATCACCGTCAGGGCAGGGCGGTTGAAGACGAAGGAACTGCCGAAATCCCCGGTCAGGGCCGAGGTCAGGAAGGTTACATATTGCAGCGGCAGCGGCGCATCGAGATTCAGCGAGGCCGCGACCTGCGCGCGTTCCGCCGCCGTGGCATCGCCCGGCAGCAAGATCTCCAGCGGATCGCCGATGGCATAGACGCCAAGGAAGACGATCACGGACGTGACCAGCAGCACGATCACCGCCTGGATCAGCCGCCGGAGGATGAAGACGGTCATACCGCGACCGCCCGCTGACGCAGCCGCGCCGACGCCCGAGTGGATGCCATTTTGCTTGTTTACCTTCCCGTTACGTAACGACATTGCAGAACGATTCGCAGCTATGCAAGACTATGAGGAACGCCGCTTGACCTATGACGGATTCGCATAGATGCACTTCAGCCTGCTTGAGACATTCCGCGCCGTGGTCGAGAAGGGCACGACCCAGGCCGCGGCCGAGTCGCTTGGCCTGTCGCAATCCGCCGTCAGCCGCCGCATCGCGCAGCTGGAGGAAGAGCTCGGCCTGCCCCTCTTTGTCCGCGACCGCGGCCGGCTGATCGCGACGCGCGAAAACCGGCTGCTGCAGGGCCAGATCGCCGGGCTCGTCGATCACGGCGCGCGGTTGACGCAGCGGGCCGGTGAGCTGAAGGCCGGCAACTACGCGACAGAGATGCTGCGCGTCGCCTTTCCTGCCAGCCTCACCATGTCGATCGTGCCGACGATCCTGGCGGAGTTCCTGAAGCGGAATGAGAGGGTACAGGTCGAGCTACATACGGGCGCCTATGACACGATCGAGCGGATGATCCTTGATGAACGCGCCGAGATCGGCTTCCTGAGGATGCCCACACAGCGCACCGGCCTTGTCACAACCCCGGTGATCGAGGTGCCGACCGTCTGTGTGATGCCGCGCGGCCACCCGCTGGCCGAGCGCGAGGCGGTGTCTGTCGGCGATCTTCATGCCGTGCCGCTGATCCTGCTGGGGCGGATGCGCCTGCCGCGCCGCGATATCGACGAGGCGTTCTGGGCGGTCGGCCTGCGCCCCCTGGTGCGGGTCGAGGCGCATTCGGTGCAGTCCGCCTGCGCGCTGGCGGCCCGCGGCATCGGCGTGACGCTGGTCAACGAGCTGATGGCCCGCGACTTCGCCCACCTGCCCATCGAGATCCGCCCGCTGCGCGAGCGGCTTCTGCACCGCTTCGCCTTTGCCGTGACCGATGGCGTCCCGCCGACCGAAATCGCGCGGCAGTTCATCGACACCAGCATCACCCGCTTTCGCAGCTTGCTGTCAGAGGGCCCAAAACCGGCCTGAGAAGCGCGGCGGGGCTTACCGGTGGAGCGCCACGGATCGTTCGGGCGCCGCGGACGGTCTCGGCAAACCCCGCCGCGGCAACGGCGCACAGCAGCGCATCGGCGAGGGTACGGCGCTTTGAAATCCCCTCTGCCTCGCGCCACTTGAGCCCCGCAGCCCGCCTGCGACGGCATGGATATGCTCCGTCCCGATCCCGCCGCAGCCGCCAATGATTGTGACACCGCCCGCGGCCCAGCCTTGGGCCGTCGCGGTGTAGGACGCGGTCGTCAGATCGTCGCGCACGGCGCTGACGAGCTCGCCTGCATCACCTCAGATGCCGTAATGGGGCGGCCGCCCGGCGCCGAAGCGGATCCCGAACTTTTCCCGCTGGGAAATTCGGGCGCTTCGTTGCTTGATTCAGGCTGCCTGTCATTGGGATCAAGAGGGGAGTGAT
>Ga0209347_1003205_pt1 | contig 19627 bp, 22 predicted proteins | sample AutmiccommuBRH23_FD_187382 | JGI IMG/M metagenome (GOLD analysis project Ga0209347, IMG submission 187382) | Deep subsurface microbial communities from Mt. Terri, Switzerland - Autotrophic microbial communities BRH/23 (SPAdes) (version 2) | ecosystem: Environmental > Aquatic > Deep subsurface >...
GCCCCTCCAGCCAGTCGTGCTCCTGATGCGAGACCGAGGGAAGGCCTTCGCGCGCGCTCCGCACGATCTTCAGTGCCCCACCCGCCGCCTCGGGGGTGAGCCTGGCCTCGATCACTTCCTCGATGATGCGGAGATTCTCCTCGAGATCCTCGGCCGGAATTCCCCGCCCCGCCAGCATCGAGGCAGCCCAGCCGATGTAGTCCGCGAACAGCGCCGGCGCGTCGAGACGCACCGCTTCGCTCACGTAGGAGAGGTGATAGCGCGCGTCCTCGAGGCATTTCTGCCTGCCGATCTCGCCGTACTTCGCGTCGAGCTCGGGGTGAAGGGAGAAGTGGCGCTCGGTGATCTCCGCCGCGAGCTCCTCGGCGCGTCGCTTGATTTCCGCCGCGCCGCTCACGAGCTCACCTTGCGGAAGCACTTCATCATCGTCGCCGACGCGTCGAGCTTCAGTCCTCGCGGAATCCCCTCGTGCGACTCCCGATAGAGGTGGCTGTGATGCCAGGCGCGGAAGCTCGCCTCGTCCGACCAGCGGGTGATCAGCCAGAACTCCTCGGAGTCGTCAACGGGATTGAGGACTTCCATTCCGCGAAACCCCGCCGCGTCATCGACCTTGTGGGGGCGGGCACGAAAGGCATCCCTCACTTCGGATCCCATTCCGTTCGCGACGCGGAACCGGCTCAATGCGACGAACTCGTCCTCGCCAGGCAGATCTAGATTCATCGGCTTCTCCGATGAATGTCTTATCACAAAGCGATGGCGGGTGAGTCGTCCTCGGTCTCGCTGCGGGCGGGGGGCCCTACTAGCTCGAGCAGCACCTCGCGGAGAACGCGCGCGTCGAAAGGCTTTGCAAGGAAGTCGTCCGCGCCGTATCGGACCACCGCTTCGCTCTGGTAACGCTGCGCGGTGTAGACGGCCGACATCACGACCACCCGCGTCTCCTGGAGCTCGGGTGTCGCCTTGATGATCCGGCAGAGCTCGCGCCCATCCAGTTTCGGCATCAGCGCATCGGTCAGCACCATCTCGGGTCGAAGCTCGCGCGCGAGGCGAAGCCCTTCTCCCCCATCCGAAGCGACCACTACCCCGTAACCCAGCCTGCGCAGCATCGCACCTGCGAGCAGCCGCATCGCGGCGACATCATCGACCACGAGAACGAGCGGGCGCACCATCGCCGTCGGACCGGCATCGGTTTCCTGGCGATATGGGTTGCGCCTGACGAAGTCAGCCGGCGCGCCCGCCCAGAAGTCCAGCTTATAGCCGTGCGGGGCGGAGCAGAAACAGGCCCGGCAGAAGGAGCAGACCAGCGTTGGCGTACGGGCCAGGCAGTCGCACCACTCTGCGGCAACCGCGTCGAATTTCTCCGCGCAATGAAAGCAGCGGATCAGGTACCGGGTGCGATGATCATTGAACGAATAAACGGCCATTAGGCTCTCCGGGAACTCCCTCCACCGTGTGTCGCCCGGAACGGCCGAAAAATACGAGTGGCGGAGGATTCATCCTCCGCCGTCCTGAGGGGGGTTAGCCGCTCCGGTTGGCTACGCTTCCCCGAGAATTCGCCGGATCTCGGAGCGGAGTGTCAGCAGGTTCGGCTTCGAGATCGTCGTGACTTCCGGCTCGAACGAATGCGCGATGCTCTGGAACCCGGTGAACACGACCACCCGGGCGAGCTTTTCGGGGGACGCCAGCCTGATCTGCTCGATGATGGCCAATCCGTCCGGACCGGGGATCTGGAGATCGATGGTCATGAGCGCGTAATCTCTGCGGCTCAAGAGGTCGAGAGCAGTCTGACCGTCGCGAGCGAAGTCGATCCCAAGCCCCTCCGCCTCGATCAGGCGCCGGAGAATCTCGATGAAATCCTCATCGTCTTCGACGACCAGAGCGGCTCTTTGCCCAAGGCTTTCCCAAGTCACGGCGGAATCATAACCCCGTCAGGGAGCGCGCCGGGCACCAACGGCGAGGGCGATCTCGAGGGCTGGATCGAGCGGCCGCCCCTCGTTCCGATTCGTCAGCACGACGACCCCCACCTCCCGCTCCGGAATGAGCACGAGCGCGTTTCGGAAACCGGCGGTCTCTCCGGTGTGCCAGACCACCTCGACCGGGGCCGCGGACTCTGGTCCTTCGCCCGCCTCCATGATCCGCCAGCCGAAACCATATCGGATCGTTCCCTCGCCAGTCTCCACCCTGGGGCGGATCGCCTCCGAGACGAGCTCCTTCGGCAGAAGGCGCGGTTCGAGGATCTCCATCACCCATCGCCCCATCTCATCGATGGAGGCGTAGATCCCACCGTCTCCCAGCACGGCGCTCGTCGCGCTCTGATCAGCGCGCCGCCATCCGGCCCCATCCCGGGCGTGCCCGTATGCGCGATCCGCGACGACACTCTCACCCTCGAGGTGCGCGACGCTTCCCGCCATCGAGAGGGGCTCGAAGATCCGTGTCCGGAGGACGGCCGGGAACGACTGCCCGGAAGCCTCCTCGGCAATCCTCGCCAGAAGCGCGTATCCGCTGTTGCTGTAGCGATAGCTCGTCCCCGGCTCGAAATAGAGCTCGGCGCGGCCGGCCAGAATCGTTCTGACGTCCTCGTCCAGGATCTGCCGGCCGGCGGACGGAGGCAGATGGTCCTCATAGTCGACGATCCCGGACGTGTGCGTCAGGAGGTGAACAATAGACACGCGTTCGGCCCACGCTGGAAGACCAGTGAGCCACCGTGCGAGCGAGTCGTCGAGCGAGAGTTTTCCTTCCCTCGCCAGCTGGAGAATCGCCATCGCCGTGAACTGCTTGGAGATCGAGGCGAGGCGGAACCTGCTGTGCGAGGTGACGGCGATGCCCGATTGGAGGTCGGCGCTTCCAAAGCCTCTGCGGACCAGCACCCGGCCGCGCTCGACCACGAGCACGGCGGCTCCGGGGAGCCGAGCGTCGTCGTAGTCCGCGAAAAGGTGCTCGGTGAGAGAGTCGAGAGGAGCCGACTCGGGCCCCGGAATGGAGGCGCATCCCAGGGGAAGCAGAAGCAGGGCGGTCCAGTACAACTTCATGAGGGCATCGTAACGATTCCGAGGCCACGGAGGCGAACCGTCATCTCGCAGGGACTGGCTGCGCCGGTCCGGTCCCGCAGAGCGGGACGGGGAGGGCGGGCGAGAAGTTCCCTTCGCCGGGGCGCCCGATCTCGGATGAGCGCCCAATCGCCGCCTCCCTGTCGCTTCGCGACCGGACCGGCGCAGCCGGTCCCTACAAAGGCCGAACGAATCGCCGGGAACGATCCAGCGGCCCCATTCGTTTGATGATCAGTAAGGAGACAGGCACCATGGCCATCAGATTTGCGAAACGGCTGATGCCGATCGCCCTCGTCGCACTCGCCGTCGGCGGTTGGCTGCTCTGGACGGGACGCGATAATGCCGCGATCGCCCAGACCGGAAAAGCCTCGACCGCCAAGCGACCCGACTGGGGGACGAAAGGATTCTCGATGAAGGATTTCAAGATGCCCGCGGACGAAGAGCTCCGCCAGAAGCTGAGCAAGCTCCAGTACGAGGTGACGCGCCACGAGGGAACCGAGCCGGCCTTTCGAAACGACTACTGGGACAACAAGGAGCCCGGGATCTACGTCGACATCATCTCGGGCGAGCCGCTCTTCAGCTCCCTCGACAAGTATGATTCCGGCACGGGCTGGCCGAGCTTCACCCGGCCGCTCGTCGTGGAGAACGTCACCACGAAGACGGACAGGAAGTTCTTCATGGCCCGAACCGAGGTCCGGTCCCGGCATGCAGACTCGCATCTGGGACACCTGTTCGACGATGGGCCGGCTCCGACCGGACAGCGGTACTGCATGAACTCCGCGGCGATGCGGTTCATCCCGGCGGACAAACTCGAGGAGGAGGGCTACGGCGAGTTCGCCTCCCTCTTCAAAGGAGCGGCAAAGAAGTGACTGAGAACGGACTGCAGACCGCAACGCTCGCGGGTGGATGTTTCTGGGGCGTCGAGGAGTTGATCCGCGATCTCGACGGGGTCGTCGACACGGAAGTCGGATACACCGGCGGAAGCGTCCCCAACGCGACGTACGAACAGGTGAAGTCGGGCGGCACGGGGCACGCCGAGTCGATTCGGATCACCTTCGACCCGTCGAAGATCAGCTACCGCGCGATCCTCGAGTTTTTCTTCCGCCTCCACGATCCAACCACGCGCAACCGCCAGGGGAACGATGTCGGAACCCAGTACCGGTCGGCGATCTTCTACCACGACGACGAGCAGAAGACGGTCGCCGAGGAAGTGAAGCGCAACGTGGATGGGTCGGGGAAGTGGAAGGCACCCGTGGTCACCGAGATCGTTCCGGCGGGAGACTTCTGGAACGCCGAGGGTTACCACCAGGATTACCTTCAGAAGAATCCCGGCGGCTACACCTGCCACTTCGTTCGCGATTGACTCGAAGGAGAAGGCGGACCGGAAGGTCCGCTTTCTTCATCGTTCAACGCGCGCGCTTCGGATTGGCTGGAGGCCTTACTCGCCTCGGTGCGTGACCGAATCTTCGATTCTCAGCCAGAATGCAATGACGACTGCACTGCTCACCACCAGCGCCGCCAGCAGCCACCAGATATTCATGAATCCCCCAGGGAATTGAGACGGCCAGGCGGCCGTCTCGTCAGGATGTTGGGGGGACGATACTACGATTTCGCTGGACTTTGAATGGGCGAAGGGATCATTCTGGCGGGCTCATCTGCCCGATCCCCTCTCCGCCCCCTCAGTCGATCCGCCGCGCGTTTCCGCGCTTCAGCTCTTCCCGGATCTTCTCATCGATGTCGTCGGAAATCGACTCTCCTAGCGACTCCATCTCCTTCTCGAAACGCTCCATCTCGACCTCGAAGGCGCGCATCTGCTTCTCGAACTTCTCGATGTCGGCTTCGTGGAGACGGATCTGCTTCTCCGCCTGACGGAGCGCCCGCTCGGACTCGCGGGCGGCGCGCGCCGCGGATCGTTCCGCGTTCTGCGTGATTCTTTCGAGGCGATCCTCGTCGAAGCCCTCCATCGCCGCTTCGAGGGCGAGGTGAGCGTTTTCGATCGCGTGGGCGATCGCTTCGTGGTCGATGGAAGCTTCGACCGCTTTCGCCAGCGCTTCGTGATCGATGGATCCGGCCAGTGCTGCCGCCATCTCGATCGCCGGCTGCATCTCGTGCACGCGCGCGGCCATGCGAGTCGCGGAAGCGACGTGCTCGTCGACCGATTCCCGGATCCGGGCGACCGATTCCGGATCGTCGATTACCCATGTCGATCCGTCCGATCGGACAATGATCGACTCACCCATGAAGCGGACGTTGAAATCGCCGCTGTGGCCATGGGCCGGCGCCGGGGGGGCTGAGCGCGGCGGCGCGGGAACCGCGGGAGGAGCTGCAGGAGCAGCCACGGGAGCGACTCGCGGAATGGCTGGCGGCGCCGGCGGTGCGGGAACTCCCGCCGACAGAGCGGGAACGGGGTTCGGCGGTGGCGGTGCTTCGGCGGGCAGGACGCCTGCGTAAACGGCGACCGCCAGGGTCAACACGCCTGCTCCGGTCAAAGTCGCGATCACTGCGGATTTCTTCATCGATGCCTCCCGAACCTCATGTTCTGAAGGTTGCTACGGCTCGGCCGCTCTACTGTTTCCTCGCGCGTGAAGCTGTAACAGTTTGCCCGAGCCGTAACAGGACGCGTGAAGCTCAGAACGAGCGCGAGACACCGACGCTGAAGTAGGGGCGGGTCTCCTCGAATCCGCCGCGGTGCTTTTCGGTCGCCTGGCCGGCCCGGATATAGATCCAGTTCCGCCCCTGAGGGAGCTCCGCGATCGCGCCGAGCTCCCGGACCTCGACCTCGTCGTTCCCCTGGAAGCTCACCTCGGGCCCGATCCGGAACGATTCGCCGATCTGCTGGCGAACCGAAACCCTTGCCGCGCGCCATTCAGTGGCCCCGAGGTAGCTGAGACCTCCTCCGACGAAGGTGCGCTCGAGGAGGCGATGGTCGATCGTCCCCTGGAGGACGACTCCGCCCTGAGGATCGTCGATCTCTCCCCCTCCCGCCAGGTCGCGCGTGATCCATCGATACTCATAGCCGGGTCCGAAAGAGATCGCGGTATCGGCGCTCGGGTTCCAGAGAAAGGTCACTCCGGCGCCGAGCCCGGGCGCGCGCACCTCGGTCGTCCCGCCGAGCTCGGAGACTCGATAGTACTGATAGCTGGCCGTCGTCCAGAAGATGCTGCGCTGCCCCTGGACCAGATCAACCGGTGTCGACCAGGTGATCCAGGTGTAGCCATAGTCTCCTCCACCCTGAAAACCTGCGCCCCACTCGGCGACGGCGAGCTGCGGCAGCACGGCGATGATTGCCGCGACGATCGCGACCCGGTATCTCATGTGACCTCCTGGCCGGCGAAAAGGCCGGGCGGGTCATAATTTGCAACGGCTGCGCCCGGGTCGCCCCTCGAGCGCGAGGCGGCTGCCTTCAATGGAGGAAATGACCGAGCGATGCTGATCTGGCTGGTACGACATGGTGATGCGGAGATTCGCGGCCAGGACGACCTGCGCGAGCTGACCCCGGAAGGGAGCCGCGCAATCGAGGCCATCGCCCGGCGCGTCGCCGACCGGTCCGGCGGGATCCGCGCCGTCTACCACAGCGGCAAGCGCCGCGCGGAGCAGACGGCGTCGATTCTCGCCTCCTCGATCAAGCTGCTGCCACCGGCGGCGCAGGAGCTTCTCCGCCCGAACGCCGATCCGTTCGAAGTCGCGCGATGGATCGAGTCGTTCGAGGAGCCGGCGGTCCTGGTGAGTCACCTTCCGCTGGTCGAGCGGCTCGCGGGCGTGCTGATCTCCGGAAGTCCGGAAGTTCCGATCCTCGCCTTCTCGACGGGAACGATTGCCGCGATCGAGAAAGAGGCGGGAGGATGGAAGCTGGCGTGGAGCGAGAGAGCGTGAAAATGGCGGAGGCTTCAGCCTCCGTCGTCCGCCCCCCGAAGCGAAATCACTCCAGATCAGAGTCGACCGCCGGAGGATGAATCCTCCGCCACACCTTCAACGTCCCGTCAGATAGTCGACCGCGAGCGTCGCCAGAGCGCGGACGCCCGTCGGCATCGTCTTCTCGTCGACGAAGAACCGCGGCGAGTGATTCGGCGCGGCGTCTGAAAGCTTCACGTCCGCCGGCGTGCAGCCGAGAAAGAAGAACATCCCCGGAATCCGCTCCTGGTAAGCCGAGAAGTCCTCGGCCACGACCGTCGGATTGATCACCTGCACCCGATCGGCTCCCGCCACGCGCTCGAGAGTCGGAGCCATGCGCGCGGTCAGATCGGGATCGTTGTAGGTGACGCCCGTTCCATCGGGCTCGAGGATGTACTCGGCCTCCGCACCGGCGCTCTCCGCGATGTTCATCGCGGTCCGCTCGATGCGGCGGTGAATGTCTTTCCTCATCTCCGGATCGAGCGACCGGACCGTCCCCACCATCTTCACCTGATCCGGGATGATGTTGTAGCGCACGCCTCCCTCGAAGATTCCGACGGTGACGATTGAAGGGGCGAGCGTCGAGTCGAGCTGGCGGCTCGCAATGGTCTGAAGGCCGAGAACGATCTGCGAGCCGACGACGATGGGATCGATTCCGCGCCAGGGATACGCGCCGTGGGTCTGGCTTCCCTTGACGATGATCTCGAACCGGTCGGAGGCCGCCATCAAGCCGCCAGAGCGGTAGCTGATCGTTCCGGTATGCCCCGCGGACATGACGTGAAGCCCGAAGATCGCCTCGGGGCGCGGATTCTCGAGGACCCCATCCTCGATCATCGCGACCGCTCCACCCTCACCCTCTTCGGCCGGCTGAAAGATGAATTTGACCGTTCCCGGAAGCTGGTCGCGCATTCCGGCGAGCACCGAGGCAGCGCCCATCAGCATCGCAACGTGGGAGTCGTGCCCGCAGGCGTGCATCACTCCGACTTCGTCGCCGTTGTAGGTGGCCTTCTTCACCGACCGGAACGGCACGTCGACTTCCTCGGTGACCGGCAGCGCGTCCATGTCGGCCCGCAGGGCGACGACCGGACCCGGCTTCCCACCCTTGAGCACGCCGACGACGCCGGTTCTTCCGACACCCTCGGTGACCTCGATCCCGAGAGAGCTGAGGTGCTTCGCGACGATTCCCGCGGTCCGCTTTTCCTCGAAGCTCAGCTCCGGATTCTGATGGAGGTCGCGCCGCCACTCCACCACCTGGTCCGCGACGCCGGCTGCCAGCCGGTCGATCTCGGCGGTGAACTGCTGTGCATTGAGAGATGAGGCCATCATCGTCAGAACCAGAACCGCGGCTTGTTTCATGAGGAGATTGTAGGCGAAGCTTTCCAGCTTCGCTCACAGGAATCGAAGCCTGCAGCTTCGACAGTAGGCGAAGCTTCCAGCTTCGCTCACAGGAGTCGAAGCTTCCAGCTTCGACAATAGGCGAAGCTTTCCAGCTTCGCTCACAGGAATCGAAGCCTGCAGCTTCGAACTCAGGCGCAACGTCCGGCTGAACCGCACCCGCCCGGTCATCCTGAGGGAGCGCCGCCGGAAACATGTCGCTCACAAGGACCGTGAGCGCGACCGAAGGAGCGCACAATTGCAGGATCACCCCTCGTGGCACGGTGGGCGGAGGAAAGGATCCTCCGCCACGACGCGCGGCTGAAAGCCGCGTTTCCTGTGAGCGAAGCTGGAAGCTTCGCCTACTCCCCCAGCGCTCCGTAGCGCACGATGGTGAAGCGATAATCCTCGGCCGAGCGGATCTTCTCTGCGATCACTCCGTGCTGTTTCTCATCCCATCCGGTGTAACGATTGATGAACACCTCGATCTGGCCACGGTCCCCCGCCCGCTGGAGCTCCAGGACCTTTGCGAGCAGGTCGCGGACGACCGCGGGATAGCGCGAGTAGTCGACCGACAACTCCCCCGCGTCCATTTTCAAAAGGCCGCGCTCGAGAAAGTAGTTCCACTGCACGAGCTGCATCGTCTGGTACGGCTGGTCCCTGCGGGGTCGGGAGCTCTGCAGCACCCGGCGGATGCCGCTCGCGTAGACGGAGCGGAGCATCACGTCGTCGTAGTAATCACGCTCGCGCAGCTGCGGCGCGAGGAAGAGCGAGACGAGGTCGGCCTTCATCTCCTCCATCGTCGAGGCGTCGGCACCGATCGCGACGTCGAGCTCGACTCCAGCGGCCGTGCGATCGACGCCGAGGTAATGACCGATCTCGTGCCAGAGAGTCCGGTAGAAGTTCCCGTCGACCGTGAGATCGTTCTCGAACGGGCCTGCCATCGCCGCCGCCCACGTGGCCCGCGTCGTCGCGAAAAGGCGAGGGTCGCGCATGATGTTCGAGCGGAGGAGGATCGTCCGGCCGTACCGCCGCGCGTGATCGGCGTCATTCGGAAGGATCGTCGCGGTGTTGGTTCCGCGCGCCTGTCCGAAATCCGCGATCACGTCGTAGACGCTGACCGGGATGTCGTCGCGCACGCGCTTGTGCGCGTCGTAGGGAAGAGAGCTTTCGAGCTCCTGCAGGCCGGCGATGGCGGAGCGCAGAGTCTCGCTCTCTTCACGATTGCGAAGGAGCAGGGAAGTCGAGAAGAAGGTCTTCACGCCGAACAGGTCATCGTCATAGACCTCGTACGATCCAATCTGGGCGTTGAGGTCGTCGAAGTCGCCGGTCACCCATGATGCGTCGCCCGACTCGTAGTCGTTCGAGAGGAGGTCGCGGGCGCGGTTGTCGAGGTAGCCGGCGAACGCCTCGTCTTCGCTCCGGACGGCCTCAGCCGCCTCGCGGAGGAGGTGATAGGCACGCATCATCTCCCCGGGCCACGCGACCGGATAGGGCACGGCATAGAAGACATCAGCCGAGGGGGGCGCGGCGAGCCCCTCGAGGCGGTCGCGCAACCCCGGGTGCAGAACGTCGAGGGCGGGATGACGCGTGAGCGTGGCGAGGTCGCGTCGCAGGTTCGCAGCCTCCGCGCGGTGCACGACCGTTCGCTCCGCAAGGAGCCCCGCCGCCTCGGAAGGATGAGCGGCGAGATACGCATCCAGCTCCTCGCGCGTCACGCCGGCCGGATAGAGGTTCTTGCCCCGCTGCGCGGGCGGGACCGGAAGAAACGGCTCGCGCTCATTCGCCAGCGTGGTGGCGATCGGCCCTCCCGACAACCGGTAGAGATCGATCAGGTTCCGGGTCGCGGCGGGCTCCACATGCCGGCGGTGCAGCCGGTCGAGCTGCTCGCGCGCCACGAGAGCCTGCGCGTGTTTCTGGTCTTCGTAGAGCTGCTGGAAAATCTCCCCCGCCGCGAGAAGTTTGTCGACCGCGGCGCGCTCCCCCTCGGAGAGGCGCGACAGGTCCGGGGCGAGCCGGATCTCGCGCGTCTTCTCGAGGATCGGCGCGCTGGCGCTGGTTGGCCAGAAGCCTTCGGGAAGATTCTGCGCGAGCGCCGGAAGGGCCAGAAACAGCGAGCAGAAAATGATCGATCGTCTCATGCCGGAAGCATAGCAGCAGCAGTTCTGCCGCGGATTCGACAATGCGAAAAGCGTGTGACCTTCGTCGCACCACATCTTTGCGACGGAGGTTTAAGCTGCTCCATCCCAAGCGGGCATGGCCGCGGCACCACCACTCGTCTGTTACTCTCAGCGCCGGAATCTCACTCGACGGAAGGAACGACGATGCAAGCTCACCGGGGTGCGACCCTTCAGCTCACGCTCGCCACTGGCGCCTTCGCGATCTGCTTCGCGGTATTCGGATCGGTCTCGGCGATGATGCCGATTCTCAAGAGAAGACTCGACCTCGATCCGATCCAGGTCAGCATCGCTCTCGCCGTGCCGGTGCTTCTCGGCAGCCTCGGCCGCATCCCGCTCGGCGCGCTCGCCGACCGGTTCGGCGGAAGGATCGTTTTTCTTCTCGTTCTCGTCGCCTCCGCCATCCCTGCATTCGTGATGGGAGGCATCGACAGCTACGCGGAGCTGCTCTTCTGGGGCTTCTTCATCGGGATCGCGCTGGCGAGCTTCTCGGTCGGCATCCCCTTCGTCAGCCGATGGTATCCGCCGGAAAAGCAGGGCACCGCCCTCGGGATCTACGGCGCGGGAACGTCGGGTCAATCGCTCGCGGCGTTCGGAGCTCCGGTTCTCGCGGCGGCATTCGGCTTCGCCTGGGGATTCAGGACCTTCGGAACGCTGGCGGTCATCTGGCTCGTCCTCTGGGTTCTGCTTGCGCGGAACCCTCCCGCCGCGATCCGTCCCGCGCGGCTTCGCGACACCTTCCGACCTCTCACCGACCGGCGAAGCTGGATCCTGAGCCTCTACTACTTCCTCACCTTCGGCGGCTTCGTCGCCATGAGCATCTACCTTCCGACTTTTCTCACTGAGATGTTCGGGCTGACGCCTCAGGACGCAGGACTGCGGACGGCGGGGTTCGTCGTACTCTCGACCGGCATCCGCCCGCTTGGCGGCTACCTCGCGGACAAGGTGGGGGGCGCCACCATCCTCAAGTTCGTCTTTCCGATCACCGCCGCCATGGCCGTTCTCCTCGCTTTTCCATCGATGGTTCCGTTCACCATCGGAGCGCTCGGAATGGCCGCCGCGATCGGACTGGGTAATGGAGCGGTGTTCAAGCTCGTCCCGCAGTTTTTCCCCAACACGGTCGGCAGCGTCACCGGTCTCGTCGGCGCCGCCGGAGGTCTGGGCGGGTTCTTCCCGCCACTCGCGGTCGGGGCGCTCTATCGCGCGACCGGGTCGTACTCCTGGGGGTTCGTGCTGCTGGCTGTCTTTGCGATCGGATGCTTCGCCGTCCTTCGATGGACCGGTCGCGACACCAGAGAGCCGGCGCCAACGCAATCCTGAGCCTGGTCTCGACCGGTCAGCGGCTCATTCCGCGCACGTGCGGGCCGGCGGCTTCGTAGAGGAGCTCCTCGTCGGTCGGATCGGCGTCGCCGACCTCGTAAAGCCACTCGTTCGACTCGGGGAAACCGGAGAGGAGCTCGGGAAGAAGAACGACCAGCTGCGTGAAGCCCGGGATCGATTCGGAAACCTCGACGATCCTTCCGTCGCGCAGCGCGAACCGCAGCGCGAGCTCGTCTTCATCGCCGCCGGGTCTGCGCCTCGCCGTGATCCTCTCGACGTGCTCCCAGCGAAACCGCTGATCGGCCATCTCGAAGCCGTCGGAGCTGACGATGACGACCGGATTGTCTGCGTGATTGTTCATCGAGGACCTCCTTCGCGACCTTCCGGTTTTTCGTGCAAGACTCCGGCCCGTGGCGCTCGTAGGGACCGGCTGCGCCGGTCCCTACCGGTCCCCGGACGACTCCCCGCCAACCAGGCGCGGCTGGGTCCAGGCCATCCGGCCATTCGAGTCGCGGACCCGCGCGCGGACGTATCCCTCATCTCCGCTCCGCCGGTAGACCGCTGGGTTCTCCCCGGTCTCCAGGAGAACCTTTCCCCCGCGCCCGATGAACCACGTCGTGTAGCCGGTGTCGCCGCGCGGACGCATGCGGATGCTGATCTCCTCCCCCTCGTCGGCTATCTCTTCGAGCTCCACACCGGTCGAGGCGTAGAAGTCGCCTCTCTCCAGCGCGGCGAGGATCTCCTCCTTCCCGAGCGATGACGCCCGGACGACCACCCATCCGCGTCCCGGCAGAGATGCATGCGGATCTCCCGGTCTCTTGAAGTGATGCGCGTCGTCCGTCGCGATGCCGTAGATCAGGATGCCGCGCGAGAGAAGCGCGTCCCACACCTCTTCGAGCCCCGGTCGCCCGCCTCCTCCCTGGTTGTTCACCAGGGGATGGCCGTTGAAGATCTCAAACAGCTTCGTCCTGGCGACGCGGGCCAGATCCTCGGCCGAGATCGCCCACCCGAAATTCGGGTGATTGATGTGCGGCACCCCTCCGGCACCACGGATCGCGTCTACATTGCGCTGGATCGTGTCCGCGACGCTCTTCCCACCCTGCGGCTCGACCAGGCTCTCCACGTCGAGTCCGTTCACGTGGATCGGCTTCTTCTCGAACCAGTCCGACACTTCTTCGCCCGGAATGACCAGAAATTTTCCGGGAGCCGCATGGACGGCGTTGAGACCGTCGACGGGGGTGAGGTAGTTGTGGTCGGTGAGAACGAGGAAGTGATACCCGTTTTCCCGATACCATCGAACGACTTCGTCCGGCGTGGAGTCGCCGTCGCTGTTGATCGTGTGAGCGTGGGTGTTGCCCTTGAACCAGTGCAGTTCCTCCGCATTGGCTTGAAGGGTCGACAGGAGAAGCGCGGTCAGGAGGAGGGCGGCTCGCATCAGCCGATTATGCACCGCGCCGGGAGAGAGGGGGTCGCCCGAGAAGGGCGACCCCATCGGGTGATCAGAACCGGGCGCGATAGCGGACGAAAATGGCCTCGTCGAGGACGCCCGCCCGAAGGTTCGAGTGCTGGAAAAGGAAGTTGGGGGGGACAGCCCAGCTCACGCTCAGGCCGCCGGCGCTGTCGGTCACGTCGGACTCGGTCTGATAGATCCCCGAAATCGCGAAGCCGTAATCAGGAACGCTGTAAATCGCTTCAACCGCTGCGGTAACGTCGCTCTCGGACCCTCCGAAATCGAAGTCGACCGAAGTGAATCCGAGGGACGCCCCGACCGAGAAGTCGGTTTGAGGAATCCGGACCTCGCCGTTCAGAGACGCCCCGACCGCGTCGTAGATGTCGTCGAAACGCTCGGCGGTCGCCGCGGCGTTGATGGCATAAAGGCCCTCGGAAGCGAGAAGCTGGTAGATGCCGGAGATGGAGAGACCGTTGGTATCGCCGCCACCATCGGCGTCGACCCGACCGATGCCGGCTTCGAAGCGCCAGGGATGCGCCCCGGACGAGGTGCCGTAACCTACCGCGAAGGCGAACCCGTCGATGTCGTCATCGCTGATCAGGGTAAGGGCGCCGTCCCAGGTGAATCCAGCTGGAGCGTTTTCGTCGAGCGGTCGCTGGCCGCCGTAGGCGTAGCCTTCGACGTCGCTGTAAACGCGGCCGTAGAAGCCGGGAAGCCGGGTGATGAAGCTCTGCGCGAGGAGAGGAGCCGGAATCGAGAATACGAAGAGAAGGACGAGAAATCGTTTCAACAAGGTATACCTCCACAAATATCCGACGAAAGAAATGACCGATTGCGGGAGGGGGGACTGGTCCCTCCGATGCTGACCGAAGCGTGCGAATGCCGAGCCAGAGAATGCCTCGTTCCTTGAAACCGATGAGTGTCAGATCGTCCGTACACGCGCGAGAGACCCGACCGCGATGGCGCCAGGTGCGAATGAGCCGAGATCCGCGGTGCACCAGGCGAAGTCGGGAGCGATTCCGGCAACCATGAGCGCCTCGTCGGGACAGAGCTCGGTGAGCGCAGCCCCGAGAGTCTGCGCGTCGGTCCGGTCGTCGGTCTCGACGATGAACGTCGCGTCGAAGGGAAGCTCCAGAACCCAGCCGAGGCGCTCGAGTGCTCCGTGCAGCTCGCTGTAGTCGGCCCCCGGAGTGAGGCTGTGTCTGACCAGGACGTAGTCGCGCGAGCGCCGCGGGTCGAGCGCCGCCACCATCAGCCTCGCGTCGCCCCCGATCTTCATCCTGAGATAGCGAAGGATCGTCGCGGCGCGGCGCCGCGGCATGCTCACTTCCCAGCTCTGGTCGAAATTTGGTCTCGCGCCGAGGCGCTTGAGCGCTTCGGAGACCTCAACGGTGAGATCGCCCTCGTAGCAGATCTGGAACAGCCCGGCCTCGCCCATCACACCCTCCCGCTCCGATCGAATTCAAAGGGGTTCAAAAAATTGTAGCACGCGCGCTCGGGAGGAAGCGAAGAGGAAACTCTGGCTCGCACCTTCGCTTCGCGACAGAATGGAAACCGGAGGTTCGAAAGATGAAAGCCACTGCCGAGATCCAGGTCATCCCGATCGGGAGCGGCGTTTCGGTTCGAAACCAGGTCAGGCGCGCACATGAGTTGATTCGCGAGTCCGGACTGAACGTCGAACTGCACGCCTACGGAACGAACGTGGAAGGAGAGCTCGACGAGATCCTCGCCGTCGTAGGCCGGATTCACGCAACTCTGCACGACGAAGGCGTCGTTCGGCTCTCCACCTTCATCAAACTCGGAACGCGAACCGACAAAGAGCCGACGCTCGCGGCGAAGAAGCTGTGATGGCTCGGGAATCCTGCACCATCTGCGACTGGCCCGAGGAGGAGATCTTCGCGAGCAGCGCCGAAGCGAAGGCGTTTTTCGTCCGGCAGCCCGCGCGGCCGGGACACATCGCCGTGGCCACGCGGGCCCATCGGCCGCGTCTTCACGATGCGAGCGCATCCGAGGCGGGCGCCGTCCTCTCGCTCGCCCGCGACGTCGCCGCGGCTGCCGCGCCGGTTCTCGGGATCGAGAAGTTCTACCTCGCCGCCGTCGGCGACGTCGATCCGCACTTTCACGTGCATCTCCTCCCGAAAGGCGCCGACGATCCGAAGCTTGGCGCGTTTCTCTTCTCCGCGGCCGGCTGGCAGGGACACGACGGTCTCGAGCGAGATCCGTCGGTCGAGAAGCAGATCCGCGAGGCATGCCGCCCCGGGCCGGCCTGAGCCGCACGACCGCCCGCGCGCCAGGTTGCCCGCGCCAAACCGCGGCCACTACAATCGCCGCATGCTCCTCCATGTCGGCACGAGCGGGTTCTCCTATAAGGAGTGGAAGGGGAGCTTCTATCCGGAGGAACTTCCCCAGAAGCAGTACCTCTCGTATTACGCCGGCCGGTTCTCGACCGTCGAGATCAACAACACCTTCTATCGGATGCCGGCCCCTTCGATGCTCGAGGGGTGGACCGCTCAGGTGCCCGAGTCCTTCCGCTTCGTTCTGAAGGCCCCGCAGCGCATCACCCATCAGAAGAAGCTAGCCGACGCCGGCGATGACGTGGCCCACCTCATCGAGGTGTCCGCCACCCTCGGGCCCCATCTCGGTCCGATCCTCTTCCAGCTCCCTCCCTACTTCCGCCGGGACGATGAGAAGCTCGCCGCTTTTCTCGAGACCATCCCGCAGGGGACGCCCTTTGCGTTCGAGTTCCGTCACGAGAGCTGGAGGGATCCCGCCGTCGAAGAGATCCTCCGCACGCGAAATGCGGCCGTTTGCATCGCCGAGACCGACGAGGAGCGGATCGAGAATCTCGGTGACGGGTCGGCCGACTGGGGCTACCTCCGCCTCCGCAGGACCGAGTACGAAAACGACGCCCTCGCCCGCTGGGCCGACCGGATTGCGGATCGAAACTGGAAGGATGCCTGGCTCTTCTTCAAACATGAGGACGAAGGAAAGGGTCCCGCCTTTGCCGAAGAGTTCGCCAGGCTGGCTGCCGGGGCCGGAATCGTCGTCGCCTGAACGCCCCCAGCGCGCAAACCGGCCTCAGCATTCCAAATCCAGGGGTTTTGGGGCCCCGATCACCGGATTCACGTTCCTGCAACAGCTCGGAACACGTTGTCTGCTGAATCTGTTATAAAGATTTCACTGACAACCCCCTCCGACGAAAGGATTGATGCATGAAATTGAACAAGATCGTGGTGTCCCTGGCAGTTCTGGCCCTGGCGACGGTTTCGCTGTGGGCAGCCACCCCAGTCAAGGAAGACAGCTTCGCCATCGTGCTGCCGGATGGATTCCAGCAGTTCGCGAAGCAGACCCAGAATGGGGAAAAGGTCACCACCTACGTCTCCAAGAACGAGAAGGGTGAGATCGTGATCGTGTCCCACGCTCTGATGGCGCCGACCGAGGATCTCGATGCTTATCTCGCGAAGGAGAAGAATTCGCTCGTGAAGAGCCTCAAGGCGACGCTCGAGTCCGAGCAGGAAGTCGAGATCGACGGGCAGAAGGGGATCAGCTTCAATTACGCGATCCAGGGCGCCCGCCCGATGTTCGGCCGGACCGATATGGTCGTGGCGAACCCCCGCCTCTATCAGGTCATCTACCTGACCGCCGAGCAGTCGAGCGTCGGAGAGCCGAATGTGGTGCAGATGTTCTCGTCGTTCGACTTGAACGAAGAGGCGATCGCAGCGGCCATGCCCGAGAGCGAGGCCTCAGACGAGACCGCTTCGAGCGATCAGTAAACCGAGTTTCGAGCCCGGGGGCGCGGGAGAACCTGCGCCTCCGTTCACGCGCCGGCCGCTCCCCCCTTCCGTCGGCCGCTTGACGCGCCCCCCCCGTCCAGATTGGAATGCAACCGCGGCCGTCCCGCCAGTGGACCCCCGCCCGGAGATTATGTGACCCGCCGAATGCTCATCAACGCGCAGCGACCCGAGGAGCTGCGCATCGCGATTGTTCGCGATTCGATTCTCGAGACTTACCAGGTCGAGGCAGGCGAAGCCAGCCAGACCCGAAGCAACATCTACCGCGGAGTCGTCGCCTCGATCCAGGGAAGCCTCAACGCAGCCTTCATCGATTACGGCGCCGAAAAGAACGGTTTCCTCTCCCTTGACAACCTCGTACCGGAGCTGTGGCACCACCGCCCGGCGCAGGGAAAGCGCGCGCGGATCGAGGACGTTCTGGACCGCGGCAAAACGGTGATCGTCCAGATCGCCCGGGAGCCGGAAGGGCAGAAGGGGGCGGCGCTTACGACGAACATCTCGTTGCCCGGACGCCACCTGGTCTTCACTCCCTTCGACGACACCCAGGGGGTCTCCCGCAAAGTCGAAGATGAAGAGACGCGACGCGAGCTCAAGGAGATCGCCAGCGGTCTCAAGGTTCCCGAAGGTGCGGGCGTCATCATCCGCACCAATGCGGTGGGTCAGAACAAGACCACCCTCACCAAGGACATCCAGGCCCTCGTCCGCCTCTGGAAGCAGATCCAGGGAGAGGCGAAGAAGGGCTCCGGTCCCAAGCTGCTGCAGAGCGACCAGGACCTGATTCTCCGCGCGCTTCGCGACTACGTCGACAGCGACATCGACGAGATCCTGATCGACGACGAGGCGGCCTGGGACAAGGCGCGGGAGTATTTCCGCACCTTCCTCCCCCGGAGCCGTACGAACCTGGTGCGCTACGAGGAGAGGACGCCGCTGTTCGCGAAGTTCGGCCTCGAGCCGCAGATCGACAGGATCTACGACCGCTCCGTCCCGCTGCCCGGCGGCGGGTCGATCGTCATCGACCGCACCGAGGCGCTGATCGCGATCGACGTCAACTCCGGCCGCTCCAAAGGCGGGTCCTCGCACGAGGAAACCGTGCTTGCGACCAACATGGAAGCGGCCCGGGAAGTCGGCCGGCACCTGCAGCTACGCGACATCGGCGGGCTGATCGTCGTCGATTTCATCGACATGAAAAATCCGCGGAACCGGCGGAAGGTCGAAGCCGCGATGAAAGAGGCCCTCAAGACGGACAAGGCCCGCACCAGCGTCGGGCGACTGAGCTCCAACGGCCTCCTCGAGATCAACCGTCAGAAAATCCGGCAGGCGCTTCATCTCCGGACCCATCGCGCGTGCCCGACCTGCGAAGGAACAGGCCGCATCGCGAGCCCCGAGATGGTCAGCCTCAACCTGCTCCGCCGCATCGAGGCGCGGGCGACGACCTCCCCCGTCCGCGGCGTCCGCGTCGAGCTCCACCCCGAGCTCGCCGACTTCCTTCAGAACAGCCGACGCCGCGAGCTGGCTGCCCTCGAGGAAGAGTTCAGGCTTCGCATCGAGATCATCGCCGCCAGCCACCTCCATCGCCCCGAGCAGGAAGTCGAATGGTTCGAAGGTGCCCCGGATGCGCCCGTCGAGGCGACCGTCGCAGCACCCACCGCCGCGGCTCCCGCTCCCCACCAGGAGCAGCATGCGGCGCAGACTCACCCCTCCGGAAAGAAAAAGCGGAGGCGCCGTCGTCGTCGCGGCCGCGACGCAACCACGCTTCACGATCTCGAAGGAGCGCCGCATCCGGAAGCCGCTCCGGCGCCGGATGAGCACCACGACGATTACGACGACCACGAGGACGCCGAGCTCGAAGGCGAGAACGACTCCGAGATCGAGCAGGAGGCGGGCGAGACGCACCACGACGATGGCCACGCCGAAGGCGCGCAAGCCACCAACGGCCGCAAACGCCGCCGCCGGCGTCGCCGCCGCGGTGGACGCGAGGGCGTCGCCGGGCAGGAAGCCTCGCCTCAGGCCGACCGAACCGCAACCGCGGGGCCGGCCGAGCAGGAAGAAGAGCCGCCCTTTGCGCTCTCCGACCCCGACGCGATCGGGAACGTCGCTGAGCCCGATGTCCACGAGCCGGCCGAGACTTCGCCGGACGGTCCCAGGCGGAAGCGCCGCCGCCGTCGCGGTGGCCGCGGGCGCACCGGAGAGCATGCGGCTCCGGACCACGGAGAGGAAATCTCCGAGCCGGCGCCAGCCGCCGAGGAGATTGAAGCAGTCCCGCCGCCGGAGCCCGCTTCGGTCGAGGCAGCCGCGCCCAAAGAGGTCAAGGTTGCCCGAAGCCGGCGCACGCCCCGACCGAAGAAGGGCGCGCCGGAAGCCGAGGCCCGGCCGGACGCCCAGCCGGACTCGGGTGACGCGGTCCCGACCTCCTTCTGGGAGGAGACGGCACTCGAGGAAAAACCCGCTCCCAAGCCGCGGAAGTCGCGGCGCCGGAGCAAGCCGGCTGACAAGGATCAGCCCGGCGCGGACGCTGCAGTCGAGCCTTCGCCTGACGAACAGTAGTGATGCCACCTCCACTGGGGGGTGGCCGCCGCGCCC
>Ga0209347_1003207_pt1 | contig 19610 bp, 17 predicted proteins | sample AutmiccommuBRH23_FD_187382 | JGI IMG/M metagenome (GOLD analysis project Ga0209347, IMG submission 187382) | Deep subsurface microbial communities from Mt. Terri, Switzerland - Autotrophic microbial communities BRH/23 (SPAdes) (version 2) | ecosystem: Environmental > Aquatic > Deep subsurface >...
GGCCGCCGCGACCGCGTCGACGTGCGTGACGTACAGCGGCGCGAACCCGAGCCGGACGATGTCGGGCTCGCGGTAGTCGCCGATGACGCCGCGGGCGATGAGCGCCTGCACCACCGCGAAGGCGTCCGGGTGGCGCAGGGACACCTGCGAGCCGCGCCGCTCGGGTGCGAGCGGCGTCGCGACGGGCAGGTCGACCGCGAACGCGTCCAGGGCGTCGAGGAAGGTCGAGGTCAGCGACAGCGACTGCGCGCGCACGTCCCGCATGGCCAGGCCGTCAAACGCCTCGAGGGCCGCTTCCAGCGCGAGCACGGACAGCATCGGGGGAGTACCGACCCGGAGCCGGTCGATCCCCGCAGCGGGCGCGTAGGTCCGGGCCATCTCGAACGGTCGGGCGTGACCGAACCACCCCGTGAGTGGCTGGTCGAAGGCGGCCTGGTGGCGGGCGCCGACGTAGATGAAGGACGGCGCGCCGGGACCGCCGTTGAGGTACTTGTAGCCACAGCCGACGGCGAGGTCCGCCCGGGCCGCGTCGAGGTCCACGTCCAGGGCCCCTGCGGAGTGGCAGAGGTCCCAGCACGCCAGGGCCCCGACGTCATGGGCCGCCGTGGTGATCCCCTCGAGGTCCCACCGCTCCCCGGTGGCGTAGTCGACGCTCGAGTACGCCGCCACGGCCAGTTCGGCACCGAGCTCGGCGATCGCCCGGGGTGCCTCGGGCGGGGCCACCCGGCGGACGTCAAGGCCTTCGACCCGCGCCGCGGCACCGGCGATGTAGAGGTCCGTCGGGAAGGACGCGGGGTCGGTCAGGACGACCGTGCGTCCAGGGCGGAGGCGCGCCGCCCCCACGACGGCCTTGAACAGGTTGACCGTGGTCGAGTCGGTGACGACCACCTGGCCCGCCGCTGCGCCCACCAGGCGCCCGATCCGGTCACCGACCCTCGTCTGGGCACCCCACCAGTCCGCCTCGTTCCACGACCGGATGAGCCCCTCGCCCCACTCCTGCTCGACGACCCGGGCCAGGACGGGGGCCACCGAGCGGGGCAGCGCCCCGAGGGAGTTGCCGTCGAGGTAGATGACCCCCTCCGGGAGCCGGAACCGCTCACGGGTCCCGGTCAGTGGCGCGTGGGCGTCGAGGTCGGCCGCGCGGGAGAGGAGGTCGTCGAGGAGGCCGTCGGCGTCGAGCATGCGCAGAACGTACCTCGGGCCGCAGGGGGCTCGGACCGCGGATTCACGCTGAGCCAGCCCGGCGGCATACGATCTGGGGTTTGTGACAGTCACCATCGGCGTCCTCGCCGTCCAGGGCGACGTGCGCGAGCACGTCGCGGCCCTCACCGACCTCGGCGTCGCCGCGGTCACGGTCCGGCGGCCGCACGAGGTCGACGCGGTCGACGCGCTCGTCATCCCCGGCGGCGAGTCGACGGTGATGGACAAGCTCGTCCGGGCCTTCGAGCTGCAGGAGCCACTCCGGAAGCGGATCGCGAACGGCATGCCGGTCTACGGGTCGTGCGCCGGGATGATCATGCTCGCCGACCGGATCGCCGACGCGCGCCCCGACCAGGAGACGCTCGGCGGGATCGACATGACGGTGCGGCGCAACGCCTTCGGCCGGCAGGTCGACTCCTTCGAGACCGACCTCGACTACGTGGGCCTCGCGGGAACGGTGCACGCCGTCTTCATCCGCGCCCCCTGGGTCGAGGCGGTCGGCGACGGCGTCGAGGTCCTTGCGCGCGTCAGCCACGGAGCCGCCGCCGGTAGGATCGTCGCGGTTCGGCAGGGAAACCTCATGGCGACCTCCTTCCACCCGGAAGTCGGTGACGATCGCCGGATCCATGCCGAGTTCGTCAGGATCGTCGAGCAGTGCCGCTGACCGGCCAGCGGGCGAACGCATCAGAAACGGAACGCGAGGGAACTGCATGAGCGGCCACTCCAAATGGGCCACCACGAAGCACCAGAAGGCGGCCAAGGACGCCAAGCGCGGCAAGCTCTTCGCCAAGCTCATCAAGAACATCGAGGTGGCGGCGCGGCAGGGCGGTGGCGACCCGACAGGCAACCCGACGCTCTACGACGCGATCCAGAAGGCGAAGAAGACCTCGGTCCCCAACGACAACATCGACCGCGCCCTCAAGCGCGGCTCGGGCGCCGAGGCCGGCGGGTCGGACTACCAGACGATCATGTACGAGGGCTATGCCCCCAACGGGGTCGCCCTGCTGATCGAGTGCCTCACCGACAACCGGAACCGAGCGGCGGCCGAGGTCCGGACCGCCTTGACCCGCAACGGCGGCCAGCTCGCCGATCCCGGTTCGGTCGCCTACGTCTTCAGCCGCAAGGGCGTCGTCATCGTCCCCAAGGCCACGACCTCGGGCGAGCTGTCCGAAGAGCAGGTCCTCGAGGTCGTCCTCGACGCGGGCGCCGAGGAGGTCAACGACAACGGGGAGACGTGGGAGATCGTCTCCGAGGCGAGTGACTTCGTCGCGGTGCGCACCGCGCTGCAGCAGGCGGGGATCGACTACGACTCGGCGGAGGCGTCGTTCGTGCCCAACCTCCAGGTTCCGCTGGACCTCGACGGCGCGAAGAAGATGATCCGCTGCATCGACGCCCTCGAGGACAGCGACGACGTCCAGAACGTCTACGCCAACGGCGACATCCCCGACGACGTCCTCGAGCAGCTCGACAGCGAGGAGTGACGGCCGACCGAGCCACGGGGCGGCGGTGCTGCCGTATGCCGCTGGGCTCGGTCCGCGCCGAAGGCACGTCGCGCGCGGCGTGCCTTCCGTCGCTCCGGGGGAGTGGGCCGTTACGGTGGAGCCGAACACGTGTTCGGTCAACTGATCAAGTCTGGAGGTGGGTCGTGCGCGTCCTCGCGGTGGACCCGGGCCTCACCCGGTGCGGCGTCGGTGTCATCGACGGCCTGCCCGGTCGCCGGCTCTCGCTCGTCGAGGTCGGCGTGATCCGGACTCCGTCGACCGACGCCACGCCGAAGCGGCTCGTCGCCCTCGACGAAGAGCTGCGCGAGTGGTTCGAGCGGACCCGACCCGAGGCCGTCGCCATCGAGCGGGTCTTCGCCGACACCAACCTCTCGACCGTGCTGGGCACAGCCCAGTGCACGGGCATCGTCATGATGCTGGCCGAGCGTCGCGGCCTCCCCGTGACGCTGCACACCCCGACCGAGGTCAAGGCAGCGGTCAGCGGCAGCGGACGGGCCGACAAGCGCCAGGTGACGACGATGGTCACCCGGCTGCTCGGGCTCGACCACGCGCCGCGCCCCGCCGACGCCGCCGACGCGCTCGCGCTGGCGATCTGCCACGTGTGGCGCGGCGGCACCCAGAACCGCCTCGCCGCGGCCGCGGCGGCACACGCCACGACCCTCGCCGCCCGCACGGCGACCCGACCCAACCCCGTCCCCACCGCTGGAGCGCCCCGCAGATGATCGCCTCGCTGTCCGGAACCGTCCTCAAGGCAGGCCTCGACTCGGTCGTCGTGGCCGTGGGTGGGGTGGGCATGCTCGTCCACACGACACCGGCCACCGCCGCCGCGCTGCGGATCGGCCAGCCCGCCGACCTCGCCACGACGCTCGTGGTGCGGGAGGACTCCCTGACGCTCTACGGCTTCGCGACGGAGGAGGAGAAGCACGTCTTCGAGACCGTGCAGACGGTCTCCGGGGTGGGGCCTCGCCTGGCCCTGGCGGTGCTCGCAGTGCACGACCCCACGTCCGTGCGCCGGGCCCTGGGCTCGGGCGACATCGCGGCCCTGACCAAGGTGCCGGGGATCGGCAAGAAGGGCGCCGAGCGGCTCGTCCTCGAGCTGCGCGACAAGCTCGGCGCCCTCGCCGGGTCGAGCGACGGCGCGAGCATCGGGCACCAGCGCATGGACGGCGAGCCGTGGCGCGAGCAGGTCCGCGAGGCCCTGGTCGGCCTCGGCTGGACGGTGCGGCAGGCCGACGACGCCCTCGACCGGGTCGCCCCCCAGGCCGCCGACGGGGCCAGCGTCTCCGCGATGCTGCGGTCGGCGTTGCGCGAGCTGGGCCGATGACCGTCGACGAGCAGGGCTGGGACCAGTCCTACGAGGCGACCGCCCGGATCGTCGACGCCCGCAGCGATCCCGACGACCGGCAGGTCGAAGCCGCCCTCCGGCCGCGGCGTCTCGACGACTTTCCCGGGCAGACGAGGGTCCGCGACCAGCTCGGACTCGTCCTCAGGGCGGCGAAGGGACGCGGCACGCCACCGGACCATGTGCTGCTCTCCGGCCCGCCGGGCCTCGGCAAGACCACCCTCGCGATGATCGTGGCCAGCGAGCTGGAGCAGCCCATCCGGATCACGTCCGGGCCCGCGATCCAGCACGCCGGCGACCTCGCCTCCGTCCTCTCCTCGCTCGCGGAGGGGGAGGTCCTCTTCCTCGACGAGATCCACCGGATGTCGCGCGCCGCGGAGGAGATGCTCTACCTCGCGATGGAGGACTTCCGGGTCGACGTCATCATCGGCAAGGGCCCGGGCGCGACGGCCATCCCGCTCGAGCTGCCACCCTTCACCGTGGTCGGCGCCACGACCCGGGCCGGCTTGCTGCCGGCCCCGCTGCGCGACCGTTTCGGGTTCACCGGCCACCTCGACTTCTACGACCCGAGCGACCTCGTGACGATCCTGCACCGCTCCGCACGCCTCCTCGGCCTCGACGCGGACGAGGACGGCATCGTCGAGATCTCCGTCCGCTCGCGGGGAACGCCCCGGATCGCGAACCGGCTCCTCCGCCGGGTGCGCGACTGGGCGCAGGTCCACGGGGAGGACCGGGTCACGCAGGCGGCCGCCCGCCAGGCCCTCGAGCTCTTCGACGTCGACGAGCGAGGGCTCGACCGGCTCGACCGCGCCGTCCTCGACGCGCTCTGCCGACGTTTCGGTGGCGGTCCGGTGGGGCTGTCCACGCTGGCCGTCGCCGTGGGGGAGGAGCCGGACACGGTCGAGACCGTCGCCGAGCCCTTCCTCGTCAGGGAGGGCTTCATGGTGCGCACCCCGCGTGGGCGGGCCGCGTCCGCACTGGCCTGGCAGCACCTCGGGCTGACCGCACCGCTCGACGCGCAGGGACTGTGGGGGGCCACCCTGCCGCTCGAGGAGGGGAACAACGGACGGTTCGAGACGTGACCACGGCGCGACCGCAGCCAAAACGTGACCGAGCCCAACGGCATACGGCCCCGTCTCGGTCTGACAAACCCGCACGCCGGACGTAGACTCCTGCGGGCGCCTCCGCCGTCGCCGTGGCACCATCAAGTGCCTCCGGACGTTGACGTGGAGCCCACCCCATGCTGGGCCGCGTGCTGCCCGGAACGAGAAGTCGAAGGATTGAACCTGATATGGATAACGGCAACGGGGCCAACTCGTTGATCATCCTGGCCCTGCCGCTGCTGCTGCTGGGCTGGATGTTCTGGAGTGCCAACCGGCGCACGAAACAGATGCGCCAGTTCAACTCCTCCCTCAACGTGGGTGACCAGGTCGTCACCTCGTCGGGCATCTTCGGAACGATCCGGCACCTCGACGACATCAGCGCCCACCTCGAGGTGGCCGACGGCCTGATCATGCGCTTCGACCGCAGGGCGGTGGCCATGAAGCAGGCCGACGTGACCGCCCCGCAACCCGCCCGGCCGCAGTCGGACGACTCCTCCGAACCCGGTCAGTGAGGCCCTCGTGGCTCGTAGCATCACGACGAAGAAGGCGGCTCTGCGGAGCCTCGCTGTCCTGCTCGCACTCACCGTCGGCCTCGCGGTGCTGGCGGGCGGCCTGTTCCAGTGGGCCGACGGCCAGCTGACCCCACGCCTCGGCCTCGACCTCGAGGGCGGCACGGAGATGGTGCTCGCCCCGGTCGTCGAGGACGGCTCCGCGGTCAACCCCGGCCAGCTCGACCGCGCCGTCGAGATCATCCGCCAGCGCATCGACGCCAACGGCGTCGCCGAGAGCGAGATCTCCACCCAGGGCGGCCGCAACATCGTCGTCGCCATCCCGGGCAGCCCCTCCGAGGAGCAGCTCGACGCGATCCGCAAGCCGTCCCAGCTGCGCTTCCGGGCCGTCTTCCTCCAGGACTTCGAGCGGGCCGCTCCCCAGGCCAGCCCCGAGGGAACGCCGTCCGGCACCGCGACTGGCACCGCCACGACAACGGGCACCCCGACCCCGTCCGCCAGCACCACTGCGGCCAGCGGCGTCATCCCCGAGGCGCTGCGGGCGGCCACGACGGCTCCCACGACCTCGGCCACGGCGTCGCCGACGGTCACGGCGACGACCCCCGCCTCGACCGAGACGCCGGCCGCCCCGACGGGCGCCGAGCTGGAGGCAGCTGTCGCCGCCCAGACGAGCCAAGGCCTGCTGACGCTCGGCTGGGAGCAGGACAAGGCCGACCAGGCCGCCGCGAAGGTCGCCAAGGAGTACGTGGGCCTCAACTGTCTCGAGCCCGGTGCCGTCGACCGCGCGCCCGACCTCAAGGACGCCCCGATGGCGACGTGCGGCGAGGACGGTGTGTCCAAGTACGTCCTCGGCCCCGTCGAGATCGACGGGAGCGAGATCGGTGACGCCACGAGCGGCTACCAGCCCGGCCCGACCGGACAGCCCACGTCCATCGTCGAGGTTCGCCTCTCCTTCAAGGACGAGGGCCGCACCAAGTTCGCCGAGGTGACCAAGCGCCTCGTCGGCCTCCAGGGCCAGCCGCCGCTCGACCAGTTCGCCGTCGTCCTCGACAAGCGGGTCATCACGGCGCCGCAGGCCAAGGCCATCATCACCGACGGCCGGGCCTCGATCACCGGCTCGTTCACGCTCGACTCGGCGCAGCGACTGGCCGAGCAGCTGAAGTTCGGTGCCCTGCCGATGTCGTTCGCGCTGCAGACCAACGACACGATCACGCCCCAGCTCGGTGAGGAACAGCTGCGGCTCGGAGTGCTCGCCGGCCTGATCGGTCTGATCCTCGTCGTCATCTACTCGTTGTTCCAGTACCGCGCGCTCGGCCTCGTGACCGTCTTCTCGCTCGTCGTGGCGGCGGTGCTCACCTATCTCGCTCTGGTGGTGCTCGGCACGACGCACGGCTTCCGGCTGACGATGGCCGGTGTCACCGGCGTGATCGTCGCCATCGGCATCACGGCAGACAGCTTCATCGTCTACTTCGAACGCATCCGAGACGAGGTGCGCGAAGGGCGGCCGCTCGTCGCCGCCGTCGAGACCGGCTGGAAACGCGCCCGGCGCACCATCATCGCCGCCGACGCGGTCAACCTGCTGGCGGCGGTGGTGCTCTACCTGCTCGCCTCTGCCAACGTGCGCGGCTTCGCCTTCACGCTGGGTCTGACGACGCTGATCGACCTCGCCGTCGTCGTGCTCTTCACCCACCCGATGGTCCAGCTGCTCGCCCGCACCGAGTTCTTCGGCAACGGGCACAAGTGGTCCGGGCTCGACCCGGAACGGCTCGGCGCCAAGGAGTCTCCGCGCTACCGGGGCCGCGGCCAGTTCCGGCCGGCCAGCGCCCCGACCGCCACCCGCGCGACGCAGCTCGCCGAGGGGAAGGCCCGCTCATGATCAACTTCGCCCAGTTCGGGAACGACCTCTACACCGGGCGTCGGTCGATCGACTTCGTGCAGCGTCGCAAGACGTGGTACGTCTTCTCGGCCGTCCTCCTGGCCATCGCCCTGTCCGGCATCGCCTTCAAGGGCCTCAACTTCGGCATCGAGTTCCGCGGTGGCATGGAGTTCCGGGTCCTCGACGTCACCACGACCCAGGACTACGAGGCCAAGGCACAGGCCGCCGTGAGCGAGGCCGGCATCCCCGGCTCGGTCACGACGACCCTCGTCGGCGGCGACACGGTCCGGGTGCAGACGGAGACCGCGCAGGACAAGACCGACGCGGCACGCACGACGCTGGCTGAGGCGTTCGGTGTCGACCGCGCCGGCATCAGCTCCACCCTCATCGGCCCCAGCTGGGGCGCGGCCGTCAGCGAGCAGGCGATCCGCGGACTCATCGTCTTCCTCGTCCTCGTGACGATCGTCATGGCCCTCTACTTCCGCACCTGGAAGATGGCGGTCGCCGGGCTCACCGCCCTGCTCCACGACCTGCTCATCACGGTGGGCATCTACTCGCTCTTCGGCTTCGAGATCACTCCCTCGTCGATGATCGGCTTCCTGACGATCCTCGGGTACTCGCTGTACGACACCGTCGTCGTGTTCGACAAGGTCCGGGAGAACACCGCAGAAGCCTTCGGGACGAAGCGGATGACGTATGCCGGGGCCGCCAACCTGGCCGTCAACCAGACCTTGGTCCGCTCGATCAACACGACGGTCGTCGCGCTGCTGCCGATCGCGGCGATCCTCTTCGTCGGCTTCACGATGCTCGGTCCCGGCACCCTGCTCGATCTCTCGCTCGCGCTCTTCATCGGCATCGGCGTCGGGGCCTACTCCTCGATCTTCATCGCCACGCCGCTGCTCGTGCAGCTGCGCCGGAAGGAGCCGGCAGTCGTCGACCTCGAACGCTACGTGGCCCGCCACACCGCCAAGCGGGGCGCCGTGGACGAGCGGAGTACACCGGGTGCCCGGTCGGCCGGAGAGCCGGTCAGCGTCGGCGCCGACGGGGTGGGCGAGCCGGTCAGCCCCAGCCCGGTGTCCGGCGCGGCCCGTCCGGTGCACAAGTACGTCCAGGCCGGTCCGCGCAACCAGCCGCGGCGCCCGCCCAAGTCCAAGAGGTGACGGCCGTGCCGGGGGCGGAAGCCTCGACCGACGGTTCGCGCGTCGACCTCGCGGAGGTCGTGCGCACCCACCTGCGTGACATTCCCGACTTCCCCAAGCCCGGGGTCGTGTTCAAGGACTTCACCCCCCTCATCGCCGACGGCCCCGCGATGAAGACGCTGGTCATGGACATCGCGGGACGCTACGCCGGCCGGGTCGACGTCGTCGTCGGGATCGAGGCGCGCGGCTTCATCCTCGGGGCGGCCGTGGCGTACGAGCTCGGACTCGGCATGGTGCCGATCCGCAAGGCCGGGAAGCTGCCCGGGCAGACCCTCAAGGAGTCGTACTCCCTGGAGTACGGTCACGCCGAGATCGAGGTGCACACCGACGCCTTCGAGCCGGGGCAACGCGTCCTCATCATCGACGACGTCCTCGCCACGGGTGGGACGGCGGAGGCGACCGCAGCCCTCGTCGAGCGGGCCGGCGCCCATGTGACGGCGATCGAGGTCGTCCTCGAGCTGGCGTTCCTCGGCGGTCGTCGACGTCTCGGCGGGCGGGACGTCAACGCCATCCTCACGGTCTGATTTGCGCGCGCCCCCTAGACTCGGTTCATGAGCGAGGAGGTCCGGAGCGAGCTGAGTGCCCCATCGCGGGTGCGCGCTCGCTTTGCCCGGTTCGGGGCGAGCCGGCCCTCCGGGAACCCGGTCCTCGAGCCGCTGATGACCGCGGTTCGACAGAACCACCCCAAGGCTGACCTGTCGGTCATCGAGCGGGCCTACGCGGTCGCAGAGAGGGCCCACGAGGGCCAGATGCGCAAGAGCGGTGACGCGTACATCACCCACCCGCTCGCCGTGACCACCATCCTCGCCGAGCTGGGGATGACACCCCCCACGTTGGCCGCGGCGCTGCTCCACGACACCGTCGAGGACACGTCGTACGGCCTCGACGAGCTGCGTCGGGACTTCGGTGACGAGATCGCGATGCTCGTCGACGGGGTCACCAAGCTCGACAAGGTCACCTATGGCGAGGCGGCCCAGGCCGAGACCGTGCGCAAGATGGTCATCGCCATGGCCCGAGACATCCGCGTCCTCGTGATCAAGCTCGCCGACCGCCTCCACAACGCCCGGACCTGGCGCTACGTGAGCGTCGAGTCGGCCAAGCGCAAGGCGAACGAGACACTCGAGATCTACGCTCCGCTCGCCCACCGGCTCGGGATGAACACCATCAAGTGGGAGCTCGAGGACCTGTCCTTCGCGACGCTCTACCCGAAGGTGTACGACGAGATCGTGCGGCTCGTGGCCGAGCGCGCACCAGCGCGTGAGGAGTACCTCGCGGGCGTACGGGCCCAGGTGTCCGAGGACCTCACCGCGGCCAAGATCAAGGCGGTCGTCACCGGGCGACCCAAGCACTACTACTCCGTCTACCAGAAGATGATCGTCCGCGGCCGCGACTTCGAGGACATCTACGACCTCGTCGCGGTGCGAGTCCTCGTCGACACGGTCCGCGACTGCTACGCGGCGCTCGGCGCGCTGCACGCGCGCTGGAACCCGGTGCCCGGCCGGTTCAAGGACTACATCGCGATGCCGAAGTTCAACATGTACCAGTCGTTGCACACGACGGTCATCGGTCCGCAGGGCAAGCCGGTCGAGATCCAGATTCGCACGCACACGATGCACCGGCGGGCCGAGTACGGCGTGGCCGCGCACTGGAAGTACAAGGACCAGACGGTCGGCGGAGCCGCCCATCCCGGTGACGGCATCCCGCAGAACGACATGGCCTGGCTGCGCCAGCTGCTCGACTGGCAGCGGGAGACGGAGGACCCGGGGGAGTTCCTCGACGCCCTGCGGTTCGAGATGGGGTCGAGCGAGGTCTACGTCTTCACCCCGAAGGGCTCGGTCGTCGCCCTGCCGGTGGGCGGCACCCCGGTCGACTTCGCCTACGCGGTCCACACCGAGGTCGGCCACCACTGCATCGGTGCGCGGGTCAACGGTCGCCTCGTCCCCCTCGAGTCGACCCTCGAGAACGGCGACGTCGTCGAGGTGCTCACGTCCAAGGCTGACGGGGCCGGCCCGAGCCGGGACTGGCTCGGCTTCGTCAAGAGCGCGCGGGCCCGCAACAAGATCAAGGCCTGGTTCTCCAAGGAGCGCCGCGAGGAGGCCATCGACGCGGGCAAGGAGAGCATCGCCAAGGCGATGCGCAAGCAGAACCTGCCGCTCCAGCGGCTGATGAGCCACGAGTCGATGACGGCGGTCGCCACCGACCTGCGCTACCAGGACATCGAGGCGCTCTACGCGGCGGTCGGGGAGGGGCATGTCTCGGCCCAACACGTCGTCGGCAAGATCGTCGCGTCCATGGGGGGCGTCGAGGGCGCCACCGAGGACCTCGCCGAGGCCACCGTCCCCACTCGCTCTTCCCGCAGGCGCCAGGGCGGCGACCCGGGCGTCGTCGTCGTGGGCACGGCGGACGTGTGGGTCAAGCTGGCCAAGTGCTGCACCCCGGTCCCCGGGGACCCGATCCTGGGTTTCGTCACGCGGGGGAGCGGTGTCTCCGTGCACCGGGTCGACTGCACCAACGCCTCGCAGCTCACCGCCAACCCGGAGCGGCTCATCGACGTGGAGTGGGCGCCGTCATCGGCCAGCGTCTTCCTCGTCCAGCTCCAGGTCGAGGCGCTCGACCGCAACCGGCTGCTCAGCGACGTGACCCGAGTGCTCTCGGACCAGCACGTCAACATCCTGTCGGCGTCCGTGCAGACCTCACGGGACCGGGTGGCGATCTCGCGGTTCACCTTCGAGATGGGTGACCCCGCCCATCTGGAGCACGTCATCAAGGCGGTCCGTCGGATCGACGGGGTCTTCGACGTCTACCGCGTCAACGGGGGCAAGTCGACGGCGTGACGGCGGCGTGACGGCGGCGTCCGCTCCGCCGCTGAGGCAGTCGAGAGAGCAGTTCGCCCCACCCCTCTCGATCGAAAGAGCAGTTTGTCCCCCAACCCGCGCGACGTCCGCCGCGCGCACAGGGGACAAACTGCTCTTTCGATCGGCTAGCCGCCGAACTCGCGAACGCCGGCGCGGGCTTGGTCGAGCCAGGCCTGCCGGGCCTCGAGGGCATCCTTGGCCTTCTTGACCTTGGCCGCATTGCCCGTGGCCTCAGCCTTCGCCAGGTCGTCCCTGAGGTCGGCCACCGCACGCTCCAGCTGCTCGACCATGCCCTGGGCTCGGGCAGCCGCTTCGGGGTTCGTCGAGCGCCACTTGCGCTCCTCGGCGTCCCGGACGGTCTGCTCGACCCGTCGCATCGCCTTCTCGATCCGGTCCATGTCGGCCCGGGGCACCTTGCCGGCGGCGTCCCACTTGTCCTGGATCACGCGCAGCTGCGCCTTGGCCCGCTCGAGGTCGGTCACGGGCAACAGCGCTTCGGCCTCGACGAGAAGCTGTTCCTTGACGGCCAGATTGCCGCGGTACTGCTCCTCCTCTGCGGCAACGACGGCGTCCTTCGCTGCGAAGAAGGAGTCCTGGGCAGCCTTGAAGCGCGCCCACAGCTGATCGTCGTCGGTGCGGCTGGCCCGACCGGCCCGCCGCCAGTCATCCATGAGGCGCTTGAACGCGCTGGCCGTGGCAGCCCAGTCGGTGCTCGTCGCGAGCTTCTCCGCCTCGGCGACCAGTCGCTGCTTGGCGCCCTTGGCCTCGGCGTGGGCCGCGTCGAGACCCGCGAAGTGCGTCCTGCGTGCCTTGTCGAACCGGTTGCGCGCGGCGCTGAAGCGCTGCCACAGCTTCGTCTCCGTGTCGCGGTCGAGCCGGGTGGCCGAGCGCTGGTGCGCCTTCCACTCGTCGAGCAGCTCGCGCATCCGGGCGCCACTCTGCTTCCACTGGATCCGGCTCTCGGGCTGGTCGGCGATGGACTCCGCCTCCGCGACGAGCCGCTCGCGTTCCGCGGTGGCCGCCACGCGCGCCTCGGCCCGGTGCTGCTGCTCGACGGTCCGCTTGGCCGCGACGTTGGACTGGATCTCGTCGAGCTTGGTGGCCAGGGCCTCCAGATCGCCCACCACGGCGGCCTCGTTCACTTGGCCGCTGAGCACCTTGAGCGCCTCGGCGACGTCCTTGGAGGGGACCTCCGGCTGGGACAGACGCTGCTCGAGGAGGACGGCTGAGGCGAACAGCTCGTCATACTTGCGCGCGAAGTAGGTCAGGGCCTCTTCCGGCGTGGCACCGGGGTAGGAACCGACCTCCTTCTCGCCTTCCTTGGTGCGCACGAACACCGTTCCGTTCTCGTCCACGCGACCAAAGGCCGCGGACGCGGAGTGGTCAGTGGTGATGGCCGGAACGGCGGGGGGAGCAACAGGGTGCGGTGCCGCCTTGGCGAGGGCAGCGGGCGTGGGGATGGCGCTGGGCTTGGGAATCGAAGCCGGAGTCGGCGCAGCGGGTTCGGCCGGCTCCGCGGCTTCGGTGGCCTCGGCGGGTTGGGTCGAGACCGGCTCGTCGACCGTGTCCGTCTCCGTTTCGACGGCAGCGGGTTCGGCCGGCTCCGCGGCTTCGGTGGCCTCGGCGGGTTGGGTCGAGACCGGCTCGTCGACCGTGTCCTGCCCCGGCCCCTCGGGCTGCTCGACTTCCGTGGGCTCGACCTCCGTGGGCTCGACTTCTGTGGGCTCGACCTCGGCGGTCTCGGTCTCTGCGACAGTTGGGGTGGGCTCTGCCGGGGTCGGCTCGGGCTGGGTGCTTTCCGTCATGCCTTCTTCTCCGTGACCTTCACGCTGAGGATGCTGATCGGCGACACCGGGGTGCCGTCAGCGGGGCTCGGGTCGAGCGCTTTGTTCGCCGCGATCTTCTCAACGATGTCGAGACCCTCGGTGACCTTCCCGAAGATCGTGTAGCCGCCACCCTCGGTGGGCAGCTGGGATTCCTTGTACGTGATGAAGAACTGCCCGCCGTTGCTGTTCGGGTCCTGGGTGCGCGCCATGGCGAGCGAGCCTGTGGGGTAGGTGCCGTCGGCCGGTGCGTTCTCGATTCCGAAGGTGTAGCCCGGGCCTCCCGAGCCAGTACCGGTCGGGTCACCGCACTGGAGGACGAAGATGCCCTCCGTCGTGAGTCGGTGGCAGGGGCTCGGCGCCCAGTACCCCTCCTTCGCGAGGTTCAGGAAGGAGGCGACGGTCTGGGGTGCCTTGGTGCCCTCGAGCTCGAGCGTGATGTCACCGCACGTCGTGTCCAGGGTGGCGATCCACGTCTTGCCGGCCGCAGCGGCCTGGTCCGGCAGTTCAGTGAAGGACTTCGGTGCCACCTGCAGCGCCGGGGGCTCGGTGCACCCGGCGGCGAGCTTCTGTCCGGCGACCAGTCCACCAGTGGCGCCGTCTGCTGGTGTCGTGGCGGCGTTGGTCCCTTGAGCGCCCGGTTTCGCGTTCGTCCGGTCAGGGATGAGCTGGGGCACGACGAGAACCGCCGCGAGAATGACGATGACCGCGAGAATGACACCGAAGACCTGCTTGTCGCGGGTCGCCTCACCGACGACCGGCTTCTGGGTCTTCTGCACTTCTTCGTGGCGGCGGCGCGCGCGGGCGCGTTCCTGCTCTTTCGTCACAAACTCTCCTCGGACGGCATGTGCCGGGATCACCCCGGGCGTTCGGTCATTTTAGGGACCGTTGTCGCGCTGGTCGTGCTCAACGGGTCACGACTGCGTGACGAACTCCACCCTTTCACAGCCCACCCCTCCTGCCGTATGCCGCTGGGCCGGCTTTCGTGGCGCAGTTAGGCTCCCAGCGTGCTGACCATCGCCTTCCCTGCGCTCGCGTTCGACACGAACTGCTACGTCCTCGCCCCGGCCGCCGGCGAGGAGTGCGTCATCGTCGACCCGGGAATCGGCGTCGAGGAGACCCTCCGGGAGGTCCTGACGACGCATCGGCTCCGGCCGGCCGCAGTACTGCTGACCCACGGGCACGTCGACCACGTGTGGTCGGTCACGCCAGTCTGTGGTGCGGACACGGCCGCCTACATCCACGCTGACGACCGGTACCGGCTCGTCGACCCGCTGGGGCAGAGCAACGCAGGCCTCGTCGCGATGCTGGAGCAGCAGTTCGGCGCGCGGGCCACCTGGACCGAGCCGAGCAACGTCGTCGAGATCCGCGACCGGGCGCACCTGACACTCGCCGGGCTCGACGTCGAGGTCCTACACGCCCCGGGGCACACCGAGGGCTCCGTGATGTTCCTGACGGACGGCGTGCCGGACGGGATCACCGACCAGGTCGACGTGGACCGGACGGTGGTGAGTGGTGACGTGCTCTTCGCCGGCTCGATCGGCCGGACGGACCTGCCCGGGGGAGACCCCGAGGCGATGATGCGCAGCCTCAGGGACGTCGTCCTGCCCCTGTCGGACACCACCCTCGTGCTGCCTGGGCACTACCACGCCACGACGATGGCCCACGAACGCGCCACCAACCCCTACCTGAGAGACTTGCCCGCGTGAGCAACCCGCAGCCCGCCACGGCGTCCGCGACCAAGGTCACCCCGATCAGCGGCTTCCCCGAGTACCTTCCCGCCGAGCGCATCGTCGAGCAGCGCTTTCTCGACGTCATCCGGGAGACGTTCGAGCTGCACGGCTTCTCCTCCATCGAGACGCGCGCCATCGAGCCGGTCGACCGGCTGCTCGGCAAGGGCGGAGACACGGACAAGGAGATCTACGGCGTCTCCCGGCTCGCCGGCGACGAGGCCGAGGGAGCGAAGTGGGGACTGCACTTCGATCTGACCGTGCCCTTTGCGCGCTATGTCCTCGAGAACGCCGGAAAGCTCTCCTTCCCGTTCCGTCGCTACCAGATCCAGAAGGCCTGGCGTGGGGAGCGCCCCCAGGAGGGCCGCTACCGCGAGTTCACGCAGGCGGACATCGACGTCGTCGACGCCGGGCAGCTGTCACCGCACTTCGAGGCGGAGATGCCCCTCGTCATCGCCGACGTGTTCAGCAGGTTTCCCGTCGGCGACTTCGTCATCCAGGTCAACAACCGGAAGATCCCCAACGGCTTCTACCAGGGGATCGGTCTGACCGACGTGCCGACGACGCTGCGGATCGTCGACAAGCTCGACAAGATCGGGCCGACCAAGGTTGCCGAGCTGCTCGTCGAGTCCGGCGCCACGCCCGAGCAGGCCGACCTCTGTCTGGCGCTGGCCGCCATCCGCACGGAGGACCTCGGCTTCGTCGACCGGGTCCGCGAGCTGGGCGTCACCCACCCGCTCCTCGACGAGGGACTCGAGTCCCTGAGCACCGTCATCCGGACCGCCATGGCGCACGCGCCGGGGAAGGTCGTGGCCGACCTGCGGATCGCCCGGGGCCTCGACTACTACACCGGCACCGTCTACGAGACCCAGTTCATCGGCCACGAGGAGTGGGGGTCGTTCTGCTCGGGGGGTCGCTACGACGCACTGGCCTCCGATGGCCGAAACACGTACCCGGGCGTCGGCATCTCCATCGGGGTCTCGCGCATCCTCGGGCTGCTCGTCGGACAGGGGCTGGTCACGGCCTCCCGCTCCACCCCGGCCGCAGTCCTCGTCGCCCTGACCGACGACGAGTCGCGCGACCGCTCCGTGGCCGTCGCGGCCGCGCTCCGGGCGAGGGGAGTGCCGTGCGAGGTCGCCCCGGCAGCAGCGCGCTTCGGCAAGCAGATCCGCTACGCGGAGCGCCGTGGGATCCCCTACGTGTGGTTCCCCGGTGCGGGGGAGTCCGGCGACGAGGTCAAGGACATCCGCAGCGGCGAGCAGGCGCCCGCCAGGGCCGACGCGTGGCTCCCGCCGGGGGAGGACCTGGTCCCGAGGGTCGCACGCGCGGACTGACCGCCCGGCCACCGGGCGGGTCAGTGGCCGGGTGGCGGGCGCAGGCCCTGGTCCCGCAGCTCCAGGACGGCCAGGGCGCGGATGGCCTCCGGGTCCCGGCGACGCCACGCGCCCGCGGGGTCGGGCGTGATGCGCGCCAGGGCCGTCATCGGCTGGTTGGCGAGCGCCCGGAGCGCGAACAGGTCGAGGTCGTCTGCCGAGTCGATGAAGCGCTGAGCCGTGGTGGCGCGCCGGACGAAACGCACTCGCACCCATAGCCAGAGGCCGCCCACGGTGAGGATGGGGAAGAGCGCGGTGAGCACGCCGAGCCAGTTCGCGACGTTCTCGACGGTGGCGGCCATCTCGGCGCCCGCGTTGCGCAGCGTCGTGCCCGAGCCGGCGGCCCGGTCGAGCCAGGTCTCGAGGTCGTCTCCCACGACGGGGAGGCGACCAGCCTGGTCGCCGGCCCCCGTGAGTGCACCGTGCACCGAGTCGCCGGCGCTCGTCAGCGAGTCAGCGGGAGCACGGAGCTGGAGGATGGTGTCGTGCACCTGGCGGCCGACCCAGAGCCAGGCTGCGACCCAGGCGAGGGCGAGAACGTCCGACAGCAGCTGCCGGGTCCGTCGGGCGGTGGTGTCTGCATAGAGCTTCATCGACGACCTCCTCGGAAGGCGGGGGGAGCGGGACTGCAGGTGGGGGCGGCAGCGAGCCCAGCGGCATACGGCATGGGGTGTCTCAGGCGCCCGGCTCGGAGAGGGCCGCGACCAGGACCACGTAGGCGACGACGACGACGACCAAGGTCGCGAACCACGCGACGAGGAAACCTGCGGCGTAAGGGCGCAGCGGAGGCCGGCTGAACGCGACGACCGCACCCAGCACACTGGGCAGGCCGACGACGAGCAGGGCCGTGAAGCCACCGTGCCCGAGCGTCGCCCCGACGAGGAAGGACAGGACGATCATCCCGCCGGCGACCAGGGCGCCGATGGTCGTCGGACGCCAGTGAGGGGTCGGCGGGAGGGCTGGCGGGTTCATGGCTGCACGATGGCACATCCTGCGGCAGGACGTGAGCGACAGGTCCCCGCCCCGCCTGACTTTCACGTGACTACAGTGGGAACGCGCCGATGTGACCCGTCGGCTGGGCAGCGGCAAGGAGGCCGCGGCCACCCCGTGATCGGAAGGATCAGACCCCACATGAAGGTTGGCATTCCACGCGAGGTGAAGAACCACGAGTACCGCGTGGCCATCACCCCCTCGGGCGTGCACGAGCTCGCCCGCAACGGCCACGACGTCTTCGTGGAACGCGACGCCGGACGCGGCTCGTCGATCCTCAACGAGGACTATGAAGCAGCCGGGGCGGCCATCCTCGACACGGCAGACGACGTCTGGGGCACGGCGGACCTCATCCTCAAGGTGAAGGAGCCCGTCGCGCAGGAGTACCCGCGAATGCGGGAGGGGCAGGCCCTGTTCACCTACCTCCACCTCGCCGCCGACAAGGCGCTGACCGAGGAGCTCGTCGCGCGCAAGGTGACCGGCATCGCCTACGAGACCGTCGAGCTGCCCGACCGCAGCCTGCCGCTGCTCGCCCCCATGTCGGAGGTGGCCGGACGGCTCGCCCCACAGGTCGGCGCCCACGCGCTGATGCGCGCCCAAGGTGGGCGCGGCGTGCTCATGGGAGGTGTGTCCGGGGTCTACGCCGCCAAGGTCGTCGTCATCGGCGCCGGCGTGTCCGGGATGAACGCCGCGGCGATCGCTCTGGGGATGCAGGCCGAGGTGCTCCTGCTCGACCGGGACATCACCCGCCTGCGGCACGCCGACTTCGTCTACCAGGGCCACTGCCAGACGGTCGCCTCCAACGCCTACGAGATCGAGCGGGCCATCTCCGACGCCGACATGGTCATCGGCGCCGTCCTCGTCCCGGGCGCCCGGGCCCCGCGCCTGGTCACCAACGAGCAGGTCTCCCGGATGAAGCCCGGCTCGGTCCTCGTCGACATCGCCATCGACCAGGGAGGGTGCTTCGAGGACTCGAGGCCGACGACGCACGACGACCCGACCTACACGGTGCACGACTCGGTCTTCTACTGCGTCGCGAACATGCCCGGCGCCGTTCCCCACACGAGCACCTACGCGCTGACCAACGTCACCCTGCCCTACGCCGTCGAGCTGGCGAACCGGGGCTGGCGGGACGCCCTCCGCGCGGACCACGCCCTCGGGCTCGGTCTCAACACGCACGACGGAGCCGTGACCTACGCCCCGGTCGCGGAGGCGCACGGGATGTCCTCGATCACGCTCGACGAGGCGCTGTCCTGACCCGGTCGGCCTCCTCCGACATGCCCGACGAACTCACCGGGTCTGAGCCGCCCGGGCCACTTGGAGCGTCACCCGTGGCGCCCAAGCCGCGGACCACCCAGCTCGACCGGGAGGTCCGCGGCTGGCTCGACCACGTCCGGATCGAGAAGGGCGCCTCGGACAACACCCTCAAGTCCTACGAGAGGGACCTGCGCAAGTACCGCGAGCACCTCCACCACCGGGGGATCGAGCGTGCCGCCGCGGTGTCGGAGCGCGACGTCACCGACTTCCTGGCCTCGCTGCGCGAGCGCGGCCTGGCGGCGTCCTCCGCGGCCAGGACGCTCGTGGCGGTCCGTGGCTTCCACCGCTTCCTGGCGCTCGAGGGCGAGGTGGCAGGGGACCCCGCCGGCAACGTCGCCCCGCCGACGCCGCCCAGCCGCCTGCCGAAGGCCATCCCCGTCGAGGCGGTGGAGCGCCTCCTGGCCGCTGCCTCCGTCGGCGACACGCCGGAGTCGCTGCGGGACCGGGCCCTGCTCGAGGTGCTCTACGGTGTCGGGGCCCGGATCAGCGAGGCGATCGACCTCGATGTCGACGACCTGGACACCGGAGTGGCCGGGGAGGTGGGACTCGTCCGCCTGCTCGGCAAGGGCAGCAAGGAGCGGATCGTCCCCGTCGGGCGGTTCGCCGTCGAGGCGGTCGACGCCTATCTCGTGCGCGGCCGCCCCGCGCTGGCGCAGCGCGGTCAAGGTGGGCCGGCCCTGTTCCTCAACCAGCGGGGTCGTCGGCTGTCGCGGCAGAGCGCCTGGTCGGTGGTGCAGCGCGCCGCCGAGCGGGCCGGTCTCACCGAGCACGTGTCCCCGCACACGCTGCGT
>Ga0209347_1003208_pt1 | contig 19602 bp, 20 predicted proteins | sample AutmiccommuBRH23_FD_187382 | JGI IMG/M metagenome (GOLD analysis project Ga0209347, IMG submission 187382) | Deep subsurface microbial communities from Mt. Terri, Switzerland - Autotrophic microbial communities BRH/23 (SPAdes) (version 2) | ecosystem: Environmental > Aquatic > Deep subsurface >...
AGTTTTTCTTTAGACAATGTGGCCTATGACTTTATCAAAATTGAGTATACACTTCCAAACGAAGGCCTTCTGGAAGTGAAGGCCGTGGAATTTAGTCGGGTAAGGCAAGTGGTGAAAGAAAGGGAGCCTAAATTTACTTCCTATAATGTAACTAATGAAGGTAAGAAGACCCAGGTAACAATTGATAATCAGTATGCAAATTTCCGTTCTAAAAGGGTTGTTATTGAAACCCCTGATGAGAACTTCTATAGACAGGTAACTCTGGAGGGAAGGAATGACAGTGAATGGCAGCATATTTCCATGGACATCATCTTCAGAGACAGTACTGGGGAAAAAGTAGATGTTCAGTATGGCCCTGTCAACTACCGTTATTTACGTCTTACTATTAAAGATGAAGACAATAATCCTCTTTCCATAGAAGGGATTAAGGTGCAGCCGGTTCCTACTTATCTTTTGGTAAATGCCACTGGTGAGTCTAAGGAATTTACAGCTGAAGTTTTCTGGGGAGACCAGTTGCTGGAGGCACCAAATTATGACATAAATAACCTGAAGCTGTCCCGTAATCCCGGTGATTATCAACAGTTTTATCTTGATAACGCAGAAGAAAATCCAAACTTCTCAGAGATTGATACTAGAATGCCGCTTACTGAACGGATGCCTTGGCTTATGCCGCTAAGCTTACTGGTATTGGCATTGGGAGCAGGATTTTTTCTGTATAAGACGGTTAAACAGGTAGGGTAAGCTTATGAGTTAAATAAAGCGAAGCTTGCATCAGCTGGGGCATAAAAACCCCAGCTGATGTTTTAGTTAAGCCTATCCAGGAGCTTAGCGCCACTTATCCCCTTTTCCTTAACTGAAGCGGGGGTGTTAGTGGCGGTTAGCTATAGGATAAATGTTTCTCTGATTGGGCATCTTGGTTTTCAAGGTGTCCAGTTTGTTTTGGTAAGGGAAGCTTTTCACGTGAATTATCCTATTAAATTTAAAAAAAGTGTTTACAGCGTAAACTAGTAATAGTATAATAACCTGAGTTTGATTATATGTACCGGGTATGGGTACTATGACAGAAGGAGGGTTTTTCAGTGGGGGGATTCTCACGAAGAGATTTTCTTAAAAGAACTGCAGCCTCAGGTGTTGCAGGTGGCATCGCATTATCCGGAGTAAAGATTGCTGAGGCGTCAACCGGTGAATCTGTAGGTACCATGATAGATTTGACAAAGTGTGACGGGTGTAAAGGAAAAGATGTTCCCGACTGTGTATCAGCCTGCAAAACAGAAAACATGGATAAGTTTCCCGAACCAGTTGAAAATATCGGTAATTATTGGCCACAGAAGAAGTACGAAGATTGGTCAGAGAAGAGAGGGTTAACCAATAGGATTACTCCATATAATTGGACTTTTGTACAAACGGTAAAAGTACAGCACGGAGGGAAGGAGCATGAAGTTGCTGTTCCCCGTCGTTGTATGCATTGTGATAATCCGCCTTGTGTAAACATATGTCCTTTTAGTGCTCAGGATAAGAAGAAAGAAGGGCCGGTGGTAATTGATCCTGATTTATGTTTCGGTGGAGCCAAATGCCGCGGCGTATGTCCTTGGGGTATTCCTGCAAGGCAAGCCGGTGTAGGTCTATACTTAAAGATTGCCCCTAAATTTGCCGGTGGGGGAGTTATGTATAAATGTGATTTATGTTACGACAGAATTAAAGTTGGTAAGCGCCCTGCTTGTGTTGAAGCATGTCCAAAAGGTGCAATTTCATACGGCTCTAAAAGTGAAATGCTGGCGACTGCAGAACAGAAGGCTAAAGAAATAGACGGTTTTATATATGGTGATAAAGAGAACGGAGGAACATCAACATTTTATGTTTCGCCAGTTCCTTTTGAGAAAGTTCATAAAGAGTTGATGGCCCAGAAGTCTCAACAAAAGAATCCCCAGGCACCTGGTTTCCCAGGCATGCAAGTAGGTGTAGGTAACTTTCTGGATACACCTAATGGAATAGCTGCCGGTATGCTGGTTGCACCTATTGCCGGGATGTTTGCTGCAGGGGCAGCTGCTGTAAAAACCATGAAGGGGGAGAAGAATAATGACTAGAAATAAGGAGCTTAAAGGTCAGGTTAAGCGTCATGGTTTTTCCACCCGGTTTGTCCATTGGACTGTGGCAGTTTCCACATTCCTGCTGATATTTTCCGGGTTCGGACAGCTGCCGCTTTATAAAAGGTACTTTGTAGATCAGCTGGCCGGCTTAGGGTGGACCTCCAATTTCAGTGTTACCTTAATGATTCATTATGTAGCAGCTATTGCATTGATTTTTGCAGTGGCATATCATCTCACCTATCACATTATGCGTAAAGAATATGATATTTTCCCTAAACGCGGGGATGTTAAAGAGTCTATTCAGATTATCAAGGCTATGCTGGGCAGGGGTGAAGAACCGGAAAATGATAAATATTTGGCCGAACAACGCCTTGCATACGCCTTTATTGGTGGAGCATTACTTCTAATAATTTTGACTGGAGCAATAAAGGTGGTTAAGAATTTGTCGGCTATTGAATTCTCCAGTGATTTTTTGTGGGTGACAACCACTTTGCATAATGTGGCCACATTCTTGGTGTTATTTGGTATAATCGGCCACCTGGCTGCGTTTATATTTAAAGAAAATCGGGGCTTGCTTTCCAGTATGTTCAATGGGAAAGTCGATGCTGATTACGCGAAGGAGAGACATAGTAAATGGTATAAGAGGGTAGATGTAAATAAAAATGTAGATGTTGATATGTAAATAATTTTGCCGCGGCAATAACCTTGCCAGTCTGATTATATGTCAGTGAAGCTGTAAATATTGTAGCCTATTTAATGTATTATTAATTTAAGGAAAAGGCATAGTCAGATTATCCGCCGCCTTGTCAGTTATTTACCGCGGCATTTTTCATATATAAACCAACTCCCCAGTTAAAATATATAAAGAGGTTCTCGTAACTTTGCGGGAACCTCTTTACTTGTCCTACTCGATTATCCTGCTTTATTATATTTGTTTAGTTTTTTCAATAGATCATCCATGTTAATACCATGTTTTTGGCATAACTGCTTAATAGATTCATCATAAGCGTTGGAACAGGTTAGGCAGCAGTCAGCACCATAAGACACCAATAAATATCCTCCTTTAGGATGGGTGAATATTTCCGCAATCACAGTTTCGGGTACATATTCCATGATATCACCGCCAAAGAATAGTTTAGTATATAATACCAAAGAAACCTTGGTAAATTTGTGTTCCAGCGCACAGTTTAGATTGGAAAAGTTTTAGTTTGTTATAGGAAGCCTGAATTTGTCAGATAGCCTATTTCCGATAGTTAGTTCTAAGCCAAATCATAAGTTATTGGTTAGTGAAAAAAAGCTTGTTTTCGGGAAAGAGATAATATATACTAATTTTAAGTAAATTTCAACAATTTATAGTAGAGTAGAAAGCGGTAGCTGAGTCAGTTGAGATTAGGAGGTGTTTGTATAGCGCAGATGAGTTTATGACACTCCTTTTGTGGGTGTTTTTTTAATTTAGGAGGAAGTGAGTAATCCGCTAAACTGGATATGGTTGAATGTGCAAAATGGGCCGCACCTCGTAAGCAGGTGCAGTCAGTGTCCGGAAATTCTGAAAAAGCACAAACAAGGGGGTATTTTAATATGAAAAAACTGAAGTATCGTTTGATATATTTAGGTCTGATTTTTACAATGCTGGTGATGTCTGCACTGTTTTTGGGGGGATGTGGGCAGAATGAAGGGTCCGAAGATGCTGCCGGTAATATTGTCAAGATTGGAATTATTGATACTTATTCGGGACCTGCTGCGGGATATGCCGAGCATTCTTTAGCCGGCCTGAAATTGGCTTTGGACGAGGCAAAGAAGGACGGAGATTCTGATTTTGAGTTCCAATTGATTACTCGAGACAGTGAGTTTCAGGTGGATAAGGGATTGGAATGGGCCCGGGAACTAGTTGAAAGGGAGCAGGTAGATATTTTGGTCGGGACAATAAACAGTTCTGTGGCTTTAGCTGTATCCGAATATGCTAAAGAAAAGAAAGTGCCTTTCCTAGTATGGAATGCACAGAGTCAAAAGATCACTGGCGAAAAAGGTCATCGGTATGTTTTCGGAATGATGCCCAATGCTACCATGAGCGGCCGTACAGGAGCCGTTGTGATGAAGGAAAAGCCTTTCACTAAGTATTGGTTAGCGGGAAGTGACTATGAATATGGGCATGCCATAGTAGATAGTTTCTGGAGCAGCCTGAAGGAAGCCAAGCCTGACGTTGAAAAGGTAGGAGAAAGCTGGTGGCCTGTCAGGGAAGCTGATTTGACACCTTACTTCAACGCTATTAAAATGTCTAAACCTGAAGTTCTAGTAATTGGAGCCGGTGGGGCCGACATGATTCCGGTCATGAAGACCATAGCAGCTACTGGCCTTAACGAAGAAATGGAAATCTGGATTCATACGGGGACGGATCTTGCGACTCTTAGCCCGTTAGGGGCCGAGGCCCCGGAAAATGTCATGGGAACAGCCACCTATCATTATTATTATCCTGACACTCCAGAGAATAAAGCTTTTGTGGAAAGTTTCCGGGCGGCAAACGACATGGATCCTGGCTTTACCAGTTTAAATGGTTATGTTACAGGCCTATTTATTACCAAAGGCTTAAAACAAGTTGGGCAAATGAATAGGGAAGAATTTGTGGATGCTCTTGAAGGGTTAAGTGTTGATGGCCCTATAGGAGAAATTAAGTTGCGTGAATATGACCACCAAGTGATAGCTCCAATATTTTTTGGAGTTACCGGAAAAGCCGATGGCAACCCGTATTTGATTTCCAAAGATATAATAACTGTTGAAGGTCAAGACATCGCAGTGCCCATTGAAGAAATTAAGAACCTCCGCAATCAATAATTTAAGTTAACCATTGGTGGGTTAAGCCTGATGTTTCGGCTTAACCCTATATCCTTTGATTTGTTAATGGCAGGAAAGGAAGTGGCATGGAATGGATGGCACTACAATGTTGAGTCAAATATTAGTGGGTTTAAGCCGGTCAATGATTCTATTCATTGTCTCAGCAGGCTTGACTGTTGTACTGGGAGTGCTTAGGGTAGTGAATTTTGCCCACGGTACTTTTTATATGCTGGGAGCTTTTTTGGCCTTTAGCCTAGCTAAATGGCTATCTTTCAGTTCCGCCGGTTTTTTGCTTACTTTATTTATTGCTCCATTAGGCGTTGCTCTACTGAGTTTTCTAATAGAGAGATTTTTGCTGAGGCGTATTTACGGAAAAGAACATCTGCTGCAATTGCTGCTTACCTATGCCCTGGTGCTCATTATCAGTGATATGGTAAGGATGGTATGGGGTACTTCTTATAAATCGCTGGCCGTACCGGAAGCGTTTAGTGGTTCTGTTTCAATTCTGGGTTCTTTTATCCCTACTTACAACCTTCTATTAATAATAATTGGCCCTCTAACAGCGACTGCTTTGTGGGTATTTTTTTACCGAACACGTATGGGTAAAATAGTGAGGGCGACCGCCGGTGATCGGGAAATGGTAAATGCACTAGGCATTAATAGTTCATGGGTACTTGCTGTTGTCTTTAGTATTGGTGGTTATCTAGCCGGTTTGGGAGGATCTCTTATTGCTCCAACTGCCAATATAGTTCAAGGTATGGATGTCAGTATAATAGTAAAGTCATTTCTTATAGTGGTTGTAGGCGGCTTGGGTAATATATGGGGAACATTACTGGCAGCCTTAATTTTTGGGCTGGGTGAGTCTATTGGTATTTTAATTCTGCCGCGTTTTGCTCTTATAATTCCTTTTATAATAACTACCTTGATATTGATAATTCGGCCCACTGGTCTCTTAAAATCGGTTTGGTAAGGAGGTTTGACAGCAGTGCAAGTATCGTTTGAAGGTAATACCAAAACTGTTTTTTGGCAAATTATATTGGCCCTAGCATTCCTGGTATCATTACCTTTTTTTATTTCTGATTATTATGTTTATCTGGCTGCCCTTATTTTAGTTAGGGCATTATTTGCTACTAGTCTTAATCTGGTCGTGGGATACGGAGGCATGTTGCACCTTCATCCTGCAGTCTTTTTTGGACTAGGTGCATACAGCGTGGCTTTAATTATAACCAAAACTTCATTACCGTTTTGGATTGGATTTGTTTTAGGGCCAATTGCAGCTGCGTTGGTAGCAGCTGCAATTGGTTGGTTTTGTGTTCGTCTTGAAGGTCTTTATTTCGGTATGCTGACGTTGGCTTTGGGGCAATTAGTCTGGTCGGTGGTTTATCGGTGGTACGAGGTCACCGGCGGTGATGACGGTATCCATGGTATTGATTTACCGACATGGTTGAAAAGCACTTCTGGTTCTTACTTTGCCATTGTTATTGTGGGCACAGTTTGTTTCTATATTTTTTACAAAATGGTTAATTCTCCCTTTGGGGTCGCTCTTCAGGCTACTCGGGACAACCCCCAGCGGAGTGAAAGCATTGGCATTGATTTAAAAAGGCACCGACTGACTGCATTTATAATAAGCGGTTTTTTTGCCGGGATAGCTGGAACATTATTCGTGATGGTAGAGCGTTCTGTTTCACCTAATCTACTTTATTGGACTCTTTCTGCAGAAGTTTTAATCATGTGCCTTGTTGGCGGCATGCACAAATTTTGGGGACCCGCTGTGGGAGCTGTAACACTGGTGTTGCTAAGGAGTTTCATTGGTAGTCAAGCTAATTACTGGCTGGCTTTGCTGGGGGTAATTTTGCTTCTAGTTGTTCTTTTTATTCCCCAGGGGGTGTTGGGGTATTTGTCTGAAAGACTACCCTTTGGACCTTTTAAGAGTAAAGTAGGTGAAAAGCATGCTCAATGTTGAAGCGGCAACTAAATCCTTTGGCGGTTTCAAGGCTCTTAAGAAAGCAAGCTTAACTGTTAAGCAGGGCAAGATCATAGCTGTAATTGGTCCCAACGGTGCAGGAAAATCTACACTTTTTAATATAATTACCGGGCATCTAAAGCCAAATGGAGGTAGGATTACCTTCAAGGGAAAAGATATTACCGGACAGCCGCCGTTCAAAATTTGCCATCAGGGTATAGCTAGGTCATTTCAGTTAATTAACATCTTTAACAGACTAACTGTTTTTGAAAATGTGCAAGTGTCAGTACTTTCTCGCAAGAATCTGATCGGCAATGTTTTTAAGCCCAGCAGGCGGTTGGTTTTAGAGGAAACCAGAGAAATTTTGGAAAAAGTAGGGCTTCATGAAAATTTGTATAATACTTTATGTACTTCATTATCATATGGAGATCAAAAGATATTGGAAATTGCCATAGCTTTGGGAAACACGCCGGAATTGCTGTTGTTGGATGAACCTACAGCAGGTATGTCTGCTGAGGACACTAGGAAAACTATTAATCTTATTAAAGAATTAGCACAAAAAGAGGGTTTGACTATTTTGTTTACTGAACACGATATCGACATGGTATTTAATATAGCGGATGAGATTATGGTGCTGCATCAAGGTCAGACCATAATTCAGGCGAAACCGGAAGATGTGCGCCAAAACAAGGAAGTGCAGAGTGCATACCTGGGGGAGGCCTTGTCATGTTAGTGGTGGAGTCTATTAGCACGTATTACGAGTCCAGTCGTGCGCTGTTTGGAGTGTCATTGAAAGTAACAAAGGGCGAAGTGGTGTGTCTTCTGGGCCGTAATGGTGCCGGGAAAACTACCACATTACGCAGTATTATGGGCCTTACGCCTCCTAGCAGCGGGAACATCAGGTTTAAAGATATAGACATTCACGGGAATAAACCGTACCAGTTGGCACAGATGGGCATGGGTTTTGTCCCCGAGGACAGACGAGTTTTTGCCGATTTGACTGTGGAAGAGAACCTGGAAGTTGGTGCATATAAGAGCTCCGGCGTTAATAATAGCTGGACCAAAGATAGAATTTACAGGCTCTTTCCTCTTTTAAAAAACCTGGCTAATCGAAAGGCTGGTTTTTTAAGCGGTGGGGAACAGCAGATGTTAAGTATTGCTCGGGCTTTAATGGGTAACCCCGAACTACTTCTTCTTGATGAGCCTACGGAAGGGTTAGCCCCCCTGGTTGTTCAGGAACTGGAAGATCAAATTCTACAACTGAAAAATGAGGGGATATCTATCCTGCTGGCAGAGCAGAATCTAAAATCTGCTTTAAAGCTGGCAGACCGTGGTTACATTATTGACACCGGCCGTATATGTTATGAAAGCGATGCCGAAGAACTAAGGTCCAATTCACAAATAAGAGAAAAATACCTTTTGGTATGAACCAAAATAATTGAAGAACTAGTAATATTAGGATATGCAATAAAAGTAAATAATTTAATTTATTTTGGTGTCCGGCTCTGCAGTTATTATTGCAGGGCTTGTTTAATGCTAACCAAAAATATTATAGTATTTATACAGTATCTAAAAGAATATAAATATTTGACGGATTAGTAAAATATTTTACAGCTTATATTATGGTTATATTTTATACTAATATATATAATGAAGGGGGAGAAATGATATGATACTAGGTATTAGTGCAAGTGGGAGAAAAGAGGGAGTAACAAGCAAGGCAGTTAAGGCTATATTAGAAACAAGTAATCTAGAAACCGAATATATATCGCTGGCTGGTAAGAGAATTAATGGATGTATAGGATGTGTTCGGTGTGCTGCTGATAATCAATGCAAGGTCAAAGACGATTGGATTGAAATAGGGGAAAAGATGAAAAAAGCGGATGCAATAGTTTTTGGAGCACCTAATTATTACGGAACAATTAATGCTCTTGGTCATGCATGTTTAGAGCGAACATTCTGTTTTCGTCATAGAGGGGCATTTAGCTTAGCAGGGAAATTAGGCGTGTCTGTCAGCACAGGTTATGGTAAAGAGAAGGAAGACCCAGTCCATTCAATCATTAAAAAGTTCATGACTGCTAACATGATGGTAGCAATTGGTACTGTCTCTGCTCAGGGATATTCTCAATGCTATACATGTGGTTATGGTCATAATTGTGAGGTAGGAAACGTTGTTAAAGACCACGGGTTTATAGAAAAAATCGAAAGAGAACAGTATCCTCCGTGTTTTGAAGAACAAAATGATACAGTTTTTCAAACATACAAGACGGGTAAACTGTTAGATTCGATATTACGTAACAAGGCATAAACGATATAAATGTATGGATCCGAAAATCTAAACAAAGGAACTTCTGGAGGTCTGATGTATGGCCAGGTGTATAGTTTGCTTACATAAACTGCCTATTTTTGAAGGACTGCCTATGGATGAATTTAAAGATGTCTGCTTAAATGCATCCAAAAAGAGCCTCAATAAGGGCGAATATTTATTCCATCAAAATCAGCCTGCAGATACCATTTACTTGATTAAAGAGGGCGCCGTAAAATTGGTTCAGTGTACAGAAGAAGGGAAAGAAATAATACTCGATATTGTAGCTCGGGGCAATGTCTTAGGTGAAACGGCTTTATTTAAAAAACAAAACCAACTAAGTGATGCTGTAGCTTTGGAGACAATAAGGGTTTGTTCTTTTTCCCTTTCCCAATTTGAGATGTTAATTAAGGCTAAACCCAATATTGCGTTGAGTATCATATCAAATTTGGGACAGAAACTTTATACTACCTTACAGCAGTTAGGCGATAGTGCTAGTCATTCAGTAGAAGAAAAATTATTAGCCTTGTTTTTTCGTTTAACTAAAAATTATGGACGTGAGACAGAAACCGGTCAATTAATTGAGTTAAACATTACCCAGCAGGATTTAGCTAGCATGGTTGGTGCCTCCCGGGTCATGGTAGCCCAAGTAATTAAGCGCTTTAAAGAAGAAGGAATCCTAGCTAAAGAGGGCAGGTACTATGAACTGAAGGACAAATGCTTGAATAAACATTTCAAAAATTAACCAAGCCTTTCCAATATAAGGCTTGGTTAATTTTATATTAATTACTAGTGGCAGTGATTTAGGCTAAACCTATTTCTGTTATTTTCCATTGAGCAACTTCTCCAGGCGGTTTTTAAAATGTTCTAATGATAAAGGTACAATCTCGACCGGTACCTGACAATAGTCATAAAACTCCAGTATTTCCAAATCGTCGATAGGCCTTACGCCGGTGTCCAAGAGTACTACTCGGTTATAAAAGCCTAGGTTTTGTCGTGCATCGATGGTATCCCAGCCTAGGCCTTGTTTAAAGATTTCGTCACTGTACTCCAACCAACCGGGAGTTAGGTAAAACTCATCTCCTCCCTGGTTAATTTCCGTTAGAAATTCTTTACCGGCAAGAATTTCGGCACAGTCCACTTCCGTAGGAAGCAAGCACTGTTTTTCACGGCATTTTTCTTTTAAGTCCGGATGACAATTACAACCATATAATAGTGACTCTATAGATTCGGTCTCTAATCGTCCATTAATTTCTTTCTCTAAAGCTGTCAAATCGACATGTAATGCTGGGGTAAGAAATACCGGTTCGACTCCCACAAATAATTGAGGATCATCCTGCATTAATTTTTTTAATTCACGTTCAAAGATACCGCATGCAATCAATTTCATACTTTAAAAACTCCTTATAGAGCAGCTCGCTCAACAATAATTTCAGCAACTTCTTGTGCGCTGCTAAAAGGGAAATCTTCCACCCTTAGTAGTTTGCCCGCTTCTCCTGCAGTAACCTTAACATCTCCAGCCTGGCAGGTAGTATCCGCACCCATTGGGAAAGCCTTCAACAATTCTTTAGGGGTAGCGATAGGAAAAGCAGCGTCCGCTAAAGCACCAATAATTTGCTTTTTAATAATATCGGCTACATTCATGGTATCACCTCCAAATAAATCTTACCACCTATAAGTGAATAAAGCTGTAAAACAGTTTACACGATTCTCTTGAATTTAGGCATTGTATTGACTTGTTAAGACTTAATGAATAAAATTTAGGCATGGAGGTGTCATTAATGACCCGTAAATTTGCCTGCATGAAAGACTTAAGTTTATTCACGCCGCTGGATGAAGAAGAAAAAAACAAAATTGGCGAACTGGCTATAAAAAAAGCATACCGACCCGGGGAAGAACTGTTCCGGGAAGGAGATCCCAACGATGTTATCTATTTGGTTAGGACAGGTAAAGTTAAACTATACAAGCTATCTCCTGGCGGAAAAGAACTTACTTTGGGCATTCTTCAACCAGATGATTGCTTGGGCGAGAGCAGCATCTTTGATGACCAGAAACATACTTTTAATGCAAAGGCATTAGAGCATTCTTTTGTTTGTGCTTGTACTCGCAATGACTTTAAAAACCTAATCTTGACGCACCCACCGATAGCCTTAAAAATTATTCAGGGATTATCGGAAAAGGTATCCGGTTATACTGAACAAGTGGCAAATTTGGCTTTTGAGGATGTGCAAGGACGGCTGGTAAAAACCCTCTATAAGCTTGGGCAAGATTACGGAGTGACAACCGAAAAGGGAGTAAAAATAAATTTAGCGTTGACTCACCAGGACTTGGCATCATTAGTAAATGCTTCTCGAGTGATGGTTACGAATACCTTAAAGAAAATGAAACAGGAAGGGTTAGTGGACGTTGACAATAGGCATTTTTATTTGTCTCCTCAAGTCATAAGACGATAAATGTGTTAAACAATAAATCCAACCACTTTTTGGTCGGTATTTTTATTAAAAAACAAACGGTGCAGCTAAGCTGCATCTTTTTATTTCTTTTTCTTCCCTTAAAAATATGTTTGTCTAGTTCTTTGGGCCCTATAAATTTTGCCATTAGTCGGAATACCCTCACGATTCAGGGGGAAACCTAAACCTGACTGATAATGGAAAGGATGACTGTCAATGTCCCAAACAGTAGCGCAGGGGATTATAAGTCTGCTGCAGTCTAATGGTATCAATAATATCTTTGGTGTCATAGGTGATGCAGCATTTCCCTTTTTTGATGAGCTAGGGAAGCAAGATAAGATTAAGTATTACGGCGCCAGCCATGAGGTTGGAGCTGCCTTTATGGCGTCCTATCAGGCCAAACTGACGGGGAAGGCAAGTGTTTGTGTAGCTACTTCCGGGCCGGGTACGGCCAATTTAATAAACGGATTGGCAGAAGCATATTTTGATCAAGCTCCGTTACTGGCAATTACCGGTCAGGTAAGTACTAAAAAGATTGGGACAAATGCCAAGCAATATCTTAATCAGCAGCAGTTGCTACAAAGTGTTACCATGAGCTCTGAATTGGTAACCAGCGCTGAAAGTGCTCTCCCTGTGCTTGCTAAAGCATTAGCTCAAGCAGTTAACAATAAGACAGTGACCCATGTATCCATACCTGAGGATTTATTTTCTCAAGCACTACCAAACTCTGTCAAACCGCAAATCACAGTCAATACCGGGAACTCTTGGGGGACCGGTTTTGCAGACCAACTTGAAAAAATCATTCCGATGCTGAATAGCAGTCAAAAAAACTTAATAATAGTTGGGCAAGCCAAACAAGTATGGCGTAAAAATCTGATTAAACTGGCGTTTAAGTTAAATGCGGGCATTATCTTAGCCCAACAGGCCAAGGGAGTAATACCCGATAATCATCCAACTGTAATCGGTGGAATAGGCCAGGCAAACGCGCCGACAATAATTGGCCAAGCTGATAATATTCTGTTGGTTGGTACAGCTTCTTTTGAAAAGAAGTTTATACCTTCGAATACACAACTAATCCAACTGGCGGAGAAATCAACTGCTGTGGATTATGGCAGGGCCTCTCAATATATCATTGGTGATTTGGCACAGTTAATAAAACTGCTGGCGGAAAGAGTTAATAAGAAACAAAATACTGATTGGTTAGAAGCAATAACCGCGGAAAAACAAGGATTAGTTAATATGATTGCGCAGCAGGAACAGACTAATACTACACCCATTCAGCCTGCTTATCTGATGATTACTTTAAGTAAGACAGTGCCGGCCAATGCGACCATAGTATGTGATATCGGAGGATTCATCCATTGGTTTGATACCTACTTTCAAGCACAGGATCAAAATATACTGGTGTCCAGTCATTGGCGCAGTATGGGAGGAGGATTGCCCGGAGCACTAAGTGCCTGCATTGCCCGGCCGGACAGAGCGGCAGTAGCGTTGGTGGGAGACGGTGGGCTACTAATGTCCCTGGGCGAATTAGCCACAGCGGTAAAATATAAGTTGCCGGTTATCGTGGTAGTGGCTAATAACCATCAGTATAATCTGGAGAAAAGCATGATGGAAACCACGGGAATGACCCCTTTTGGTTATGACATCAAGGTACCTGATTTTAGTAAGTTAGCTCAGGCATTCGGGGCCAAAGGCAAATCTGTTACCCAAGCTGAACAGTTGGAAGAGGCTTTGATAGAAAGTTTTACTGACAATGAAACAACGGTAATAGATGTACACCTTAGTGATATCTCCTTGCCGATACTTAAATAGTAAGTAACAAAAACATGTTTAGGAGGGACGGTACATGTGGATAGGATGGCCAATTTCTAGAGCGATACTATTATTTATATCAGTAGTATTTGCAGCTATTTTTATTCAAGTGACTATGTTTCACTATCGCCAAAATTTTCAGCATTGGGCCCAGTGGGTTCCCGTTTTGGCCCTGCCGGTGCTGTCGGTAGTATCATTAGCAGCAGTTTTCTACATTAGTCCTATTATCGTTATTATTGCCGGGATATTGTATTTCGTAGGTCTGGAAGCGGGGATTACTGGTTTTGCTCTGCATACCAGTGGTGTCAGCGAGAGAGTCGGCGGTTACAATCTTAATAATTTTATGGTCGGCCCGCCTGTTGTGCTGCCAATTATGGTCACGGCAATAAGTGTTTTAGGACTGATAGCACTCTACTGGAGGTAATAATATGGAGGATATACGTACACGGTATCCCGGTTATGATTTATTAAAAGAACAAAAAGAATGGGATCCTCATACAAGAGAAGTTGTATTAAAAAGGTTGGGACCTTTTCCTAAGCCCAAGTTTTTCCAGGAAAATGAGGTTCAGGTGCTTAAGATTATCGCTAATCATCTAGTATATGATAATAGGTCGGAAATAACGGATTGGGTTATTCATCATATAGATCAAAGTTTAACCTCAAATATTGGTGAGGGTCAAAGAGCGCCCAAAGCTCCGCAGGCAAAAGATTTAATTCGCTGGGGTTTACAAGCTATCAATAAGGTAGCGACTATAAAATATAAAGCTGTGTTTTTGGGCCTGGATGAAAAACAACAGTTTGGCATATTGGCTGCAATACAAAACGGAAAGGCTGAGGCTGTTCCGGAATGGGCTAAAGTGCCTCAAAAAGAATTGTTTAAAAAGCTGGCTGCAGAAATAGTCAGTGCCTATTACTCTCACCCAACCGTCTGGTCAGAAATCGGTTATGGAGGACCTGCATATACCCGTGGTTATGTCAGGGTAGAAATAGGGCTTACAGACCCATGGGAGGCTAAGAGTGATGCGAAACAATAATGATTATGTAACTCACAACTGTGATCATTTTGATGGGCATAGATATAACCACTTAAACAATAGAAAATATGAGGACGAGGCAGATATTTGTATTGTAGGTGCAGGAGCAGCCGGGGGCGTGCTGGCTTATGAACTAAGTAAAGCCGGCTTTAAAGTCGTAGCCATTGAAGCTGGCCCCTTTTGGAATCCTCAGACTGACTTTGCCAGTGATGAGTTGACAGCACAATCTCTGGCCTGGCAGGATACTCGTTTATCCACCGGGAAAAACCCCTTAACTTTTGGGCACAATAACTCCGGCCGGGGAGTCGGGGGCGGTACAGTTCATTTTACAGGGGTTTTTCTACGGTTTCATGAAAGTGATTTTAAAACAAAGACCCTAGATGGGGTGGGTGAGGATTGGCCCATTTCTTACCAGGATTTGGAACCGTATTATAATAAAATCGAGCATGATATCGCTGTTTCCGGACCTAAGCATTTTCCATGGGGTAATTATAATGGACCTTATCCATATCCGGAAAGAGAACCTATTAGTGCCAACGCCCAAGTTTTTAGGGAGGGTTGTGAGAAACTGGGTATTCCCAGCGTTGTAGCTCCACTAGCCATTATTTCAGCACCGTTTGACGGGCGCCCGCCGTGCATTAACCGGGGTTTTTGCAATCAGGGTTGCATGCCCAATTCCAAGTTCAGTACTTTGGTTCACCATATACCCAAAGCGATTGATAATGGTGCAGAAGTGCTTAGCGATTGTATGGTCACTCGTATTAACGTCGATAAGCAAGGTAAGGTAACCGGCGTAACTTTTATGCATGACAATAAAGAATATCGGCAAAAAGCAAAGTTAGTTATTTTAGCTGCCTTTGCAGTAGAAACCCCCAGACTGCTGCTTCATTCCGCATGTTCCCAGTTTCCCAATGGTATGGCCAACAGCAGCGGCTTAGTAGGTAGATACCTAATGCCTCATACCGGGCATGATATGTATGCCAAGTTTGACCATGAGGTTAGACTGTATAAGGGTACTCCAGTATTAGCTACCTGCCAGGAGTTTTATGAAACTGACGAAAGCCGTGGCTTTGCCAGAGGATATACTCTTCATGCCCATGGTTCGAGGCCGGTGGAAATGGCTCAGGGTTTGGCAAAAAGTGCCGGGATTTGGGGTAAGGACTTGTACGAGATTATGCGTGATTACAATTACTATGGTCGAATTACTCAGGTGGGCGAGGTGCTGCCGGACATCAATAACTCCGTGTCTTTGGGGCAGGAAGCGGATGAGTACGGTATGCCCAAACCGGTCGTTTCTTTTAGTTATGGAGAGAATGACCGTAAACTCATTGACCATGGTGTTAAGAAAGCTAATGAAATTCTTCAAGCAGCAGGTGGTAAACCTGCTTTCACAGTACCTGACACCGCCCACCTGCTGGGCGGGGCAAGGATGGGAGAGGATCCTAAGCAATCTGTTGTAAACAAATTTTGCAGAAGCCATGACATTCCTAATTTATATGTTTGCGATGCCAGCGTCTTTGTAACCTCCGGCGGGGGCAATCCCACGGAAACCGTAATGGCTATCGCTAGCCGCACGGCAGACCATATCATCGAGCAGGCCAAGGCTCAAGAATACTAAAGAACTGTAAATTAACAGCCATATCGGCCGGGAATTTCATAGTCTCCCCTTTTCCACTTTTGCAATTGAAGCATCATTTGAATTTATTTATTACTTTTGGTCCTCGGAATAGTTTTCCGTGGGCTTTTTGTTATGTAATCGGATATGCTTTTTGTTTGGTTGAAAAATCCATGTTGCTAAAATATTTTAAATGTTATAATGAATTTGAATTACATAGTTTAATAATCGAATCACTAGAAAAGGTGATGAGTTTCATATGCAAGAAAACCTTTTGGACAGAACTTATTTAAATGATATGCTAGGTAGTTTTGCTAGGACAACTGGATTGTATGTTGAAGCCGTTAATAACGATGGGGAAACTATTTTTGTACCGGATAACCGGGAAAGGTGTCAGTTCTGTAAGTTTGTTCGTCAGCATCCAGGGGGACAAGAGAAGTGTCGTGAATCCTATCAACGAGCCAATGCTGAGGCTGCAAAATGGGAAGAACCATATTTTTTTAGATGCCATGCGGGTTTGGTTATATGGGCGGTGCCGATAATTTTAAATGGTTCTTCCATCGGCAGTATTATTTGTGGACAAGTTCTAATGTGGAGGCCTGACGAGTTTTTCTGGCAGGAATTTAAAATACTAAATAGTGATATAACTAGTTTTAATAAACTAAAGGAATTTGCTGGACAATTAGAAGTGGTATCACCTGAACGTACTCAGGCCGCAGCAGATATGCTGTTTGTGGTAGTGAGTTATCTTGTTAAAAGAAATATTCATATTTTGGAAGAAAATGAGGCCATCCGCATACAGCGCCAGGAGATAAGACGGCAACTTGAGGAAAGAAAGCAAAACACGGGACTAAAAATCAATAATTATCATGCATACTTAAAGAAAGAAAGGAAGTTATTACGTTTTATTCGGCTTGGCGACAGAACACGGACAGAAGAAACCTTGCACAGTTTGCTGGCGGATTTGTTTGCTAAGGCGGCCGGAGACAAAGAAACAATCAGAGTGCGCATTTTGGAACTAGCTACACTTGTTTCACGAGCTGCTGTTGAAGGTGGAGTAGATGCCGAACAAGCTATGGTCATGTTAGAAGAATTTAATGCGGAAATTAATAAACTTGAAGAAATAGAGGAGTTCTTTTACAAAATTTACAGCATAGTAGAAGAACTATTGAGTAATATTTTCGCTTTAACAGATAAGAAGTATTTGAGTTTAGTTAAGGAAGCAAGAACTTATATTATGGAAAACTATTACAAAACAATTCAAATAGAAGATGTGGCAGAATCCTTGTTTATTAGTTCGTCTCACTTGAGTAGACTGTTTAGACAGGAAATAAATTGTACTGTTAACGAGTATTTAACTCGGGTCCGCATAGAAAAAGCAGTCGAACTAATGAAAAAACCTGAGCTTAGTGTAGCTCAAGTGTCGCAAGCGGTAGGAATTAAAAACCAGAGTTATTTTGCTAAGGTTTTTCGTAAATATATAGGAGTTACTCCATTGGTGTATCGAAATAGTCTTTTCTAGGAAGGGAGTGACAAAAATAGTGTATCCATATAAACATATCAGTCAGGCTGTGGTAGAAGGTGATGCGGAGACCACCATTAAAGTTGTTAAAGATGCTTTGGCGCAGAAATATCCTTTTGATAGTATATTGAATAAAGGTTTAATTGCCGGTATGAATCTAATTGCGGAAAAATTTCGAGAGCAAAGGGTTGTAGTACCTGAAGTTCTGATGTCTTCCAGAGCGATGCACGCAGGACTTTTCCTGTTGGAACCATATTTTAAAATCCAAACGATCAGAACAACTGGTAGAATTATTATTGGAACGGTAGCAGGGGATCTCCATGACATAGGTAAGAATTTGGTAAAAATGATGGTTATGACCTGTGGAGCGGAAATTGTTGACTTGGGTATTGATGTAACTGCTGAAAAATTTTCTAAAGAGGTCTCTGAGAGAAAACCGGACATTCTGATGTTGTCAGCCTTGTTAACTACCACTATGTGGAATATGAATGAAGTAATTGAAAAGTTAAAGGCGAAAGGCCTGCGCCATACAGTGAAAATTATCGTTGGCGGGGCTCCGGTAAATGAAGATTTTGCTCAAAAAATTGGTGCAGACTACTATTTTGAAGATGCTTTTGATGTTAAGGAATTTCTCGACCATAATTTAGCAAAAATTATTAAAGCAAAGTCGGTGTAAACCGGCTTTTTTATTTTGTCAAAACTATCTAGGTTCACTCATGAATAGGATTCTATCAAAAGAAGCAGAAATGCATCTAACTTTTGGCTCTATTTTAGTGTTAAGCTCTTGTTAAGAAGCAGTTTCCGGTCATAACTTTGAATTTTCAGCAAGGGGGGTAAAACAATTTGATACTTGTGGGAGAAAAAATTAATACCAGTTTAAAGGGAGTAACTGAAGCAGTAGAAAATAAAGACGTTGATTTTATTCAAAATAGGGCTATTGCCCAGGCAGATGCTGGAGCTGACTATATCGACGTTAACTGTGGGACCTTAATTGATGCAGAGGAGGAAGGATTAGCTTGGTTGGTGGAAACTGTACAAAAGGCTGTTAATAAGCCGTGTTGTATTGACAGCCCCAACCCTTATGCGCTTGCAGCGGGGTTAAAGGTTCATAAGGGCAAGGCCTTAATTAACTCCATTACTGCAGAAAAGGAGAGGTATGAAGGGATATTGCCTCTTGTTAAAGAGTATCAGGCTGGGATTATTGCTTTAACTATGGATGACGAACACGGTATGCCTAACGATGCAGCGGTCAGGGTTGATATTGGTGTCAAACTTATCAGTGAATTGAAGCATGAAGGGGTACCGATTAATGATATTTATATTGATCCGTTAATTCAGCCAATTAGTACAAATGGAGAAATGGCTTTGGTAGCGATTGATACCATTAAGGGAATCAAAACTGCCTACCCGGAAGTTCATTTCATGTGCGGCCTTAGTAACGTCTCATATGGCTTACCCAAAAGGGCTCTTATAAACAGGACCTTCTTAGTCATGTGTATGTTAGCTGGGTTGGATGGGGCAATAATGGACCCGGGAAATAAAAAACTGATGGCAAACATAAAGTCTGCAGAAATTTTACTAAATAAAGATGAATTTGCTCAGAACTATCTAAAAGCTTTCAGGGAGGGATCCCTTGACTGCTAGCACGTTAAAGAAAGGGGTATTAGTAGATGGATATTATTAAGCAAATTAACCAAGCGGTTATGAAAGGCGACGACCAACAGGTTATCAGCCTGGTTAATAGAACATTAGAAGAAAAAGTTAAAATCAGTATAGTTATTAATCAGGGTTTAATTGAAGCTATGAGCGTAGTAGGTTCTAAAATGGCATCTGGTGAGATGTTTGTTCCGGAAGTTTTAATGAGTGCTAGAGCTATGAAGGCGGGGTTGGAGATTCTTAAACCTCTGATGGAAAGTGGAGACATGGATAATTATGGTACAGTGCTTATAGGTACAGTTAAGGGTGACCTTCATGATATAGGT
>Ga0209347_1003209_pt1 | contig 19600 bp, 19 predicted proteins | sample AutmiccommuBRH23_FD_187382 | JGI IMG/M metagenome (GOLD analysis project Ga0209347, IMG submission 187382) | Deep subsurface microbial communities from Mt. Terri, Switzerland - Autotrophic microbial communities BRH/23 (SPAdes) (version 2) | ecosystem: Environmental > Aquatic > Deep subsurface >...
TCACTGAAGTTGGCTGCGCCGATCACCAGCGAACCGGTTCCCGAGGGCTCGATGCGGGCGGTGAGGTCGTTGGCCTCGGCGAACGCCTCCGCCGCCGCCCGCGGCGTGTTCCGCTCGAGGTCGACGGCCCCGTTCAGGTCGATCAGCGTCGGGGTGTCCAGCGCCGCCGACACGGTGTTCAGCGCGGCCAGGAGCTCGGGGGTCGCCACGTCGGCGTTCACCGCCGGGATGACGTTGTCGCTGTTCTGCAGGTTCTGGTCGTCCTCCAGCACCACGAGCTGCTCGCCCGCCAGTGGGGAGCAGCCTCCCTCGCCCGCCGCCTCAGGCTCCGTGGTTCCCGAGGATCCCGCATCGCCGCAACCGGCGAGCACGCCCAGCACGAGGATCCCGACCGCTGAGACAGTCCTGACTGCACGTGCGCGCATCTGCTCCGCCTTCTGTGTCCCGGCGCGGTCACCGTGACCGGCCGCGTGTCCGGCAGGCGCCGTCTAGCGCGCGCCCGCTCGCCGTCGAGCCAACACCGGATCGCCGCAGATCGCAAGATCACCGGGTACCACCCGCCCGTCCGGCTACGCCTCGCCGACCGCCGACCTCGCGTCGTCCCGTCGACCGCGTGAGGGCCGGAGCGGACGCGGCGTCACCACCCGTTCCAGACCCACCAGCACCACCTCGACGAGCATCGCCAGCAGGCCGACGAGCAACCCGCCGGCGAGGATCTGGCCGCCGCCCACCGCGATGCCGAGGCCGAATCCGGCGCTGATGATCTGACCCAGCCCGCCGCCGTTGACGAACGAGGCGAGCGCCGCGGTCGCCACCACCTGGACGGCGGCCGTCCGCAGGCCCGCGGCCAGGTACGGCAGGGCGAGGGGCATCTCGATGCGGAACAGCACCTGCCGACCCGACAGCCCCATGCCGCGCGCGGCGTCACGCGCCTCGGGGTCGGCCTCCCGCACGCCGGTGTAGGCGTTGGCCAGGAGCGGTGGCACGGCGAAGACGGTGAGCGCGACGATCACCGACCAGCGGCCGAATCCGAGCGGCGTCAGCGGAAGGATGGTCAGCATCGCGATCACGGGGATGGCGAGCGTCACGTTCGACAGCACCACCACGATCCCGCCGCCCCGCCTGCTGTGACCGATCCAGAGCCCGATCGGCCAGGCCACCAGGCAGCCCAGCACGACCGCCGCCGCCGAGATGATCAGGTGCTCGGACAGCCGGTCGAGCACCCCGCCGGGGACCGTCCAGTTGAGGGGGTCGTTGAGCCATGCGATGGCTTGGGCGATGGGGTTCATGACGGACGCCGCCGGTCCGCCCAGGGCGTGAGCCAGCGACCAAGTCCGGCGAGGAGCAGGTCGAGCACCAAGGCGAGCAGGACGCACAGCACGGTCCCGGTCAGGATCTCCGCCCGGTAGAAGTTGTTCCGGAAGCCGCCGAGGATCAGCTGGCCCAGGCCGCCGTGGCCGACGAGGACGCCCACCGTGACCAGGGCGACGGTGGAGACGGTGGCCAGCCGCAACCCGGTGAGGATCCCCGGGACGGCCAGCGGCAAGTCGATCCGGAGCAGCCGCGCCGAGCGGCTGAAGCCCATCCCGTCCGCCGCGTCGCGCACCTCGGCGGGCACCTGCGTGAGCCCGGCGAGGGTGTTGCGCACGATCAGCAGGAGCGCGTAGAGGACCAGCCCGAGCACCACCGTGCGGGAACCAGTGCCCAGGTACGGCGCGACGAAGGCGAAGAGGGCGAGGGAGGGCACCGTGTAGAGCACGCCGGTGAGTGCAAGAATCGGGCCGGTGAGCGACCGGAACCAGTACGCGACGATCGCGAGGGGCACCGCGATCGCCGCGGCGATGAGAACGGCCTGTCCCGTCAGCACCGTGTGCTCGCGCAGCGCGTCCAGCACCGCCCCCGCGTTGTCCTGGAGGTACTGGACGGAGAACCACGGGTTGCCCGGAAGGTCGACGGCGGTCGCCCGGAGGAACATACGTGGACACTAGAGGGGACGGGCCCGACCCGGCCACGCGTGCGGAGCAGAGCTCCCAGGGCGACGCCTCGGGGACCTCCGAGTCGATCACTCTGGAGAACCTGGGCAAGCAGTACCCGGACGGGACGGTCGCCGTCGAGAAGCTGGACCTCACGGTCGCTGCGGGCGAGGTGGTCGTGCTCATCGGCCCCTCGGGCTGCGGCAAGTCCACGGTGCTCCGAATGATCAACCGGCTCGTCGAGCCGACGTCGGGCCGGGTGCTGCTCGGGCACGAGGACATCTCGGGCAGCGATCCGGTCCAGCTCCGCCGCCGGATGGGTTACGTGATCCAGAACGTCGGCCTGTTCCCCCACCAGACCGTCGCGACGAACGTCGGCACCGTTCCGCGCCTGCTGGGTTGGCCGGCACAGCGGGTCCGGGAGCGGACCGAGAGCCTGCTCGACCTGGTCGGGCTCGACGAGTTCCACGGACGGCGGTACCCGCACGAGCTGTCCGGCGGGCAACGTCAGCGGGTCGGCGTCGCCCGGGCGCTTGCCGCCGACCCCGTCGTGCTCCTGATGGACGAGCCGTTCTCCGCCGTCGATCCGATCGCGCGCGCCCGGCTCCAGGAGGAGTTCCTCGCTCTCCAGCAGCGGGTGCGCAAGACGATCGTGCTGGTGACCCACGACCTGGACGAGGCCGTGCGGCTGGGTGACCGGATCGCCGTCCTCTCCCAGCACGGTCATCTCGAGCAGTACGCCGACCCCCTCACGCTCCTGGGCCGCCCGCAGACCCCGTTCGTGCACGAGTTCGTCGGGGCGGACCGGGCGATCCGTCGGCTGTCCGTCACGCCGGTGACCACCGAGATGCTCCAGCGGTTGCCCGACGGAGCCGACGCCACCGCCCTGCCCGAGATCCCGCTCGGCGCCTCCCTGTACGACGCCCTGGCCGCCGCGCTGGCGTCCGGCGCCGACGCCGTGGTGGTGACCGACGGAGGCGTGCCGCTGGGGGTGGTCTCGCGGGGTCAGGTCTTCGAGGCTCAGGCGACGGACGGCGACGCCGCCTAGCGGACGCCGGCGCGCGTCCACCCACGATTGTGCGGAAGATCCGGGCCCCAGAGGGGGTCAGATCTTCCGCACAGTCCGCGGCCATCCCACCCGCCGCCGTCGTCCAGCCACAGCCGCCGTCCACAGCCGCACCTCGCCGTCGCCGTCCACAGCCGCACCGTTCCGCCGTCGTCCACAGCTCCCCAGCCAAGGCCGCCGTCCACAACCCACCCGGCACTCCGGCGTGGCCGTCGTCGGGTGCCGCGATGCTCACACCGTGGCTCCCCCACCCACCGCCCTCGGCGCGCTCGCGGCACGGCAGGACACCGTCGTCACCCGTGCGCAGTGCCTTGCCCTCGGCGCGACACCCAAGTGGGTCTCCGTGCAGGTGAGCTCTGGACGATGGCAACGGCTCCACTCAGGGGTGATGGTGACCCACTCCGGCCCGGTGCCCTGGCGCGCGAGGGCCCGGGCGGCACTCCTGTACGCCGGACCCGGCGCGGCGCTGAGCCACGACTCCGCCGGATTCCTCCACTCGTTCGTGCCACGGCCGTCTCGACTGGTGCACGTGAGCATCCCGGAGGCCCGCCGAGTCGCCCCGACCCCCGGAGTCGTGATCCGCCGACGGCGTCACCTGGAGGTCGCCCCCGGGAAGTTTGCGGTGGTGTCTCCGGGGCAGACGGTCCTCGACATGCTCCACGAGACCGCCTCCGACGACGACGCCATCGGCCTCATCTGTGCCGCCGTCCGGGCGGGTACCTTGCCCGAGCAGATCCTCCAGGCGCTGGAGGGTCGGGCGAGGGTCAGGCGACGCTCGCTCCTCGCGGACCTGATCGCCGCGGCGGCCTGCGGCGTCGAGTCCCCACTCGAGCTGCGCTACCACCGTGCCGTCGAGAGTCGGCACCGTCTCCCGGCGGCTCGACTGCAGGTTCGCCACGTCCTGGACGGCCGCTGGGTGAGAGCGGACCGCGTCTACGAGGGACTTCGGGTGCGCGTCGAGCTCGACGGCGAGCTGGCCCACCCCGGTGGACGCACGGATTCGGATGCCTGGCGGGACAACGCCGTCATGATCGAGCGCGCTGAGCTGACCTTGCGCTACCGGTGGCGACACGTGTGCGTCACACCCTGCGAGACAGCAGCTCAGGTCCGGGCTGCCCTCCGATCACGCGGATGGACGGGCGACACGCGGCGGTGCGGCCCCACCTGCACGATCGGCTGACGGCTCACGCGTCTGTGCGGAAGATCCGGGCGCCTGAGGGGGTCAGATCTTCCGCACAGTGGGTTCGAGGGCGCTCGGCCCCGGCCCGGCCCCAGCGAGGCGCCGGCGGGTGGGCACGTCGCGCGGCCCGGGGACGTCGGCGCTAGGTGCTAGGCGCGGGCCCGGTAGGCGTCAACCATCCCGGCGAGCACCTCGTCCCACGGCGTGGGCGCCAGGCCGAAGGTGCGCTGCGCGGCGCTGGAGTCCACGACGAAGGGCCGCTCGAACTGGTAGCTGACCTCCCCGAACTCCCGGATCACGGGATTCACCACGCCGAGCCCGCGCATCAGCCATGCCGGGTGCTCGCCCACCGTCACGGGTGCGACGCCGGCCACGCGGCACAGGTCCGCCACCGCCTCTCTCTGGGTGCGCGGCGCGTTGCTCGGCACGTGCCACGCCCGGCCCCATCCGCGCTCGTCGGCGGCCACGGTGACCAGCAGGCGCGCAACGTCGCCGACCGAGGTCCAGGTGTGCGGGGCGTCCGCGCTGCGCATCACGCTCACCTTCCGGCCGGCCAGGGCCTTCGGCGCGACGCGGTCGCCGAGGTGGCTCTGCTGCCCGGGGCACACGTAGTCCGACCCGCGCACCTCCGTGACCCGCACCCGGCCGGCCTCGTGTGCGGCGAGGGCGTCGGTCCACATCTGCGCCCGCACCCGTCCCTTGGGGCCGGCCGCCGCGAGCGGCAGGTCCTCGGAGAGCGTCCCGTCCACCGGCCCGTAGCCGTACAGGTTGCTCACCGTCGCCAGCACGGCGCCGGTGCGCTCGGCCGCCGTGAGCAGCGCGGCCGCGAGCGGGGGCCAGTCGGTGGTCCAGCGGTGGTACGGCGGGTTGGCGCAGTTGTAGATCGCGGTCGCTCCCTGCGCGATCTCGACCAGGCGCTCGGAGTCGGCGGCGTCCGCGGCCACCAGCCGGATCCGGGGGTGCTCCGGCCCCGAGCCGGACCGGGTGACCACGACGACGTCGTCCCCCTGGTCGGCGAGAAGCTGGGCGGTGGCGGTTCCGATCGGGCCGGACCCGACGACGACGTGCTTGCGCATGGTGAGCCTCCTGTAGATCAGTGGTCTAGATCGAGAGCGGTGCTCTCGCCGACATCAGGATGCCCGACCCTGCGTACCAAGTCAAGAGCGGCGCTCTCGTTTGTTGCCATTGATCTCCCGATCCGGCAGGATGGCCGCCATGGAGACGTCCGCCCCCCGCACGGCCCGGGCCAGGGTGCGCGCCGAGCTGACGGCGGAGATCAAGGCACAGGCGCTGACCCAGCTGGCTGCCGGCGGCGCCGAGAGCCTCTCCCTGCGCGGCATCGCTCGCGAGATGGGCATGGCCTCGTCCGCGCTGTTCCGCTACTTCCCCAGTCGCGATGCGCTGATCACCGCGCTCATCATCGACAGCTACGGGGCCCTGGCCGACGCAGCCGAGGCGGCGGAGGCCCGGGCGCCGACCTGCTCGGTGCTGGACCGGTGGATGGCGATCTGCCACGGCGTGCGCGACTGGGCCATCGACCACCCCCACGAGTACGCCCTGATCTTCGGCTCACCCATCCCGGGGTACGCGGCGCCGCCGGACACCATCGCTCCGGCCTCCCGGGTCCCCCTGCTGCTCAGTGCCCTGCTCGCCGACCTCCTCGCCGTGGGCCACTACGACCCGGACGGCCAGCCCGAGGTGCCCGACGACGTCGTCCGCGCGGTCGCCCCGGTGCGTGGGTTGATCCCAGCCGGGGCGCCGGCCGACCTCATGGTGCGCGGGCTGATGGCCTGGACGTACCTGTTCGGGGCGGTGTCGTTCGAGGTGTTCGGGCACCGGCACAACGTGATCGAGGAGCCACGCGCGTTCTTCGACCACGAGACCCGACGTCTCGCCGTCGCCCTGGGGCTGGACGGCTGACGCGGCACGTCGCCGACACGCCCGCGGACGGCACACCGGTGCGCCAGCCTTGCCTCTGACCTGCCGACATCCCCCTCACGCACTGGAGCACACCCGTGGACAGATCAGCGTCCGGGCTGGTCGGCCTCGACCAGTTCGCCGTCAAGCAACGCCTCACGATGATGGTCAACCGCTACGAGATCCACGCCCTGGATGGCGCCGGGGCGGAGGGCCCGGTGCTGGCGATGGCCCAGCAGAAGCGGATGGCCTTCCGCGAGCAGGTGACGTTCTTCGCCGACGAGGACCGCACGGTCCCGGTGTTCTCCTTCAAGGCCCGACAGGTGATGGACCTCGGGGCGACCTACGACGTGTTCGACGCCGGCGGACGTCCGATCGGGCTGTTCCGCAAGGACTTCGCCAAGTCCCTGCTCCGGTCCACCTGGCACCTGGAGTCTGGGGGCCCGACTGCCGTCGGGCAGGAGCGGAACGCCGCCGTTGCGATCATCCGCCGGGTGCAGGACGTCATCCCACTGGCCTTCCACTTCGACCCGCAGGGACAGCTGGTGATGTCGTCCGAGCGCAGGTGGGGCCTGCGCGACCGGTACGTGGTGAAGGTTCCCGGAGCCCGGCTGGACTCCCGGGTGGCCGCGGCGATGGCCGTGGCCCTCGACGCCCTGCAGAGCCGCTAGCCGGTCACGACCGCTCGACGCTCCAGCCCGACGGCACGGCGGCTCCGCGCGCGTCGGGGAGGCCGTGGAAAGCGAGGAGGGTCGGCAGCTCGAGGGCGATCGTCGCGCCCACCCGTTCCAGCAGGGTGGCCACCGCGGCCGTCGCTGCGGCGACGCTGCCGGCCACCTGCGTCAGGCTGTGCACCGCGGCGAGGCGGAGGCCGTCGGTCGATCCGGGCTGCACCTGACCCGCCACCAGGACCACCGGCACCCCCGCGGCACCCGCCCTGCGCATCACCTCACCCGGACCCTTGCCGCGCATGCTCTGGCTGTCCCACGCCCCCTCACCGGTCACCACGAGCGACGCGGCACGCACATGGTCGTCGAAGCCGACCGCGTCGAGCACCAGGCCCGACCCCGAGACCACCTCGGCCCCGATCGCGAGGAGTGCCGCCCCGACTCCCCCAGCCGCCCCGGCGCCCGGGACCTGCGTCACGTCGCGGCCGGTGGCCCCGGCGAGCAGGCTCCCCCACCGCGCGAGTGCCCGATCGAGGTCGGCCACCTCGCCCGGTGAGGCGCCCTTCTGCGGGCCGAACGTCACAGCGGCGCCGTCCGGCCCGTGCAACGGGGCGTCGACGTCGCAGGCCACCCGGAGCCGGGTGCGCGCGGGGAGCCAGATCTCGTCCAGGTCGATCCGCGCCACCCTCATCAGCCCGTGGCCGTCGGGCGTCACCGGCTGTCCGTCGCGATCCTCGGCCCGCGCACCGAGGGCCATCAGGAACCCCAGGCCCCCGTCCGTGGAGGCGCTGCCGCCCAGGCCCACGATCACGTCCCGAAAGCCCCAGTCGAGGACCTGCCGCACCGTGCGACCCACGCCCCGGCTCGATGCGGCCAGCGGGTCGACCCTTTCGCCGGCGACCGCCAGGCCGCAGAGCGAGGCCAGCTCGACGACCGCCTGGCTCCCCCGGGCGGCGACGACGCCGGTGGAGTCCCGTCCGAAGGTGTCGGCGCTCGGGACCGTGAGTGGCTCGTGCCCGGACGCGAGCAGCGCGTCCACCGTGCCGTCGCCGCCGTCGGCGATCGGGCACCGCACGACCTCGGCCCGAGGCGCGCCCGTCGCGATCCCTCGCGCCAACGCCTCGACGACCTCCGATGCCGACGCCGAACCCTTGTACTTGTCGCTCGCGAGCAGGACCCGCGGCGGGTCAGGCAACGTTGGCAAGGAACTCCTTCGAGCTCATCACGCGGCCGATCTTGGGGAAGATGATCTCCTCGGCGTAGGACTGCTCCCGCTCGGTGTCGGTGGCGGTGCAGTCGGCGAGGACGGTCACCCGGTACCCCTTGTCGTACGCCGAGCGTGCGCTGGACTCGACGCACCAGTTGGTGTGGAAGCCGGTGAACGCGACGTGCTCGATCTCGTTCGCCCGGAGCAGGTAGTCCAACGCCGTCGAGTGGAAGGCGTCGAGGGTCTTCTTGCCCTCGACCACGATGTCGCCGGGCTTCGGGGTGAGCTGCGGGATGATCTCCGGCCCGGGCGTGTCGCGGAGCCACGCACCCGTGCCCCAGTCGGCCTCCATGTCCATCTCGACGCCGCGCAGGCCCTCGACCGCGGGGCCGCCGGCCTTCAGCTCGGGGAACCCCTTCTCGAAGGAGTGGAACGGGACGTAGAAGATCTTGATGCCCTTCTCGCGGGCGCCGTCGAGAAGCTGCTGCAGGTTGGAGATCACGTCCCGCTCGGCCAGCTGCTCGGCGATGTAGGTGTACATGGTGCCGCCGGGGGACAGGAAGTCGTTCTGCGGCTCGATGAGCACGACGGCGGTCTTGCTGGCAGGGATCGACATGAGAGTTCCTTTCGTCGGGGGTTGAGGTGTCGGTGGCTGGGGTTCAGGTGGACTCGGGGTCCGCGTCCGCGGTCGGGATCCACACGCGCATCGTCGAGGCGCCGCGGTTGGACCACGCGTAGTACGGGACGAGGTCGATCTCCGCCGGGGCGCCGTCCGTCGAGACGCCGACGCGACCCGTGCCGTCCGCGGGCTGCGTCACCTCGACGTAGGGCCACGGACGGTCCGGCTCGGGCGCGACGACCGTTCCTCGCACCCGAACAACCTCGCGGGTGTCGCTCGGGCCGGTCACCGGGATCGACGTCAACGGGGTGGCTGGGTCCACGCGGAACACGTCCAGGTCGACCTCGTCGGAGCCGACGACGGACTCCGCGCAGTAGACGAGAGGGCCACGCTGGACGGCGGCGGTGCCGCGCACCGAGGTGATCCTCGGGTCCGGGCGCAGCATGCGGGCACGCACCGGGAGCTCCAGCTCGATGACGTCACCCTCGGCCCACTCCCGGCGCACGGCCGCGTACCCGGGGCCGACGGTGGTGACCTCGCCGCCGACCGTGAGGGTGGCGCCGTCGGCCCACTCCGGGACCCTGAGCCGCACCTCCCACGTCCCCTCACCGGACAGCACCCGGGCGGTGACCGAACCCTCCCAGGGGTACTCGGTCGTGATGGCGAGCCCGACCTCCCGGCCGTCGGCCAGCGTCGTCCGGATCTCGCCCCCGAAGTACTGCTGGACGATCAGCGCGTCGTCGTCGGTCGTGGCGAAGTACCCGGTGAGCGAGGAGAGCAGCCGCACCACGTTGGTGGGGCAGCAGGAGACCCAGAACCAGTTGGCGCGCAGGGTGTCCTTGCGGAAGGGCGCCTCCCCGTCCGCGACCTCGATCCCGGGCTCCCGCGCGAGCAAGGGGTTGACGTAGAAGAACCGGTCGCCCGCGGCGTTGGGCGAGGTGGCGACCATGTTGTACAGCAGCCGCTCGATCGCGTCGGCGTAGTGGGACTCGCCCGTGGCCAGCAGCAGCCGCCACGCGACCATGATCGACCCGACCGCGCCGCAGGTCTCGGTGTACGCCCGGTCCGGCGGCAGCTCGAAGTCCCGGCCGAACGACTCCCCCAGGTGACGCGAGCCCATCCCGCCGGTGAGGTAGGTCCGCCGTGCCCAGGTGTTCTCCCACTGGGTGATGAGGGCGTGGAGCAGCTCGTCGTCGCCCGTCTCGACGGCCAGGTCGATCGCGCCCGCGGTCAGGTACATCGCGCGGACCACGTGCCCGCGCAGCACGCCGGCCTCCCGGACGGGGACGTCGTCGAGGTAGTACTCGTGGCCGATCGCGTGGTGCTCGAAGGTGCGGTGCCCCCGCTGCTCGATGAAGCGGAGGGCCTGGTCCCGGTACCGCGTCTCGCCGGTCGCCCGGTAGAGCTCCATGAGGCCCACCTCGATCTCCGGGTGACCGTCGGAGCCGCGGATCCCGTCGGGCCCGAAGTCCGCGCAGATCCGGTCGGCGAACGCGATCGCCGTGCGGGTCAGGTCGTCCTCCTCCCCGGCCCGCAGCCGCGCGACGGCGGCCTGGAACAGGTGGCCGGCGCAGTACAGCTCGTGCCCGTGGGCGAGGTCGCTGTAGCGCGCGTCCCGCCCGCGGGGCCCGAAGAACGTGTTCAGGTAGCCGTCGTCCTCCTGCGCGGCGGCGACGAGGGCCGACACCTCCTTGAGCCGCTCCTCGCGCACCGGGTCCGGCCGCTGGGCCACCTCCCAGGCGAAGGCCTCGAGGAGCTTGTACACGTCGGCATCCGTGAACAGCTTGCCCTGCAACGGCTTCTCCGGCTCCTCGCCGGCAGCCGCCCGGAACGTGTCGTACCACCCCATGGAGTCGATCCAGCTGTCGGCGTGGTCCAGCAGGCGGGTGGTGTTGAGCTCCTGACGGGTGTGCCAGAAGCCGTCGGTGAGCCGCACCGAGTCGGCGGCCACCGGGGACTGCCGCCCGCGTGAGGGAACGACCGGTCCGAGGGGTTGACGAGGGCGAGGCATTCGATCTCCAGGACGTTGACGGTGGGCCATGGTCATCCCTTGACCGCACCCTGAGTGAAACCGCTGACAAATGCACGTTGAAGGAAGAAGAACAAGGCGACGCATGGGGCTGCAGAAACCACCACACCTGCCTGCAGTGCGCCGAAGTCGATCATTCCCCAGTCACCCTGGACAAGACTGACCAGGGCGAGCGGGAGGGTGTACAAATCGCCATCACTGAGAAGAATGAGCGGGGTCACGAACTCATTCCAGGACGCGAGGAACGCGAAGAGCGCCACCGTGACCAGACCGGGCAGCACGCCGGGCAGGACCACGCGACGCAGCGCACCCCGCGGGGTGCAGCCGTCGATCAGGGCGGCTTCCTCGAGCTCGCGCGGCACACCCTCGAAGGAGTTGCGCATCATGAAGACGGAGAACGGCATCTGGTACATGACCATGACCAGGCCGACACCGACGAGGCTGTTGCCCAGCCCCATCCGGTCCAGCCAGATGTAGAGCGGGATCAGCAGGCTGGTGTGGGGGACCATGAGGATCGCGAGGATCCCCACGAAGAGCAGGTTCTTGCCCGGGAACCTCAGACGGGCGAACGCGTAGCCGGCGAAGATGGACACCGCCAGGGAGCCGACGACGGTGACGAGCACCACCAGGCCGGTGTTCGCCAGGTAGGTCCACAGCCCCGCTCCGTAGTTCACGAGGCGGTCGTAGTTGGCGCCCGAGAGCCCGCCGCCCTCCTGCATCGAGCCCCACCCGACCCACAGGATCGGGCCGATGAAGAACACGACGAGCACGACGACGACGATCACGCCGAGCGGGCGCAGCAGCCGCGCCAGGGGGTGTGGCCCCTCGCGGCCGGTCTGCCGGCCGCGGCGCGAACCTGAACCCCGGCCCAGATCCTCCGGACCAGCCGGTGACTCGGGGACCGCGGTGGCGGCGGTGACGGGGGTGCTCGCACGCATCAGGCCACCTCATCCTTCGATCGCAGGACTCTCAGCTGGAGCACGTTGAGGAGGACCAGGCCGACGAGCACGACGACGGACATCGCCGCGGCGGTCCCGAGGTCGAACTGGCTGAACGCCTGGCGGAAGATCGTCATCACCATGGTCACCGTGGAGTTGTCCGGCCCGCCGCGGGTCAGGACGTAGAACTGCTCGAAGGCGACGAGCCCGCCGGTGACGATGAGCACGGCCGACATCGCCAGACTCGAGCGCAGCAGCGGGATGGTCACCGAGCGCAGCGTCCGCCAGCGCGAGGCGCCGTCGATGGCCGCCGCCTCGTAGACGTCACCGGGGATCGCCTGGAGGCCGGCAAGCAGGATGATCATGTAGAAGCCGGCGAACCGCCACGTCATCATCGTGACCGTCGAGATCAGCGCCCACGTCGGGTCGCCGAGGAAGTCCACGCGGACGCCGAACCAGCCGAGGATGTCGTCGACGGGGCCCGCACTGGGCGACAGAAGCCCGAGGAAGAGGAGGGCCGCCGTCGTCAGGCCGGTCACGACGGGGAGGAAGAACGCCGTGCGCAGGAAGCCGGTCCTGCGCCGCTTGGTCTCCTGGACGAGGAGCGCGAGCCCGAGGCTCAGGACCAGCAGAACCACGGCGATGATCAGGGTGTACTTCACCGTGAACAGCACCGCGTCCGCGAAGAGCCGGTGCTCGGGGATGCGCGTGTAGTTGTCGGGGAAGTTGAGCCCCTGGACGTCACCGAGCAGCGGCCAGCGGTGCAACGACATCCACACGGCGAGTCCGAGCGGGATCACGAACAGCCCGAGGAGGACCGCCGTGGCGGGGGTGGCGTAGAGCCACCCCCGCAACGACTGGCGCCGGGCCCGTACTGTCGCGGACGAGACGGACGACCGCCTTCGTGGTGGTGCCGAGGATGCGATGTCCATGCGTCACGTCCTTGTCAGAGCGGACCGTGGAAGGAGCCCGAGACGGTCACATGCCGGCTTGGAGCGAGTCCGTCACGGCCTCGTTGCTGGCAGGGAGGCTGTCCGGGCCGGAGCCGAAGACCGCCTCGCGGATCAAGGCGAGGAACGGGCCCTGCGGGTCGTTGAAGGTCTGGAAGAAGCGGGTCGAGTACGGCAGGTTGCCGTCGCTGACCAGCTCGTTCATCAGGACCACCCGCTCGTCCTCGGCGGCGTACTGGTTGTCCGCGAGGTCGGTCCGCACCGGGATGAAGCCGGCCTGGGCGTAGATGTCCAGCTGGACGTCCTCACTCATGCTCCACTCCAGGAAGGTCCAGGCCGCGTCGACGTTCTCCGACGAGGAGGAGATGCCGATGATGTCGCCGCCCACGAAGGTGGAGACGCCGCCGTCGGGACCAGGGATGGGCGCCACGCCGATCTCGAGGCCCTCGTTCTCGGGGATGGTGCCCAACGCCTTCGACCCCAGCAGGGCGAAGCCGACCGAACCGGCCTCGAAGGCGGAGTTCTGGGTGGCCCCGGTCTCGTTGCGCGACTCCTGCATCATCGAGCCGTCGTTCCACATCTGGTGGTAGACGGACAGCACCTCGGCGGCCGGCTCGGAGTCGAGGGTGCCCTCGGTACCGTCGTCGTTCATCACGGAGCCGTCGGCCGCCCAGATGGACGGGAAGACGGTGAAGGCGAGGCAGCCGCCGCAGTCGCCGGGGAAGTACAGTCCACCGATGTCGTCGCCGAGGGCGTCGACGGCCGCGGCCTGCTCGGCCAGCTCCTCGAGCGTGCTCGGGGGGGACTCGGGGTCGAGGCCGGCCTGTTCGAGCAGCACCTTGTTGTAGTACAGGGCCGAGACGTCGACGACGTGCGGAACCGCGTAGATGCTGCCGTCGAGGCTGCCGACGTCGAGGTGTGCCGGTGCCAGCGCGTCCGAGTACTCCAGCGCCTCGACTCGGTCGGTGATGTCCGTCCAGAGCCCCAGGGTCGAGTAGTTCGGGCCGTCGATGACGTTGGCCGCCAGGATGTCCGGCAGGTTGTCGCCGCTGGCCGCCGCACTCACCTTCTGCAGGTACTCGGTGTGCGGGACCACCGTGAGCTCGATGGTGATCTGGTCTTCGTTCTCCTCGTTGAAGGCGGCGACCAGCGCCTCCGACTGCGCGGCGGTCACCGACCTCGTCCACATCGTGAGGGTGACCGGTTCCGTGACGGCGCCGTTGTCGTCGTCCTCCGGTGCGCCGGCCGGGGTGTCGTCACCGTCGTCGGACGCGCACCCTGCAAGGGCGAGGGCCACGATGGAGGCGCCGGCAAGAGCTGTTGAGATTCTTCGATGAATCATTGTTGCTCCCGTTCGCGGTGAGCCGGATATGAGCCCACCAAGCAGGTGTAGGGGATCTGGGGCGTACGGCAATATCGCCGAAACGCGAAAGACGGTCCGACGAGTACGCCCCGAACGCCGCTTGGCGAGGTGCGCCAGTGGCGCCGATCAAGGGCCTTGCACTTTCAGTTGTGACCGGTCACAATCTCCGGTGTGAGCAACGTAAGTCGGTCGGACGCGGGTTGTCAAGAGGAACGCGAGAGGCGGGGTGCGCCACGGCCGGCCGGCCCCACCGGGGGCCGCCCGTCACCCCGGCGACACACCCGCCGCCTAGGATCGCGCTGTCGCAGTGGGGGCACACGGGCGCGCCGCAGGATCATGCAGGCAGGGAGCTAGTCCATGTCAGAGGCGAAGGTGGCGGGAGGCGCCGCGATCAGGCGGGTGCCGAACATCCGGGACGTCGCACGGCGGGCCGGAGTGTCTCACCAGACCGTGTCCCGGGTGCTCAACGACCATCCCAACATCACACCCCGCACCCGCGCCAAGGTCATGGCCGCGATGGCCGACCTCGACTACCACCCCAGTCGGGTGGCCCGGGCGCTCGCGAACGGACGCTCGGGCACGATCGGCGTCGTCTCGACCGACAACGGCCGTTACGGCCCCCCGAAGACGTTGCGCGCCATCGAGTCCGCCGCCCGCGACGCGGGCTACTTCGTCAGCACCGTGAACATGGCCGCCGTCGGGCACACCCACATGGAGTCGGCCCTGCGCCACCTGATCGATCAAGGGATCGACGGCGTCGTCGTCATCGCTCCCCAGGCCGCCATGCTCGACTCGTTCTACGAGCTCGCGCCCGGCGTCCCCTTCGTCACCGTCGACTCGGCGGGGAGCGGCGGCGCCCACACGATCGCCATCGACCAGGCGGAGGGTGCGCGGCTCGCGGCCCGACACCTCGTCGACCTCGGACACCGCGACATCGTGCACATCTCCGGCCCGACGGACTGGCTGGACTCGCAGGCCCGGGTGGGCGGGTGGCGCTCCGTGCTCGCCGCCGCCGGGCTCAGCACCCCGGAGCCGCTGGTCGGCGACTGGTCGGCCGACTTCGGGCACCGGATGGGCCTCGAGCTGGCCGATCGGCGCGACTTCACCGCGGTGTTCGCCTCGAACGATCAGATGGCGCTCGGGCTGCTGCACGGCTTCCGGGAGCGGGGGATCCGGGTTCCCGAGGACGTCAGCGTCGTCGGGTTCGACGACATCCCCGAGTCGGCCTACTTCTGCCCGCCGCTGACCACGGTGCGGCCGGACTTCTCCGAGCTGGGTCGTCGGTGCATGGCCCGCCTGCACGACCAGCTCACCGGGGTCGAGCTGCGCTCCGACCCCCCGATCCCGCCGGTCCTGACCATCCGTGCCTCGACCGCCCCGCCGGGGGACGGTCCCGCCGCGACGCGCAGCTGAGGCTCCCAGACGGACGAGCCGCCCGGTCCCGGTCCGGCGGACCTGAAGGTAAGGTTTTCTTCACCCTCACCACGTCGGAGGAATGCCCGTGACGATGCACACCGTCCCCCGCGTTGTGCATGCCCTGGTCCCCCGACTGCTCACCGTCCGCGGGGTGACCGAGCTGAGTAGGTCCATGCGGCGGGTCACCCTCGGCGGACCGGCACTGGCCGGCTTCGCCGCACTCGCCGCGACCGACCACTCGAAGGTCTTCTTCCCGGCGGAGCCCGACTCCCCGCCCCGGATGCCGGTGGTCACCGACGGGCACTGGGTCAATCGCAGGGACCGGGCCCTGATCTACCGCGACTTCACGATCCGCGCCTTCCGCCCCGGCGCCGACGAGGTCGACCTCGACATGGTGGTCCACAACCACGGCCCGGCCGGTCGCTGGACGGCCCAGGCCGAGCCGGGCCAGCAGCTCGGTCTGCTCGGCCCGCGCAGCTCGACCATGCGACCCCTCGACCGCCGGTGGTATCTGCTCGCCGTCGACGAGACCGGCCTGCCGGCCACCGCCAACTGGCTCGAGCGCCTCCCGAGATCCGCCCAGGTGCAGGTGTTCGCCGAGGTGACCGGCCCGGAGGACCAGGTGGACCTGCCCGCGCACGACGGCGCCACGGTCACCTGGCTGCATCGCGGGGCCGCCTCCCCGGGGTCGACCACGCTGCTGCCCGACGCCGTCGCTGCCGCACCGCTCGGCGCCGGCGCGGGTTATGTGTGGGCCGCAGGCGAGGCAGGCCTGGTGCGCGCGATCCGGGCCGACATGAAGGCCCGGGGCGTCGACGCCGGCTCCTCCAGCATGACCGGTTACTGGCGCGTCGGCGTGAGCAACTTCGACCACAAGTCCCCGGAGGCATGACGCCGTGACCCCCTCGCCGTCCGCCCGGCAGCCCACCCGCTGGGAGGCCAGAACGAGCGCCGACCCCCAGCACTCGCACTGGTACGTCGAGCGGTTCCGCACGATGGCCGCCGACGGCGCCGATCTGGCGGGGGAGGCCCGGCTGATCGATGCGATGGTGCCCCGCGGCTCCCGCATCCTCGACGCGGGCTGCGGGCCGGGCCGGGTGGGATCCGCCCTGCACGCGTTCGGCCACACGGTGGTGGGCGTGGACGTGGACCCCGTGCTGATCGAGGCGGCCCACGCGGATCACCCCGGGCCGGACTGGCGGGTCGGCGACCTCGCGCAGCTCGATCTGCCGGCTGCAGGGATCGCCGAGCCGTTCGACGCGATCGTCTGCGCCGGCAACGTGATGACCTTCCTGGCACCCGGGACGGAGGTCGAGGTGCTCCGCCGGATGGGCGCGCACCTGGCACCCGGCGGGCGCGCCGTGGTCGGCTTCGGCGCCGGGCGCAGCTACGACTTCGACCAGTTCTTCGTCGACGCCGCGACCGCGGGCCTCGTCCTGGACCTCGCCCTGGCGACCTGGGACCTGCGTCCGTTCACGCCGTCGTCGGACTTCCTCGTCGCCGTGTTCAGCCAGCAGGACTGACCGTCCCGCGGCCCCCGTCGGCGATCAGCCGAACAGGCTCGAGGTGTGGTCGACGAGCCCGAGGTCTCCCCACGCCCCGTGCCCGGGCACGACGACGTCCGCGGTCGGGTACCGCCGCGCCACCGCCTCCAGCGAGACGGGCCAGGCGTCGACGTCGGCCTCGGCGGTGTTCCCGAGGGTGACCGCGCGCTGCTCCTTGACCAGGCAGCCGCCGAACAGGACCCGGTGCTCGGGGATCCAGACCACCGTGTTGTCGACCGTGTGCCCCGCCCCGGGGTAGGAGACCTCGAGCTCGACCCCCCCGAGGGTGAGCGCGACCGCGTCGCCCGTCCGGACGTCGTCGGGCACCACGTAGCCCGTGGCCGCGGCGGTCGTGGCCACGATCTCCAGGCTGATGATCGTGATCCCCTCGTCGCGGAGGTAGGGCGCGCCGCCCATCCGGTCGGGGTGGGCATGGGTCACGACCGCCGCGGTGACCTCGGCCTCGAACGCCTCCAGGGCCAGTCCGGCGAGCACCTCGGTCTGCTCCGGGGTCCACGGGGTGTCCACCACGACCACGCCGGCGTCCGTCACGACGAGCAGCCCGTTGGACGGGACGCGCGAGCCCTCGTAGTCCGCGTACGTGGTGTGCACCCACACCTCGTCGGTGATCCGGTTCAGCTCGACCCGCTCCTCACCGCCCCCGGCGACCAGGACGGCCTCGGCGGGGATGGTCGGCGCCGGTGCCGCCTGGCATCCCGCGAGGATCGCGGCCGCGAGGGCGATCGCGGCTCCGCGCACGGCACGCATCGGTCTCCGATCGGTGGGTGGGTGCCCCGATCGTCGCACGACGACGCCCGCCCGCGGGCGGGCTTCGGCGGCGCGGAACGAATCGCGGCAATGGGCCGTCAACTACCGCGAACTCGGGCGCTCCGGCGCCCCGGAACCGCTGATCGGGGGCCAAGTTCCTCCGAACGGGTGATCCAGTCACAGCCCTCTTTGCCGATAGTCATAGTGCGGTGACATGGGGATGGGGATCATGGGGTATCTCGACAAGCGTGCTGTCCGCCGGAGTCGTAAGCCGGAGACGTCCGCTCTGGGCCTGGGGGGGCCCGAGCGGACGGGCACGGCCGTGCCCGGCGTCCAGGCGACCGTCGCACAGGCGGAGCGCAGGCAGCTCAGCTGGTTCCAGGGCGACGGCGAGCAGGTGGGCGCCACGAGCCTGTCGATCCTGGCGCGCTACGGCTGGGCCTCCCTGCACGGCGTCCGGCTGCCGGCGTCCGACGACGCGACGATCAGTCACGTCGCGATCGGCCCGGGCGGCGTCGTGGTCGTCTCCGAGAAGCACTGGACGGGCAGCGTGCACGTGCAGGACGGCGTGCTGCGCCACGGGGGCTACCGGTGCGAGCGCGACACCGCGCAGCTCACCGCCACCTGCGCGGCGGTGGGAGCCCTGCTGACGGGCGACCTCCCCGTGATCGGGGTGCTCTGCGTCACCACCCGCGACCTGCCGGCCGAACCGGCGGGTGGCGTGATCGTCGTCGGCCGGCTGCACCTGGCCAGCCTGCTGGTCGACCTGCCCCCTCGGCTGTCCCCTCTGGAGGTCGCCGACATCACCCGCGAGCTCACCCGGTCCCTGCTCGGCCCCTCGGCCGTGCCGACGGTGGCCGAGTCCCGGGAGTCGCCTCACCACACCTCCGCCCTGGCGAACGAGGCGTCGGAGTACTTCGTCCCGCGCCCGGTGCCCGGTGGGCCCCACTCCGTCGAGCCCGCCCCGGTCCACGTCCCGGTCCCGGCTGCACGGGCCGCCGCACCGGTGGTGCGCGTGGCCACGCCCGGTTGGCCCGGTGGCGAGCTCATCACCCCGCCCGCGCTGCCCATCCCGCGGGGTGGCGAGCGCGTCGCCCCCTGCTGGCCCGGCGACGAGGGTCCGATGGCGCGTCCGGTGCCGCCCACCCGCGGCACCACGCCGGGTTGGCCCAGCGCACCCGACGACGACTGGATCCGCAAGCCTCCTCCTCGCACCGTGCCCAGTTCCCCCGTCACCACGTCGTCATCACCGCTCGCTGGTGGGTAGAGGGTGATTCCTTAACGGGCGCGACCGGCGGATCCAAGCGCCGCCGGTCGCGCCCGCTTAGTCTTCGCACCATGGCCCGGTACTTCGACGTGCACCCGCGCGACCCGCAGCCGCGCGCGATCGCCCAGGTCGTGGCCATGCTCGTCGACCAGGACGCCCTGATCGCCTACCCGACCGACTCCTGCTACGCCCTGGGCGCCCGGCTGGACAGCCCCACGGGCGCGGACCGGATCCGCCGCATCCGCCACCTGGACGACAAGCACCACTTCACGATCGTCTGCGCGGACTTCGCCCAGCTCGGCCAGTACGTGCTACTGGACAACGTCGCCTTCCGGGCGATCAAGGCCACGACGCCGGGCCCCTACACGTTCATCCTGCCCGCCACCAAGGAGGTGCCGCGAAGGCTGGCGCACCGGCGCCGGACGGTCGGCGTGCGGATCCCGGAGCACCCCGTCGCCCAGGCCCTGGTGCGCGAGCTCGGCGCGCCGCTGCTCTCCAGCACCCTGCTGCTCCCCGGGCAGGAGGACCCCCTCACCGAGGGCTGGCAGATCAAGGAGGAGCTCGAGCACGTTGTCGACGCGGTGGTGGACGCAGGCGACTGCGGCACCCAGCCAACGACGGTCGTCGACTGGTCCGAGGGGTACCCCGAGGTCGTGCGCACCGGTGCCGGCGACCCCAGCCGGTTCGAGGACTGA
>Ga0209347_1003211_pt1 | contig 19586 bp, 20 predicted proteins | sample AutmiccommuBRH23_FD_187382 | JGI IMG/M metagenome (GOLD analysis project Ga0209347, IMG submission 187382) | Deep subsurface microbial communities from Mt. Terri, Switzerland - Autotrophic microbial communities BRH/23 (SPAdes) (version 2) | ecosystem: Environmental > Aquatic > Deep subsurface >...
CCACCGCCTGGCCCCAGGTGACGCGGCCCGTGTATGTCGGCGGGCTCGGTTTTTCCATGAAATGGAACATGGGCTGGATGCACGACAGTCTGCTGTACATGTCCAAGGATCCGGTGCACCGGCACTTCCATCACGATCAGCTCACCTTCGGCCTGCTGTACGCCTTTACGGAAAACTTCGTGCTGCCGTTCTCCCACGACGAGGTGGTGCACGGCAAAGGCTCCATGCTCGGCAAGATGCCGGGCGACCGATGGCAGCGGTTCGCCAACCTGCGCCTGCTCTACACCTACATGTGGACCTATCCGGGAAAGAAGCTGGTGTTCATGGGCTCGGAGTTCGGCCAAAGCGGCGAGTGGGACGCCGACGCCGCCCTGCCCTGGGCGCTGGTCGACGATCCCGACCACGGCGGCGTGCAGCGCCTGATGCGCGACCTGAACCGGCTCTATCTCAGCGAGCCGGCCCTTTATGGACAGGAGTTCGAAGCGGGCGGGTTCGAGTGGATCGACTGCCATGACGCCGCACAATCGATCGTGAGCTATGTGCGCAAATGCGGCGACCGGTTCGTCGTGGTGGTGCTCAACTTCACGCCTGTGCCACGCGTGAAATATCGCATCGGCGTCCCTCGCGCCGGCATATACCGCGACCGCCTCAACTCGGATTCGGAATTCTACGGAGGCGGCAACCTCGGCAACGGCGATCACCTGGTCGCCGAGGAGATTCCGTGGATGGGCCGGCCGTATTCGGTGGAGATCACCGTGCCGCCGCTCGCGGGGTTGGTATTGTCGACGTAACCGGACGGGGAGCTGAAGCTACGAGCACGCATGCCGCATCGTAGGAGCGGCTTCAGCCGCGATTGGCTTGCGGTCCGCCCACCGTTGCCGCTCTCAGGTTCCGGTCACGCATACCGCTTCAACTGCACCGGCATCCGCCTCGCCCCCCAAGCCCCCGGCCCTGGATCGAAATGCCCGGCGCAGGGCGTGCCGCAGGCGACACAGCGCCCCTGTCCATCCAGATTCCACTCCTTCAGCACGTACCAGTTGCGCCCGATGAGCTTCTGCCCGCAATTGTGGCAGTAGGTGCTGCCGCCGGCCTCGTCGTGGACGTTACCGGTGTAGACGTAACGCAGCCCCGCCGCCATGGCGATTTCCCGCGCCCGGGTGAGCGTCTGCGCAGGCGTGGGCGGGCGATCCTGCATCTTCCAATCGGGATGGAACGCGCTGAAGTGCCACGGCACGTCGGGCCCGAGGTTGTCGGCCACCCACCGGGCCGCCTGGCGGAGCTCGTCGTCGGAGTCGTTCAAGCCCGGGATCAGGAGTGTGGTGACCTCCAGCCACACATCGGTGTCGTGCTTGAGGTAGGTCAGCGTATCCAACACCGGCTGCAAGTGTCCGCCGGTGACCTTCCAATAGAAGTCCTCGGTGAATGCCTTCAGGTCGACGTTGGCCGCATCCATGTGGGCGAAGAACTCTCTGCGCGGCGCATCGCAGATGTAACCCGCGGTCACCGCCACCGAATGGATGCCCTCGCCACGGCAGGCGTCCGCCACGTCCATGGCATACTCCATGAAGATCACCGGATCGTTGTAGGTGAACGCGACACTGCGACAACCGAGTTCCCCGGCCACGCGGGCGATCTTTTCCGGCGAGGCCTGATCCGCCAGAACGTCGATCTCCCGGGATTTCGTCATGTCCCAGTTCTGACAGAACTTGCACGCCAGATTGCAGCCGGCGGTGCCGAACGACAGCACCGGCGATCCGGGGAGGAAATGGTTGAGCGGCTTCTTTTCGATGGGATCGATGCAGAACCCGCTGGAGCGACCGTAGGTGGTCAGAACCACTGCATCGTTCTGGCGCGCGCGCACGAAACACAGCCCGCGCTGCCCCTCGTGGAGCTTGCACGCGCGGGGGCAGACGTCGCACTGCACTCGCCCGTCGTCGAGGCGGTGCCAATGGTGGGTCGAAACGGTTTCGGAGAATGACTGGGGCATGAGTGGGGCTTCCCGGCCGGCAGGCGGCCTGCAGCCAAGGCATGGTAGTGTGGTGCCCGATAGAGTTGGGGGCGCCGGCGGCGAAACACAATCCCGGCTCTTGAGTTGGCGCGCCGCACACCCTATTAATAGCGCCCAAGCCGTGTCTTCACAGAGCAGGAGCGCCATGACCCGGATTCGCCAGCCCGCCGTGGCCGGCCTCTTCTATCCCGAGGCCCCGGCCGCCCTGCACGCCCTGCTCGTACAGATGCTCGATGCCGCCGCCGACGGCCCCGCGCCCAAGGCAGTCATCGCCCCCCACGCCGGGTATGTCTATTCCGGCCCGGTGGCGGCGAGCGCGTACGCGCGCCTGCGCGACGCGACCGGGCACATCCGCCGAGTCGTGCTGCTGGGCCCCTCCCATCGGGTGGGATTCCGCGGTCTGGCGGCGAGCTCTGCCGAGGCGTTTGTCACGCCCCTGGGAAGCGTCGCCATCGATGGCGAAGCGGTTCGGGAGGCACTCGCGCTGCCCCAGGTGCAGACCCTGGACGAGGCCCATGCGACAGAGCACAGCCTGGAAGTGCACCTGCCCTTCTTGCAGGAGGTACTGGGGGAGTTCAGTCTGGTGCCGCTGGTGGTGGGCGAAGCAAGCCCCGAAGAAGTGGCGCAGGTGCTGGACCTGCTCTGGGGCGGAGCGGAGACCCTGATCGTGGTGAGCTCCGACCTGAGCCATTATCACGATTATGGAACCGCACGGGACCTGGATGCCCGCACCTCCCGCGCAATTGAGGAAGGTCGTCTTCAGGATATCCACTACGAAGACGCTTGCGGTCGCAATCCCATCAGCGGCCTGCTCTATGCGGCCCGCCAGCATGGGTTGCACGGACGCACCATCGACTTGCGCAGCTCCGGAGACACCGCCGGGCCCCGGGATCAGGTGGTCGGGTATGGCAGTTATGTCTTCGAGTGATGTGCCCCCAGGTGTATTCACCCCGTTCCGCAGCCTCCTCCTCGAAACCGCCCGCGCCTCCATCCGCTGCGGCTTGCGCGACGGGAGACCCCTAAGCCCCGCACCGCAGGGCGGGCCCCTGGCCGAGCCGGGCGCCTGCTTCGTGACCCTGCACCTGGAGGACACCCTGCGGGGTTGCATCGGTACCCTGGAGGCCCATCGCCCGCTGCTGCAGGACGTGGCGGAGAATGCCTACGCGGCGGCCTTCCGCGACCCTCGCTTTGCGCCGGTGAGCGAAGCAGAACTGGAGCGCCTGCACCTGCACCTTTCACTGCTACACTCGCCGCAGCCTCTGGCCTGCGCCGACGAGGCGCAACTGCACCGGCGCCTCGAGCCGGGGGTCCACGGATTGATTTTCGAGGCCGGGGGTCGGCGGGCCACGTTCCTGCCGTCGGTCTGGGAGGCGTTGCCGGAGCCGGCGGCATTCGTGCAGCAGCTCAAGCTGAAGGCCGGCCTGGAGGCCGATTACTGGTCCGACCAGGTGCGATTGTGGACCTACACCACCGAGGGCATCGAGTAATCGGGGATGCCTTCTACGCGGCCGACCCTCGCGGATGCGTGCGACGAGACACCGGTGGCGAATCAGTTGCACCTTCCAACGGATTCGGGCGCACACACCCGGCCATCCACCCAGATGGCTTTGCCGAGCTTCGCCTCAGTGAGTCGGGCGCCATCGATGCGCGCCCCGCGCAGGTCGGCATAGGAAAGGTCGGCCCGCTCGAGGCGGGCATCGCCGAGATCGGCCCCCCGCAGCCCCGTACCCAGCAGCACCGCTCCCCGCAGGTCCGCAAAGCGCAGGTCGGCCGCCCCCAGGTTGCTGTACGCCAGGCGCGCGCCGCCCAACTGCGCCCCTTGCAAGCGGGCCCCGTGCAGGTCGGCATTCTCGATGCGCGCCCCCTGCAACTCGGCGCCTGGCAGGCGCAGGCCTTCGAGGCTGCAGTTGGACCAATCGACTCCCGGCGCGGCGGCAGCGGCGCAGTTGCGCGTGGGGTCGGCCTCATCGGGACGGCTCATCCACACGTAGGCGGCGCCCAGCACCAGCGCCGTCACCACGACACCGCCGAGCAGGTAAGGGAGCCGGCCCGCGGGGACGGCGGGGCTGGCCAGATTGCGCTCCCGCAGGTAACGCCGGCTGAGCGCGTCCTCGTCTTCCGGCTCACGCCGCTCGCTGCCGGTGCGCCGCTCGTCGGTCTCGGCGGCGCCGGTCTGCTCGCGGCGGTCGATGCGCCGTTCGTCTTCCCGCCGTCGGGCCAGTTCCAGGCGCCGATAGTCCTCCGCGCTTTCCAGGTGGCGCATCTCCTCCGGGACCAGGCGCTCGATGTCGCCCAGACGGTACCACTGCTCCCCGTCCGGACTGACGTCCGAATCCTCGGTGAGACGGCCCAGTAGCACGAATCGTCGGACCATCCCGCAGGGAAACGGCCCGGCCACGGCGCCGCCGCGCCGCGTAAACCAAACCTGACTGTCGGGAAGTTGGCGATCTTCCATGCGCCTGAATCTTGCAGGAAGCGTGCCGCTAAGACCAGTACGGCAACCGGCGGCTGCCCCGAGGCACCATTCCGATCGCATGGAGATACCACCAGACCTGAAATTCGGCGGCTTGCGCCTGCCCGGATCCGCGGCGGAGTTGCGCAATTGGCGTGTCGGGCAGGTATTGAGCGCCGTCGCCACCGGGCGTGACCGCGCCGGATTCGCGCCGCTGCGCATCGGCGTCCAGACCTACACCGCCCAGGTGCCGTTCCCGGTGCGCAGCGGCGACCGCTTGGTCCTGGAGGTGCTGCGCACCGGCACGACCCCGCTGCTGCGCCCGGTGGACGCCCCCCGCAGCCCGGATCCGGTACAGGCTGCCTTGCGCGCGGCTCTTCCCCGGCAAGCCGGCCAGCCGCCGGTCCTCGCCACTCTGGCGGCGTTGGCCGGGGCCCGGGAGATTCCGACCCTCCCGACGCCGGTGCTTCAGGCGGCGCGGCAGGTGTTCGCAACCCTGCTGGATGCCCGGGAGGTGCGCCTCCCCGGGCGCCTGCGCCAGGCCATGGGCGACGCGGGGACGCTGCTGGAGAGCCGCCTGGCGCGCCAAACCCGGGATGGTCCGCCCGCCGGCGTGGACCGGGACCTGAAGGCCGGGCTGCTGCGCCTGTACCGGGCGCTGGCTGCGGGCCCCGCGCCCGGCCCCCGAACGCCGTCGCCCCCAGGGCCGGTTCCCGCGCCGAGCCCGATCAACGCCGCGCCTCCCCGGACGGCCGCGGGCGCCCCGCCACAGCCGCCGAATTCCACCGCGGCACGCCCCACCCCGCCATTGCTGCCACCCTTGGCTGACGTCCGCCCTCAACCCCAAGCCCGAGCCGCGGCGCCGCTCCTGTCGGTCGAGGCCCTGCCGCGTCTGCTCGGCGCGCTGCTGCAGGATGTGGAGGGAGCCCTGGCCCGAGTTCAGCTGCAGCAGCTGGCCTCCCAGGCGTCCGAAGGCGAACAGCGCCACGTGTGGCTGCTGGAGGTGCCGATCCGCCGCGACGGCGTAGCTGACGTGTGGCAGTTCCGGATTCAACGCGACGCCGAGGACGGGAGTGAGGACGCCGACGGCGGCGGCTGGACCCTCGAGTTGGCGTTCGATCTCGACGGCCTCGGCCCGGTGCGCGCCCGCATGCAACTCCAGGCCGGACACATCTCCACCCGATTCTGGGCGGAATGGGCTGCGACCGCAGGGCTGTTCCGGGGCGCCTTGCACGAGCTTCGCACCATGCTCGAGGCGGCCGGGGTGCCCATCGGCACCCTGGTCTGCCACAACGGCACGCCGCCCGCCGGCGGGCGTTGCGACAGCGCCGGGCTGCTGGACGAGCGGGCATGAGCACCCGCCGCCGCACCCCGCCGGACATCGCCATCGCCTTGCGCTACGACGGGCGCGATGCGCCGCGGGTCACCGCCAAAGGCGACGGGGAGCTGGCACGCGCCATCTGTCGCGTGGCCGAAGAGCACGGCGTGCCCCTGTACGAAAACCCGCAGCTGGCGGTCGTGCTGTCGCAGATCGAACTGGGAGAGGAAATCCCGGAGGTTCTGTACCGCGCGGTGGCAGAAGTGATCGCCTTCGCCTACGTACTGTCGGGGCGGGTGTGCGGGGTGCCTTCGTCCGAAGGCGCAGGGGAACGCGAAGGCCGTGGAGACGCGGACGACGCAGAGCAAAATTGAGTTCGAAGACGTTCCGTTTTCTCGAAAGGATTTCGGGGAATCGGGGGTTACTGCTCGCAGTTGAAAAGAACAAGCCGGGCAACGCCCGGCTCCGATCGATCCTCTTTGCGATTCCTGCGTCTTTGCGCCCTCTGCGTTCCTCCGCAGCAGCCGAAAGAGAGTCACCCCGCCTTGTCGACGCGGTGCATCATGGCGATGAGCTCCGCTTCGTTGCGCGACAGGCCGCATACGGTCACCAGCTCGTCGGTGCCGGCGCCTTTGTGCACCATGCGGATGGCCTGGGCGTAGAGGCGCTCGCCGCCATCGCGCAACTCCAGCTGCTCCTGGCGTTCCTTGAGGCGACGGGTTTCCTGTTCCATGCGCGCCACGCGCGCGTCGATGCCCACGGCACCGGCGCACAGACCGCGCAGATCCTGCCGAATCGTCTGCACCTGATCGCCGTACTCGCGTGCCAGGCGGCGCCAGCGGCGGGCGTGCGTCCAGGTCCTCAGGGTGATGATCGTGGCGCACGCCGACAACAGCAGCGTACCGGCGATCGCGAGGGGCATGAATTCGACAAACATCGTTTCCTCCGCTGAGCCTTCAGACGTACTCGTCGATCAGGTGGCCGTCGTCCTTGTCCTTACGCTCCTTGTCGGCCGGTTCGTCCTGCTTGGCCGGCTGTTCCCGCTCGCCCTCGGGCCCCGGCTCCCGGCGTCCCGGCGCACGCTCGTCCGGCCGGGTGGGCCAGATGGGCTTCGTCGGGCTGACGTCGGGGATATCGGCCATGGCGCCACGGGCTCAGGACTGCGAAATCTCTAACCACTCCTCGTCGCTGAGCAGCTTGTTGATGTCCACCAGGATCAGGAGCTCGCCATCGTGGTTCGCGACCCCCTCGATGTACTTGGAGCTGTCGTCGTTACCCACGTTGGGCGAGGACTCGACCGCCGAGCGGCTGAGCTCCACGACTTCGGCCACGCTGTCCACCAGGATGCCGACGACGTTCTCGTCCGATTCGATCACTACGATGCGGGTGGCGTCGTCGTTCTCCTTGGGGGCGAGCCCGAAACGCCGGCGGGTATCCAGTACGGTGACCACATTGCCACGCAAATTGATGATACCCATCACGTAGTCGAGGGCGCCGGGCACCGGGGCGATCTCGCTGACCCGCAATACCTCCTGCACCTGCATCACGTTGATGCCGTAGGTCTCATTGTCGAGACGAAAGGTGACCCATTGAAGCACCGGGTCCTTGCTCGTCTCCAGGGCATGGTTCTTCATCCACCGATTCCTCTGCCTGCGGCTGCACCTGCGCCAGTCAATTTATCGTCATCGCGCAGGTTTCCTTGACTGAACGTCAGGGCTGCAGGTTCCATGCCATCACGGCTGGAGCGGCGCGTCGACGCCGGTTTTCAACCGGGCGAGAAAGGCGTCCGCGTCCAGCAGTGCGCACAGGTGCTGCAGCACCGTCCCGGCAAGCCAGGGGCGCTTGCCGGCCGCGCCGCGCCAGCGCACGTCTTCGGGCGCCAGGGTCAGGACCTCGCCGAGACAGTCGCAGGCGAGTCCCCAGCGGCCTTCGTCGAGCAAGATGATGTGCCCGAGGCGCTCCGCCGGCGGTGCCAGCATCCGATCCCGGTGGGCGTCGGGAAGCACAGCCAGGGCGGTGTCGATCACCGTCACGTTGCGCTCCTGGTGGCGCAGCAGCCCCAGGAACAGGGCCGAGCGGTTCGGCATGGCGGTGAGCTCGCCGGTGAACGGTCTGACGCCGCTGAGCTTGACCAGAGGTACGGCGAGGGACAGACCCGCAACCTTGAACACCAGGCACTGAAAGCGCTCGCGACCCCATGCGGGCGGACCCGCCTCGGCGGCGGGTGCAGTCTGCGGTGCCTGCGGGTCGGGCGGCGCCTCGGGGAGCACATGGGTGTCGGGTGGGCTCTTCGGCGCGGGGGGCGCATCGGTGCGGGGAGCCGGGGGCGTCACCGCCTCCTCCGCCACATAGGACGGCACCTCCTGCAGCAGCGCCTCCAGATAGCTGCTCAGGGCGGCCTGCTGGTCCAACAGCTTGGCAGGCTTTCCGGCTTCGTTCATGACACCGCCCACTGTGCCGCATCGGCGGCGCCGTCCAGGTCTTCCAGCAGCGTACGGTAGGCCTGGGCGCCTCGCGAGGAGCCCATGAACTGTCCGAGGGGGCGGCCGACCCGGCTGGCCTCACGGAAGCGTGTATCCACCGGGATGACCGCCTGCCACAACCGCTCGCTGTAGCCCTCGCGCAGCACACGGAGGGTGTCCACGGACGCTCGGGTGCGGCGGTCGAACATGGTCGGCACGATGGTGTAACGCAGGTTCAGACCCCGCGCCCGCTCGATCATGGTCAGCGTATGGAGCATACGTTCCAGCCCTTTCAGGGCCAGGAACTCGGTCTGGACGGGAACGATCAGTCGGTCGCAGGCCGCCAGCGCATTGACCATCAGCACGCCGAGCATGGGCGGGCAGTCGATCAGCACCCGGTCGAAGCGACTGGCTACCGTCTGCAGGGCGCGGGCGATGACCAGGCCCATGCCGTCCCGGGCGCCGAGTTGGCGATCCAGGGTGGCAAGCGCGGTCGTCGCCGGCAGCAGGAAGAGGTTTTCCTCGCTGCTGGTGCGCACCATGCTGAGCACCGTGTCCGGGTCCAGGCGCGGCGCCTGAAACAGGTTGTAGACGCTGGTGTCGATGGACTCCGGCTCATAACCGAAGTAGGCGGTCAGGGAGCCGTGGGGGTCGAGATCCACCAGCAGCGTGGAGCATCCCTGCGCCGCGCTCCAACCCCCCAGGGTCACGGCCGTGGTGGTCTTCCCCACGCCCCCCTTTTGGTTGGCGACGCTCCAGATCCTCATGGTGCAATCTCCGGGACGATGGACGGCTGCACCGGCGTCTGCACCGCTCGCTCGATGGGCAGTTGTATGGGCGGCGTGATCACCGGGAACTTGCCGGGCAGCCGCAGGGCTCCGGGATTCGTCGGGCGGTGCACCAGCACTCGCGCTGGTTCTGCTTCCGGCGGCGCGGGGCTCGCGGCATCGGACTGCAGCAGCTCCCCGTGCTCCGACAGCAGGTTCGCCACGGCGGCCGCCGGTGCTTGTGCGGGATTGCGCATCCGCTCGTACTCCGCCAGGGCCTTGGCCAGCAGCCCGGTATCGGCCGTGGACTGGATCACCAGCACCACCCGGCGATTCTTGGCCCGCCCCTCGGAGTCGTCGTTGTCCGCCACCGGCCGGTACTGCGCGTATCCGATGGCCACCAACCGCTGAGGTTCGAGCCCGGCGTCCGTGAACAGATGGACAACGCTGGCCGCACGTCCGGCCGACAGCTCCCAGTTGGATGGGAAAATCACGTTGTTGATCGGCACGCTGTCCGTAAAGCCCTCGACATGGACGGCGTTGGGGAATTTCTCCAAGATGGCGGCGAGTTCCCGCAGGATCTTGCGCGCCCCGGCGGACAGTGTGGCGCTGCCGCTGGGAAACAGAATGCTGGTGTTGATCTCCACTTCCACCCAGTGCTTCGAGCGGCGCACCGTGATCAGGCCCTTTTCGATCATTTCGCCCATGGCCTGTTCGATCTCCGCAGAGATGGTGGCCAGGGTCTGCTGCGCCAGGATCATCTCCTTTTGCCAGGAACTGTCGCCGTCTTCCCCGGTGCGCGGGTCGTCGGCCTCGGCCGCGCGCGGGTCGTTCCCCTCGGCGGCACTGCGCTCGTCGCCGCGGGCGGGCGCCGGCGGCTGACGGGCGCCCGCGTTCTGCTCCAGCTGCGCTTCGTCGTAGCGCGGCATCGGCAGGTCCGGCAGCTGGATCGCCACCGGCGATTGACGAAAGTCCAATTGATCCTGGTACGGGGACTTGGCCACGGCGCCCACCTGGACCGGCAGTATCGACTTGGTCGGTGAGCGAAACGCCGCCACCAGGGATTCGGACAGCACCCGATACTTGCCTTCGTTCACGGACGACACCGCGTACATGACCACGAAGAACGCGAACAGCAACGTGATGAAATCCGCATAGGAGATCAGCCACCGTTCGTGGTTCTCGTGCTCCTCGTGTTTCTTCTTGCGGGCCATTTGAGTTGCTAGTCGCCAGTGGCGAGGGGCTAGGACGACCAGTCACTGGAGTGCTGACCTTCCGGGCAAGTAGCTTCCCGAGCTACCAGTCGCTAGCTACTCGCTACTTGAGGTATCCCTGCAGCTTCGATTCGATGTTCCTCGGATTCTCGCCCTCGGCGATCGAGATGATCCCTTCGATGACCATCTCGCGGAACTGGGCCTGGTCGTGAATCAGGGCCTTGAGCTTGTTCGCCATCGGCAGGAAGAACAGATTGGCGAACCCGACGCCGTAGATGGTCGCAACGAACGCAACCGCGATGCCGGAACCGAGCTTGCTCGGGTCGGCGAGATTGTTCATCACGTGGATCAGCCCCATGACGGCGCCGAGAATACCGATGGTCGGCGAGTAGCCGCCCATACCTTCGTAGACCTTGGCCGCCTGTATGTCGCCGTGCTCCTTGGTCGAGAGCTCCACCTCGAGAATGGCGCGAATCGAATCCGGCTCACTGCCGTCCACCAGCAGCTGCAGACCCTTGCGGGCGAAGGGATCCGGTTCGGTTTCCGTGACCGTCTCGAGTCCGAGCAGACCTTCCTTGCGTGCGATGTTGCTCCAGCCGACGATCTTCTCGATGGCTTCGCCCGGCGCCAGTTTGGGCGGCACGACGATCCACCCGATCAGCTTCAGGGCACGCATGAAGACGATGGTCTGTGACTGCACCATGACCGCACCGATGGTGCCGCCCATGACGATGATGAACGCCGTGAGCTGCATCAATGAATCGGTATGGCCGCCTTCGAGGATGTTGCCCCCGATAATGGCGCCGAGCCCGATTACGACTCCGAGGAGCGTGAGGATATCCATGGATCAGAGCAGTTCCGCCAGTCGCGCTGCGATCTGATCCAATGGCAGGATCTGGTCGGCGAGGCCCGCCTGGGCCACGGCCATCGGCATGCCGTAGATCACGCTGGTGGCTTCGTCCTGCGCCCACACGTGGGCACCGCCTTGCTTGAGCAGCCGCGCCCCTTCGCGCCCGTCGGTGCCCATGCCGGTGAGCACGATGGCAAGGGACTTCCCGGGCAGGGCATGGGCGAGAGAGCCGAACGTGACGTCCACGCAGGGGTGATAACTCTGGGTGGGGTCCGCCTCGCGGATACGGACCCGGAGCCGCTCACCGCGCGGCTCCACCACCATCTGCTTGCCGCCGGGGGCCAGCAGCGCCAGCCCCGGTTCGAGCAGGTCGCCGTCCGCCGCCTCACGCACGGACAGTTCGCACATCTGGTCCAGGCGTTTGGCGAACGCCGGCGTGAACGATGCCGGCATGTGCTGAACCACAACGAGGGGAATCGGAAAGCGACCCGGCAGCGTCCTGAGCACCTGCTGCAGGGCCACAGGGCCGCCGGTGGAAGTCCCTATGGCGACCACGCCCACGTCGCCACGGCGCAGCCGCACGCGCGGTGGCGGCAGCGGTTCCGGGACAGGCGCCGTGGCGAGCGCCACTGCCTGGTGGGCGCCGTGCGCCGCGCGGGCCACGGCGGCCCCGGGCAGTCCGCGGACCCCGAGCGACCAAACCCGGCTGCGCAGCACCCGTGCCACCTCTTCGCGGTTCCTCGAGATGTCGTCGAAATTCTTCGGCAGGTAGTCAAGCGCGCCCGCCTCCAGGGCATCGAACGTGGCCTTCGCCCCCTCGTGCGTCAGAGACGAGAACATCAGCACCGGTTTGGGCGCGGTCGCCATGATGCGACGCACGGCACTGATTCCGTCCATGACCGGCATCTCGATGTCCATGGTGATCACGTCGGGATCCAGCTCCCGCACCTTGGCGATGGCGTCACGGCCGTCCACCGCGGCGCCGATCACCCGGATGCGCGGATCGCCGTCGAGCATCTCGGTGACCCGCCGACGGAAGAACCCGGAGTCATCCACCACCAGCACCCGAACTGTCATCTGATCGTCCTCTCCACACTGCCCGCTGGCGCCACACCACCGCGCGGTGATGGCGGATCGCTCGTCCCTGTATCCTCAGAACCTGCGTGCATGGGCGCGCATCAGACTGGGCACGTCGAGGATGAGCGCAATTCGGCCGTCCCCCGTGATCGTCGCCCCGGCAAAGCCGGGCAGCCCGTGAAGCAATGCCCCCAGCGGCTTGATCACGACCTCCTCCTGGCCGAGGACGCGGTTGACCACGAACCCGACCTTCTGACTGCCCACGTGCGTCACCACGACCTGCTCGGTCTCCCCCGGCACACCCTCCGAGGCGTCTCCGAGCAGCCACTCGCGCAGGTAGAACAGCGGCATGGCGCGCTTGCGCACGCGCACGCAGAGTTGCCCGTCGACAACGTTGGTCTGCTCGCCCTCGAGGTGGAAGATCTCGCTCACCGACGACAGCGGCAACGCGAACGTGCGCTCGCCGACCCCCACCATCAGGGTCGGGAGGATGGCCAAAGTCAGGGGCAGCTTGAGGCTCAGGCGCGAGCCCTTGCCTTTTTCGGAATCGATCTCGATGGAGCCGTTCAGCTGCGCGATGCGGGTTTTGACCACGTCCATGCCGACGCCGCGACCGGACACGTCGGAGATCTCGGTCTTGGTGGAGAAGCCCGGGGCGAAGATCAAGTGATAGGCGTCCCGGTCGTCCAGTCGGGCCGCGGCCTCGGCATCCATGAGTCCCTTCTCCACCGCCTTGCGCCGCAGGACCTCGGGGTCCATGCCGGCGCCGTCGTCGGTGATCGTGAGCAGGATGTGGTCGCCCTCCTGGGCGGCTGCGAGCACCACCCGCCCGACCCGCGGCTTGCCGGCCTGCACCCGCACGTCGGGCGTCTCCACGCCGTGATCGACGGCGTTGCGCACCAAGTGAACGAGGGGATCGGACAGTGCCTCCACGAGGTTCTTGTCCAGGTCGGTGTCCTCGCCCTGCAACTCCAGCTCGACCTCCTTCTTCAGGCTGCGCGCCAGGTCGCGCACGACCCGTGGAAAGCGGCCGAACACCTTCTTGATCGGCTGCATGCGCGTCTTCATCACTGCGGTCTGCAGATCCGAAGTCACCAGATCCAGGTTGGCCACCGCCTTGGAGATCGCTTCGTTCTGCATGGTGGCCTTGAGCGTGGAGAGCCGATTGCGCACCAGCACCAACTCGCCCACCATGTTCATGATCTGGTCCAGACGCCTGGTGTCGACCCGCACCGTGGCGTCGGCACTGGGGCGCGCTGCGGCCTTGGCGGCCGGAGCCGCAACCGCTGCCGCCACGCCGCCGCCTGCAGCCATCCGCGAGGGTGGCTCCGGCGCCGGCGGTTCAGCGGCCGATACGGCGTCGGCCCCAGCGGATGCCGCCCCCGGCCCCCTGCCCTGGCCGTGCAGTTCATCGAGCAGGCGCTCGAAATCGTCGTCGCTGATGTCGTCGCCGGCAGCAGCGCTCGCCGCCGGCTGCGACGCGCCGCCGCCGTGAACGGCGCCCGCGGGTGCGTGGCCGCTCCCGTGCAGGTCGTCCAGGAGGCGTTCGAACTCCTCGTCGCTGATCTCTTCGCCGCCGGCTCCCCCCTGCGCCGTGGAGCCGCTGTGCGCTGTTGGCGCCGGCGCCGCGCCGGAAGCGGCGTCGAGCAGCGCCTCGAACTCATCATCGGTGATGTCGCCCTCTGCCGCTTCGGCGGGCGGGGCGCCCGTGGACGCGGGGGCGGCCGCCGGCCCGCCGGGGGTGTCGCCGGCGCGGGCGTAGGTTTCGAGCAGCGCGAGCAGATCCGGGTCGGCAGCGTTCGGATCGTTGCCCTCGCTGATCCGCTGAAACTGCCCGTTGACGATATCCAGCACCTGCAGCACCGCGTCCATCAGGGTGGCATCCACCTGCCGCTCGCCCTGACGCAGCACGTTGAACACGTCCTCGGCGTGGTGGCACACCTCCACCATGGCGGTGAGATTCAGGAAACCGGCGCCACCCTTGACGGTGTGGAAACCACGGAACACGGCGTTGAGCAGATCCCGGTCCTGGGGGCTGCGCTCCAGCTCGATCAGCTGGCCGCCGAGCTGCTCCAGGATCTCGCCGGCCTCCACCAGGAAATCCTGCAAGATCTCATCGTCGAGGTCGATGCTCATGCCGCCCTCCGCACACCGTGGAATCGCACCGTCGAAACCTCGCGCCGCATGGGATCAGAATCCGAGACTGGACAGCAGGTCGTCCACTTCGTCCTGGCCCTGGATGACCTCGGCCTGCGCGGCGATGCCCGGAACCGCCGGCCCTTCGGCTCGGATGTTGGGCTTGTCGGAGGCCGGCTTGCGCTCCGGCAGCATGGCCCGGCCCGACAACCGCACCAGCTCCACCAGGCTCTGTTCCACGTCCTGCACCAGGGTGATCACCCGGCGAATGATCTGGCCGGTGAGATCCTGGAAATCCTGCGCCATCAGCACGTCGGACAGATTGCCCTGCAGAATCCGGGCGCCGTCCAATGCCTGAGGAAAGAAGCCGTCGAGCTCGCGGCTGAGCTCGCGAAACTCCTCGGCCGCCATGTCCCTGCGGCGAAACCGCTCCCAGTCAGCGGCGAGCGCCCCACACCGCTGCTGGATCTGCTCGGCCACGGGCAGCGACTCCTCCACGGCGGTGAGCGTCTTGTTCGCGGCCTGTTCGGTCATGGCGATGACGTAGTTCAACCGCTCCTTGGCGTCGGGGATCTCCTGCTCGGCGATGGCGGTGATCCGCGAATCCAGTCGAAAATTGTTCAGTGTCTCGTGCAGGTCCCGGGTGAGCTTGCCCAACTCCTGGAACAGCGCCCCCTCGCGCATCCTGCCGAGGTCCTCCAGGATCTGTTTCGCCTGATCCTCCTCGCCCGACTCCAGCGCGCGCACCAGCTCGCGGGCCCTCTCAAGCGTGTCGTCTCCGGTCATTCTCAGTCTCCCCTCCGACGGGCCGTAGTCACGAAGACACGGCTCGAACACGCTCGAAGATTTTCTCGATTTTTTCCTGGAGCGTCAGGGCCGTGAAGGGCTTGACGATGTAGCCGTTGACCCCCGCCTGGGCGGCTTCGACGATCTGATCCTTCTTCGCCTCGGCGGTCACCATGAGCACGGGCAACGCGGCGAGCGACTCATCGGCGCGAACCGCCCTGAGCAGCTCGATACCCGTCATCCCCGGCATGTTCCAGTCAGTGATCAGGAAATCGAAGTTTCCCGTCTGGAGCATGGGCAGTCCGGTCTTGCCGTCGTCGGCTTCGGCCGTGTTGTTGAAGCCCAGATCCCGCAGCAGGTTCTTGATGATGCGCCGCATCGTGGAGAAGTCGTCCACGATCAGGATCTTCATGTTCTTGTCCAAAACGACCTCCTCACATTCGGCTCGAATCACGGGCGCCTCGGGCCCAGCCCGCGGCCCAGCGACTTCGCTTACTCTGAATTCGGGAACCACTCGGTCATGCGCGCGCGCAATCGAATCAGCGCCTGACCATGGATCTGACAGACCCGGGATTCGGACACACCCAGGATCTCGCCGATTTCACGCAGATTCAGTTCCTCGTCGTAATACAGAGACATCACCAACCGCTCACGCTCCGGCAACCCGGAGATCGCCTCCGCCAGGCAACCCTGGAAGTCCTCGTGCTGGAGCATCTCCAGCGGCCCTGCCTGACTCCCGGGACCGGCGCCCTCCGAGTCGGCGCCGCCGATGTTCGGGTCGTCATAGCTGAACACCCTGCAGCCGGCGGCGTCCTGCAGGATGGCGTGGTATTCCTCCAGCGTAAGTCCCAGCACCTCGGCGACTTCGGTATCGCGGGCATCCCGGCCCTTGACGTTCTCGATGCCGCGCACCGCCTCGGCCACCATGCGCACCTTCCGGTGCACCGAGCGGGGCGTCCAATCCGAGCGGCGGATCTCGTCCAGCATGGCGCCGCGGATGCGGATGCCCGCATAGGTCTCGAAGCTCGCCCCTTGCGAGGGGTTGTAGTTCTTGGCCGCCTCCAGCAATCCGATCATGCCCGCCTGGATCAGGTCCTCGACCTGGACGCTCGGCGGCAGCCGGCTCACAAGGTGGTAGGCGATGCGCTTGACCAGAGACACATGCTGGGTGACCAGGCGGTCCTGGTCCGACTGCTCACCCACCCGCGACGGCGCTGCGTACATTGCGTAGCCATTCATGACAGCGACTCCGCGTGCTGGCTGGAGCCGATCAGACGCTCGACGAAGAACTCCAGGTGTCCCGCGGGCGTGGCCGGTGCCGGCCATCTATCGGCCTTCTGAGCCAGATTCTTGAAGGCCATGGCCGAGCGACTGCGCGGGTAGGCGTCGATCACCGGCCGCTGGCGCCGCACCGCCTTGAGCAGGTATTCGTCGTAGGGAACGGTCCCGAGGTAGTGCAGGGTGGCGTCCAGATAGCGGTCGGTCACGTTGACCAGCTTTGCAAACATATCCCGGCCCTCCTGGGCGCTGTGACTCATGTTGGACAGGACGTTGAATCGCTGTACGCCGTGATCGCGACTGAGGACCTTGATCAGGGCGTAGGCGTCGGTCAGTGAGGCAGGTTCGTCACACACCACGACCACCACGTCCTGGGCGGCGCGACTGAAGGTGATGACGCTGTCGGAAATGCCCGCGGCGGTATCCACCACCAGCGCGTCGAGGTCGAAGCTCAGTTCGCTGAAGGCGCGCACCAGCCCGGCATGCTCCACCGCGGAGAGCTCCGCCATGTGCTTGAGACCCGAGGAGGCCGGAACGATCTTCACTCCGCCGGGCCCCTCCATCAGGACCTCTTCGAGGGTGCGCTCGCCGCGGATGACGTGGGAGAGGTTGTACAGGGGCCTTAGCCCGAGCAGCACATCGATGTTGGCGAGCCCCAGGTCGGCATCCATGAGCATGACCTGGCGGCCCAGGGCCGACATGGCCAGGGCGAGATTCGCGCTCACGTTGGTCTTGCCTACGCCACCCTTGCCGCTGGTGACCGCGATCACCCGCACCGGTTTCGGACTTGCCATACGCCGCAGCCCGGCTGCCTGATCGTAGCGGTTTTCAGACATGAGCATGGGCCACGTTCCTGTGATCGTCGTTGGCGGAGTGGTGCGCAGCGCCGGCGCGGCCACCCTGCTGCATCATGGCCACCGCACGACTGACCAGAGCGTGTGAGCGGGCCGGATGGAGGTCTTCGGGCACCCGCTGGCCGTCACCGACGTAGGCCACCGGCAGATCGTGGCGCATGACGGCACAGAGCACATCGCCAAGGCTGGCCGCCTCATCGAGCTTGGAGATCAGACAGCCGTGCAGCCCCACCCGCCGGAAGTTCCTGGCGACGTCGTTGAGGGTGGCGAGCTGAATATTGGCCGACAGCACCAGGTACGTGCGGATGGTCTGCCGGTCGCTCGCCAAGGTGGCGAGCTGCTCCGACAGGCGCATATCGCGCTGGCTCATTCCGGCGGTGTCGATCAGGACCAGGTGCTTGTCGGTGAGGTCCGCGAGCGTGGCCTGCAGCTCGTCGCGGGTGGCTGCGGAATACACCGGCACTCCGAGCAGCTGGCCGTAGGTGTGCAATTGCTCGTAGGCACCGATGCGGAAGTGATCGGTGGAGATCAGTGCCACGTGGCGCTTGCCGTTGCGCAGCGCGTAGCGGGCAGCGAGCTTGGCCACCATGGTGGTCTTGCCCACGCCGGTGGGGCCGACGACGCTGACGATGCCGCCGCGCGAAAGGATGTCGTCGTCGGTAACCCGAATTCGATGAGCCATCACGCCGAGGGCCATGCGCCAGGCGTGGTCCAGATCGGCGGTGTCGGCGACCTCGTTGGCGATCTCCTGGGCGAGCTCCGAACCGATGCCCATGGCCGTGAGGCGCTGCAGCAGCCCGGCATGCACCGGGTTGCGCCGCGCCAGATCCGCCCAGGCCAGATGGGAGAGCTGGTTTTCAAGAAGGCCGCGCAGCGTCCGGATCTCCTGCTGCATCGCCACCAGCGTCGGGTCCTGGGTCCACTCCACCCGCGCCGGCACCGGTTCGCTGCTGGCGCTGGCCGCCTCGGGCGCCGCGCTGTCCCGCGACTCCGCCTCCGGAACCTTGGGCTGCGCAGCCGCCGGTGCCAGCTCGCCGAACAGGGTCTCGTCGTAATCCAGCGCTGCGATGATCTCGATGCCGCCGTTCACCCGCCGGTTGGAGAGGATGACCGCGTCGGGCCCCTGCTCTTCGCGCACTTTGCGAATGGCCTGGCGCATGTCGGGTGCGAAGTACCTTTTTATTCTCATGTGCGTATCACCTCGATCCCTGCCTCCGCGCCGTGAGCCGGTCGGCGCCGGCTGCGTGGCGCACTCCCCCGGTCAAGCCGCGCTCCCGGCGGGGAGCTGTCGGCCGACTGTGGAAACCACTTTGATTTGTTTGTTGTCGGGCACTTCGCCGTAGGAGAGGACGTGCATGCCCGGGATGCTGTGGCGAATCAATCGGGCCATCCAGTTGCGCATGCCCGGCGCCACCAGCAGCACCGCCGGCTGGCCGATCCCTTCCTGCCTGCGGGCCTGCTCCGCCAGTGCGCTGTGCAGCTGGTCGGCTAGCCCGGGTTCGATCCCGGCACCCCCCTCCTGAGCGGACTGCACGGACTGTTGCAATAACTGTTCCAGTGCCGGATCGAGGGTGATGACCGGCAACTCCGACGCCATGCCGTTGATATGCTGGACAATGGATCGGCCCAGGGCGGCGCGCACCGCAGCCGTGAGCACGTCGGGATCTTGACTGCGGGGCGCCACATCCGCCATGGCCTCGGCAATGGTGCGCATGTCGCGGATGGGGATCTGTTCGGCCAATAGACCCTGCAGCACCTTGAGCACCTGACCCAGGGACAGCAGCTTGGGCACCAGGCCCTCCACCAGCTTGGGAGCGGTCTTCGCCAGGACGTCCAGGAGCTTCTGCACCTCTTCGTGACCGATGAGCTCATGGGCGTGGCTCTGCAGCACTTGGCTCAGGTGGGTGGCGATCACCGTCCCGGGGTCCACCACCGTGTAGCCCAACGTCTGGGCCTGCTCGCGCTGGGCGGGCTCGATCCACAGAGCGTCGAGCCCGAAAGCCGGGTCTTTGGCGGCGATGCCCGAAACGGTGCCAAACACCTTGCCAGGATTGATCGCCAGCGCCCGATCGGGGAACACCTCGGCTTCACCCACGGGCACGCCCAGCAACGAAATGCGATAGGCGCTGGGCGCCAGGTCGAGGTTGTCACGGATGTGCACCGCCTGAATCAGGAAGCCCAACTCCTGAGACAGCTTCTTGCGCACGCCCTTGATCTTGCCCATCAGCTCACCGCCCTGCTGGCGGTCCACCAGGGGAATGAGCCGGTAACCGACCTCCAGGCCGATCATGTCCACGGTGTTGACGTCGTCCCAGGACAACTCCTCGTGCTCGCGCACGGGTGCCGGGGCCTGCTCCGGCTCCGCCTCGGCCCTGCCGGCCGCG
>Ga0209347_1003212_pt1 | contig 19586 bp, 17 predicted proteins | sample AutmiccommuBRH23_FD_187382 | JGI IMG/M metagenome (GOLD analysis project Ga0209347, IMG submission 187382) | Deep subsurface microbial communities from Mt. Terri, Switzerland - Autotrophic microbial communities BRH/23 (SPAdes) (version 2) | ecosystem: Environmental > Aquatic > Deep subsurface >...
CCCGGCCATTACCCCGATTGCGATGAACAGCACCAGGCCGAGCGGCGTCCGGTGGATTTTCCAGTCGATTTCCTTGCCGAGACTGTCTTCATAGTAAACACCATAAATACGAAGAGCGGAGGACAGCGGGTCGGATTTCGGAACGTCGGGATACGCCGATTTCTTGGCCGTGAGCATCAGGATGCATATCCCGATGATGATCACCCCAAGGGCAATCTGGACGATATTCGTTGGAAGGGCCAGACCGATCATTGCCCCCGCGATGGCGCAGGTCGATGCGATCAGGGCAACAGGGATGGCCAGGCGCAGGCTGGCAAGTCCGGTCTTGAGCAGCCCCGGCCCGGCGGCAAGCGCCCCGGACAGGGCGACCAGAAGTCCGGCGCCCCGGACGAAATCCAGGTGGAAGGGAAAAAACCCGCTGATGATCGGCACGTAAAGAACACCGCCCCCCACCCCACCGAGGACCGCGGCAATGCCCATGAAGAAGGTAACCACAAATAGTATTATCGGCCAGAACCACCAGGGATGCTCACCTCCCCCCATGACCGCCTGCGCCGCATCCTGGGCGAAAGCAGGGGAACACATGATCAACCATACAACCAAACCTGTCACCAGAAAAGGGATCCATCGCTCGGGCTTTTGCATTTTTTCCTCCAAGTGTGAAAATCGATTTCCAGCGGCGCTGCGATTGACGCAAATCCGCGTATTTATGGATTCATCATGTCGATCGTAATTCTACTTGTGGATATTTGGGTACAAGGAGATACAAATATTCGAGAATTAAACTATTGTCAATTTCAATTTGTTCTGAATGATAATGGAGCATTATGAGATACTTTTTTCATATTCGTTTGTTGTATCAAAATGTTTTGATCTGTTGTAGCGGCGTTTTCGGATGGTTGCCTTGCAACCGCTACGGGGAATCCGCCTTGTGTTTTATAAAAAAGAGATGATATTTTATCGACCATGAGTCGGACGCATACAAAAATATTCATGACGTTATTCTTTTCCATATTTGCCGCCGTCACCGGCGTGGGAATCGTGGTGCCGTTACTGCCGGTTTATGCCCGGGAACTCGGCGCCAGCGGTATTGCCATCGGAATGATTTTTGGTGGGTTTTCCCTGAGCCGATCCTTTTTTCTTCCCTGGTTCGGCCGTTTGTCGGATATGCGGGGGCGAAAACCCTTCCTGGTCGCCGGACTTTTTTCCTATTTCATCATTTCCCTGATCTTCATCTATGCGCACAGCGTGCTCACCCTGATCAGCGTCCGCCTGCTCCAGGGGGTGGCATCGGCCATGATCATGCCGGTGGCCCAGGCTTACGTAGGCGATATTACCCCGAAGGGAAAAGAAGGCGTGACCATGGGCATTTTCAATATGTCCATCTTCTTCGGGCTGAGTATCGGACCTCTCCTCGGCGGGGTCATCCGGGACCGGTTCGGGCTGGGTACGGCCTTCGGCTGCATGGGGATCATGGCGTTCATCGCGTTTCTGTTCAGTTTTTTTTTCCTTCCGCCGACTCATTCCGAGCGCCTGGCCACCATCGGCCGGCCGCCGGTCCGCTGGGCACTGCTGTTGAAAGACCGGATGATCATCAGCCTGTTCGTATTCCGTTTTGTTTACACCGCGTGTATCGGAATCATCTGGGGATTTCTTCCCGTTTACGCCGATGCGACCTTTTCCCTGTCGAGCACCGCCATCGGGGTCCTGGTGATGCTGGGGGTCAGCGTCAGCGGAACGATTCATATCCCCATGGGAATGCTGGCCGACCGGTTTGACCGGAAAATGATGGTGGTCATCGGTGGAATCGTGGTGGTGGGGTCGCTCGTGCTGATGGGGCGGGCGCGGGGATTTAACGGTTTGTTTGTCGCCAACGCGGTCTTCGGTATCGGGGGGGGAATCAGCATGCCGGCCATGATGGCATTGGCGGTCATGCGGGGCAACCGCCTCCACGCAATGGGGTCGGTTATGGCGCTCATCACCGTGGCCCACAGTCTCGGCATGCTGACCGGCTCGCTCCTGGCCGGGGCCATTATGGAAGTCACCCAGCTGCGATATGCGTTTTTTGTCGGCACCCTGGTCATGGCGGCGGGGATAATCCAGTTTTACGCCGGAACGCGCCGCGTCGAGGTGGAGGCATAACGATGCACCCCGACACCCGAAAACAGTTTGCGGTGATCACGGGCGACTTTATCGGTTTTTCACATCTGGGTGTGGAAACGCGCCAGCGGATGCCCGTGGAGATGGCCCGTTGCGGGGAAGCCCTGATGCAGTCGTTCCCGGGAGTCATGTCTCACCAGATCGCCGTGTTTCGCGGCGACGCCTGGCAGGCTCTGATCGATGATCCGGTCCGGTCATTCCGGGCCGCCCTGTTCATCCGGGCGTACATCCGTTCGGCAACCGCCGGGACGGGGCTCGACACCCGTATGGCCATCGGAATCGGCGCCATCGACTATGTTCCCGCCGGACAGGTCTCCGCCGGTGACGGCGATGCCTATCGCCGGTCGGGAAAGCGCCTGGAAGCGATGGCCCGGCCGAATAAAGGGCGCCTCCGGTATGCCTGTCCCGAAGATACGGGTGAAGCAATGACCGATGCTGTTGTTCGACTGGCCGGCACCTTCGCCGATGCGTGGAGCAGCCGGCAGGCGCACGCAATTCTTGGTGCGCTTCAGGGCCACCCCCCGGCTCGGATTGCGGCGGAATGGTCTGATCCGATTACCCGACAAGCGGTTGGGAAGCATCTGGCCCGTGCCGCCTGGCCGGCGATCGCCCATGCGGTTGCTGTTTTTGAAGGGTGGATGGCGAAAGGAATGAAATAAAAAGCAGAATCCAGAATCCAGAAGTAAAACCCTGAAAGCAGAAGCAACGGAAGAGACTGCAACCTTTTTCAATTGCATATCCAAAAACAATCTAATTTACCCTTCAACCCTTCGCCCGTTTCCGGCTCACCGGGGTCATCACCAGGCGCAGCCCCAGGTAATTCCCCTTGAAATCCGGACTGACGCTGGCCCGGTAGGCACATCGCAACTCGCCGGGAAAATTGCACCAGCTTCCCCCTCGGATCACTCGTCGGCCGGCTTCTTTTGCATACAGGGGATTTTCCGGTTCGTGGTGCCGGTAAGCATCTTCCGCATAGGTATCGGCGCACCATTCATAGACATTGCCGATCATGTCATAAAGGCCGAGCCCGTTAGGCTTTAAAGTGCCGACCGGGCGGGAGGTCATGCCGCTGTTGGCCGAATACCAGGCGACGTCGTCGAGCGGGTGGCCACCCGGGTATTTCTCCGATTTTCCGCCGCTCCGGGCCGCATATTCCCACTCGGCCTCCGTGGGGAGACGGAAGTGATACCGATTCCGGTTCATGGCGATCAATTTTTGAGCGAGATCCTGTGCATCGCGCCAGCAGAGACGTTCCACGGGGTGCTGCCCTCCCATCTTGAACCAGGAAGGGTTGTTCCCCGTGACCTTGTGCCAGATGGAACTGGCCATGACCTGCTTCCACTGGTTCTGGGTCACCGGGTATTTTCCTATCCAGAATCCGTCGATGCGGATCTCGTGAAGCGGGTACTCATCATTATTTCCTTCGCCATCCCAGGCGCCGCACCCCATCTGGAACGTACCGGCCGGCACCCAGATGAATTCCATCCCGGTGACCGGCTCCACCCAGGAATCGCCGACCTGGTAGGGGCCGGAACTCCGGTTCCGGGATCGGAGCGGCGAATCCTGCTTTTCCGCCCGGGGCCGGCTCTCCGCGCCGGAGGGGATATCTCCGGACCTTTCTTTTGTCCGGTGGCGGGCGATCTCCTCCTGCCGGTCATGCACCAGGACTTCTTCTTTCTCCAGGATTTTCAGGATTTCCTCGAAACCGGCCGGCCGTTCTTCCGGCCTGAACCCGAGGCAATGATTGATGAGGATCAGGAGTTTAAACGGGATATCGTCGCGCTCAAAATAAATCCCCTGTTCCTTTATCAGTCGGAGGCGTTCGGTGAAGGTTTCCCGCTCATAGGGGAGGGCGCCGGACCAGATAAAATAGGAAACCAGCCCGTAGGAAAAGACCAGGCTGGCGATGCCGGCTGAATCCGAGTGGGTGATCAGTTCAGGGGCGGACCAGTTTGGAGTGAACTGGGCAGTGGTGGTTGTCGACATGCTGCTGATCCGCTGCAAGCCCCCCAGATCGCCGATAATGAGCCGGTTGTCACGGGAGAGCAACAGGTTTGATGGCTTCAGATCCTTGACGATGAAGGCATCTTCCGTCCTTTCGGAAAGCCGGCCCAGAACCCGGGCCAATTCGATCATCAGGTCCATCGCCATCCGGGGGGGGAGCGGGTAATCATCCAAAACCCGGTCGAGCAGGCTTTGGGGACACAGTTCCATCAGGATGACCAGGTAGGCCCTTGCTTCATCCTTGGATACCTGCTTGTCGACCAGATGGAAATCATGGATTTCAATGACCCCGTCGCCCTTGATCCGGTCGTAATATTCCTGTACCGCGTGAAAATCGTGGGAGATTTTCGTGTCGAGTTCGGACGAGGTCCGGTAGGAGACCGAGCGTTCCACCGTGATCGGCACGACCTTAACCGCCCGTTCCTTGAGATTGTCCCTGACGTGATAGACCGTACCGTAAACCCCGGCGCCTATTTTCCGGACCACTTCATAGGTGGGAAGACATTTTCGGATGACGGATTCCATCAATAACGCTCAGGCATTCTGTCGTGACGGTTTAAAGAAGTTATCGGATTTCCGCGATGATAAAACTGGTATTGTCCTTGAGCCCCTTGCGCTTGAGGGCGTTATAGAGCCGATTTCCGTTTTCGATCGGATCCGGCATGAGCAGTTCGTGGATTTTCTTGTCCGGCATGACGTCGGTAAGGCCATCGGAACAAAGAAGGTACCAGGCCGGAGACTCGATCGGCGCTTCGTTCAGGTAGACCTGGCGGATCGGCCAGGCCCGTTCGAATACGGGACCGATCCCGAATTCAATCAGATTTTTCATCGGGTGGCGAGAGGCCCGGGCGTTATCCACAAGGGCCTGGTCGACCATCTCCTGAACGCGGGTATGATCGTGGGAAAGGTATTCGATCGATTCGGGGCGGAGCCGATACGTGCGGCTGTCACCGGCGTTGAATGCGATCGTTTTTTCCTCGCCGACCAGAAGCCCGGCGATGGTGGTGCCGCTGTTTGCCGGCAGGTGTTCCATCGAGGCCTGCTGGATATCGGCAAGTGCGTCCCGGATGGAATCGGTTGAAATCAGGTTTCGCCAGTCGATCCTGCCCAGTTGTTCACAAAGGTAGAGACTGGCGGTTTCGCCCGCCGCATGACCCCCCATCCCATCGCAGACGGTCAGCAGCAGGTGAGATGTCGTAAATCCGTTTTTCCGGAGCAGCAGGTCGGTTTGAAATACGGTGATACCATCGAAAATACAATCTTCCTGTCGGTTGCGCGGCCCAATCATCATCGCGCAGAACGTCCGGCATTCCATCCGTTTTTAAATCCCTAATAGCGGTTAAATCAGGACCCTTTTTGTCCGAATCGCAAAATTCCGCCTGACTCTCGCCGTTGCGGTGTTCCAAAGGCCGGACATGCAAATGCATTCTGGCAAAATCGGCTTTATTATTCAACCCGGAAAACGGAGGGGGAAGGAGGAGCGGATCGGAATGCACCGTCGATGGCAAATTCCGGGGGAAAAATATTTACAGGTTATTTGTGTTACGCGTCCTCTGAGTTTGTGAGTCGAGTTACGTCAGCCCGCGCGGTGCGATAGGATGTGCTGACGGAGGAAGCGCATCGTTCGAGTCATCTACCCGTATGGAATGGTAGCTCCCTTTCGAAAACCGCTATGTATTCGAATGCCGATCTCTAACAGGCTTAGCCGATCAGAATTTCCTCGGATTATGTGAGGAGTCCCTCTTTTTTTAATTGCCTGGTATAGAGGCATACCGCCAAGGTGATCCCATAGCCAACCATGGGGCCGATCAACGCGGAACCCGAGGTGATCTGGGAAAGAAGGTCAAAAAAGAGGAGATGGACCAAGATATTGAGCAGTTCCACGGCAAGGAGCCCGGAAAAAAGGTAAAAGGCAATTCGTCGCATCTTGAAGATGGCGACCGCAGCCGTGATCTTGGCTATCGGAATAAGCCCCAGGAGCGACCAGCCGATTGCCTGGGTTCGAATGACGGCCAATTGGTCGGCCGGAATCGGAAGCGGGACAGTGAGGATCTGGACGAATGTCATCAGGGTAATCGCGCCCGTACAGAAATAAAAGGCGGCGATCACCCAGACCCACATCGGTTTTTTAAATTTCCATTTTGCCATTTAATATATTCCATCCTCAATGAACATTGGCTTAAGTTGAAAAGCAAATCGGATAATATGGACGGGATCGATGTGCCGGATGGAGATTTGCCATGCTATCGAAAAAAAATCCCGCATCACCCCGGAACAGCGATGATGCGGGATAGTTATTGTATTTCTTAAATTACGTCAATTGTTAATGCCCGCCTTGAGGGGTCGCAATGGTTGCGCCGCTTTCGAGTACGCCTCGGGCGGTTTCAAGTATCCCGTCCGGGAAACCCCAGAGGCTGAACATGAACCAGAACCCGATAACCCAGACGACCATCAGGGAAATGGCCCAGATGCCCAAGCCGTACTTGATGAAGTCGGACGGCTGGATCGCCCGCTCGCCAGTGTCCGGGTATGTTCCGAGGCCGTAGACGATGGCGTTGTTCGGCGTCCCGACAATCAGGAAGTGGGCGAAGGAGGTGGCCCAGGCCACGGCGAAACCGGAAGCCCACGGTTCGGCGGGGTTGCCGGACATGATCCCCATCGGGATGGTGATCGGGCCGAGAAGGGCGGTGACCCCGGCATCGGACATGAAGTTGGTCATGGTGCCGGAGAAGGCGGAAAGCCCGACCCAGAGACCGAATCCCTGGCTCATTCCGGCGTGGCTCAGGATGTCCATCACGCTCGCCGCCAGCCAGAAAGCCGCGCCGCTGACCTTGAGCAGCTCGCCGAGAGTAAGGGCACCGCAGTACATGAACCAGGCGTCCCAGGAGATCCCGTGGAGGATCTTGTTCCAGCTGGTGGTCCGGAAGAGTACCGGTATCAGGAGCGCCAGGAGCGCCGGGCCGCCCAACCCCAGTTGTTTGCTGAAGAAGATCCAGAGCACCAGGATGGTCATCAGCATGCCGAAGGTGACGAATTCCGCGTAACTCATCTTCCCCATCCGCCGGGTTTCCTCCTGGATGGCGGCAAGACCAGGGGTCAGGTCCTTGTTCTTTATCTTTTTCGAAAAGAAAACAATCATGTAGGTGGCGACCAGGGCGCCGAGCAGGGGGGCCATGATGAATCCGTATTTCATCCAGGTGAAGAAGGTCATCGGGACATGATAGCCTTCCCAGAAGCCCATCATGATGACGTTACGGCCGCCGGCCGCCGGGGAGCCGACGCCCCCGACATTGAGGGCATAGCAGAGGGTGAAAAGGAGAAACTTGGCAAGGTAGGGATCGTGCACGATTTCGCCGTCGCGGCTGTTGGCGGAAACGACCCCGAAATAGACGGCCATCATGACCGGGGTCATGAAGGCGCACATGGCGTGGGCCGAAATGAATGACCCGATCGAGGCCATGCTGATGCAGAGAACGAATATCGGCAGGTAAAACCCGCGGGTCCAGCCGATGATCCAGGCGGCGAGCCGCTTGTGAAGCCCGACGTCGACGACCGCCACCCCCATGGCGAGCACGCCGAGCAGAAAGAGGGGGGCGTCGCCGGCGAATGATTTCCCGATTTCCTTACGGGGAAGAAGCATCAGGAAGTAGGCGAGGATCGGCATGAGCACGCCGGTAAGACCGATCGGGATTGCCTCGGTCGCGAAGAAGATGACCGCCATCGGGATGATCCCGAGGACAATCATCGCCTTTTTGGCGGCATCCTCGACCGAGTGGGCCACACCCAAGTCGATGAGCTGTTTGGCCACCCCCTTCTGATCGATAACCTGGACCAGGCTGTCCGGGGTGGGAAGAACAAATCCGACGAGCAGAAAGATGGCGATACCGGCGCACAACCAGAGCGTCTTATTGGCGAGTATCCCTCCGCCTTCGCCTTTGACATCAATATCGTGACTCATATGTAGAGGCTCCTAAAAATTCAGGTTCAATTCCAAATTTGGCGGTTACGGATTCGCCCTATTTTTCATCCAGGACCGAGCGGGGGGATTCGGTATACCGTTCGGCCTTGGCCGCCCGGATCCGTTCATCCTGTTCCGCTTTACGATTATATGCGTTTTGGATCTTATTGATCAGATCCTCGGTCTGGGTCGGTTTCAACAGGAAGTCGAAAGCCCCGAGTTTCATCCCCTCAATGGCGGTTTCAACGGTGCCATGCCCGGTCAGCATGATCACTTCGGTCAGGGGTCTTGCGGACTTGATGGCGCGGAGGGCTTCGATGCCGTCCATGCCGGGCATGGACACATCGAGAATGACCACATCGAAAAGAAAATGCCGAATCTTATCCACCGCCTCTTCTCCGCTGTACGCGGCACTCACATCGTAATTGCGGAGCTTTAACCGTTCCGACAGCTGTTCGACGAATTCTTTTTCATCATCCACCAGGAGGATTCTGGTCTTCATGTGCTTCTCCTTACTCAACTTTGCAGGGTTTCATGGCGTTGGCGACATGCTTGAAAACGTCCGTCAGCCGCAGGATGCCGACAATTCTTTCCTCCCGGACCACGAGGAGGGACTGGTGGTGCCCCATTACCAGCTGGTGAACGGCCATATCGAGCGTATCGTCGGCCTGGACGTATTCGCCTTCAGTGGGGATGTACATGCAGTCCTTGGCTTTCATTTCGGTCGCTTTCTTGCAGACCGCCGAAAGCGGTTTGTCCCAGAAGGCAAACTGCCGCACCATGGATTGGAGAAACGTGTCGCTGAACTGCCTTACATGAATCGGCCGTTCGCCACCGGAAATCATCTTGTATTTCGGTTCCAAACCACGAAGGATGTCGAGCTGACTCAGCTTTCCGACGATTTTTCCTTTATCGTCATAGACCAGGATGGCCCGGTGAAGGTATCTCCGTCCCGGTCGGCAGTATTCCTCCTGGGCGTTTTCAAGGGCCAGGACCGCATCATAAAGGGAGGCATCCTGGTGAATGGTTGCATATTCTTCGAGGGGGATCATGATATCTTGAATCAATATTTTTTTCATATTGGGTTCTGCTCCCGTATGACCGTTATGTAGGGTGGAAACAGCCGGCATCAAATCCACAGGCGATTGCGTAAAAAAGTCCGCAACAGAAAACGCGGGCACTGTTCGGACGTTCATGGAGCCATTCGATTCGTATTGCCGGCCCCCCCCACGCCTGGGAAAGGGACCGGAACGCGGGATCGAATTCCTGACTATTTTTTCTTTTTATCCTTATCCAGGAACCCCTTGGCGGTTTCGAATTCACCGGCTTCGGCGAACGCCCCGGCTACCAGCGATGCTTCGATCTTCTGCTTGTAGGCGTGACGGATCTTCTGGACCAGTGTATCGATTTCAACCGGTTTCTGCAGATAGTCGAACGCTCCGAGGCGTATCGCCTCTTCTTCGTCCTTGTCGGACCCGTGACCGGTGAGGATAATCACCTGGACATCCGGGTAGGTTTTCTTCACCCGCCGCAGGACTTCCATCCCATCGATCCCGGGCATCCGCAGGTCGAGGACCATGACATCGGGGACTTCGTTGTCGACAATCTTCAGGGCTTCCTCGCCATTCAGGGCGATTTCGGCACCGAGTTCCCGCATATGAATACGTTCGGACAGGGTATTGACGAATTCCTTTTCATCATCGACGAGTAGGATCTTGATCTTTTCTTTAGTCATCTTGTTCTCCTTTTTTGATGTTTCGTCGGCTCGTCTTATCTTCAAGAAACTCTTTGGCGGTGTCCGGATCTCCTGCCTCGGCAAATGCGGCGGCAACCATGTGGTCCTGGTATGCCTGAAACAGGGAGCGTTTCCGGCCTTCGTTCTGTTTCTTTCTGCTCGCGGCCTCCTTAATGCGATCGGTCAAGGCGTTCATGTCAAAAGGGATTAGAAAATCATCGAATACACCGAACTTCATCACGTCGATCGATAAAGACATCTGTTCCGCATTGGTTATGGTGATGATTTCCGTCAGCGGAATGCTCTTTTTGATCTCCCCGATGATCCGGATACCCTCCACCCTCAAACCGGTCAGATCGATCAGTGCCACATCGATCTTTTTTCGCATGGTGATTTTCCTGGCATCATTCAGCCGCTGGGCGCAAAACAGGCGGAACCCTTCTCGTCGGAATCGTTCTCCCAGGTTCTGTTCAAAAAACTTATTGGATTCGATGAGTAACAATTTTAATGACATAAATTATATTGGACGATGATCAAATGTCAACGGTCGCCCAGCCAAAACGGACATTAACCTGCCTCAGGCCGACGTTTTCAAGGAAATTTTCGAGGGAGTCTCGCTTGCGACGCGGCCCTTCTCCAAGAAGGGCCTCCGCTTCCTCGAAACATGCGGCTTCCGCGAAACTTACCGCGCTCATGTGCCGGTCAACGAAGGACACGACTTTGTCGAAGGCGGTTTTTGCGGTCGCCGTGATCCCGGCCATTTTCATCGCCGTTTCATGCTCGCCGGCTTCGGCAAATGCCGCGGCCGCATAGGTGTTTTCGATCGTTCTGCGAATATCTCCTTTCATCATGTTACCCCCCTTTCGTTATTTGTTAATCCATATGCGTTATCTCTGCCGAGAACTGTCTATTTTGTTGAATACAAAAATAGCAAGATCCGTACCAGAAATATGGATTGGTGTAATTTCAGGGAGTAACGTTTAGGGATGCAAAAAAAGGAATGGAAAAGGAGTGATGTGATTGATTATGAAACAAAATGAATTAAAATATTAGATACATTTTGAAACAAATTGAGATAAACTAGAGAAAACCCGGGAATCCGGGTTCCGTTTTATCCAAATACCAGCCAGAAACCCGGGGTTTCCCCATCCGGGTCGACAGCGCCGAGTTGGTCCATGGAGAGGGTCAGTTCAGACCAGGCCGAAGCCTGAACGATCTTCTCGGAAAATTCCGTCGGGGTTTCCGTGACCCCTTCGCCCGTGCAGTGGACACCCACCGCGGGGTTCCCATTTCGCCGCGCCGGGGTCAGGACGACGCGGCTCTGGGCGGGCAGGATTGAAATACAACTTTCAACCCCGAAAAATATAGCCATGTAGACCCCGACCGGGTTGGTTTCCACTCGGACCGGGGCTGCTCCCGCGCCGGCGATGTCGAGGGTGATGTATTTCAGGCGGGCGAACCGTTCGGCCAGTGCGCGCAGCTGGGCAACCGCGTCGGCCAGGTCGAGGTCGGCCCGGCTATGATCCGGGGTGTGGGCAAACCGGTTGAAGCGGGTGGTCAGTTCCATTCCCCGCTGGAGCTGCCCTTTGATCGATTGGAGGGCATTGTTGAACTTATCCTGGAAGCGGGTTTCGGAAAGCGGGGAAATGGCGGTGATATCTTCCATCAGGCCGGCTGATTCCTGAATGATGGCCAGGATGTTCTTCATCTCATGGGTCAGGTTGGCCGTCATTCTGCCGAAGAAAGCGATTTTGCGGTCGTTTTGAGATTTCATGGCATTCCCCGGACAGGTTATTCTTTTTTTTCTTTGACGGCTTCATGGAGTTTGGTGATCAGTTCATCGATATCGAGCGGTTTCATCAGGTAGTCGAATGCCCCGTGCCGCATCCCTTCCATCCCTTCCCGGGTCGATCCGTGTCCGGTCAGCAGAATGACCGGGAGATCGGGCGTTCGACGCTTGATCCGCTGGAGAACGTCGAGTCCGTTAAGTCCCGGCATCATCAGGTCGAGCACAATGACATCGTAGTCATTATTTTTAATCATCTCCAGCGCCTGTTCCCCGTCCGTGGCGGTCTGCGGCGCAAATCCCCGAATCTCCAGTCGTTCCGCCAGGGTGGTTACAAATTCTTCTTCATCGTCGACAAGCAGGATCCTGAGTTCACTCATTTTGATCTCCCGGCGCTTTTTTGGGTAAATAGACGGTGAATATGGAACCCTCTCCTTCCCGGCTCTGGACCTTGATCTCGCCCCCCAGTTTCTTCACGATACCGTAGGTGATCGACAGGCCGAGCCCGGTGCCGTACCCCTGCTTCGTCGTGAAAAAAGGTTCGAATATCTGCCGGACGGTGCTTTCGGACATGCCGTGGCCGTTATCCTGGATGGAGATGGCCACCGTATTGGCATCGGGTTCCCGGGTAGTGATGACCACCCGGCCGCCGTCCGTGACAGCGGAGAAGGCGTTGGTCAGGATATTGAGGAACACCTGCTGGAGTTGCCCCCGGTCCGACGAGATCATGGGTATATTCTCGTCCAGCCGGTTTTCGATATGGATGTTTCGGTAAAGGGCTTCTTTTTCAAGGAACCCCAGGGTCTCGACCATGACTTCGTTGATACTGAGCATCTCATACTGCACCCCGATGCGGCGGGCGAAGCCGAGGAGGCGGTGGGTGATGTTGCGGCACCGGCTCACCGACTGGAGGATGGGATTTACTGTTCGCATCAGTTTGGCCGTGTCGTGGTGCATGTCCCGTTCAACCAGATCTTTTATAAGCCCGGCCTTTTCATTGATGATCGACAAAGGGTTGTTGATTTCATGGGCCACACCCGCGGCGAGCCGGCCGATGGAGGATAATTTCTGGTTGTATTCGAGTTCCCGGAACGCCGCTTCCCGCTTTTCGTCGGCTTCCCGGATCCGCTTGACCAGGAGATGGGTCGATCCGAAGGTCACCAGGGCGATCAGGAGCATGCTGATCAGGTACAGGTAGGACATTTCCCGTTTCAGGGTCTGCCAGGACTGGAAGATGAGGGTCCGGGGGATGACCATGACCAGGGTGAAATCGTGCTTTATCAGGGGAGAGTAGACGAGGATGACCTTGTGGCCGAGGGCATCGACGTCCTCCTTGACACGGGTGCCGGCTTCACCCGGGGTGATGTGCAGGGGAAGTTCGGAAAGTACCTTTCCATAGAAACGGGAATCGGTTTGCAGGATCCCTTTTTTATTGATCAGAAACGCGTCGCTGAGCGGGTCAAGTCCCATGGCGCTGATCAGGTTATTGAACTTCTGGGTTTCCATGGTTGCCCGGAGGACCCAGAACCGCCCATCATCGGTCAGGTGCTGGATGGCCAGGGCGATATGGGGAAATTCCCGGTACCCCATGAAGACTTCGCTGACGAATATGCCCCGGATCTGAACTTCCCGAAACCATTGCTGGTTCGAATAGTCCTTGTTCAACAGATCATAGGGACCGGCGTAACTGACCTGGATCCCGCGGCCGTCGATCAGTCCCAGGTCGACATATCCGCCGTAATTCTCCCGCAGGATGCGAAAAATGCGGTTCAGGGTATTCGGATCGGACAGGGCATCGAAGGAATAGCTCGCCGAGATGAACTTGATGGCCGACAGCCGCTCTTCCAGGAACAGCTCGAAGGAATGGGTCGCCTTGCTCACGACGGAGCGCATCGGTGTGACCCGCTGGTCCAGGATGTTTTTCTGGTACTGGATGGCATTGGTCACGGCCAGGAGGGAAAGCGGGACAATGGTGACGAACAGCATCAGAAGGATGATGTTGCGCCGGAGCTTGCGGTACCGTTTCGGAAGAAAGCTGCTTTCCCGCAGACGGTTCAGCCATCCGGTTATCGGCCTGGAAGATGATGTCCCGGGATCGTTCACTTCGAGGCCTCCGGATCCCCGTGAACAATATCGCCGGATTCGAGTGCATCGGCCATGTACCGGGAGACAACCGCCTCCCACGGCCCGATCACCGAATCGACGACCTTTATCCGCTTCCAGACCAGGTACTGGTAGTATTCTTCTTCTATCCCGCCACAGATAACGGTTTCCACCCCTTCGGTCAGGATCAGGTGGCACAGTTTTTCCGCCGACACCCGGGGGAGGACCACGAGTTTTTCCTCCAGTTTACCACCGCTCTGGTCCATGGTGACGATCAGGGCTTCGGCGGTAAGGTCGAACCGGGGGGCCACTTCATGGCCGTAGAGCGGAATAAGTATTTTTTTCTGCATGCTGTTGAATTTTTTCTTCAGGTTGTTGTGGACTGAACCTGTTTATCATGTCGGGCAAATGTTGTCCATCGCTGATGGCTTCGCAAAAGCTACGAACTCGTTTTCGCCGCTTTTTTGCGGAAAGGATGTGCTGACGCAGGAAGCGCATCGCGATTGATGCGCTTCCTGCGTCAGCACATCCTACGATTTGAGCCATTCGGCAACTTGTCACCAAATGGCTAAAATCGGCCGACTTTCGTCTTTCCTCTGGATTCTGCCTTCTGGATTCTGGATTCGCTTTTCGGGCTCCAAGTTCCTACCTGTAAAAACGCGGTCCAGCCGAGTTGTCAGCTTTTTACGAGTCCATCATCTTTGATGGGCGCCTACCCGATATCGTACTGTTTCATCTTGCGCCACAGGGTGCTTCTCCCCCAGCCGAGAATGGCCGCTGCCTTGCTTCGCCTCCCCCCGGCCTTGACCATGGCTTCCAGGATCAGCTTTTTTTCCGTTTCCGACCAGGTGGTCCCCGGTTCGAAGACCGGTCCGCTATGAGGTCCGTCCTCGTGTCCACTCGCGGGCCGCCCGGAATAGGGAGTGTCGGAAATTCCCTCGGCCGGTTCCGGTTCCTCGGTCAGGTAAGCCGGTAGATCCCCCATTTCGATCCGCGGCCCCTGGCTGACATTTACGGCGTATTCGATGATGTTGCGCAGTTCGCGAACGTTTCCCGGGTAGATGTAGGTTTTCAGCAGGATGAGGGCTTCCTTGGAGAAGCCATCGATTCTTTTCCCGAAATTCGACGTGAAGGTGTTGAGGAAATGATCCATGAGGAGACGGATGTCGTCGTCCCGGGCGCGCAGGGGGGGAAGATGGATCCGGACCACGTTCAGGCGGAAGAGGAGGTCTTTGCGGAAGCGCCCATCGAGGACCATTTTTTCGAGTTCCCGGTGGGTCCCGGCGATCACCCGGACATTTGCTTCAAATCCTTTGGTGCTCCCCAGCGGATAGATGATCTTATCGTCGAGGAAGGTCAGCAGCTTGACCTGGAGCGGCAGGGGCAGGTCCCCGATTTCGGTGAGATAGAGCGTGCCGTTGTGGGCCAGGCGGAACCGGCCGGGCTTGTTTTCCACCGCGCCGGTAAAGGCGCCTTTCTGATGCCCGAACAGCTCGGATTCAAGGAGTGTCTCCGGCAATGCCCCGCAGTTGATCTTGATGAACGGCCCCTTGGCCCGGTTGGATGACTCATGGATCGCTTCGGCCACCAGATCCTTGCCGGTCCCGGTCTCTCCGGTGATCAAGACGGACGAGTCGTTCTGGGCAATAAGGGGAAGCATTTGAAATACTTTGGTCATCCGCGCGCTTTTGCCGATGATTTCCGAAAACCCGAACCCCCGGGCGACATTATCCCCGATTGCCTTCATGGCGCGGATGTCTTCGATCGATTCCAGGAAACCGGTCAGGTTTCCGTCCGTATCGGTGAGCGGGGCGAAGGTGATGCGGATCGGTATCCGCTGGTGTTCCCGGTTCACCAGGTCGCTTTGGGCACAAAACGGTTCCGAATCCCGGGTCATCTGTGCGAGCGGACACGATTTGATGCAGACCCGGCTCCGGATGATATTGTGGCAGGCGATCCCGCGGGCCTCCTGGAGAGAATAGCCAGTCAGGGCGGATACCGCCTTGTTCATGTGGACGATTCGCCGCTCGGTGTCCAGGACGACAATGGCCAAAGGAATCTCATCCAGCATGGCGTCCATGCGGATGGGGGAATTAAACAACTCTGAAATCAGTGGTTTTGGCATATGTTAATGAATACGCTACTTTGTTTTTATGTATCAATTTACGAGCTTTTTGGGTCAGCGGCTTGTAGGAAACATACACGCTTACTCGGAGTCGCTGGTTCCCAAGCTCCAGCTTGGGAACCCACTTTTATTCTTCCTTCTTCCTTCTGGATTCTGATTTCTGTGTTTTCACTTCCCGACCATAATGCAAACTTCCGGTTTTGTAAATAATTGAATCCTGAGGGGGAATCAGTTGAAGAGCGTGAGCTGGACCTGTTTCGGTTTCGGCGGGGAGGTCCCGTCGTCCATGGCCTTCAGGAGCATCGCGTCAATACCGGCGAAAAACGGTGAAGGGGGCCGGGTTTCCGTCTTGCCGTAGAGGGTTCGGCGCCGGGCGCGGCAGAGATAGAGCTCCTCTTCCGCACGGGTGATCCCCACATAGAACAGGCGGCGTTCCTCGGCCAGATCACAGGGGCGGCCGGGGAGATGAAACGGAATGAGGCCGTCTTCGCACCCGGCCACGAACACCACGGGAAACTCCAGCCCCTTGGCCGCGTGGAGGGTCAGGAGGGACACCTTTTCCGAACGGGGGCCAGCGACGAAATCCGGGTCGGTTTCCAGGGCAAGGGTTTTGAAGAAAAGAGATTTATCCGTCCCGCAGCCGGCGGCCAGTTCCCTGAGGTAACCGATGGCCGCGTCACCTTTTTCGGATGCCGGCCGAGCCGGCGCCAACAGCGTCACAATCCGGTTTACGATTTCGGCCACCGGCAGGCCGTCGACCTGCCGGGCAATGTCTGAGAGAATTTTAAGGATCATGCGCAGTTGCCGGCCGCCGGGGTCGCTCAGTCCCTCGATCCGGTCGCGATCGATCTCGGATGTCAGGCCGTCCAGGGTAAATCGGTGACAGCGCCCCCAGTCGGTCAGGACGGCCAGATCCCGACGGTCAAATTCCGGGACAAGTGCCACGGCCAGACCGCCAAAATCAGCATGTCCGCCGCACCCGTGCAGAAGCTTCAGCGCGTGGACCAGTTCGCGAACCCCTTTTTCCCCGAAGGCATTTTCCTTGCTCGCCCGCTGGAACGGGATTCCCGCTTTTTCGAAAACAGCGGCCAGGACATCCCCCTGGGCGCGGGTCCGGTACAGGACGGCGAAATCGGAAAAGGACCGCTCGCCGCTGCTTCCGTGCCGGTGCTTGCCGAAATCGTGGTAATCGAACCCCATCCCTCCAATCATCCGTTCGATGGTCTTGCCGATGATTACAGCTTCCCCCTGTTCGGTTTCAGCCTCCAGGAGGCCGATGTGCGGCATCCCGTCGATTTCCGAAAAAATCCGGCGGCGGGCGTCGTCGATGCTGTGGCGTGGACCCACGACCTGGCCAGCCGCGGCCAGAATCGTCCGGGTGGACCGGTAATTCCGGTCGAGACGAACCACCGCGGCACCGGGGTAGTCGGTGGTGAACTGCTGGAAGTACGTGGCATCGGCGCCTCGGAACCCGTAGATCGACTGATCCGGGTCGCCGATCACGCAGATATTGCCGCCATCAGTTTTTATGAGCCGGACCAGGCGGTACTGGGCCTGGTTGAGGTCCTGGTATTCGTCGATGAAAAGATAGCGAAACCGGTCCTGGAGGTTCCGCCGGAGCGCGGGATCGGATTCGAGCCGGACCACCACCCGGCAGATAAGATCCTCGTAGTCGTAAAGCCGCTGGAGCAGCAGCTGTTCCCGGTAGGTCCGGTAGACGGCGGCCATGGCGATCGGATCCAGTTTCCCGGAGACGGGAGCGAGATCGTCATCCGGAGAGAGGATCAACTGTTTTGCCGCTACGATGGCATCGATGACGGCATTGAGTGATCCGCCGATCTTTATACCCGAGCCTTCAACCTGCTCGACCGCCCCGGCGACCAGGCGCCGCCGATCGATATCGTCCACGATCCCGTGATCGTCACCGTCCATTTCTTTCAACAGATCGTAACAGAGGGCGTGGAAGGTGGCCACCCGGGGGAGCGGGGTCGATTTCCCCAATAATTGTTCAAGACGGGCGGCCATTTCCCGTGAGGCTTTGTTGGTGAAGGTGACGGCGAGGATCTCGTCGGCCCGGGCCAGGTCGTCGCGCATCAGCCGGGCGATTCGGCAGGTCAGGGTCCGGGTTTTTCCGGTCCCCGGACCGGCCACGATCAGCAGCGGCCCGTCCGGGTGAAGGACAGCGGTGCGCTGGGCGTCGTTCAGGCCGGAAAGAACGGCTACGATTTCCGGGGGAGTTGGGCGGGCGTGTGCGTCGCCAATGTCATCGTTCCCCTGAAGAGTATCCTCGCCGGTCCCCCTTAAACGCGGAGCGGCGAGGACCGACGATTTTCCAAAGGCAATCATCGGCGTTTCCCGGACACCCGCCGGTAACCCAGCCGGCATGGCGAACAGGCACTTCTGCCCAATCAGTTCAATCCGCTCATCCGGGGTGAACAGGGTGATCCGGCCGTACTCGCCGTCATACCCGGATTTTACGTGGACCCGCCCCTGCCGCATGCGCGATACGGCTTCCTCCAACAGGGGAATCCCGGCCGATGCGATCATCTCCAGCGGCATGTCGAGCAGGAGGTCGAGTTCCGGGCCGAGGGTTTCGATAACCGACCGATAGGCGGTATCGACCTTTTTGCTTTTGGCGCCGCAACCGTAAATTTCGGAAAGGATTTCCGCCAGGGGGATCATGCTGTGGAACGGGCGAGCCCGTTCCGGCCGGTCTCCTTCGACCCGGGTGGCGAGCTGCTCGACCCGGTAGAGGACCCCGAGGGTGAGCGGATGGCCGCAGACCGGGCATTTGTCCCCTCCGGCGAGGGTTTCCCGGGGATGCAGGTTTATCCCGCACTTTCGGTGGCCATCCTGGTGGTATTTCCCTTCCTCGGGAAAAAACTCCAGGGTCCCGCCGAACGCGTCCGGATCGCCGGTTTCCAGGGCTGCGCGGATATCCCCGAAGGAAAGCCCGGTGGTGAACCGGTTCGCCTCCCGGCCGAGGTTGGCCGAGGAGTGGGCGTCGGAATTGGAGATCAGGGTTATCCGGTCGAGATCGGCCACCCGCCAGTTCATGGGCGGATCCGAGGAAAGGCCGGTTTCGGCGGCGAAGATATGCCCGGCCAGGTCGTCGAAACACTCCCGGATGCTGTCGAACCCCGATTTCGACCCGTAGAGGGAAAACCAGGGTGTCCAGATGTGGGCCGGGACCAGGAATCCCTCGGGGGCGGTTTCCAGGACGATCTCCAGGAGATTGCGGGAATCGAGGCCGAGGATGGGGCGACCGTCTGATTTGAGGTTGCCGATGTGATCCAGCCGGGCATTGAACCGCTCGACGTGGAACAGGTCGGGGAAATAGACCAGGTGGTGGAGCTTCCGGGTGGCGCCGTTCTTCTTATAAATGGTGCTGATCTCGCTGCTCAGGAGGAAGCGGACGGGGCGGATCCCCGGGAGCCGCAACCGTGCTTCGCAGGCGGCGGCAAGGTCATCCTTTAACTTAAACAGGCCCGGCTCGGCCGGTTCCAGCTGCTCCCGGATCTCGGCGAGCCACCCGGGATGGGTGAAATCGCCGGTGCCGACCACGGTAATCCCCTTGGTCCGTGCGGCCAGGTAAAGGTTCTCGAAATCGAGGTTTTTCGCGGTAGCCCGGGAAAACCGGGAATGGATGTGGAGGTCGGCAATGAAGTTCACTCAAAAATTCCTTTGGAAGCAAGAATTCAGAAGCCTGAAGCTG
>Ga0209347_1003213_pt1 | contig 19584 bp, 19 predicted proteins | sample AutmiccommuBRH23_FD_187382 | JGI IMG/M metagenome (GOLD analysis project Ga0209347, IMG submission 187382) | Deep subsurface microbial communities from Mt. Terri, Switzerland - Autotrophic microbial communities BRH/23 (SPAdes) (version 2) | ecosystem: Environmental > Aquatic > Deep subsurface >...
GTCTTATCTGACGACGATCTCATCCGCGCGCAGCAGGCCCAGCACATCGCGCGCCTGCTGGTCCAGCAGGTCCAGATCCAGATAGTCGTCCGACAGCCGGCGCGTCAGGTTCTCCATCCGCGCCACGCGCGCCTCAAGCACGGCCAGCTCCTGACGCAGCTTTTCGGCATCGGCGGTCACTTCGGCGCGGCGGAACAACCCGTAATTGCCCTGCACCGCGGCAAAGGTGAAATAGGCGCCAAGGCTGAACGCCACAGCGAAAAAGATCACGACGCCAAATGCCGGACGGGTGCGGGATGTCATTGCTCTGCCTTTGCCTGCGCCTGTCTCGACGCTTTCCCGAACCATGCCACAGGTGATTCGTCTTGTGAATCCCCTTTCGGTTGAAAAACACGAAAAAACACTGAAAATAAGCACAAAATTCGCCCTGCGGCACAGACCGCTGCGTCTTATTGCGTCAAATCTCCAAGGACAGCACCGGCCTCAGCCATTCCCCTCAAGCGCGGCGACACCGGGCAGGGTCTTGCCCTCCATCCATTCAAGGAAGGCCCCTCCCGCCGTGCTGATATAGGTGAAGTCATCCGCCGCATCCGCTGCATGCAGCGCGGCCACCGTATCGCCGCCACCTGCGACTGTGATCAGCTTGCCCGCCTGCGTCAGCGCAGCTGCATGGCGCGCCGTCACCATCGTCGCCTCATCGAAAGGTGCGATCTCGAACGCGCCCAGCGGCCCGTTCCAGATCAGCGTCTGCAGCCCGTCGAACGCCGCCGTGATGGCCGCGATGGACAGCGGCCCTGCATCCAGCACCATCTGATCCGCCTCCAGCACCGTATCAGCGCCCAGCGGCATCACCTCAAAGGGCACACCCGCCCCGAATGTGCGCGCCACCTTGCCATCCACGGGCAGGATGATCTTGCATCCCGTGCGCGCCGCCTTGGCCAGAATGTCCCGCGCGGTCTCCTCGAACTCGGCCTCGCGCAGCGACGCGCCCAGTTGCGCGCCCTGTGCGGCAAGGAAGGTATTGGCCATGCCCCCGCCGATGATCAGCACATCCAGCTTCTCGACAAGGTTTTCCAGCAACTCGATCTTGGTCGAGACTTTCGCCCCGCCCACGACCGCCCCCACGGGCCGCTTGGGCTTGCTCAGCGCGGCTTCCAGCGCCCGCAACTCCGCCTCCATCTGCCGCCCGGCGCAGGCCGGCATCAGATGCGCCAGCCCTTCCGTCGAGGCATGGGCGCGATGCGCTGCCGAAAACGCGTCATTGCAATAGATCTGCGCCAGTTCGGCCAGTTGCGCGGCAAAGGCGGGATCATTCGCCTCCTCGCCGGGATGGAAGCGGATATTCTCCAGCAGCACCACGTCATTCGTGGCGGCCTCCGCCCCGTCGAAGGTCTCGACAAATGTCACATGCCGCGCCAGCACATTCTCCAGCGCGGGGATCGTGACGCGCAGGCTCATATCCAGCACCACCTTGCCCTTGGGCCGCCCGAAATGCGCCACCAGCAGCACCCGTCCGCCCCGGCTCAGGATGTCGCGCACGGTGGGGGCGATCTTCTCGATCCGCGTGGCATCCGTGACCTTGCCCTTTTCGACCGGCACGTTGATGTCCACGCGCACCAGAACCCGCTTGCCGTCCAGGTCCATGTCATCCAGGGTCTTCCAGGTCATTCCATCGCTCCTCGGGATCAGCCCGCGCACCTCTTGGCGTGAAGACGCGCTTGCGTCAACACCCCGCTTGGCAATTGCGCCCAAGGGCCTTAGGTATCTGCCCAGAACCAGACAGAGGAGGCCCAGATGCCCGAGATCAAAGACCCCGAGAACACCATCCTCATCGAGCTGAAGGGCGGCACCGTCACGATCGAGCTGATGCCCGACGTGGCCCCCCAGCACTGCGCCCGGATGAAGGAACTGGCCCGTTCCGGTCAATATGACAACGTCTGCTTCCACCGCGTGATCGAGGGCTTCATGGCCCAGACCGGCGATGTGGAACATGGCGACATGGAAGACGGCTTCAACATCCGCCGCGCAGGCACAGGCGGCTCCGACCTGCCCGACGTGCCGGCAGAATTCTCACGCCTGCCGCATGACCGTGGCACGCTGGGGGCAGCCCGCAGCCAGAACCCCAACTCGGCCAACAGCCAGTTCTTCATCAATTTCAAGGACAACCATTTCCTGAACGGCCAGTATACGGTCTATGGCCGTGTCATCGACGGGATGGAGCATGTCGACGCCATCACCCGCGGCGAGCCGCCCGCGAACCCCGATCGCATGATCAGCGTCAAGGTGGCCGCCGATGTATAAGGCGATTGCAGCGACACTGATGTGTCTGGCCGGTCCCGCACTGGCCACCGGCATCCAGATCGAGGTCGAGGGCGAGGCCAACGGCACCATCACCATCGACCTTCTGGAAGATGTGGCCCCCGAACATGCTGCCCAGATCGCCGCCATCGCGGCCGAGGGCGGCTATGACGGCGTCGTCTTTCACCGCGTGATCGAAGGGTTCATGGCCCAGACCGGCGATGTCGAATTCGGCAAGCTGGGGGGCAACATGTCTCGCGCGGGCATGGGCGGCTCCGCCCGTCCCGACCTCAAGGCCGAATTCTCGGACATCCCCTTCGACCGCGGCGTCGTCGGCATGGCGCGCAGCCAGAACCCGAACTCCGCCAACAGCCAGTTCTTCATCATGTTCGACGAGGGTTATTTCCTGAACGGCCAATACACCGTCGTCGGTCGTGTCACCGAAGGGATGGAGGTCGTTGACGCGATCAAGCGTGGCACCGGTCAGAACGGCATGGTCACTGGGCAGCCCGACATCATGAAAACGGTCACCGTGACCGAGTGATCATCTGATCCATATGTCACTCAAACGGGGCCTTGCGGCCCCGTTTTTCATGGCGCTGTCTTTCCCTGTTACATCCGGGTGCGGAGGCTTTGTCGCGACCCCGGCTGTTGTGGTCGCGCCGTCATCCATCCCAACGGCGTCACCCGCGCCTCCATGTCCGGCGCCTCACGCTGCCAGCGCCGCCTGTTCTTGGGCAAACGCCAACAACCGCCCCAGCGCCTCCACGAAAACCTCATCCGCCACTGTCATCGCCACGCGGATATGGCCCGCCGCCGCTGCTCCGAAACTTTCCCCGGGCATCACCGCGATCCCGTGCCGCTCCAGCAGCGCCATTGCAAAGGCCTCGCCGCTCATTCCGGTGCCGCGGATATCCAGCATCAGATACATCGCCCCCTGAGGAGGCTGCACCCGCACGATATTCTGCCGCCCCAATACCTCCAGCGCCATGTCACGGCGGCGCAGGAACGGTGCCGCCACCGCCGTTTCCAGTCCATCCCCCTGCGCCAATGCGAACAGAGCCGCCTCTTGCACGAAACCCGGCACGCCATAGGTCGTATGCGTTGCCAGATCCGCCAGCCGCATGATCGCGGCTTCCGGCCCCAAGATCCAGCCGATCCGGCTGCCCGTCATCGCATGCGACTTCGACATCGACCCGATCACCAATGTCCGTTCGGCCATGCCGGGCAGGGCGCGCGGGCTTAGATGATCCCCGTCCCAGACCTGCGTGTCATAGACCTCGTCCGAGATCAGCCACAGATCGTGCTCCTGCACCACCCGCGCAATGCCCTCCAGCGTGGCGGGGGAATAGACCCCGCCCGTCGGATTGTTGGGGCTGTTGACCAGCAGCGAACGCGGTCGATGCGCCGCCCGCACGGCCGCATCCAGATCACCGGCCCGGGGCTGGAATCCATCCTCCGGTCTTGCGCCGACCGCCCGCGGCACGAGGCCCAGCGCGCGCAGCACACCCGGATAGGTCACATAGGCCGGATCGACATAGAGCGCCGTATCGCCCGGATCGGCACAGGCGTGATGCGTCGCGAACAGCCCGGCCTGTCCCCCTGGCGTGATCAGCACATTTTCGCGGGCCGTTGGCACGCCTGTGCGCGCCTGAACCCGGGCCGCCACGGCGTCGCGCAGGGCGGGAATGCCGGGAATGCTGGCATATCCCGTATGCCCCGCCAGCGCCGCCCCGTGCATTGCGTCCAGAATGCTGCGATCGGTGCGGATATCATGCTCGCCAATGGTCAGCTCGATCACCTCGCGCCCCGCAGCCTTCATGGCCCGTGCGCGGTAGAAAACGCCCCAGCCATCATCCCCATCCCCCAAAAGCGTGGTGATCCGCTGTGACAATTGCATGGCGACCCTCTCTCATTGCTTGCCGCCAGTGGCCACATCCGGCCGCGCCATGTCAATTCAGCGATTGTGGCGGCGCGGATCAACGGATATGATACTGCCATGAACGCCCGTGCCATCATGACCATTTGCTGCATTACCGCCTGAACCTTCCGGCGGCGCGTTCTTCTATTCCCAACCCGAGTTGAAGTTGCTAAGCCCGCCGCGGACCCGCGTGTGAGGACCCGATGACGATCATCAAGCTGCACAACACCAAGACCCGCCGGAAAGAGGTGTTCACCCCGCTGAACCCCGACAATGTGCGCATGTATGTCTGCGGCCCCACCGTCTATGACCGCGCGCATCTGGGCAATGCCCGCCCCGTGGTGGTGTTCGACATGCTCTACCGCCTTCTGCGCCACGTCCATGGGGCGGATCATGTCACCTATGTGCGCAACTTCACCGATGTGGACGACAAGATCAACGCCAAGGCCGCCCAGACGGGCCGCAGCATCGGTGACATCACCGCGGAAACCATCCGCTGGTATCTCGACGACATGGGCGCCTTGGGCGCGCTCGAACCCGACCACATGCCCCGCGCCACCGCCTATATCGGCGCGATGATCGCCATGATCGAGGACCTGATCGCCAAGGGTCATGCCTATGCGGCTGGGGGTCATGTGCTCTTCGCCGTGGACAGCTACAGCCGCTACGGCGCGCTTTCGGGCCGCACGGTCGAGGACATGATCGCGGGTGCCCGCGTCGAAGTCGCCCCCTACAAACGCAACCCGATGGATTTCGTCCTCTGGAAGCCGTCCACCGATGATCTGCCCGGATGGGACAGCCCATGGGGCAGGGGCCGCCCCGGCTGGCATATCGAATGCTCGGCCATGGCGCAGGAACTGCTGGGGGCCAGCTTCGACATCCACGGCGGCGGCATCGACCTGGCCTTCCCGCATCACGAGAATGAAATCGCCCAAAGCTGCTGCGCCCATCCCGAGGGCGGTTTCGCGACCGTCTGGATGCATAACGAGATGCTGCTGGTCGAGGGCAAGAAGATGTCCAAGTCCCTTGGCAATTTCTTCACCGTCCGCGACCTGCTGGACCAGGGCATCCCCGGCGAGGTGATCCGCTACGTCTTTCTGATGACGCATTATCGCAAGCCGATGGACTGGACGGCGGACAAGGCGGCACAGGCCCAGAAGACCCTTGAAAATTGGCGCAGCGTAACGCGCGATCTGCATCCGACACCTCTTTCCCAATTCGCGCCTGACCCCGCACTTGTCGCGGCGCTTGCGAATGATCTGAACACCCATTCTGCCCTCGCAAGAGTGAACGAATTGAGAACAGAGCCGCAAAAACTTCTGGATAATGCGCGATTTATGGGGTTCCTGTCGGATGGATATCGGCAAGCGACATCGGTTCAAGGCATTGAAACGACAGGAAATACGGCGATGCCTGAGTCCAGCGACATGCTCTCGTCACTTGCACAGAAATTGAATGATCTGCGCGCCGACGCGATTCAATCCAAAGACTTCGCTGACGTCGACCGCCTCAAAGCCGCACTTCTTGACGCCGGAATCGAGGTTCGCATGTCCAAAGACGGCGTTGAACTTGTGCCCGGTCCCGGCTTCGATCCTGCCAAACTGGAGGGGCTTTGATGCCAAAAGACCGCCTCTACCTCTACGACACCACCCTGCGTGACGGGCAGCAGACGCAGGGCGTGCAATTCTCGACCGCTGAAAAGCTGACCATCGCCGGGATGCTGGACGCGCTTGGCGTGGATTACATCGAGGGCGGCTGGCCCGGTGCCAACCCCACCGACAGCGCCTTTTTCGACGCGGCCCCCCAAACCCGCGCAACCTTGACCGCCTTCGGGATGACCAAGCGGGCAGGGCGCTCGGCCGCCAATGATGACGTTCTGGCCGCCGTGATGAACGCAGGGACCAGCGCCGTCTGTCTGGTCGGCAAGGCCCATGATTTCCACGTCACCACAGCGCTGGGGATCACACTCGAAGAGAATGCAGAAAACATCTCCGCCTCGGTCAGTCATCTGGTGGCGCAGGGCCGCGAGGCGCTGTTCGATGCCGAACATTTCTTCGATGGCTACCGCGCCAACCCCGATTACGCCCTCACCGTCCTGAAAGCCGCCCTTGACGCGGGCGCACGCTGGATCGTGCTCTGCGACACCAACGGCGGCTGCCTGCCCGAAGAGATCGGCCGTATCACGGCTGAGGTCATCGCCGCAGGCATCCCCGGTGACCGTCTGGGCATCCATACCCATAACGATACCGAAACCGCTGTGGCGGGCACGCTGGCCGCCATCGACGCAGGCGCGCGGCAGGTGCAGGGCACGCTCAACGGTCTGGGCGAGCGTTGCGGCAATGCGAACCTCACCACGATCATCCCGACGCTGCTGCTCAAGGAACCCTATGCCAGCCTGTATGAAACGGGCGTGACCCTTGAGGCCCTCTCGGGCCTCACCCGCGCCAGCCGCCGTCTGGACGATATCCTGAACCGCGTGCCGATGCGGCAGGCGCCTTACGTCGGCGCTTCGGCCTTCGCGCATAAGGCCGGGCTGCATGCCAGCGCGATCCTCAAGGACCCCGCGACCTATGAACATATCGACCCCGCCGTGGTCGGAAATACCCGCATCATCCCCATGTCCAATCAGGCAGGCCAATCCAATCTGCGCCGCCGTCTGGCCGAGGCGGGGCTGGACGTTGCCCCCGACAGCCCGGTGCTGGGCCGCATCCTCGAAGTGGTGAAAGCGCGCGAGGAACAGGGCTATGCCTATGACACCGCCCAAGCCAGTTTCGAACTGCTGGCCCGCGCCGAGATGGGCCAGGCCCCAGCCTTCTTCGAGGTCAAGCGCTACCGCGTCACGGTCGAGCGGCGCAAGAACAAGTATGACCGCATGGTCAGCCTCTCTGAGGCGGTCGTCGTGGTGAAAGTGGACGGCGAAAAGAAACTCTCGGTCAGCGAGTCGATGGATGAGGCAGGATCGGACCGTGGCCCGGTGAACGCGCTGGCCAAGGCACTCGGTAAAGACTTGGGCCAATATAGCGAGGCCATCGCCGATATGCGTCTGGTCGATTTCAAGGTCCGCATCACGCAAGGCGGCACCGAGGCCGTGACCCGCGTCATCATCGACAGCGAGGACGGGCAGGGCCGCCGCTGGTCCACCGTGGGCGTCAGCCCCAACATCGTGGATGCCAGCTTCGAGGCGCTCTTGGATGCGATCAACTGGAAACTGCTGCGTGAAGCCGCGCAGCGCAACTGACAGCCAAAGGGTTACAAAGGTGTCGCGTATGATTATGAATGTTGTGTCTTTCGTTGCCATCTCGGCTCTTGTCACGCTCGGTCTGGCTTTGGGGCTGGTGGCCTCGCAAAAGCCTGTGACCCTGTCAGACCCGCAAGGCGGGCTTGGCTTTGCCGCCTTGACCGCACAGGGCACAGCCCCCGCCGTCCCGCAGATCACCGTGTCGATGCGCGACGGCTGGGCCGTGCCTGTGCGCCATATTCCCGCGACCGACAAACCGCTTCTTGTGCTGATCCACGGCTCTGGCTGGCATGGCCAGCAATTCGACCGTCTGGCTGCAAGCTTGCAAGGCGAGGCCGAGATTCTTGCCCCCGACCTGCGCGGCCATGGGGCCAACCCCGCCCGGCGCGGCGACATCGATCATATCGACCAGTTCGAGGAAGATCTGGCCGATCTGATCGCCGCCCATCGCAAACCCCAGCAAAAACTGATCGTTGCAGGCCACAGCTCAGGTGGCGGCCTTGCGATCCGCTTCGCATCCGGGCCGCAGGCGCAGAATGTGGACCATGTGATCCTGATGGCTCCGTTCCTCAAGCACAACGCCCCGACCACACGGCCGAATTCCGGCGGTTGGGCGCATGTCCTGATCCGCAGGATGATCGGGCTGACGATCCTGAACACGATCAAGATCACCGCGCTGAACCATCTGACCGTGATCCAGTTCGCCATGCCTGCTGTTGTTCTTGACGGCCCTCTTGGTGCCACAGCTACCACTGCTTACAGCTATCGGCTGAACACGGGCTATGCGCCGCGCGCCGATTACAAGGCTGACATCGCCGCCCTTCCGCCCTTCACTCTGCTTGCCGGAACGCAGGACGGAGCCTTCCTAGCAGACCAATATGAACCCGTCATGAGCGCCGCGAACCCGCGCGGTACCTATCATCTGATCGAGGGGCAAACCCATCTGGGCATCGTCGATGCGCCGGAATCGCTTGCCATCCTTAAAGGAGTATTGCGTGGCCTTTGAAGCAGACTCAGACCTGATCGCCTGCGCGCAGATCGTCGAGCGCGGCGACCCCGACCGTTTCGCCGCGACCATGGCGGCACCTGTCGCGATGCGCCGGATCCTGTTTCCGATCTACGCCTTCAACCTTGAAATCGCCCGCGCCCCTTGGATGAGCAACGAACCCCTGATCGCGGAAATGCGCCTGCAATGGTGGCATGATGTGCTGGAGGAGATCGCCTCGGGCGGGCCCGTCCGCCGGCACGAGGTCGCCACCCCGCTGGCGCAGGTTCTGGACCCTGATGGCGCGCGCCTGCTGATGGGCTGCGTGGCGGCGCGCCGTCGCGAGGCGCAGCGCCTTCCGATGGCCAGCGCCGATGATCTGGCCGAATACGTCGCCGAAACAGGCGGAACGCTGATGTGGGCCACCGCCCGTGCGCTTGGCGGCACGGATGAGGTGCGCGCCCGCGATCGTGGCGCGGCAGCGGGGCTGGCCAATTACCTTTTGGGCGTGCCGATCTTTCTGGCCCGCAGCATCAACCCCTTGCCCGAAATGACCACCGCGCAGTTCAGCGATCTGGTCACGTCCCATCTGGACAAGCTGAAGCGACGGGGTGCCCGTCCCAAGCTGCCGCAGCGCATCGCGGAACTTGCAGCATGGCGCGCCAAAGCGATCCTCAGCCGCGCCCTGCGCGATCCCGCCGCAATTCCCGAGGGACGCTTGGCCGAACCCGAGGCGCTGCGCCGCCTCACCCTGCTGCGCGCGCGCCTCTTTTAGACAGTCACGCCTCTTTCGGCTGCATCGCCAGCCAGATCAACGCGCCCGTGGCCAGCACCAGAAACGGCAGCATGGCCATATTGACGGCCATCCAGCCCTCCTGCGCGGTCCCGCCCGAGCAGTTCATCAGACTGCCCGATGACAGCGAGGCCATCGTCACCCCGCCGAAGACGATCAGGTCGTTCATGCCTTGCACCCGGCCGCGCTCATGCGGGGCATGGTTCGCGGCCAGCATCGTGGTCGCCCCGATAAAGCCGAAGTTCCAGCCGATCCCCAGCAGGATCAGTGCCACGAAGAAATGCTCCAGCTCGACCCCCATCAGGGCCACGCCGCCGGCCCCCGCAAGGATCACAAGGCCAAGCCCCACGATCCGCTCCACCCCGAAACGGGCAATCAGATGGCCCGTGAAGAACGAGGGCGCATACATCGCCAGAACATGCGCCGTCACCACATTGGCCGCGTCATTGGTCTGAAACCCGCAGCCCACCACCGCCAGCGGCGAAGAGGTCATGACAAGGTTCATCAGCGCATAGGACACGGTGGCGCAGATGACGGCCACGGCCACGGCGGGTGTCTTGAGCAGGTCTATCCGGCTGCGCCCCTTGGGCGCGTCATGGGCAGGTGGCTTGGGCGTGGGAATGTCCAGAAAGAAGAACAGCCCCGACCCGATCACATTGACCGCGATGACCGCCAGATAGGTCCCGAGGAAGGGGATGACCATCAACTCGGCGGTAACTTTCACCAGTTGCGGGCCGATCACCGCACTCAGCAGGCCCCCCGCCATGACATAGGAAATCGCCTTGGGCCGGAAGGCATCAGACGCCGTATCAGCGGCGGCAAAGCGGTAAAACCCTTGCCCCGACATGTAGATACCGGTGATGAAACTGCCCAGCAGGAAAATCGGAAAGGATGCCACATACAGCCCATAAGCCCCGATGGCCCCGCCAATCGCCCCCGCCGTGGTCCCGATCAGGAACCCCGTGCGGCGGCCATATTTCTGCATGATGGCGGAAACGGGCGTCGCGGCCAGCATTGACCCCAGCACGATGAGCGAGATGGGCAACGTCGCCCAGCACAGATTCGTCGCCAGGGACTGCCCCGCCAACCCGCCGATGGTAAAGATCATCGGCATCTGCGCGCCAAGAATGGCCTGCGCCATCACAAGGATCATCACGTTGCGCTTGGCGCGGGCGTCGTCGGGGATATATGCAGTTTCGCTCATGCGAAAGTGCTAGACCGCGCGCGCGGCGCTCGCAAGGGCGATAATCCTGCCGCAATGCAGCAAGCTGCGCTGTCAGCTGGCCGCCATGGCCGGACGCAAAGCGGGCGACAGGCCCACCGCCAGCGCCTGCCAGTCCAGCCCGTGGCGCAAACGCACGCCCTCGCCGATGCACAGGATCGCAGGCGGCTCCAGCCCGGAGGCGGCGATATCCGCCTCCATCCCGCCCAGCGTCGTATCCAGCACGCGCTGCTGCGGCGTGGTGGCGGACACGACCACGGCGGCAGGCTCGTCGGGGCTGCGCCCTGCGGCGATCAGCTTGGCCGCGATCTGGCCCACATGTTTCATGCCCATATAGATCACGATCATCTGGCTGCCCTGCGCAATCGCAGTCCAGTCCACGCTGACGGGTGTCTCGCCCGTGGCGTCATGGCCGGTCACGAAGGTGACGGCCTGATTGACCTCGCGATGCGTCACGGGAATACCCGCATAGGCCAGCCCGCCGATCCCCGCCGTGATCCCCGGAATGATCCGCGTGGCGATACCCGCCGCGATCAGCACCCGCGCCTCCTCGCCTCCGCGCCCAAAGACGAACGGATCGCCCCCTTTCAGACGCAGCACACGCTTGCCTTGACGGGCCAGCACCACCAGCCGGTCGGTGATATCTTCCTGCACCGCCGAAGGCTTGCCGCCCCGCTTGCCCGCATATTCCAGCACAGCCTGCGGTGCCCAATCAAGGATCTGCTGGCTGACCAGCGCGTCATAGACAACCACATCCGCCTGCCTGAGCGCGTTGAGCGCGTGCAGCGTCAGAAGACCGGGATCGCCGGGGCCTGCGCCGCACAGCCAGACAGAACCGGGGCTCATCACCGGCCATTGGGCATTGGGAAGGGGGAACATGTTGCTCATGAGCGGAATATCGTTCCGGTAAGACGTGATTCAAAGCGGAAAATTCCGACAATCAGGGTAAGAACGGGCCACTGACCAGAACATCTTCCCACTCCCAGGGCGAGCGATCTCCTCTGGTTCTGCCGTGCCCAGCCAAGGCAAACATTGTGCCAGAGGGGCACATCCCGGCGGGATGGCCGGTCTTTTCGCCGATCCGGGGAAAGTCGGCCCGCTTCACCGGGCCGGGCTGGCCTTTCAGGGCTGCTGGGATAGGGTTTGTCCCATGCATACCGCCGCCGCACCACTTGATTCGCCCGTCGATCACCGCTCATGACCCAGCGCATCATCCTCACCGATGCCTGCGTGGCCGAAGGCGTGGACTGGCTCTGCGCCACTGACCCTGCCATGGCGCGGGCCTATGCGGCCACCGGCCCCTTGCCGCTGCGCCGCCGCCCGGATGGCTTTGCCCAACTCCTCAGCGCCATCGTCAGCCAGCAGGTCAGCGTCGCCTCGGCCCGCGCGATCTGGGGCCGGTTGGAGGCCGCAGGGCTCACCACGCCCGAGTCCGTGGCACAGCATAGCGAAGACGAATTGCGCGCCCTCGGCCTCAGCCGCCAGAAAGCCGCCTATGCCCATGCCTTGGCGGCGGCGGGGATCGACTATGCCGCGCTCCGAGACGCGCCCACCGACGAGGTTGTGTCCACGCTGGTCGCGGTCAAAGGCATCGGCATCTGGACCGCCGAAATCTATGCCATGTTCAGCCTTGGCCATGCGGATGTCTTCGCGCCGGGCGATCTGGCGCTACAGGAAGGGGCACGGATGCTCTACAACCTGCCCGACCGCCCGCGCGAATCCGCGCTCCGACAGATGGCGACCGGATGGAGCCCGTGGCGCTCGGTTGCGGCGCGGATGCTTTGGGCCTACTACCATGTGCAAAAGCAGAAGGAAGGGATCGCATGACTCGGGGTTTGAACGCACAGCGCCGCGCGCCATTGTCGGGCGAGACACGCTCGGTCGTGGTGTTCCTGCATGGCTATGGGGCCAATGGGGCCGATCTTCTGGGTCTGGCCGATCCATTGGGCGAACATCTGCCCGACACGCTGTTCGTGGCCCCTGACGCGCCCGAAGCCTGCGCTGGTGCGCCCTTCGGCTTCCAGTGGTTCCCGATCCCTTGGATCGACGGCTCCTCCGAGGAAGAGGCGGCCCGCGGCATGCAGGCAGCGGTCGAGGACCTGAACGCCTTTCTCGATGGGATTCTGGTGGACGAGGATCTGTTGCCCGAACAGATGGTCCTCCTTGGCTTTTCCCAAGGCTCGATGATGTCGCTGCATGTGGCTCCGCGCCGCGAAGACCCGGTGGCGGGCGTGATCGCCTTTTCAGGCCGTCTGCTGCAACCCGAGGTCCTGCCCGACGAGGTGGTCAGCCGCATGCCCATCCTGCTGGTGCATGGCGACGCCGATGATGTGGTCCCCGTGCAATCGCTGCCGCAAGCCGCGCAAGCCCTGCAGGATGCAGGCTTCACCGAAGTCTTCGCCCATATCATGAAGGGCACCGCCCACGGCATCGCGCCGGACGGCCTGTCCGTCGCACTGGCCTTCATGCGCGACAAGCTCAGCCTCTAGGCGCCTCAGGCATCCTCGAACCACAGACCGGGCTCGGCCATTTCCAGCGAATTGCCGGACGGATCGCGGAAATAGATCGACTTTGCACCGTTCGGCCATGTGACCTCGGACTCGATCTGGACGCCTGCGGCTGTCAGAGCATCGCGCCAGACCGTCAGGTCGTCGCGCGCAACGGCAAAGCAGGCATGCCCCGGCCCGGTCGCGCCATGCGGTGGAACCTGAGGGGCAGGCGGGTCCGCCATGGGGCCGGAGGTTGCGATCGGATCGAACAACAACAGCATCGCCTGACCCAGACGATAAAAGACGTGGCGACCTTCCACCTCGGTCAGAATCTCCAGTTTCAGCACATCGCCATAGAACTGGCGCGCCTTGACAAGGTCATCGACATAGAGCGCGGTTTCCAGAATGGCCGACAGCGGCGGGGGCGGGGCGTCATGGCGTGTTATCTCTGTCATGCCTTAAAAATAGGCATTCAATGGCCTCCCTCCAAGGGGGGCGGCGCGCCTCCGCAGGGAACAAGCGTCATATGACTGTCGCATCGGCGCACTAATGCATTTGGCATGGCTACTGCATGTCGTGGGGCTTGCCGGATACGCACCACGATATATAGTCTGACATTGACGGGGCGGGTGCACCCGCTCTGGAGCCAGAGACCGGCAGACAGGGCAGGGGAGCTTTGCGCCAGATGAGTGTAGATTTCAGAACAGAATTCGTCAGGGAACCGGCGGTGCTCAGGCATTACCCCGCGCTTGTGCTGAACGCGGATTACCGGCCCTTGTCCTACTACCCGCTGTCGCTCTGGCCCTGGCAAGAGGCGGTCAAGGCCGCCTGGCTGGACCGGGTGGATATCGTGGCCGAATATGACCATGTGGTCCGAAGCCCCAGCACCGTCTTCCGGCTTCCGTCGGTGGTGGTGCTGAAAGATTACGTCAAACCCCAGAAGCGCGTGGCCTTCACGCGCTTCAATCTTTTTCTGCGGGACGAATTCAGCTGCCAGTATTGCGGGGCCAAGGGCGATCTGACCTTTGACCATGTTGTGCCGCGTGCGGCGGGGGGGATCACAAGCTGGCAGAATGTGGTGGCCGCCTGCGCCCCCTGCAATCTGCGCAAGGGGGCCAAGTCCCTGCGCCATGCGGGCATGCACCTGCGCAAACCGCCACGCGCCCCCGCCGCCGAGGAGCTGCGGAACATGGGCCGCAAATTCCCGCCCAACCACCTGCACGAAAGCTGGATGGATTACCTTTACTGGGATGCCGAGCTGGAAGCGTATTGACCTGACGCCCGGACAGAAAAAAGGCGCCGACTGCGATGCAGCGGCGCCTTTTGCCTGCCTGTGCGGCAGATCAGCTTGTGCTGTCGGGGCCGGTGGCCTTGGCGGCGGGCGCGGTGCCCTTGGGGGTCAGCGGATCGTCCTGACGCTGCACCGAGCCTTCGAAATGCGCGCCGGATTCAATCGCGATCGTCTTGTGGATGATGTCGCCCTCGACCCGCGCGGTCGAGGTCAGCCGCACCTTCAGACCACGGACACGGCCCACGATACGGCCATTGATGACCACATCATCGGCCACAACCTCGCCCTTGATGGTCGCGCTTTCACCGATGGTCAGCAGATGCGCGCGGATATCGCCATCGACCGAGCCTTCCACCTGAATGTCGCCGGTCGTCTTGAGGTTGCCGGTGATATGCAGGTCCGAAGACAGCACCGAGGCTGGCGGCTTGGGCTTGGGCGCGCTGGCCTTGAATTCATTCGGCGTGGTGGCCGCAGTTTCCGGCATCGTCGGTTTCGGTGCTTCGGGTGCCTTGGGACCCGGCTCGTTGATTTTGCTCTTAGAAAACATCGTTTGCAGCCTTGATATAGATCATTGGATTGACGGCCTGTCCGCCCACGCGCACTTCGTAATGCAGATGGGGTCCGGTCACACGTCCAGAGGCTCCCATATCACCGATACGATCCCCGCGCGATACCCTTTGTCCGACGTTCACGTTAATTTTGGACAGATGGGCAAAGCGGGTCTCGATCCCGAACTCGTGCTGGATCTTGACCAGACGGCCATAACCCGACTGCCAGCCCGCGTGAATGACAGTTCCATCGGCGGTGGCGAACAGCGGCGTGCCCACGGGGCCCGCGAAATCGACACCTTCATGCATCCGCCGTCCGCCGGTCTTGGGGTCGCGCCGCACACCGAAGCCGCTGGTAAAGCGGAAGCCCGATCTCACCGGCGTCGCAAAAGGGGCCTTCTGCGCGGCAATCCGGTAGATGTTCAACTGATCCAGCTGGTTCAGGATCCGGTTCGCTCGTTCCGCATCAGGGGCTATTCCCGCGTCGCCGCTGGTGGAAAAGCTCAAAGGGGTCAACGGACCTCCCTGGCCGGAATATCCGCGACGGATCTGGTTGATGATCGTGTCGGTGTTCAGCCCGGCCGAGCGGAACATCTTGTCCAGCGGCTTGACCGACACGGTCATCGCCTCTTCCAGTTGCCGGAAGATCTGGTCGTTCTGATCCTGCATCAGGCGGATCTCGAAGGCCATCTCGTCGGCCCGCAGCAAAGCATCCTCCGCGTCGGCGCGCACGATGTCGCGCTCTGCGGCGGTTTCAGCCAGAGCATCCGACAGAAAGTCGATCGCCTCGCCCGCAGCCCGGCCCGAAGCCATGACTTCGCCGTTGCCATCGGCACCATTGGTCACCTGCTCTTTCAGCGCGGCCAGTTCCAGACGGGCGGCTTCGCGCTCGCGCATGGTGCGCTGCAAGGTGCTCTGGATCACTTCGATCCCCGTCTCCATCTCGCGGCGGCGCGTTTCGGATTGCAGCAGTTGCGACTGCATCACGGAAATCTGTTCAAGTGCGGAGTTGAACCGTTCCTGCGCGGCCAGCGCCTCGGCGGCGCGCGCATCGCGCTCGGAGGACAGGATGTTCAGCCGCGTTTCATAAGTGCGCTGGTCACGCTTGGCCTGTTCGCGGAAATTGCCCGATCCGATGCTGTCCATCAGCAGGATCGCTGTCGCGATGATGGCCCAGGCCACGACAAGCGCCGCGCCCGAGAAGGCGATCATCTGGGTTCCCGGCTTCAGCCGGATAAAGCGTGTATCTGTGTCTGATCGCAGAAACAGCCGTCGTTCCGGAAACCAACGCTCGAGTGTGGCATCGATCCGGATTGCCAGTCGTGTTCTCACCAATCTGTCCCTTGTCCCATCCCCTGGAAGAGCGGCCGTTCATCCCCAACGCCACCCCTGCACAGGTGGTAAACAGGGTGGGGCCGTGGGGCAAGACGTTTGCGGCAAGAATGCGGATGTATCGGGCAGATGCTCGAAATTGGGCAAAAACCCGCCGACTCCGCGCGGAATATGTCCTATGCGGCCGGTGTTTCTTCGGTCAAAGGCCAATAAAAATCAGGGGGCAGACCGGCCTCGGCGCGCTTTTCCTCGTTGAAGGGCGGTTTCAGAAGCCCGTGGAAATAGCGCCGGACAAGGGTATGGAAAACCTCCTTGGGATCCAGATCGTGCCGTCCGCAGAGGAAGTGGAACCATTTCGAGCCATAGGCGACATGGCCGACCTCCTCGGCATAGATGACGTTCAGCGCCTCCACGGTCTGCCGGTCGCCCGCTTTCTCGAACAGCGCGATCATACCGGGCGTCACGTCCAGTCCCCGCGCCTCCAGCACCATGGGCACCACGGCCAGACGGCCCATGAAATCCGCCGCCGTGTCCGATGCCGCACGCCACATCCCCGCATGGGCAGGCATTGCGCCATAATGGCTGCCCTGCGCTTCAAGACAGTCGCATAACAGATTGAAATGTTTCGATTCCTCGTCCGCCGCCTTGACCCAGTCATCGTAGAATCCCAAGGGCATCGGCACATCCGCGAAACGCGCGATGATGTCCCAGTGCAGATCGACCGCGTTCAACTCGATATGCGCCACCGCATGCAGCATGGCGATGCGGCCCTGCGGGCTGCCGGGCCTGCGGCGGGGCACATCACGCGGATCAAGCAGTTCCGGCTGTGCAGGCCGCGCCGGATGGTCCGGCGGGGTTGCGTGCCCGATGGCCAGCGGAGCGCCCGCCGCCCGCGCCGCCCGCCATGCCGCGGCATGGGCATGGGACAGGGCGGTCTTGGCGCGCCCATCGGCCGTTGTCAGCACCTCGACCGCCATCTGCGCCAGCGTCTTGTCGCTCATCCGCCCTGTCCCTTTTCCCTTTTCCGCCGTCAGAGCGCCTTTGCCGCCGCCAGCACCTCTTCGGCATGGCCGGGCACCTTGACCTTGGACCAGACCTTGGCAATACGGCCTGATCCGTCGATCAGAAAGGTGCTGCGTTCGATTCCGAAGAACTTCTTGCCATACATGGATTTCTCCTTCCAGACGCCATAGTCCTCGCAGACGGTGCTGTCGGCATCCGACAGCAGGGGCGCCCGCAGGCCATGCTTGTCGCGGAACTTGTCATGGCTGGTGATGTCTTCCTTGGAGATGCCGAAAACCTGCACGCCCGCAGCGGTGAACTGGTCCAGCAAAGCCGAGAAGTCCTTGTTCTCGGTCGTGCAGCCCGGTGTATCGTCGCGCGGATAGAAGAACAGGACAACGGGGGCCGGACGCAGGGCCGAAAGGGTGACGGTGCCGCCCCCATCACGGGGCAGAGTGAAATCCGGAGCTTGTGCGGAGACGTCGGGCATCATGTATCCTCGGGTTGGTGAAAATGTGAGTTTCATATTAGGCCGTGACAGGCGACAATAAAGACAGGTGAGCGGAAGTTTCACCGTAAAATGGCGGACCTGTGCGACAGAACAGGACCGTAGGGGCGTTGAAGATCACACCCAGACGCGTGCTGCCGGGCCTTTCGGGCCTGAACGCCGCCTTGCAGGACAGACAGGCAGACCGGAGCGGGATGACATCAGGGGAACCAGACAAGCCGACCGACACCGTGGCGCGCCCCGAAGGCGATGCGCCGGCGGGCGCCGCAGGCAAGCCCGCACGTCCGACGCGCAAAGAGCGTGCCCGACAGGGCTTGCGCGGCTCGATGCTGCGGTCGGTGCTGGGCACGATCACCGTCCTGGGTCTGCTTTTCGGCCTCGTCGCCGGTCTGTTGCTCTGGTCCGTCGGGCGACCCATCGCGGCGCCGGACTGGATGCGCGACCGGATCGAGGCGCGGATCGCCGAGGCGCTGCCGGGGATGGAAATCGCCTTCAGTGACCTTGTGCTGATCGTCGATGAAGGCTGGGCGCCCCGGATTCGCCTGCGCGATGTGGCGCTGCGCGAAGTGGGCGGACCGCCGATGATGACGCTGGGCGATCTGGAAGCGGGGGTGTCCGGCGAGGCGCTCTTGCGCGGGCGGCTCGAACCGGGGCGCGTGATCCTGTCCGGCGCGCGGCTGACCCTGCGCCGGATGGCGGACGGGACCTTCGATCTGGCCTTCGGCGATGCGCTGCCACCTGTCGAACAGGCGCCGAACCCCGCCGCCTTGCTCGAAGGCCTTGACCGTCTGCTGAACCAGCCGCGCTTTGCCGGGCTGACCGTGATCGACGCCGACAACCTTGGCCTGCGCTATGAAGATGCCCGCACCGGCCGGGCCTGGCAGGTGGATGGCGGCCGGGTCGAATTGCGCCGCAACGGCGACGATCTGACCCTGCGCGGGGATGTCTCGCTCTTGTCCGGCTACGACTATGCGACCTCGCTCAGCCTCAACTATACCGGACAGATCGGCACATCCGCCGCCCAGATCGGCCTGAATTTCGAGGATATGACAGCAACAGACCTTGCCAGCCAGTCCGGTGCGCTGGCCTGGCTTGGCGTCCTGCGCGCGCCCATCTCGGGTGCCATGCGGGTCTCGGTCGCCGCGGATGGCAGCCTGGGGCCGCTCAGCGTGGCGTTGCAGATCGGAAAAGGCGTCGTGCAGCCAGACGATCAGGCGGCCCCGATCCCCTTCGACTCCGCGCGCACCTATCTGACCTATACACCCCAAAGCGGGCAGCTTCAGTTCGACGACCTGTCTGTGCGCAGCAAGTGGATCACCGCCCGAGCCGAGGGGCGCGCCACCATCGCCGAGCTTGAGGATGGCTGGCCCTCGACGCTGCTGGGGCAGTTCCGCATTCTGGATATCACCGCCAGTCCGGCCGATCTCTATGATACACCCGTCCAGTTGGAAGAGGCGCTGGTGGACCTGCGGCTGAAACTGGACCCGTTCGAACTGACGCTGGGCCAGATGACCCTGTTCGACCGGGGGCAGCGCCTGTTGCTGGATGGCCGCGTCGGCGTCGGCAGCACCGGCTGGACCGTGGCGGTGAATGGCAGCATGGATGCGGTGCTGCCCGAGCGCATCCTTCAGCTTTGGCCCGAACGGCTTGTGCCGAAAACGCGCAACTGGGTGGCGGACAACGTCCACAGCGCGCGGCTGCATGATGTGCAACTGGGCTATCGCCGCGTGCCGGGCACGCCTGATCAGGTGTATCTGGGCTTCGGCTTCGATCAGGCCAACGTGACCTATGCCCGCGACATGCCGCTGCTGACGCAAGCCGCGGGGCAGGCCACATTGACCGGGCGGCGCTTTGTGGTCAGCGCCACCGAAGGCACCGTGACGCCGCCGCAAGGCGGGCAACTTGATGTGGCCGGCACCAGCTTCATCATCCCGGATGTGTCCCGGCGTCCGACCCA
>Ga0209347_1003214_pt1 | contig 19579 bp, 18 predicted proteins | sample AutmiccommuBRH23_FD_187382 | JGI IMG/M metagenome (GOLD analysis project Ga0209347, IMG submission 187382) | Deep subsurface microbial communities from Mt. Terri, Switzerland - Autotrophic microbial communities BRH/23 (SPAdes) (version 2) | ecosystem: Environmental > Aquatic > Deep subsurface >...
CGTCGGCCACGTAAAGGTTGGGATAGCCGAAAATTTCGCCTTTTGAATTGACGACCCCTTTTTCCGGAGACTCACCCATGCAGCACCCGCCGAGAATATGTGCGGTCGACGATGAGTTCATGGTGACCTCGGTGATCGCACTCATGGGGATGCCGTCCATTTTTTTTGCCAGCCGCCGGGTAACCTCGTTGGCAATGGGGATGTACGTGGGGGAACGTTTTAATCCCTCGGGGATGGTCGTGTTCTGGCTCTTTCCGCCGAACCGCCACCACCGGGGCTTGTAATCGAGTTTCAGGTAATTCTCGTCGGTCTGCATCACCAGCACGACCGTCGTCGATGAGGCCATGCCAAACGGCCACAATAGTGACAGGAAAAGGAGCGGATGCCGGATGATGTTCCCCAGAAACCGGAAAACCCGCGGGATTTTCCCGCCGCCGTCGGTCATCAGAGTAAAAAGGTTCAACAGCACATCCGATCCCTTGTTGTAGCGGACCATTTCGATATGGGTCGTCTCATCGGCGTAGATGCCGGAGGTGATGGCGATCTGATCATTCCAGTTGACGCTTTTATCCTTTGATTTCACACCGAGCAGGGCCTCGGAATTGGTGCGCACGTAGTTGCCGAGCTGATCCGAAATGTTCGGCAGCTGACCGTTCTGTTTGCACTGGTTCAGCAGCTTCACCGTACCGAGAACGGAGGCGCTGAAAACCACGCTTCTGGCCCGATAGATCTTTTCCGGATGGCGGAATCCGGTCGATTTTTTGGTGAAAACCTCGTAGCCGTCCCCGGACGGCCGGACCCCCGTGACCATGGTCTCCGGAATAATATCCGCACCGAGCCCCTCGGCAAGATAGAGGTAATTCTTGTCCAGCGTATTCTTGGCGCCGACCGGACAACCGATCATGCAGGCCCCGCAGAACGTGCAGCCGGTTCTTTCCGGACCTTTCCCGCCAAAGTAGGGGTCCGGAACCTTTTTTTCCGGAGTGCCGAAAAAAATCCCCACATCGTTTTTGTGAAACGTGTCATTGCCGGTCAGCTCAATCCCCACTTCCTGGAGGCAGCGGTCCGCCTTGCCGACATAAGGGCTGGGATTCGCGCCGAGCATTTTTTTTGCTTTCTCATAAAACGGCATCATCTTGGACTTCCAGTCCCCCGGCCCCCATTCGGGCCGTTCGAAGACTTTGTCGGGTGGGATCAGCAACTGGTTTGCATACACCAGACTTCCGCCACCCACGCCCCCGCCGTGGAAGATCAGGACGTGCTTCAGCTGGGTGACCATCTGGTAGCCATAGCAGCCGAGCGCCGGGAGCCACAGGTTCTTCCGGATGTTCCAGTTTGTTTTTGGAAAATCTTCTGTTTTCCAGCGCTTCCCTTTTTCCAGAACCGCCACCTTGTACCCTTTTTCCGCCAGACGCAGTGCGGACACGCTTCCGCCGAAACCCGAACCAATGACTATAAAATCATAGTCGTATTTATTCCCCATGATACGCGATCCTTATTCGATTTTATTTTCGTAAATACTATTTGGTATCGCAAAAATAAACAATGTCGCTTTCCACAATCCTGTTAATTCTTCCGATTGCTCTTCTTGAATTCACCCAGATAATAATAGGCGTTTTTTCGGACGGGTTCGGTTTTGGCGCTGGTAAACATGAAGGTGGCGACACCGTAGATCATTACCGCCAGTGCACCGAAAATAACCTGGGTCATCACCCAGAAGAATTCGTAACCCCTGAAATAAACGGTGCCGATCAGGGTGAGAATGATGATCGTACAGAGGATGAAGCCCACAATGGCATTGATCTCGGGAAATTTTTTCAACGCCGTGATGGTTTTTTCCAGTTCCTGGCGGGTGATGTTCGGGGAAATGTCCACTCCGTGAACATTTTCGATGATGGGCCGTAATGATTTCAACGCAAACGATTTGACCAGTCCGAGCAGAAGCATCTGCAGGGTCATGCAGATCGGCGCCATAATGCCGATCACGGTAATGATCGTTAAAAAGAGTTCCATCTGCTGTTCCCGCATGACGATGAAGTCACATAAGATGCCGAAAAAAGCGGCAAGCCCGGCCCACAGGATCATGGAAACGCCGACGGCAACGGTAAAACTGGTTTTCTTCGAAATCGCCTCGAACATACTCATACTCCCCCTCTTGGATGTTATGGTTGTAAGACGCTCACCTACCCTGATAAAGTATGAAGTCGACAATAGCATAAATTTTAAATTTTCCGACTCGATTTTTAGGTTTATTCCGCGTTACTGTTAGAATTCTATACATCTGATATCCACCTCAATACGAAAGGACACTAACATGAAAGACTCCCTCAAACCCGGTCTGTCCCATGCGTTTACGTTTACCGTGCCCGAAAACAAGACCGTGCCGCACCTGTTTCCCGAGGCCAAGGATTTCCAGGAGATGCCTAAAGTGCTGGCGACCGGGTTCCTGGTGGGGCTGATCGAATGGACCTGCATCCAGGCATTGCAGCCGCATCTCGACTGGCCGGCCGAGCAGACGGTGGGGACGCGGATCGATATGAGCCATATGGCTGCCACGCCCCCGGGTCTAGCTGCGACCATACGGGTGCGGCTGACGGAGGTGGAAGGCAAACGGCTGGTATTTGAGTTCGATGGAGATGATGGCAAGGATGCGATTACAAAGGGGACTCACGAGCGGTTCGTGATCGATGCGGAAAAATTCGGGGCGCGGTTGAAAAAGAAGATGGGGTAGAACTCGGGTCTGATTGTCGGATCAGTCCTTTGAAGTCTAAGTGGGAACCGGAAAAATAATTCAGTCCGACCACAAGGGGAGGCCGGTGATCTCGTCATATTCCCTTTCCAGGGCCGGTCCATCAAAGGTCTCAATGATATATTCGCAGGCAAAGACTTTCGTTCCCTGGGCGAGATGACCCCCGTAAGCCCTGCCGGTCTCGTCAGCCAGCGTAATGTGGGCGTGGACCACCGGCCATCCATCCCTGAGAGAAACATTTCCAACCAGCTTGGTGATTTCAAGAGGCTGGACCAGTGTAAAATAGTTGTAGGTTCGGCCATGCTGATCGTAGTAGGCAAGCCGGGCGTGTTCCACCGCCCCGAGCGCTTCGATGCGCCCTAACCGGATCTCCAGGCGGATGCAAACGGCCGTGATCTCGTCGAGCAAATCGACGCCATGGGGCAACCGCCCAATGTATAATTCGTCTGACCGGACGCGCTTTATCATCGTCATTCACTCCAGTTGTTTTTCCGGGAAGAAGGTAACGGTTACGTTCTGAAACAGAAAGGTAATAAGTTCTGGCCGCAAGGTCGATACGAAAATGGAAAACAGGAGCACATCCGGGTTCCCGCTGGTGGAAGTCTTCGAAAGCGTGTTGATAAACACAGGTCAATCATCAGGACCAGAGGGGAGTTACGTTGAGGAGGTTAGTGGTCAACCACGGAGGATGAATCAATATGGGGCTTTATGGCGCTCAAACCAACCTTCTGCACCCGAAAGTCTGATGTTACCTGCAGGAATTCAGGGCTCCCGAATAAACCCGAACACGGGGATTCCAAATTCGGGTGAAATCGTGCTGTCGGTGCGTATACGGAAATTATCCTTATACCACCCCTTTTCGCGCTTCACGTTAATTACGGTCAATTCATACTTCAATGCGCCGGCGTGGGTCGTTTCCGCCAGTTCGTATTCCAGATGTTTGCCGTCCTCCGGTGCGACGCCTGTTATCCTGAACCGGTTTCCTTCGACAGGAGAAATGGTAATAATCCGCTTAATCTCCTTTCCGGCGGAACCGGTCAGCCGTATAACGGATGACGACAGGTCGACAAACGGTTTGATCTCGCCGGAAAGGCTCAATTTAATCTCAGGGGTGTTGCTGTCGTTGGTGTGCACCCGGATGGTCTTGTCGGCATGGGTTTTTCCCATTCCTTTTGAATCGATCCGGATCACGATCTTTCCCTCGCCGCCGGGAGGGATCTGCCTCGGATAAGAGGCAGCCGTACACCCTCAGTCGGTTTTGACGTCAATGATCTCCAGGGGCGCTTCGCCTTTGTTTCGAATAAGAAAATCGTGATTGATGACCTGCCCTTCAAACACACCGGAAAATTCATATCGGGTCGACGGTGCATCGACCTCCGGAAACGTCCTGTTTTCGGCAAAGGTGTTGCCATAATGGCCGGCTGAAAACAGAATAAGAAAAATACCGGTTAGCAGCTGCCGCAGGCATGAAATCACCCATCCGGAGTGTTTAGTTTCGCCCATAGATATGAGGCCTTTTGAAACGGAAAAATTCTTCCTTTTCCTCGAGTTCAATGGTGTTGGCTTCATCCTGAAAATACTTCTCCCTTAACGCCTTGAGCTGTTCCCCCTGTTCCTCGTCATCATATTGGGATACGACCGCTTCCCGCTCTTCCATGTACTTCAATCCGGCATCCCATCGCCGGCTCCGATCGGCGTCCAGAACCTCCATGTTTTCGATCTCTTCTTCCGAAAAACCCATTTCCCTCCGGATCTGGTTCATTTTATACTGGCGCTGATCCGGGCTCATTGTTTTGAGCTCTTCCTGGACCGATTCAATGCTGAAAAACACTTTTGTCAGCATGAACCGCTGATCCAGTACATGGGCATCCGGCGATTCTTCGTAGGTTTGACGAAGTGCGCCCTGATAGACATCGAGTTTTTCCTCGATGGTCGTGTCGCGGGATTCGCCGAGAACAGTCATGGTGTCCTGCATGGCCGCGGTTCTGGCTTCATTGGCCAGAAGCTCTCCGGACCATATTTCATTTGCATCTTCCCCGAAAAGCGCATTCCGTTTTTCCAGGAGAGCGGCTTTTCTTTCCAATGCGGTCATCTGGGCGAAAAGCCCCTCATTATCTTCCAACCAGCGCTGGTATTCCGCCAGCTTGGCCAGAGTGGCGATCACATCATCTGCATGATCCGGGAAAGCGCGCCTGAGGATCCGATGGAACCGGGTTAACCCCTCATCTCCCGGGAACAGGGAAATGATTTGTTTTTGAACATCCAGAAGACTCGCCTGGGTGCTGATTTCGGATATTATTTTTCCGTATTTTCGTTGCAATTCGAGGACGAGGCGGTCTTCAAACGTCTGGTTCCGCTGTTCCGACGTTAACGGTTCCATTGCCGCTTCCTGGAATCCATCCGGTGGCACATCGGTTTGGGGCGATTGGACAGAGATGTTTGCGGGATCCGCGGCCATATCATAATCTGCGTCCCATAAGATGAAACCTGCCAGAACGACCACCAATGCCAATCCGGCGCCGATAACCGCCATGATGATTTTATTGCCGCGGCTGATCTTCATGTGCACTCCGTTGGGAAAGTATCATGATCAGACGAATAGCCTGAAAAGAGGTTTTCATCAATAATCAAATAATCTAAATAAAAGCCCCCATCCAAAAGTGCAGCGCATTTCTGGATGAGGGCTGTTTTTACGAATATGCAGGGGCAATTTGAAATCGACTTCCCTGGCTGATTAATACGGCAATAATCTCAGCTTTGCCCAGATCAGGTCGGCGAGTTTCTTGGACCCTGAAGTGGCGGGATGAACTCCGTCGATGATGATATCGGAATTTACAATGGATGACCGCGGATCAATGAACACGCGATAATTGCTTGCGGCCGTGGCGTTCGCGACGGCGGCTGCCAATCTCGCATCACCATAATCGACCGCTGCGTTTAATGAAGTGGAGCCGATAACCCCGAACTTAATGCGGTAATATCCGAGGAAGAGAATGTTTTTGACGCCGTCACGGCCCATCTGGTTCAGCAGATTGACGGTATCCACATAAATGTCATTGATCAATCCCTTGCAGGAGGAGGACAGACTTGATTCCCACCAGTCCTTTTTGCAGTTGTAGGGATCAAACGCCATGGTTGCCGGAATTAGAATGTCGTTGCCGCCACCGTCCATGATAATGGTGTCGATCAGGCTGGAATGGCTTCTGGCGCGGGCGTACTGGGCGTACACATCAAAGGAGGTGAGAATGTTGGACCCTTTTATTTCGGCTCCGGAGGTTGCATACCGGCGGAAGGTTTTGCCCGCATAGCTGTGAAGATAATCGCTGATTTTGCCGGACAGCGCAAAAATAGAATCGCCGATATTGACGATCTTGTTGTTGCCGGCGCTGGTGATGTTGGGAACGCTCATGAGACTGCACGCGCTAAGAGAAATGGAAAGAAAAGCAACTAATAAAATGGTGGCGATCTTCGATTTGAATAGAACTGTTTTCATCTACTCCCCCTCATAAGTTTTAAATTGAATTACCGGTTTCATTAATCCCTGACTTTGAGAAAAATAGATTAGCCGCTACTTACTCTCGCAATAGTTACCTCAGATTCCCAACGCGGATAATTGACGTAAACCACTGACGAATTGAAAATTGGAATTTATACAACTGAACGATGTTTATAGATTATTTGCCGAACTTACAATCAGGGAAAACCTGATTTTGATGTTCGAAAATCCTTATATTTAGTCGAAGCCTACCAAAAGCTGGGCTTGGACCGACAAATTCAGGATTCTTTGATGGGGCATTGGTTTGCTATGGATTGAAAATGGCAGGTGTTTGGCTTTCTTTAGGGGATTATTCCGGAAACCGCAGTGCTTATGTGGCCGTCGAGGATTTCAGGCTTCGATACCTTTTTTGCCAAGCAGGTTCTAATTACTTCGCGTTCGACTGTTTCGGCGGTTGGGCCAGGCTGTTGATTACCACCTGGACATGGGTGGCAGCGAAATCCTCGAATGATTTGGCGGCGCCCTGTGGGTCGTTGTTGGCGATGCATTCGTATCCTCGCCGGAGGTGATCGACGACGATTTGGAGACGGTCGGGGAGGTAGGTGATGGCCGCCCACTGGACGCGTTCGGCCGTCGGCATCAGTTCCAGGGCGATCCGCTCCACAATGGGATTGCCGGCGATTTTCAGGATCTTTTTTCCCATCCGGGTCACCGTCATCAGGTACAGTTCGAAATCCTTGCCGGCAATACTCTGTTCCAGGTTGGTGAGGTCTTCTTCCAATCCCTTGAGATCCTTGGGGGTGGCGTTTTCGGCGGCTTTGGCGAACGCATACTGGTACAGGATTATGGCGGTCTCGTAGAGATGCTGGATCAGTTCGAGCGAAAATTCGGTGACCTGGTATCCCCCCCGGGGGGTGCGGTCCACGAGTCGGATGTGCTCCAGCATGCGCAGGGCGTCCCGGACCGGGCTCCGGCTTACGCCCAGTTCCTTGGAGATCTGGGTCTCGACGATGAGTTCCCCGGGTTTCAGCTCATTTTTGACGATCCGCTTGCCGAGGATATCGAAGATCTGATCGGACAAATTGCTGCGTGCCAGCTGTTCCATGAAAATTCCGTCTGTGGGGTTGTATTAAATGGAATAGGTCAATTAGACCAATCCCGGGCTTCTCCCGGAAGGGAAAAGGGAAATCTGAGCGGGATACCTGATTAATTTCCTGCAAATTAGGCGGCCATACCCTGCGCCGCCGCCAGGGTGACCGCCCCGACGGGGCAGGAATGCTCGCACAAGCCGCATCCGATGCAGTTCTCCGGGGTGGACAGTTCCGGGTAGCGCCGGAATCCGCGGATGCTGTTCCGCACTTCAAGCGTCAGGGCGCCGGCGGGGCAGGTCTCCACGCAGGAGGTGCAGGCCACGCATATCTCCCGGTCAAACCGCGGCGTCGATTTCGACCTTGTTTTCGTCATTTACCGTTTCCTCCACGATATCGATGGCATCCGCGCCGGGCTTTCCATCCGAATCCCAGCCGAACAGTTTCCAGTAAGTTTCCATCATCTGATCAATGTCGACCGTGCGCCGGCGGTTGGCCCCCTCGGCCATGGGCGGCTGACCAAGAACCCGGGGATTCGGCCGGGTGGATTTCGGGTCGATGCCGTGCTTGATGTTGAATGCCTGCTTGTAGGTCTGGATCCGCTTGCCGATGGCCATGTATTCCAGCGGGGTCATGTTCCACCCCGTTGCCGCGTTAAGCCATTCGAAGATGGGGAACCGGTCGACCCCGATCATGGCGCCGAAAGCGCATCCGCCCGCGCCGTTCAGCACGTTCATGAACCGGCTGCACGCGGCCGCTTCGGCGGCTTTTTTGGCGGATACCGTGTACTTGCTTTTCTTCCGGTAAATCAGCCAGGGCTTGGGAAGGGTGTTGTCCCGTTTCCACAGCCGGTACATTTCATAGTAGATCTGCGATCCGATGGTGTGCCGCCCCGGGGTCGGCTCCACTGTGTAATGGAGAGCAAAACCGGGATCGAAGCGACTGTCGTGCATGGGAAGTTCCTGGCCCCCCGCATGCATGGCGTATTGATCGGAATCTTTCCCGATCCGCTCGGCGGCCTTTTTCACCCCGTCGGCCAGGATATCGCCGATTCCTTCACGGGCAATCATTTTTTCCATCAGGGCGATCATGGCCCCGGTATTTCCCCACCGGAGTTCCAGACCGCCTGTGTCGGCTTCGGTCAGGATACCCCGCTCGAAGCATTCGATGGCAAAGGCGATGGTGGAACCGGCCGAAATGGTGTCCATTCCGGCCCGGTTCAGACGGTCGTTCATCCGGAAGACGCTGTCGAGATCGTCATTCAGGGCCAGGCTCGACAACGCCAGCACGGTTTCATATTCCGGCTTGTGGGACTCGGCCGGGAGATCTTTCGATGAACAGATGCCGCCGCACCCCAATGGGCAGGAATAACAGTGGTACTTCGACGTTTCGCGGGCGATGATGTTATCCGGATCGATGGCGGTGGATTTGGCTTTCGGAAAATCCCCGAAGGAGCCCCCCCAGTTCTTGACCGGCGCGTCGCCGAGTTCGATGGCATACTGGTTGATGGCGACGGTCCCCCATTTGCGGAGCATGATTTTCCAGAGCATGCCGTCCATGGCGGTCTGCATCGGGAGCCAGCGGAGGAGCACGGCAAGCCCCCGGAGCACTTTGCCGGAGACGAACGGGGGTTGGAACTGCACGTACTTATTGCATTTTTCTGTCAGCTGCCGGGTTTCGGCGGGAACGGCCGCCTCGATCCGCTGGTTGCCGTCGAGGACCACGGCCTTGAGCCGCTTGCTTCCCATGACGGCGCCGAGGCCCGAGCGGGCGGCCATCCGACCCATGTCGTTGCTGACCCCGGAGATCAGGGAAAGTTTTTCCCCGGCCGGTCCGATGCAGGCGACTTTCGGTTTCCGTTTCCGGGTGAGATCGGCGATCAGCTTCTCTTCGGTGGCAATGGCGTCCATTCCCCACAGGTGCGCGGCATCCCGGAGTTCAGCCTTCCCCTTGGAGATGTAGAGGTAAACCGGCGTTTCGCTGATCCCGGTGAAAAAGATCCCGTCATACCCGCACCGTTTGATGGCCGGGGAGAAATTGCCGCCGCAGTTGGCCTCGCCGTAGCCGCCAGTGAGGGGCGATTTGCCGACCACCATCCACCGGCCGGTGAACAGGCTGCCGGTGCCGGTAAGGATCCCGGAGACAAACCCGAGCATGTTGTCCGGCCCCAGGGGATCGGCCCCGGCGGGGACATGGTTGTAGAGCATGAAACTTCCCAGCCCGGACCCGGACAACAGTTTATGGTACACGCTGTCGGGAATCCGTTGCTCTTCGATCCGTCCGTCCGACAGATCGACTTTCAGGATTTTACCCATGTATCCGTTTGCCATTAGATCCCTCCGCATCCGTTGAGATTCACTCGAAAGTATCGATTCAGGTATGAATACCTGATCTTGACGATTTCGAAAAGACCTTTAATTCACCATATCCAGTCCCAGCGCCGCCAGGCATGATTTGAGGGCTTCGAACGCCGGCGTGTCGGGCAGGTCGAGGAGGCTTTCCCCCTTGATGTCCGCATCGCGGAGCCGGTCGTCTTCCGGAAGCCACCCGAGCGGCTCCATCCCGGGGGGGATGGCGAGCCGGTCGTATTCGCCACTGTCCCGAATCCGGTTCAGGATCAGTCCGGCCCGTTCGAACCCGATGGCTGCTGCAGCCACCTGGCGAATCGTGTCCGCCACGCGGATCCCTTTTGCCGAGGCGTCGGATACCAGGAGCAGGTGGGTGACCGTTTCCATGACCCGGCGGTTGACCTGCTCGATGCCGGCTTCCCCGTCGATGACCACGTAGTTGAAATTGCCCGCAACCGAGGCGATCACGTCCTTGAGGATATGGTTCACCTGGCAGTAGCATCCTTCCTTCTCCGGCCGTCCGATAGCGATAAAGGCCAGGTTCCGCCGCTCTTCGATGGCCGAAAACATCTCGTAATCGAGCATGGCGAGCATCCGGGCCTTGTCGGCCGACTGGCCCGACGTCACCTGCCGGATCAGATCATTGCGGATGTCGTCGACCGTCTTGCCCACGGTGATTCCCAGGGCGGTCGCCAGTCCGATGGCCGGATCGGCGTCGATCGCCAGGACCCGGTTGCCGGGGTCGCGGCTGAAATGCCGGGCGAGCATGGCGCTGATCGATGTCTTTCCCACGCCCCCCTTGCCGCAGACGGCCAGGATCCGCGGTGTTTTATCCATGGGCGTCGGCTTCCTTCTTATGTAACACGTTTCGCATCGATCGGAGTTCGGCCACATCGCCGCAGACCGCGTTGTATTCGCAGTCATCGCAGTCGAACGACATTTCCCCGGCCATCTTGTTCATGGCCCCGATCCGTTGAAGGACCGGTCCGGCGATCCCTTGAAGTTCCAGTACAGCTTCCCGGTCCGAGGTGACGAAGATCACTTCCACGGATCGGGCGTAGGCGAGTCCGGAGAACCGGTCGATCAGCGCGCCCCCCAGGGTGCGGAGGGAAAAGCCGCCGGCCACGGCCTGACGGCTCACCCGGCTCCATTCCCGGTGGAACTGGGAGGCGCTTCGCATCATGTATCCTTTCAGGTGAATGTCGTAGCGGAGCAGTTCCATTTCCCGGTACCGCCCGTAGCTGTTTTCTTCGTCAAAACCGTCGCCGCCGACGATCACCACCCGGCCGAAGGAGACCTGGTTGGTGAGCGCGGGCAGATCCGGCCCGACAATAGTGATCCGACCGTGCCGGACGGCCGAGGGGTCGTCCACCCAGAAAAGAAAGGCGGTCGATGCGTCGTTCGGATGCCCCAGTTCCACGGCGGTATCCTGGCCGAGGACCAGGTTCCGTTTCCGGTCCTCGGGCCAGCCATTGGGGGCGGAGTGGACGGATTCGGTGACCTTGCCGTCGGCCGATTTGCGGGAAAGGTAGTTCCGGATGTCGATCAGGTTTTTATCAAAGAGTGCCATAACCTATAGCAACCCCCGCACGTGCAGAAATTCATCCAGCCGTTCCCGGGTCGCTTCCCAGGATTCGACCCGGTCGTCGAACGCGTCGTCGTACATGATATGCACCGGAAATCCCTGGCGTTCCATATCCCGGGCGAACGGCTTGACCATCCCCCAGGTGTTGCGGCAGCCTGGCGTGCCGTTATAGATCACGCAATCGGCCTGGTAGAGCCGGGCGCAGGCGAGCGATTCCTCCAGCCACATCCCTTTTCGGTCATAGGGGCCCCGGATCGAGCGGACCATGGGAAGCCGCGCGTTCATCTGGGCGATGGTGTCGAGCATCGCCTCCGGGGACGACGTGTCGATGCCGTAAGTCGATCCGGGCATCTCGCGGACATATTCGTTTCCTTCCCGGAAATTGCGGCTCAGGATCGATCCCATGTGGGCGATCCCCCGGGCATCGAGATAATTCCAGTAGTTCAGATCGACCGTATAGTGATCGATATAACAGAGGAAAATGCGCAGCTTTTCTTCTCCGGAGGTAATCCCGGAAATGCCGGCATCCGCGTTTTTCCGGGCCGCACGGACCATCGATTCGAGCAGTTCGGTGAACTCCCGGCGCCCGGAGAAGCAGAAGCGGCCGGCATAGGTGGCGATACTGTATAACGGCGGGACCGGCGTGGGGACCAGCAGGAGCATGTCCTCGAGATCGGCGATCAGCGCATCCTGTTTATCGATCTCCCGCAGGACGCCGGCCAGCCGGTCGTAATCGAGCCGGCGGCCGGTCTGCTCCTCGATGAACCGGATCATCGTTTTGTAATCATCGATATGGTACTTCTGGCTCCGGTGATCCCCGATGGAACTGGGATAGTTCAACTGGAAGAACGGCTTGTCCAGCAGCGTGGAGGCGAAGGCGAAGGCATTGGCGTTGGTGTCGCAGACGCCGGGGGTATCGCAGATGATCAGGTCGATCGATTCGGTAAGACCGGCCAGAAAGGCGCCCAGGAAACCCCGCTGGGACGAGCAGGAGGTTTCCGGCATGCCGACCTCGACGCAGTAATCCATGTATTCGAACATCCCCCGCTTCCACATCATTCCCCCGATGCCGGTCAGGATTTCGAAGGTGGCCGGCACGATATCCATGGCATAAAGGATGGCCGGTGAATTGCAGAAGGTGGTGGCGGCGATCGGATTCCCGTTTTCCCGGGCGGTCAGGAGGTTCTCGTAGTATTTCGCCAGGAGTTTCATCAGGAGGACGCCCGGTTCGCCGAGGCTCAGAAACGTCCGGGCCGTGTCCCGGTATTCCGGAATGTAGCGGTAGGTATGCTCGAGTTCCTTTCCGGTGCTGTTTGCCAGGTTGGCGGCAACCTTAAGGGTGGCCCCCATGAGCCGGTCGTAATTGTATTCTTTCAGTTCGGGACGCATGTAGTGCTCCTGCATCGATCGGTGAAGGTTCTTCTTGAAAAATCCGAAATCCTGGCGAGCTATCCCGCCATTTTCAGCTTCTTCGCCCCTTCCTCGGCATAGAGGGCGGCGCCCAGGGCGCCCATGAGCTGCGGATCGACATCGATCAGGTGTTTCATCGGAATGCCGATCGCCGCTGAAAGGGCCGAAAACACCCCGGAGTTCTTGGCCACGCCGCCGGTCATGATCACGTCTTCCCGCACCTCGATACTTTTTGCCAGCGAAGCGACCCGCCCGGCCAGGGCGTGATGCAGGGCGTTGACGATGTCCGCAATTTCCTTCCCCTCGTTGACCAGGGAGACGACCTCGGTTTCGGCGAAAATGACGCACTGGTTGGAAATGGAGAGCTTCTCCGTGGAGCGCGCCCCCATGGCGCCCATTTCCTCCAGGGGAACCTCCAGGGCGTCGGCCATCACTTCCAGGAACCGGCCGGTGCCCGAGGCGCATTTGTCGTTATAGATGTAACGGGCGACGTTCCCGTTGTCGTCCAGCCGGGTGGCCTTGGCATCCTGCCCGCCGATGTCGATGACCATCCGCACCGACGGCATGACCCGGAAGGCCGCCCGGGCATGGCAGGAGATTTCCGATTCCACGCTGTCGACAAACGGGATCTGTTCCCGGCCATACCCCGTGCCGACCACCCGGTCGATATCCTCCGGGGTGAGGCCGGCCTTGTCCATGGCCATCCGCATCACGTCCGTGGCCGAACGGGCCGGGTTTGTTTTCACCCGGATCACCGCGTCGGCGATTAAATTCCCGTCTTTAAGAATGACCGCCTTGGCGGTCAGGGACCCGATATCACAACCCGCAACGATCATGGGACTCCTCCGATTTGATAAGATAGTGGACGAGGTGGACGCAGTGGACAAGGTGGACAAGGTGGACGAGGTGGACGTAATGGACGTAGTGAACAGAATAGACTGACCACGATGTCCACTTTTGTCCACGCCGTCCATGCCGTCCATGTCGTCCACCTTGTCCATTCCGTCCATGTTGTCCATGTTGTCCATTCCGTCCAGAAAACAAACCCCTTCACCCTTCACCCTTCACCCTTCACCCGCTCCCCCGAAATCAGCGCCGCACCGATGGCGCCGGCCATCTGGGGGTCGGCTTTCCGGGCTTTCTTGATGGTCCGGCCGATCAGTTTCTCCAGGGTCGTGACCACCCCGATGTTCTTGGCCACGCCGCCGGTCATGAAAATATCGCCTTCCGGCTTCACGGCATTGACCAGGATCGCCACCCGGGCCGCCATGGCGGTATTGATCCCGGCGCCGATATCGTCGATGGGCACACCGGAATTGAGGTACTTGATCACATCGGCCTGGGCCCAGACCGTGCAGGTCGAGGCCAGGGTGATCGGCGCGCGCGCGGTCCGGGAAAATCCCCCAAGTTCATCGATGCTCACCCCGAGAACCCTTGCCATCACCTCCAGAAATCGCCCGGTGCCGGACGCGCACTTGTCATTGGCGGTGAACTTCAGGATCTGGCCATTGTCATCGATCTTCATGGTCTTGCAGTCCTGCCCCCCGATGTCGATCACGGTCCGGGCGGTCGGGAGGAGCCAGTGCGCTCCCTTGCCGTGGCAGGAAATCTCGGAGACCGACTCGTCGATGAACGCGATTTTTTCCCGGCCATAGCCGGTCCCGATGCAGTAATCGATATCGGCTTTCGAAACGCCGGCCGCGGCCATTGCGCCGTCCATGGCCGCATCGGCGGAATCACTGGGCCTCGGTTTCGATTTGATGATGTGGCTGCCGACGATCCGTCCGTTTTTCATGATCACGGCTTTCGATGTCAGTGACCCGACATCGCACCCGGCGACAATGCTCATAACAACCCCCTCACGTGAAAGAATTCATCCAGGCGTTCCTTGCTGGCTTCCCAGGATTCCACCCGGTCGTCGAACGCATCGTCGTACATGATGTGGACGGGAAAGCCGTATTTCTCCAGGTCCCGGGCATAGGGCTTGACCATCCCCCATGTGTTGCGGCATCCGGGCGTGCCGTTGTAGATGATGCAGTCGGCCTGGTAAAGGTTGGCGCAGGCCAGCGACTCTTCCAGCCACATGCCGTGCTGGTCGTAAGGCCCCCGGATCGATCGGACCATCGGCATCCGGGCATTCATCTGGGCCAGGGATTCAAACATGGCCTCGGGGCTCGATGTGTCGACGCGGTAGCTGTTGTCCGGCAGGTTTTCGACATACTTGTTCCCCTCCCGGAAATTCCGGGCAAGGATCGATCCGGTATGGGCGATCCCCCGTTCACCGAGGTAATCGTAGAAGTTCATGTCAAAGGTGTAATGGTCGATGTAGCACATGAAGATCCGCAGTTTCTCATCGCCTGACTTCAGCCCCGGCACGCCGGCGGCCATCCGACTCCGGGCCGTTTCGACCATGCTTTCCAGCAGCCCGGTATAGATCGGGTGACCGGCGAAGCAGAACCGGCCGGCGTAGGTCATCAGGCCGTAGATTGGGGGAACCGGGGTGGGGACCAGCATCAGCATGTCTTCCAGCTCGGCGGTGAGGGCATCCTGCCGGTCGATCTCCCGGAGGATGTTGGCGAGTCGGTCGTAATCGAGTGTTTTGCCGCTGTGCGTCTCCATAAAGGCGACCATCGCCCGGTAATCGTCGATGTGGTACTTCTGGCTGCGGTCGTCGCCGATGGTGCTCGGGTAGTTCAACTGGTAGAACGGCTTGTCCAGGAAGGCGGAAGCAAAGGCGAAGGCATTGGCGTTGGTGTCGCAGACGCCCGGCGTGTCGCATACGACAAAATCGATCGATTCGCACAGCCCGGCAAGGAATGCCCCCAGGGCGCCTTTCTGGGATGAACAGGAGGTTTCGGGCATCCCGGCTTCGCAGGAGTAATCCATGTAGTCGAACATCCCCCGTTTCCAGACCAGGCAGCCGATGGCGGTCAGGATTTCGAAGGTGGCCGGGACGATGTCCATGGCGTAAAGGATGGCGGGGGTGTTGCAGAAGGTAGTGGCCGCAATCTTTTTCCCCTGTTCCCGGGCGGTCAGGATGTTTTCATAATACGTGGCCAGGAGATCGAGGAACGTGATTCCGGGCGGGCCTTCATCGATGAACGCCTTGGCGATCCCTTTGAAATAGGGGATGTAGCCATAGGTCCGCGCGGTCTCCTTCGAGGTGCCGCGTGGCACCATGGCGGCGGCCCGCAAGGTCTTTCCCATCAGCAGGTCATAATTGTATTCCCTTATTTCAGGGCGCATGCGGTTCTCCTTTATCAAATGGCCGCGGCCGTTTTACCCCGGGCCCCCATCCGTTCCAGGAAGGCGTTGATCCGCAGTTTCATCCGCCCGGCATCGATGTGGGGCCCGTACTCCCGTTCGACCCGGAGGCAGGGGATCCCCATCGCTTCAAGATCCCTCTCGAAAAGGGCGTTTTCCGCCCCGTGGAGATCGCAGAACCGGATGTTCTGCATCACCACGCCATCGACCCGGGTCCGCGCGATCCGCTCCTTCAGCAGCTCGAACCGTTCTCGGTACTTGCCGAACATCCGCGGGCAGACCGAGGACCCGAGATAATGGGCCGCCAGTGCCTCCACCGGATCGGCGTCGTCCTCCGGGATCGTGTTCCCTTCGTACCGGATCCCGAAGCAGAGGTTTTCCGCCACCACGATCGCCTTGCCCGTATTTTCGATGAGTTCGAACAGGTCGATCTCATCGCTCACGCTCCCCACCACCATCAGCCGCTTTTTCCCTTCGCTGAGCGTGTCCGCGCGCTTGCCAAGGGAGTCGATCCATTCTTCGAGCACGACGGTGTAATCGTCGCGGGGCATGACCGTGCCCGCCACGATGGCGGCAAACGCGTCAGTGCCGCTGACCCGCAGGTCCTTTTCGCAGCGCATTGCTTCCAGACGGGAAAGGAGCCGTCGCCCGTCGTTGAACCGTCGGATGGCGCCCCTCAGTTTTTCATCCGTGATGGTTACCTGGAAATGTTCCTCCACCCCGCGGATAAGAAGCCTGATCTCCTCGATATACCATTTCATGCCGTGGTCTTCGGCTTTGTGGGGGACATCGAAATAATAGAAATAGGATGGGACAATCCCCTCGTAATCTTCCCCCGCTTTTCGCCAGCACTCGTCGAGGCGGCGCATGCCGTCGCATCCCGGGGTGATGATGGCGCCGTCGAGAAACGAGAACCTGCCCTTTCCGGCAAGCTGGAGGATGCACTTGGGAAAACTGCAGATGAACGGTCCGAAATAGGTGTCCCCCACCTCCATCCCTTCGGTTTCGATCCCCCGGAGGCGGACCGGCAGGATACCGGCCGCATGGAAGATCTCCGCCGGGGTGTAGGAGCAGGTATACCCGACCACCGGTTTTCCGGCGGCTTTCCAGTCCAGGATCGAGCGGGATGCGACCCGGGTCGCGGCATCATAAAAAATATCCATGGTTACACCTCCTCCCGGGCGAACAGGTCGTGGAGGGCGTCACGGGCCTGCGCGGCGGCGTCTTCATGTTCGTCATCGGCCGGTTTCAGGATATCGGCCATCCAGAGGACCAGCCCGGGCACAACGGCGCGGGCCAGTGGGCGCGCCGGATCGCCGGCCTCGGAAAACAGGCGGCGGGCGGCTTCCCCCACTTCATAACCGTCGAGCGCATCCGTGAACTGGCGGACGAGCGAAGGAAAGATTTCCGGATTGCGGTCTCCCACCCGGTTGAACAGCCGGATCACCCCGTTGGCCACCTCGGCGATTTCCTGCATATCGTAGGCGGACAGGTTTTTGGAAACCGACGCGGCGGCCTCGTCGTCATCGAGCGAATCCCAATGGGCCAGGTCCCGGTTCCAGGTTTTGAAACGGATGTTCGAGATCTCCGGCCCCTTGATCAATTTGAGCTGCCGGAGGGCGGGATTCCGGTTGACCGCATCGGATACGGCATGGTCGATGGTGGCCCGGGTTTCGGCGAGGGCGGTCCTGGCCTTCCATAGGACAACCGGATCGATCCGGTCGGCGATTTCATCGATTTTGCCGGAAATCACCCGGGGAAGCTGCGGTGCGCCCGGTTCCCCCAGGAGACCGCTTCCGGTATGGATCTTCCGGACGATTTCGGTCAGCTGGTTGATCAGGCCGGCAATGGGGCGCCCCTCGATTTCCCGGATAAACGAGAGAATGACATCGGTCAGCAGGTCCGCCGGCAGTTCATTTAGCCGCTCCGTCGACATGTCGAGGGCTTCGGTGATCATGTTGACGGCCGAGGGGATCAGGGAGAGGAGCAGGACGACCTTTGCGGGATATTCCCACATGACATCGTTCGCCATCTTGATGAAAGCCCGGGAATCCGTTGCGGAATTCTCGAACGTTTCCTTGAGTTCGCCGAAATCGACCCCTTCAATCCATTTGCGGAATCCCGGCTCCAGGGTCCGGGTGAAAAACTCCGGATCATCGCCATGGATATCGTTGAGGATCCGGCAGCCCCGGGTAATCAGGGATCCGGTCCGGCCGTCGGCCATCCGGGAAAGGAAGTCGCCGAACAGGATTCTCTTGTCGCGGGTTTCCAGCCCTTCGATGGTGGCCGCGGCCGTGTCGAGGATATCGAACATCCCGGCGACCAGGTCGGGGAGGGGGGCGATGCATTTTTCGACGAAGCGGTCATCCTCGAACAGTTTTTGCATCTCCCGGGGTTCGAAGATGTCGCCCGACCGGGAAAGGCTTTTTTCAAGGTGTTTGCCGACCAGCCGGGCGATAAACTGCTTGAACCGGTTTTTCCCCGCGTAGACGCTCAATACTTCGGGAAGAAGATTTCCCAGGAGCTGGCGGACTTCCCGCGTGTGCAGGAGCTTGCGGACCACCGCGGCCCCGGCGTTGTAATCGATTTTTTCCATGTTAGATACGCGGTGAATGCCCAGCGGAAACTCGGGCGGTGTTTTCATGCAGTCACTCCGTGTAAAGAGGGTTTATAAATTAGGGCAAAGATAAAGCCGGAAGCCGGAAGCCAGAATTCAGAATTCAGAAGCCAGAAGCCAGAAGCCAGAAGTTAAAAGCAAACCCAAAAGAAAGTCACTGTCCTGCGAAGCGTCAGTCGTGTAGGTTGGGCTGAGCGTGCGAAGCCCAACGTTCGAGTTGTTGGGCTTCGCAAGGCTCAGCCCTACCTACGGCTTGATCCTTAGCACCGTTACGGTTGATTCTTTTCAGGCATTGCCGAACTCGACGGGGGAGGGTTTAGGGTGGGGGTGGAGATATCGTTCGACCATTCCCCCCATCCCGCCTCCCGAGCCTCACAATGCCGTCGTTTCCAGCCGTTCTGCCCGGGACTCGGCCAGATCCACCACCGGGGCCGTTTCATCCCGGAACGCCTCTGTCTTTCCTTCCGCCATCAGGTGCCGGGCCAGCCGCTTGCCGAGCGCCAGGATAGTCCAGGTGGGCGGCAGCCCCCATTCCCGGGGAATGACCGAACAGTCGCAGACATAAAGGTTGTCGAAACGGGTTTTCAGGTTGGTGTCCACATGTTCGCCGATCTTCACGGTGCCCCCCGGATGGGCGGCAAACATCCACCCCCGGTAAATGTCAGTGGCCCCGGCATTGGAGAGAATCCGCCGGGCATGCTCGGCCCCCTTGTCGAGGCGCATCCGGTCGTCCCGGCTCAGGGATTTATCAACCCACCCCCGCTTGGTGATTTCACCGCCCAGATCGTCCCGGATCTTGATCATGATGGGGAGGACGTTTTTATAGGAAAATGCCTGTTTGACCTTGAAGACCTCCAGGTCGAACATGATTTTCATCAGGTGGGGCATGCTGAAATCGGTCATGACGATGCCGTCGTCCGAAAAATGGACGCCCGCGCTCATGGGGACCGCCTTGCCGTTGCCGAGCCCCTTGATCGTGCCGTACACAAAGACAAGGGGGTCGAAGAAGAAATCATAGCCCG